>Ga0302250_1002521_pt1 | contig 11141 bp, 8 predicted proteins | sample AAG_RA_Asp_MG_FD_193536 | JGI IMG/M metagenome (GOLD analysis project Ga0302250, IMG submission 193536) | Enriched activated sludge microbial communities from anaerobic digester in WTTP, New Holstein, Wisconsin, United States - AAG_RA_Asp | ecosystem: Engineered > Bioreactor > Anaerobic >... | reverse complement strand
GATCAGCATCAACCAAAGCGCCCAAGCAAGCGGATTTTCGAACCGCGCAAGCAGGGTCGATGCGTTGCTAACCGGACAAGAAAAAAGCCCCAAACCGGCATAACTCGGGGCTTTTTGTTGGTGGTGTGGAGTTTACAACCAAACCACTCGCTATTGGGGCCAATGAGCACTGGTGAGGGTTGGCGCGAAGTTATCAGGAATTTCCGGATAACTGCCGCCAGGACCTCTCGTCAAAGATCCAGCTCTGCGCCCCGAATCCTGAGCCATTCTTTTCTTTCCCGGTAATCCGGCAGCACCTTGTCGACCTCGTTCCAGAACGCCTCTGAGTGGTCGCGATAGTGCAGATGGCAGAGCTCGTGGACAATGATGTAGTCGATGATGGTGAGCGGGGCCATCAGGCATTTCCAGTGAAAATGCAGATCACCGCGCTTGGTACACGACGCCCAGCGATAGCCAAGATCCTTGATCTGAACATCACCTGCCGTCACGCCAACCTTGGCTGCGAAGTACGCCACGCGCTTCTGAATCCGGGGCAGGCCTTTTTCCTTGTAGAAAGCTTCGAACACTTGATGGGCGGCATCCTGGCCGCCACGCTCAACGACGTGGCGCAGCAGGCAGAACCGACCGTCCTTCAACTTGAGTGGTTCGTCTTGCTCGGCCACCAGTTGCAGTCGGTAGCAACTGCCCAAGTAAAGGAAGGTTTCGCCGCTGACCCATTCGCGCGTGACTCTGGTGGCGTTGAGATCACGCCATTCGGCCAGATTGCGGTAAATCCACATCCGCTTGGCTAGAACGGTTTCATCCACCTGCTCGGGCGTCATCCGCTTCGGCGGGCGAACGGTGATGATGCCATCGCGCTCGATCACGATATCCGTGGTCTGGCGGTCTGAGCCCGGCAGCAGTTGGTATTCAATATCACGCACCTGACGGAGCTGCATCACGCGCCCCCTGTTCGTACCATATTGACCAATTCGTCGTGGCGGTTCTTGGCCAGTTTCATGACTTCGACGGCCACACGTTCACGATTGAGCTTCAGCTCTTTGATGCCCGTCTTGGCGATCTCAGTCTTGATCAAGCCGCGCACACGCTTCTGTTTATCGGGGTTCTGCCAGAAATCGATGCTGGCTATGGTTTCCTGCAATATGTCCACGGTGGTCTCCATCAATGCCTTGAATGCAGGCTTGTCTGCATCATTGACAGAACCGCTCGCGAAGCCAAGCTGAACGATGTACTCGTAGAAGGTGGTCGCCTCGCGACTCATCCCATCCTCACCCTGCTGACGGCCCGCGATGGCTTCCTTGCGCAGCTCGGCAAGTTTTTCAGCCAACAGATCCCATTCGTCGTGGTGTTTCTCGATCAGCGCATCGACTTTTTCCGACAGGCTCTTGTAGAAGGCCGGATCTTCATCGTGGTGAACGGTGCAGTGCTTGCGGATGGCGTGTTCCATCTCGCTAGCCTTGGCCTCGTTGTTCTGGCCTGCGTGGGCGGCCAGTTTGTCGAGGAAGTCTTCCGCCAACAGATCGACCGGTGGCACCTTGGGGTTGATGCCCAGACTGATCAGGTGCTCGTTGATCAGTGCCTTAACCTTTTCGCCAGCACTGCCCAAGTCAAGGCTGCTGTCCTTGTAGCGCTCCTTGGTCACCTGCAGGATGTAGCCGAAGCGCTTCGCAGGCACACGATAGGGCTGTGCAGATGGGTTGGGCAGGATGATGTCCAGACTCATCAGAAACTTCTTGAAGTACACCTCAAAGTCTGCGCGCTTCTTGTCATCCTTGAGCGCCTTCACCGCCTCATGCACCACGGCAGCCTCGGCATCCAGATTGGACAACTCACCGTTTACGAAGACCTGAATCTGTTTGATGCCCAGTGCTGTGAAATGTTGAAGCAGCCGCTGGTAACGTTCCTCCAGCACTGGCTGTTCCGACGCGATGTTCTTCATCCCGTCGTGCAGTTCTTGCAACTCGTCGCTGGCCGCGTAAAGAGTCAAGGCATCGGTCAGGTGGTTGGCAAGGCCGATGTAGTCGACGATGTAACCGCGCTGCTTGCCCTTCTTCACACGGTTGGTGCGGGCAATGGCTTGCAGCAGTGTGTGCTCGCGCAGCTTCTTGTCGATGTACATCACCTGCTCAATAGGAGCGTCGAAGCCGGTTAGCAGCATGTCGCAGACGATCAGGAAGGCTATGCCGGTGTATTCTTTGTCCGGATCTTCAAAATCGAAGTTGCGGCAGAAGTTTTCCACCGCATTCATGCGCTGGGCTTCCTTGCGTGCCTGAGTGATGTAGGCGGCCTCATTGGTGCCGTCCGACGACACCATCACGGCAGTCTTGAGAAAGCGCAAGCGCTGGATCAGATCGCTATCCGGCGAGGCCTTGGCTTCCTCTCGGGCTAAGCGTTCTGCCAATGCAGCCTTGATGCCGTTCTGGTAGCGAATGCACGCCAGCTTGGAATGGCACACCACCTGCGCCTTGAAACCGTTGGGCAGGATGTTGTCGACGTAGTGCGCCACCATGTCACGCGCAATGGCGTTGATGCGGTTTTCGGCTTCCAGAATGTCGCCGGTCGCGCCGTACTTCTTCTTGATCGCCAGCAGTTCTTCTTCGCTGCGGTCGCGGAATAGATCCTCAAAGGCTTCATCGAACGCGTGCTTTTCGTTTAGCGCGCTGTCAGCGGTCTTGCCTTCGTAGAGGATTTGCAGCGTGGCGCCGTCGTTCACCGCGTCCATCAGGCGGTAGGTGTCGATGTACTCGCCAAAGCGCTTGTGGGTTTTCTTTTCGCCGTGGCGCTCCGTGATCAGTGGCGTGCCGGTGAAGGCAATGCGCGTGGCGTTGGGGAAGGCCTCGAACAGGTTGTCGCCCAAGTCCGAGCTTTGCGTGCGGTGCGCCTCGTCGATCATCAGGATGATGCGGTCCGAAGTGTTGACCACGCCGAAAGTCTTGCCGGCTGGCATCGCCAAGTAAGTGCCCAGCGCTTCCGCCACGGTGTTGGTCAGCGTCTGCTTGTGCTCCTGGAACTTGTGGATCATCACCATGCTGATGTCCGAACTGTCCGTCGAGAGATGCTGCCGCAGCCCCGCTCGGGTTTCGATCACATTCACCCGCCCGCCGATCAGCGTGGCAGTGTCGCCCAGTTGTTCTTCAAGATCTTGCCGGTCATTGACGAGCACGATCTTGTAGTCGGACAGGTCGCGACTGGCGCGCAGCATTCGCGCCAGAAACACCATGGTCAGTGATTTGCCCGAGCCTTGCGTGTGCCAGACCACGCCACTGCGCTCTGATGCTGTTTCGCTGGTGCGCAGGCGTTCGATGATCTTGTTGGCGGCACGGAACTGCTGGTAGCGGCACACCACCTTCACCCGTGGGCCACCGTCGGTGTCCATGAACACAGAGCTGGTGCGCAGAATCTGCAGCAGGTTAGCCTTGTTCAACATTCCGGCGATCAACTGCTGTTGTGCATTCATTCCGGCTAGCGCGGAATCGTCGGCGGGGTGGAGCGTCTTCCAGGCATAGAAATGTTCTTCGCCCGAGGTGATGGTGCCGTAGTCGGCTTCCAGCCCGCAGCTGCGCACCAGCAGCAGGCTGCTGTAGAAGAGGCGCGGCTCGCCTTCCTTCAGGCCAGAGGCTTCCGTTTCCTTGCGGCGGCGCATGTAGCGCTGCAGTTGCACAAAGGCTTCCTGCATCGGATTGGCACAGGTTTCCGAGCCTTTCTTGCACTCAACTACCACCAGCGGGATGCCGTTCACGAACAGCACGATGTCCGGGATGATGAAAGCCTTCACGCAGCCCGGCGTGTCGATGCGGAACTGGTTGATGGCGTGGAACTGGTTATTCGCCGGGTTGTGGAAGTCGATCAGCCGTACTACCGGGTCAGCTTCGCCCGTCAGCTCATTCAAATCGGTCTGTGCCTTGAACAGCATCGCCTGCACAGCCTCATTGGCCTCCAGCAAGGTGCGGTTCGGATGGCGCAGCAATTGGCTGCGCAAGTCTTCCAACTGGCGGTCGGTCAGCCATTCACGGCCATCGTCGGTGCGGTTGATGGCGCGCACTGCGCTGTCGAACACCTCCGGCAACAACCATTGGCGGAAGTTGGCGCGCAGGCTGGGGGTCGCATCCTGGGGCACGCCCGCGCCCTGGTCGATGATCGTCCATCCCAGCTCAGCCAGTTGTTGCAAAAAGGGGCGTTCGACCTCCGTGTATTCGCTCACGCCGCCCCCTCACGCCAGCACGGTGGCGGGCTGTGTCAGACGCTCCAGGGCAATGCCCAGCGCCCGGTCGTCAAACAGGCGATCCTTGCGGGCAGCGGCATCCGGGCCGCCACGCCAGTGGCGCAGCCCCTCACGCAAGGCGGGCACGTTAGGCGCAACGCCCTCGCGATCCAACAGCCAATCCACGGTGGCAAGCAGTTCCATGCCGAAGGGTGATTCAAAACCATCAATCAGCGCGGCGGTGGATTCCAGCGCTTGCGTGTAGGCCTTGGCCTCGCTCTTGAGATAGGTCTGGACGAAAGCCTTGCGCTCGTCGTCGAACCAGATCACGTCCAGTGGGTCCGCGTCGCTGATGCGCTTCTCGGAATGCAGGTAGCTGCCATCCAGATTGTTCAACAGATGGTCGAGCCGGTTGGCGTAGGGGCCGTACTTATGCGGCGCGAACTGTAGATTCAGCGGGTTGTCTCCGGGGTTGTAGCGCTCGATGGCCCGCTCCAGAAACCACGCCAGCTTCTGGATCTCCAGCAGACTGCACTCCATGCCCAACACCCAGTAGCGGCGCACCAGTTCGGCAATCAGCGCACGGGCTGGAGTCAGCTTCTCAACGCCAGCCCGTTTGGCCACGTTCTGGTACTGCTTGGTGGGTTCGAACACCAGGATGTCGATGTTCAGATCACCCAGCGCCCGCTCAATCTGTTCGCGCACCTCGGCCCATTCCAGGCCGCCATTGCCCGCGCCCAACGGCGGGATGGCGATGGACTTGACCTGTTGCTCGATCAGGAAGCGCCGCAGGTCCTGCAGGCCATCGACCACCCATTCCATGCGCGACGGCGCGCGCCAGTGCTGCTTGGTGGGGAAGTTGACGATCCAGCGCGGGCCGTCGAGTTCGTGCACCGGCGTGACGAACATCTTGCCGGTCTGCACTTCCTTGGCCTTGCAGGCGGCGGCGTAACGGCGGAAGTTCTCGTCGAAGCGTTCCTTGAACATCAGCGCGATACCCTTGCCCATCACCCCGACGGTGTTGACCGTGTTGACCAGCGCCTCGGCGCGAGCCTCTAGCAAATTGCCTTGAGTGAATGTAATCATCAGAAGTACCACCCTGTTCGGGCATAAACCGGCAGGTTCAGATTGCGGGCCTGAATCTCCTGTTCAATGCGTTGTTTCAATGTTTCCGTGTAGCACACGATGCCGAGAAGTCCGCTGACCGGCAAGTGCTGATGGATCAGCGCTTCGGCCTGGTATCGCTCGAATTTTGCGGGGTCTTCCGGGTCCCGCTTGAAGTCCCGAGCTTGCAACAACGGCCAATCAATCTTGTCGAGATCGACCAGGTCGGCGTAAAAATCCGCCCACTGGTAATAGGCGTGGCTGTCGGTGAACAAAAACGGCAAGCCCAACCCGGCGATGTGGTGCAGGCTGGACACCAGAATCACGATTTCTTCATTCGGCCGCTTCTGAATGCCGCCCCAGCCAGTGTGGATGTTGCGTAACATTGGCGAAAACGGCGTGAAGTAGAACGGCACATAGTCGTTCAGCAAACCGCCCGGCGGCAGTGGCACCGGGTGATTGGCCCGCTTGTCGATCAGTTCCGCATTGCCGATATTCACCCAGTCCGGCGCCTTCACCGCGCTGTTACCGCAATACAGGCCGTTGTCCAGAATCCACGGCAGATTGTCGCGGTGGACAATGCGCCAGATCAGCGCTTTCTCCGCGTTGAGGCTGGGATAGTGGTTAGCCATCAACCACCTCGGCTTCTTCGACCTTGACGGGCACTTTGCCGGTGAGCAGGTCGTGCATCAGGCCGGATTTTTGGCTTTTCAATGAACGTAACTTGCTCCACTCCGACTGAATCACCCGCTCGCAACCTTGAGCACGAGCCAGGATCAGCTCCTGTTCATGTAGGCCCATTGATGGGACCGGCAACTCCTGGCACATCGCCAAAGTCAGATTCAGCTGCCCAGATGTTTGCTTGGCCCTTTGTAGAAACCATCGCTTGACTGTTTCAGTTGTTAGCCACTGCAACAAAAACCCAGAATTCAAACCATCTCTCGGCCGGAAGACCGCGATTGCTTGGTTAATATTGACTTCACCAGTTTGTTCCGAAATGACACCGACTTTTCCAAGAGGCGGGCCAACGATGTTTGTCAGTACATCGCCAGGCAAGCACCTTGATCGAGCAAGATCACCCAAATGGGTTTTCAGTGCGATTCGAAAACTGCTGGCGTCATACGAAATTTGACCATCAAATGTCAGGTTATCTACCCTGAGAAAGCGAATACCATCACCCTCTTGCCACATTTCATCAGAAGCGGGCGTTGTTCCTTTCGTTATTAACGAGCACAGGGTGCTTGCGCATTCAACGCGCCACTCCCTCGGAATCCACCCAATCGCAGTTTCCTGATACAGCTCAGGGGCCTGTTCGCGGGGGGGGCGCAGTTGGCCGTTGGGCAGTACGCCACGGGTGAATAGGTCGTGCATCAGGCCGGCCTTGATCTGCTGGTATTTGGCGATCAGGGCTTCGGTTTTTTCGATGGCGGTGTCGATGCCGGTGAGGATGGTGGCGATTCGCTGTTGAATCGTCCGCTGCCTTGGATAGCACAGCTTCAGCAGTCGCCCCAGATCCTTGGGAACGTGGGGAACACCGGTGCCTGTACGGCGGTGCTGAATCCAATCGAACCGTTCGGACAGTGCGTAGTACAGATATTTGGGCTCAACCTTGTCGCTCGGCGAGAGCTTGGAAACCGTCGAAGCCACCACCCCTTGGCGACCATAGCCCACCAGACCAGAGCGCTCACCATCCCACAGCATCAAGGTGTCTGTGCTTTTTGCGATGACCGCGAGTCGGGTAGCGGCAAAGCCATCGTCACCGCCCTCCAGGCCCGATGCACCCAGGTAAGGGGCGTACCCATCACCATTGAACGGTGATGTGTCAACCTTCCGACCTTTTTGAAAGGTCGCCAGTTGGGATAGGGGCGATTCAACCCACTCACTCATACCCCAACTCCACCAGGAATTCCTGCAGCACCTTGGCCGCCTCATCCCGCGCGGTCTCAATCTGCTTGGCCGTGACGGCGTACTTGCCCCACAGGTTTTCGACGGCGGCGATGCAAGCGCGTTGATCCGCCCGCAGGTATTGCCGGTAGCTTTCGAACAGCAGCTTGCCCAGACGTTCAACGATGACCTGCCGTGCTTCGTCTTTGCTGATCTTCAGGCGGGCCTGCTCCACCAGTTCGTCCTTCTTGGCCTCGGTGGACTTGATGGCGGCCTTAAGCGTCTTGGCTTCGTCTTCCAGCGCCTTGTGCGTTGTCAGCTTGGCTTCGATACGTTCGGCCGTGGTCTTGGCCTGCTGGCCAGCGGCCATGGCGACTGCGATCACTGAAGCGAACGTGGAAGCGTGGCCCACGGAGGCGGCGAGATCGAGCACGCGCTGGCCGTTGCCGAACTGCGCCTCCTTGGCGGTGAAGCCATCGCTGCAATGGTGGGCTTTGTCCGTGCCCTTGGGCAAACGCCCGGCTACCTTGATTTCGGTGAACAGATCGCCCACGGCGCCCTTGAGCATCTTGAGCTGGGCTTTCCACTCGGCGTTGGCTTCCTTGAGTTCATCCTTGAGGGTTTTCACCTCATCAGCAGGCAGCACCCCGGTGTCGTCGGCATCTTCAAAGTCCTCTTCACTGGCGGCGGCGAACAGGGCTTGCAGCTCGGCCAGGCGGGCGTGTTGAGTTTCGAGCTCAGCCAGCACCTCGGGGAACTGGCTTTGCAGGATGTCTTCGTCCGGAATCAGCTCCGGGCCCCAGCCGCTGGCGGCGATGGACTTGAAATCGGACACCAGCCCTTTGTAGTAGTTGGCGAAAGCACCGCGTACCTGATAACGGTTGAGCAGGTGCTGGCCCGCAAAGGTGCGCTCGATACTGTCCAGCAGCGTGGCGCGAACGGCGTAGACATTGCGACCGGTGGCGTGCTGGTTGTCCGCATCCGGGGCCAGCGCCTCGATGACGGGCAGGTGCTGTCGCCACCAGTCGGCCAGATCGGTCATGAACTGGGCGTGACGCTGGGTGACGCTGGCGTGGCTGTTGATGTGCGGGGCGATGTCGCGCTTGTCGGACAAGGGGGCGGCAAAGTCGGCATACCAGATGCCGTGGGTTGCCGAGGAACGGGGCGCAAAGATGCTTTCACGCAGGCCGGCGTAGTTCTGCCAGAAGTGACCAAGGGTATCGACTTCGCTGACCGGCACGCCGCCGTGCAGATGGGCGCGCACGTCGTGTGGCTCCGGCGGCGGGGCGTTGTCCACATAGCGGCGAATGTTGCAGTTGTAGTCTTCGGCCTTGATGTCGGCTACCGGCACGCGCTTGGCGTAGCCGTCAATGGTCTTGCCATCGCGGTAAGCGTGCACGATCTTGTCGATGTCTTCCGGCCGCAGGTGGTTTTGCGCCTTGCCTTCACGGTATTCGCGGTCGGCATTGATGAACAGCACATGATCGCGCTGCGCTGCGCCATCCTTGTTCAGCACCAGAATGCACGCCGGGATGCCGGTGCCGTAGAACAGATTGCTGGGTAAGCCGATGACAGCTTCGAGGTAGCCCCGGTCGATGAAGTACTGGCGCGCCTCGCGCTCTTCACCGCCCCGGAACAGCACGCCGTGCGGCATGACGGTGGCCATGCGGCCATTGCTCTTGAGCACGGCCAGCATGTGCTGCACGAACATCAGGTCGGCCTTTTTGCCTTTTTCTGGCATCCAGACGTGGAAGCGACCGGGGTAAGCGATGGGCTCTTTCTTCTTGGCGCCGCTGCCGTCGTCCTTGGATTTGGTCTTGGCGTAGTTCTGGCTGAAGGGCGGATTGGCGAGCACGCGGTCGAAGCGGCGCAGCTCGTTGTTTTCGTCTTTGTGCTGCGGGTCGGCAAGGGTGTCGGCGTTGCGGATATCGGCGTGCGAGATGCCATGCAGCAGCATGTTCATCTTGCAGATGGACCAAGTGGTGCCCATCTTTTCTTGCCCATTGAGCGACAACTCGGCGGCATCGGCTCCGCATTCACGCAGGTAGTCGCGGGCCTGGATCAACATGCCGCCCGAGCCAACGGTCGGGTCGTACACGCTCATGTTTTCTTTGGGGTCGCAGATTTCGACGCAGATGCGCACGACCTCGGCTGGGGTGTAGAACTCGCCCGCCTTCTTGCCCGCCGAATCGGCGAAGTGCTTGATCAGCCATTCGTAGGCAGCGCCGAGTAGGTCAGGGAATTCGAAATCGTCATCCCGCAGCGGGATCTTTTCGAAGTTCTGGATGAAGTCGACCAGGGTATCGTCATCCAGCGTGTTCTGGCCGATCTTGCGGTTGAAGTTGATGGTGCCCTTGAGCACGTCCTGCAGGGCATCGGCGTTTTCTTCTTCCAGGGCTTCCAGCGCTTTGTTGAGCGTGGAGCCGACGTTTTCCTTAACGTGCTTGAGCGCAGGCTGCTGGTTGCCTGCATCGTCTACCCACGGATCGTTCCAGCGGGCTCGTGGCGGCACGTAGAAATACTTGCCCGAGTATTGATCCGGGTCTTCGAGGTTGAGGGCGATGTCAGCCTCAGACAGCCCCGCCGCCTTGCCTTCCTTCTTGATCTCTTCCCGGCGCTGATCGAACAGATCGCTGGCGCGCTTGAGGAACAGCATGCCAAAGATGTATTCCTTGTACTCGCTGGCATCCATATTGCCGCGCAGGTCGTCGCAAGCCGTGAGCAGCAGGCTTTCCAGGCGGGCGAGTGTGAGTTTGGCGGAAGGCATCGTTCAGTCTGTTCCTCGGTTCTTGTTATCGCAGCAACTCAATCCAGCACCACTAGGAATTCGGTGGCCAGCGCGGTGGGGCGGGTTTGCCGGGCGTTTTTGGTCAATGCCACCAGCCCGTACCCCTCCATCATCCGCAGCGTGCGCGACAGGTTCGGCACCTGTCGCCCCGACAGCGCCGCCAGTTCGGTCATGGTCTTGGGCTTGGCCTGCCGGATCAGCCGCAGCAACGCACGGTTGTCCTCCGACAAGACCGCCGCCAGTGTGGCCATCGACGGAAACCAGACCGTGGGCACCTGCTTGCCTGAAACCGTGGCATCAGGCGCATCAGTGGGGCGAATTCCGACTACGCAACGCTTCATGGCAAATGGTTCAGGGGCAACAGAAAATTGCTGTCCATTGTATCAGTCCGCCACAACTATGACGAGGGGCTTGGAAGGACGATTTCCGGTCATCTTTGCTTGGCTTCCTGATCAAACAGCGCGTTCATGGTCGCGTCGTCAATCACATCACGGAGCCCACGATGAACGCCAAGCCAACCGCACTCGACGCCTACCTCGCCCGCACCGCCGCCATCCACGCCAAGCTGGAGCGGTTGCAACAACTCGCCGATGACCACTTTGGTCACGACCCTGATGCCATCCATTGGGGCCACGTCGGCGATCTCGGGCGGGTAGAGGCCGGGCTGGATGAGTTGCTGGCGATCTTCGGCGGCGACGGTGAGTGACGACGCCTAACAACCACCGGAGATCGCCATGACCACCCAAGCCAAACTCACCGACACCCAGACCGCCATCCTCAAGGCCGCTGCTAGCCGCGCCGACGGCAACATCGAACCGCTGCCGCCCACCCTGCGCGGCGGTGCCCGTACCAAGGTCGTCGATGGACTACTCGATCGAGGACTCATCGCTGATACCGATGGCCACCACCTGCTCACCGATGCCGGCTACGCCGCCGTCGGCAAACGTCGCCCAGTTCCCAAGGGCATCCATAAAATGGTTACCCCCGATGCCCTCGCAAAACGCGACACCACCAATGCCCTCCATAAATTGGAGGCCACCCCACCCACCATCCGCCTCGGCACCAAGCTGGCCGCAATCATCGCCGCGATGCGTCACCCCGGCGGCGCAACCATCGCCCAGATGATGGCGAGCACGGGCTGGCAGGCCCACACCGTCCGGGGCG
>Ga0302250_1002518_pt1 | contig 11156 bp, 8 predicted proteins | sample AAG_RA_Asp_MG_FD_193536 | JGI IMG/M metagenome (GOLD analysis project Ga0302250, IMG submission 193536) | Enriched activated sludge microbial communities from anaerobic digester in WTTP, New Holstein, Wisconsin, United States - AAG_RA_Asp | ecosystem: Engineered > Bioreactor > Anaerobic >... | reverse complement strand
ACTTCAATACGGCCCTGGCGATCGGTCATCTGTTCAGTTTGCAGCGGCGGCTTCAGCGCTTTCTCGACCAGTTCGGCCAGAAGCAACTGAAGGGTGCCGGGGCGGTCCTGGCGCGGCGGGCGGCGGGCGTCCTGGTGGAGTACGCCAACCTTTTAGGCCTTCTCACGCGCAACCCGGAGAGCTTCTTCGATGAACAGCGGAAGCTCAAGCTCGGGTCGACGGGAATGACGGAGGCCGAAGTGGAAGGGTTCCTCGAACTGCGCCACCGGGCGAGGCTGGCGAAGGATTTTACCGAAGCCGACCGCCTTCGGAAGGAACTGGAGGCCCGGAACATCCTGATCGAGGATACGCCTCAGGGAACGCGCTGGCGGGTGGGTTCTCGAAGCGAGGCGCAAAGCCCGTGCTGACTGGTTGAAATGTCGCCTTATCTTGGCTTATAAAGGTAGGGAATCCAAATCCGGTGAAGCGAGAGGAGGCAGCTAATGAGCTCGAAGGATTTTGTGCAGGCGAACGAGGTCATCATCAAGACCGATCGCATTCAGGGCAACATGGTCATCTTGAAGGAATCCGAAGAGGCCAGCCAGTATTTCCTGATGTTTGTGGGGGATGCCGAGATCACTGCCATAGCCAAGGAAAAAGGGCTCGTGGAACCGAAGCGACCGCTGACACACGATCTCTACCTTGCCATGCTCGATCGGGCGGGAGTGGTGTTCGATCGCATCGAAATCCACGCCATGCAGGAGAACACCTACTACGCGACTGTCTACGTCAACATTCAGGATAAGGAAGTAGCCTTCGACAGCCGTCCCAGTGACGCGGTGGCGCTGGCCCTTCATCGGAAGTGTCCGATCCTGATCAATCGGAAGCTGTTGCGGCGCGAGATGACCCAGGAGGAAATCCAGGAATACGAGATGATCGTGAGGACCGTGAAATTCTGAGGCAACCTGCTTGCCCCGGATGATGCGAGTGTTGTCTGTTGGGAGGCCGGAGCCTGCAGCGGCAGGCTGACGGTCGGATAAGCCGGAGTTCTACCCGGCTTTATTATTTGCCCGAGAAAGGATGAGGAGAGGGGAAGCGCTTTATGGCCAAACACAAGAAGACGGAACGAAAGAAGGAATTGGACCGCCGACGCCAGCGCAAGGAGAAGCGCGAGAAGGTCAAGCGTCAGGAAGAACGCTCACGTTCCCAGGCGTCCAAAAGAGGGAAAGTCGCGGGGCGTTAGCCGGTTCTCAGGCGGCCGTCAGCCTGCTGGGCGGCGCAAGCTCGGCAGTTTGACACGGGTTGCGTGGAGCGGAGTGAAAGGCAGCAGCAGGATGGCAGGCAACAGCGCTGCGGGGAGTGGCGTGGGACTTATGCCGCGATCCCTGTTATTGAAACGAATCATGTGAGGGTGAGGGTTTAATGGGTATTCAATCCGCTTCGGCGGCGTTTGTTCGATTCCTGGTGCCCGAGGTGGCAACTGCTGATTTCTGGGGCTTTATCGATGAAAAGCTGCGAGCCGGGAGTTTCAAGGAGCTTGACGAGGGCCAGGAGCAGGCGACGGGGTTCGTCTCGTGGGATGATTTGTTTGATCCTGCTTTTGACAGCGGCTCCTACCACCGGGGTGAGTACCTGGCGTTCCAATTCCGGTGCGATCAGCGATCGGTACCCGCGATCATCCGAAAACAGTACCTCCGCCGTCGGGTAGAGGAATACCGTGCCAGTAATAACGGCAAATGGCCTTCCCGGCAGGAACGGCTCGAGATTCAGGAGAACGTCCAGGACTGGCTGATGAACCGGATGATGGCAAAGCCTGCCGGCTGCGAAGTGGTGTGGAACCCGGCGGCCCGCTGGCTATTGCTGGGCGCCACCGGTACCAAAATGATTGATGCCTTCCTCAGCCATTTCGAACAGTACTTCCGGGTCTACCCCCTTCCGCTCTATCACGTCCACTGGGCGTTGAACCTGGTGCCCCTGGAGGCTCGGCAGAAGGATGTGCTCTCCTCCATGGTTTCGGTCGGTTCGGCGCAGGCCATGTATGAAGGGCGACCGCTGGGATATGAATTCCTCACCTGGCTCTGGTTTCTCATCGAGGATGGGGGTGGCATTATCAGGCTGGCCGACGACCGATCGGCGGAGGTCGGCCTGGGTGAGCGGATGGTGCTGGTTCTCCCCGCTGACGGTAAGGAACGGGTGATTTGCACCACCCAGGCCAATGAACTCCATGAAGCCCGCACCGCGCTTCGCCAGGGAAAGCTGGTGGATGAGCTCCAGCTCTTCCTGCGCGTCCAGGACAACGAATACTTCCTGACCCTGGACAGCTTTCTCTGGGCCATCAGGGGCCTCAGGACCCCCAAACAGCTCCGTGATTTCGAGGAGGATGATCCCGAAGGCAAGTTCCTCGAAAAGATGTACTTCATAGAGGAGGTTGCCGCTGTTTTGAACGCCTGCTACGGTCAGTTTCTAACCAAACGTCTGAGTTCGGCCTGGGAATCCGAGACTTTGCCGCGTCTTCGAAAGTGGGCGGAACAGGCCCGACCGGAGACTCAGGACCCTCATCATGAACAACCCCCTCGGATGGCAGAACGTCACTGACTTTTTCCAGCAACACTGGCTCAGTGCCTTCCTCCTGAGTGTGACCCTGGTCACCGTCGCGGTGCTATTCGCCGTGCGCTGGTGGCTCAGACGAAGGTGGAGACTGCTGATCGAAGGAGAAGGGGAGGAGGACGCGGCACTGGCAGCGCTGCAACCCGCCAGTGACGAGGACCGGCGGGCGATGGAGCTCATCCGGGAATTCCGTCGTGAGGTCTGGCAGCTTCCCGACGCCGAGCTCCAACTGAGTATCGAAGCGCTGGGCCAGCGCGCCGTCCGGATCGTGGGTGCCATTGCCGCAGTTTACCATCCCGGGGCGGCGGTGCCTCAGTATGAAGCTTCCCTGGGCGAGCTGCTCCAGCTGGTCCGACGCGTAACCGCCCGCCTGAACCGGGTCGGGGCGGCTGTCCCGTTCAGGTACCTGAGCAATCGCAAATTGAGCGACTATCAGCGCTTCTACCAGATTTATCAAAAGATCAACAGTCACCCCATCCTTCGGCTTTTGAAAAACAATCCCCACCTTTATCGTCTCGCCCGTTGGGGGCTTCACCTCAAGAATCTCACCAATCCGCTCTACTGGGCAGGCAAAGAGATCAGCCGCGAAAGCTATTTCTATCTCCTCCGGTGGTTCGTCCTTGCCTTCATCAGCCAGGTTGGAAGAGAGGCTATGCGCGTCTACAGCGGTCGCCGCTTCCAGACCGACGACGAACGGGAAGCTGTGGTCGTGTGCCATCGCCTGTTCGCCCTGGCCCGCCGGTGGGGAGGACCGTCTGCGGCAGAATGGGCCGTCCTGGTGGAGCTGGTGAGCAACCACCCGGCCATGGAACCTGAGGTCAAACTGCAGGTGCTCGCTGCCTGGTCACGTGGCCGTCTCCCCCGGGGCTCCGAAGCCCAAAAGCTGGAAACCCGCAGCGGCCAAAAGGCCTATCGCCAGGCTTTAAGGCGGTTGCAGGACGCCGATTCCGGATCTTCTGATGCCAAAGCCGAATTGATTGAAAAGGAGCTCGAATAGCCTGCTGTTCCCTCGCAGCCGACGCGGAGGTGAAACGGCCTGCTCGTTGCCGCTGTTGCCTCTCCCGGGTGCCCGGCCCGAGATAAGCCCTCACCTCGGGGAAGACTGTGGCAGGGGTTGCTGGAGGGTGAAGGGGAATTGCAGCAGTTTTTTCATCTTGTTGAGCAGCCCGGCACCAACGGCGGTGGGCGGCAGGGTCACGACGCTGGGGTCCCGGATATCGCCGACTACCCGGACGGGGATGGTGACCAGCGTGCCGCCCAGAATGCTCCCGAGGAACGGGATACTGCGAATGACCGTGTCCACCGTCTTAAACGGCGAGACCAGCACGGTAAAGTCCACCTTCAAGGCTGCCAGGTCAATCTCTCCCGTCCACACCATTTTGGCACAGTGGCCGTCAAAAACCGCATCCGCGATCAGCACCCTGCCGTTCTTCACGACGCCGCCGACGTCGATGGAATCGTAAACACACCCTTCCTGCGTCAAGTTTGGCAGCTGTCCCCGGTAGATTTCCGTGACATTCAGCAGAGTGAAGATTTTCGATAAAACGGGGGAGTGATAGACACAGCCATCCCGAGCTTCGAGGTCCAGTTTGCCCTGAAGGGTTTCGATCGTCCTTTCGCTCTGGACCGTCGTCGTTAATTCACCATCGAGATCAAAGACGCCGGTGATGGTCCCTTTTCGGTCGAACAGGCAGTCAAGGGTGGCATCCAGGTCCAGGTTGCGGGCCGCCGGGTTGATGATCAGGACATTTCCCGTCGGATGGGGGATCAGTTTCGCGGGAGTCGGAATCGTGCAGAGGTTGCTCCGGGTGATGTCGACCGTGAGTCCGTCCGGCGCCAGGGTGAAAGTTGCCCAGAAGGGTTGCCAGGTGAAATGGGCGAGCGTGAGGTGATCGGCCTGGAGTCGCAGCGTTCCTCCCAGCGGTATTCCCAGAAATTTCATACCGTCACCGGCGGTGCCTCCAAAGACGGTGGTGCCCAGGTGTCCAAGGTGATTCTCGTCCTGCAGTCGGTCCCAGTCTAAGCCCTGGGCCTGGAGCTGCCAATCGAGGAGGAGCCGGCTTTCCCCTGCGGTCATGGTGCCTTTGAGCTTCATGGGCTCATCCAACAGTCGCATGGCGGCACTCTTGATTTCCACTGCGTTTCCTCTGCCCTCCAACAGAGCCTCCTCGATCACCAGGACCTTGCCGGAAACAGGGAGATAGCTGAAATCGCTGATGGTGAGCTTCCCTTCGGCTCGTGAGTCGGCCAGGTGATCTTTGAAGAGTTGTAGGTTCAGATCCCCCGCAATCCTTCCCTTGAAGAAATGGTTTGTTGCCAGAAGCCGATCGAGGGTACGCGAGGTCAGCTCACCCTGGAAGCTGCAACCGACTTCACCCGGTTTCAGGTTCAGGGCAAGGAAGGCCCTGGATTCCTGATCTTGGATTTTAAGCTGTCTGATGGAAAGCTCTCCATCGCCGCGCTCCAGGTCAAAGACGAGTTCCGCGCCATCTTCCGTGCGAAAGTTGCCGGAAAGCATCGTGCGACCCGACCGATCCCGGCGAAACCGGCTTTGGGTAAGAGTAAGCGGGGTACGCAAGCGCAACTCGGGCGGGACTTCACCGAGCTCTCCAAGCCATGCGCCGGCCTGGGAGCCGAGCGTGCCCTGAAAGGTCAAATCCGCCAAAGGCGATTCCGCAAGGAGGTTGCTGACCTTGCCCGAAACGGCCAGCGAGGCGTCGACCAGGGTGAACTCCCAGCTGGTGAGGTCGAGGCGCTGCGGGGTCCAGGATAGCTCGCCGGAGTTGATCTTCAGCGAGTCCTCGAACAGGCTCGAAGTGGCGGTGACGTTCTGGAGCCGGCCGGTGAGGGCGAATTGCCAGCGATCGGGTTTGGCCAGGGGCCCCTTGAAAGTCAGCGAGTGCAGCTCGAGGGCTCCTTCCAGGGTCTGGATCTTCCAGGGATTGTCGCGAACCGGGGTAAAGCTCATGAGCCACGGGAAGATTTCATCCAGGAGCAGGCGCCCCTTGGCGGGGCCTGCCAGTTCGAAGGTGAGCTCCCGATTCCAGGTGAGAGTTCCCGAAAGGTCGCTGACATTCGATCCGCCGAGACTCCCCTGAAGTGCTTCCACCGTGAGTTCATGGCCCTCATAGACGAGGCCCCCGGCTCTGAGGGCAACGGGGAAGGGCAGTCGTTCATGGAGCGCGGCCAAATCCCACTCCGCCACCTCGGCCCGGGTCTTGATGGAATCCATGGTGCCGTCAAGGATCAGTCGGCCGCTGGCGGCGCCGGTGACGTCCCGGAGCCGAGCCAGTTCCGTCAGGAAGGCCCGATGGTCGACTACCTGGGCCAGGATGGGAGGCAGTCGGGCAAGATCGGCGTCGATCTCGAGGTCGAGATGAAAGGGGCCGGTCTTGTCCATCAGAGCGACCGTCAAGGAGCCGTTCCGCCCAACGGACCGCTCAGCCCTTCCTTGAAGATTGTTCCCGGCAAGGATTCCGTTGGCAATGAGCACATCACCGAACACCTCGGTGACGGTGAGGGAAATCTCGGGAATGAAGACTTCGCCCTTTTCGAGACGACCCGTTACGACCAGGTTGCGCGCTTCCTGCAGGGCTGGCAACGATCGGCCCCGTGCTTCAAAGCTCACCAGAGGAACCTGGCCGCCCCTGATGAAGGTGAACACATCCTGGACCACCTCGCTTTCGCTCCCGAGTGCCAGAGCCACTTCCCGGACCGCTGCGGCGTCAGCGTCGCGGCATTCGAGCCGGTAAGCGGCCTCAGCTGAATCGGGATGAGACCACAGCCGACCGGTCAGATCGAATTGCGGCGCTTCAGCATGAAGCCGGTCGAGCCGGAGCTCGAATCTTTCCCCCTGCGTTTGTACGAGAGCCTCGAGGGCGATATCCCTGAATACCGCCGGTTGTCCGCTCAGTTGGAGGGAAAAGGAGGGGCTTGAGGCATGAATCGTTGCCTGTAACAGCCCGGGCCCCTGGCTCGAAAAGGCAACCTCCAAATCTACCGGAGACTCGCCGACGGGCTTCAAAGTGCCGGCCGGGAGGAGCTCACCAAGCAGTTGCGAACGGCATTGACGTATCCTCAAATGACCTGTGCCCTGGGATTCGACGAGATCAAACCGGCTGTTCACGGCTAGCTCTTCCCAGAGGTTGGATTGACCTCCGAGACGCAGAACCATTACATGAGGAGGAAGAATTGCCTGCAGGGAAAGATTGTGGAGTGAAAGCAACCCCTGCCCCCGATGAACGACCTCAAGACGGCCCTGTTCAACCGTGAGCTCCAGCCCGGGCACCTTTTCCGACAGGGTGTTCAACACGGAATAGAGCGGTTCTTCAAGATTGAGCCGTGAGATCCAGGGGAAGTCGCTCCGGGCCATGGGCAAGGGGGCCGGGTAGGCGGAAGTGACGAGGGCGGCTTCCGAGGCAGAGTCGCGACTCTGCCGGTCCTGCTGGGGCGCAGAGGGATCTGCCGGGATCGAGCTGGGTTCAGAATCTCCCTGCAATGCCGGGGCCGGGGGGGAGATCGATGCATCGTCGGGAATCGTAAGCTCAAGCCGGGGGGCAAGAAGCTCAAGCCGGGCGGGCTCGAAGCGGCCGGACAAGAGCGGCAGCAGTTTGGGGACGATGACCAGGGATTGGACGGTTCCGGAAAGGATTCCGGGCAACTGGATCGAAATCGCGGAGGCTGTGAGGTGCGGGTGAGGCAGAAGCTCGAGCTGCAGCCGATCGAAGGCGACCTGCCCCCCGGTTGCCCCGCAGATCTGCTTGGTGACTAATTCCTTGAGTCTCTCTGAAGCACTGGTGCGGGAGAGGATGAAATGCCCTGAAAAAACGAGCAACAGGCTGACCAGCACGGCTCCAGCGAGCCACAGTCCCACTGCTTTCGACCTTGCCATTCCTCCCCGACCCTGCACCCCGCCCAACCCGGTCACGCGCGGCGCTCGCTGAATTGCAGAGGCTTCTTACCTGTCTGCCTCGGTTCCATCCCGAGCCGAATCGTACCACAGATTGTCCTTCCGTGACAAAGCCGCGCGACCGCCTCCATGGGCGCGGGAGGATCTGGCCCCAATTCGCCGCTCGATCCGGTGCTTGACTTTGGGTGCTGATAGATTAAGATGCAGTTACTGAAAAAAAAACTTTTGAAAAAGGGGGCGAAACGGGTTCGACGGGGGTAAAGAAGCTCAAGTTGCATGCCGAGGTCCTGACTGCTCGTTAAACGGCCAGGGCTAAACACAAACGCAGACGATTACGCGTACGCCGCAGTCGCTTAAGCGGCTGCCGTCCTTTTAGCCAGTTCTCACGGGGCTAACGGGGCGTCGACTCAGTGAGATGGTTCCTGGTCAGATGCCTGTGCGGCCAGGGATGAGATTTTGCAGGCTAGTTCCGGCAGGATCCTGCCCGTGGGAGCCTTCCGGGACGAACCTTAGAATACGGGATAAGCATGTAGGGGCTTGAGTGGAATGCTTTCGGACGCGGGTTCAACTCCCGCCGCCTCCACCAAAATTAAATCCGATAATACCCGCTGTCGTCTGTAAAGGCCTAAAAAATTAGGCCTTTTTCTTTTTGTGTGGTCCAATAACATCCATGCTGGAACAGTGAAATCCTGAAGGTTTGGGGGTATGTGTAGGGGTATCCGACCCAGGCCCCAACGGAGATACCCCCAAAACTGAGGGAGACGGCATGCTCCTCTTCTTAGACGATTACCGGGGTAGCATCATGACCCGTTGCGCCCTGCAGTTGGCTCCATTGGTTTTTGTCCGCCCTGTAGCACTGCGACACGCTGAGTGGTCTGAATGCAATCTTGGGACGGTAGAATGGAGGTGAGATGAGCGGACATGGTTTCAGGAACATGGCCAGCACCTTATTGAATGAACAGGGGTGGAACCGGGATGCTATCAAGCGCCAACTTGCCTATGCCGAGAGAAACGGTGTGCGAGCCGCGTACAACCATGCCGAGTTCATGCCGGAGCGGAAAAAGATGATGCAGGCCTGGGCCGACTATCTGGAAGGGATTAAGTCCGGGGCCAAGATCATACCGATACGCGCTGCGGGGTAAATTACCCGCTCAGAAGAAAATCACTCCTTCCACACCTCTGCGGTCAACGGCAGCTCATTGAGCTCAGCACGGGCTTCGCGCCAGTTTGGGTAATGCTCCTCAAGGATGGCCGTGAAGCGGTCGCTGTGGGTGGGCTCCAGCAGGTGCATCATTTCGTGAGCGATGACGTATTCGAGTAAGTCCTTTGGCTTCTTCACCAGTTCTGTATTGAGGCGGATATGTCCCGCCTTGTGATTGCAGCTTCCCCACTTGGTCTTCATCCGTTGCAGGTAGTAGCCGGCAACTTTTACCTCCAGCCTCGACTCCCATTTTTTGATCAGCGTGGGCACCACTTCGTGCAGTAGAGATTTGTGCCATTCGTGGATCACCGCTGCGCGTCTTCCGGCATCGCTGCCCGGCCTCACCGTCAGGGTGATGCGTTTGTGGTCGAGCGTTATGCAAGGTTTGGCTTCCCGGTGGAGAACGGTCATAAGATAACGCCGCCCCCAGAGGGTGTGACTTTCGCGCTCGATGAATTGCCGGGGCGTTTCCCTAGCCTGCTCACGCAGCTTAGCCTGCTGATCACGAATCCATCCGAGCTTGGATACCGCATAGGCGCGAGCCACCTCAAGGCGCGTTCCCTCGGGTGCGACAAGCGTCACGCGTCCGCTCGGCGGGTGCACCGACAGGTGGACATGCTTGACGTCCTTGCGCGTCAAGGCGATAGTGATCTCGCCGATGTGGATCGTCTCTGTCATCATCAGTATCCCGGCTGGTTCTTGACGAGCTCGAACAGTGCGAGGGTTGCCTCGCGGTCCCGGTTGAGAAGCGGGAACAGCACATTCAGGACTTGCGCTTCCCGCGCCTGGTCCCCTTTCCAGCCGGCGGGAGCCCGCTCGCGCATCACGCGGTCGATCTCCAAGGCCAACCTGAGGCGCTCATCCCCGTATTCGGCGTGGGGCTCAGCTACCATGTCGGCGTCAGCACACCCCGCCGCGAGAATCCGCGGCAGGTTGTTGTAGATCACCGTCGCCTCCCGCTTGCCATGCAGCGCCGCGGGTACGCCCGCCTCGGGCTGCTTCGCCGCCAGCCGCTTCACCAGCGCCTCGGCCTTCCGGAGGAACTCTTCGTACGCGGCGGCATCCGCCCGACTCTGCCTGATAAGGTCGTCCAGCAACTTTGACATCTGCTCGTAGAACCGCGGGTCGGTGAGTTGCTCGCGGATGATGGTCTTGCGGACGTTGTTGATGATCCCTTCGGCTATGGCATTCTTCGAGAGCTTGCCCTTCTCGTTGAGCTTTCGGGCGATGGCGTCGTGGATGCCGGTCTCGATGATGAGCTCGGTGAGCGACATCTCGCCCAGCTCCCCCAGGTCCGCCGCCGGGTCGGCCTGAATGTACGTGTTGAGGAGATGGCGCATGTCCGCCTCGTAGGGCTTGATGTCGAGTTCCTCGCCGGAGTGCTTCTTGACGGCGGAACGGATTTCACCGTAGAAGGCGACCTCTTTCTGCAGGGCGGCCGAGTCGGCGTCGGAGTACCCGGCTTCGGTCAGGTCCTGCGCGATGGCGGCGTATGCGCGGACAAAGACGGCAACGGCCTTGTAGAACGCCACCCGAAGCGCCTCGGTCTCGTTCAGCGCGTTCGGGTTGGCGGCAGCGCCGCAGAAGTAGTGCAGGAACTGCTCCACTTCGCGCGGCAGCGGCACCGGCTCGCACAGGTAGCGCAGCGCCTCGCGGGCTTCGTCGAGCTTCTTCTTGCCCTCGACCCGCCAGTCCTTGAGGTGGACGTTGTTGTCGCCGCCGTTTCCCGGATCGGTGTCCAACTCGTCGGAGCTGTACACGGCGATCGCTTCCTGCACTTCACCGAAGAGCTCCTTGAAGTCGACGATGTGGCCGTAGTCCTTGTCGTCGCCATCGAGCCGATTGGTGCGGCAGATGGCCTGGAACAGGTTGTGGTCGCGCAGCTCATTGTCGAGGTAGATGTAGGTGCAGCTCGGCGCATCGAAGCCGGTCAGCAGCTTACTGACGACGATCAGCAGCTTCATGTTCGCCGGTTCCTCGATGAAGCGGCGCTTGGCCTCGTCCTCGTACTGCTTGGTGGTCTGCCCCTTCCTGAGGACGTGCTGCGTGTAGGTATCGAACTTGTAGCGCTCGTCGCTGTTGGCGGGCTCGCGCGAGATCGCGTTATGGTTCGGCTCGTACGACGTGATGATCCCGCAGTAGGGTCCGAAGCTCGTGTTCAGGAGCAGCCGGTAGTAGTGGCAGGCGTCATAGATCGAAGCCGAGACCAGGATCGCCGTGCCGCGGTCGTTGTTCAGGCGCGGCTTGAGGCTGAAGTCCTCGATGATGTCGGCGATGATGCGCTGCTTGCGCTCGCCGGCGCTCATCAGCTCCTCCATCGTCGCCCAGCGCTTACGCAGCACCGCCTTCTGGAAGTTGTTGAGGCCCTTGGTCTTGTGCTCGAACCATTGGTCGATGGCGGCCTGTGAGGTCAACCGCTGCGGCACGTCGCGGGCCTCGTACTTGAGGTCCAGGATGACG
>Ga0302250_1002516_pt1 | contig 11158 bp, 7 predicted proteins | sample AAG_RA_Asp_MG_FD_193536 | JGI IMG/M metagenome (GOLD analysis project Ga0302250, IMG submission 193536) | Enriched activated sludge microbial communities from anaerobic digester in WTTP, New Holstein, Wisconsin, United States - AAG_RA_Asp | ecosystem: Engineered > Bioreactor > Anaerobic >... | reverse complement strand
CGATTACGAGGCGGGCGGTCGCATGATCGCGTACGACAAGGACACCCAGACCGGTTTCGCCGTGAACAAGAACAACGTCTTCGCCGGCAAGGACGGCAACGTCTACAAGTACGACCGCGACTCGGGCAACTGGTACGAGCGGAGCGACGGCGGCTGGAATCCCGTGGACCCGCCGGAAAAGCCCGCTCGGCCCGATGACAAATCCGGGACCACCTCCCGACGGACCGCCACCGACCGGACCGCCGCCGCGGACCGGGCGGTCGACCGCACCGGAACCCGGCCGGGCGGAGACAGCGCGTCCCGCCCGCCTTCAGCCAGCCGGGCGAAGCCGAGCGAGCGCACGCAGTCGCTGGACCGTGATTTCAAGGCCCGCAGCCAGGGCGAGTACCGCAGCCGGCAGTTCCAGTCGCAGTCCGGCAACTGGAACCGCGGCGGCGGCTCCGGCCGGAACCTCGGCGGCGCCCGCGGCGGACGCCGCCGGTAGCCCGGCGCGGTTCCGTACCGCGCGCTCGATGAACGCGCGCCGGCAGAGGCTCAACAGACTCGGCGCCGAGTTTGTCTGAAGCGGATTGATTGAGTGCCGTCGGGCCGCATTCGTCGAATGCGGCGGACGGCGCGGTTTCGGTATGTATCCGGCGATGCGGCAATGCCGATGCGGTACAATAGCCGCAACGGACTGCAGAGGAGGCGGCGATGCGGCGCGTGACGGTGGGCATCATCCTGTTGGTCTGGATCGCAGGGGCGGCGCGGGGCGGCACCGCCGAGGACGAGGCGCTGGCCGGGGCGCGGGCCGCCGCCGCGAAATTGTCGGGGGGACTCATGAGCGCCCTGACTGAGGCGCTCCGCGCCGGGGGTGAGACGAACGCCCTGGCCGTCTGCCACGACCGGGCCCAGATCATCACCACAGCCATCACCGCCGAGACCGGCCGCACGGTGCGGCGCACGTCCCTGCGGACACGCAACGCCGCCAATCGGCCCGACGCGTGGGAGCGCGCCGGGCTCGAGGCGTTCATCCGGCGGGCGGCGGCGGGGGAGGCGCCCGAGGCGCTGGAGATCACCGAGGTGGTCGCGGCGGACGGGCAGCGGGTATTCCGCTACCTCAAGGCGATTCCCACCAGGACGATGTGCCTGCGCTGCCACGGCCCGGCGGTGTCGCCGGAGGTACTGACCGCGGTGAAGCGGCTCTATCCCGACGACGAGGCGACGGGCTTCCGCGAGGGGGACATCCGCGGTGCCGTCTCCGTTCAGCAGCCGCTGCCATCGCAGTAGCCCGCCTCAAATTCGTACTCGTACTCGTCATCGAAGAATCCCTCCGACGACCCGCGGTCCGCGGGTCGAACATGGGTAGCCCCGGGTGAAACCCAGAGTCTCCTCCGTCGCGTCGCAGGCCGGAGCGACCCGCAAGGCGGGCCGAATGTGGATCCGACGACCGTTTGCGACAGGAAATTAATGCCGGGACCGGATAATCGATCGGATCCTGTTTGCAGCAATCATATTCGACCCGCCTTGCGGGTCGCGCCCCGGCGATGGCCGGCGACCACGAACCCCGGGCTCGCGCCCGGGGCTACCCACATTCGACCCGCTCGGCGGGTCGGGGGCTCGGGCCTGGAGTCACGCCGAGCCATCGCAATCGTCATCGTGATCCCAACTCGAGTAGCCGGAACCAATCCATAATGATTGTGAATTTTCACTCTGTGCGGGTGCGTTTTTCAGCACGCCTTTTGAATCGCCACGAGGATAGCCAGGCGCAACCCGGCGCAGCGCCGCGTTCGCGGGGCTGCGCCGGGCTATATTCGTCATGGCCGTGTGGAGGTTGTCAGCGGCGCCGCGCTCCGCGCCCATCCAGAGCGGCGTCGTGCCGCCGCACTCCTGTCGTGCCGCCGCGTCCGGGCGAACCGCCTACTTCACTTTTTCGGTGATCTTGACCGGCTGGGCGAGCTGGAACTGGAACTTCGTTTCAGGCGGGAACTCCACTTCCTTGCCCCGGGTGACCAGCACGCCGGCTGTGCCGGCGCCGCCGCCGATGACCGCGCCGATGGCCGCGCCCTTCTTCCCGCCGGCGATCCCGCCGATGATGGCGCCCACACCGGCGCCGCCGCCGATGACCGCCGCGTCACGGGTGGTGGAGCCCTCCGCCTCGAACTGCAGCGAGTTGGTCTGCACGCCCACCATATCGCCGCGGATTTCGATGCTCTCCACGGTCAGGCTCATGAACGCCTTTCCCTTGACCTTGCCGGACTGGGCGCTCTCGAGCACCCGGCCCGCCAGGCGGGTGTTGGCGGGCAGGACGACCTCGCCGTTGAGGTCCACCGGCTGGGCCAGGAACATCTCGAAGCTGTCGCCGCCGGCGTTGGTCTTGGTGCTGAGCGATCCCTGCAGCAAGCCCACCAGGGCGGTGCCGGCGGGAATCTCCACCGTCCGGGTCTTCGGCTTCGGCGGCTCGACGGGTTGCGCGGGCTGGGCCGCTTCGGTGATGGGCGTCGCGCCTGCCGGCTGCGCCGCCGGCGCGGGCTCCCCGGTGACGGGCGGCGGGGCGGCGGCTGTGCCGCCGGTGTCGGCGGCCGGCTGGTCGCCTGCGGGTTTGGCCGCGGCGGCCTTCTTCTGCGCCAGCTGCTTCTTCATGGTCTGGAGCTCGGCCTGCTGTTTGGCGATCTCGTCCTTGAGCCGCTGCTGCTCCTGGAGCGCCGCAGCTTCTTCCTGCATGCGCTGCTGCGCCTGCTGGGCCTGCACCTGTTCCTGCAGCTCGTAGATCTTGGCTTCCTGCTGCTGGATCTGCGCCTGCAGCTGCTCCGCTTCCGCCGCGGCGGCCTTGGCGGCCTCGTCTTCTTTCTTCACGCAGGCGACGGCCGTGATCAGCAACGTCGCTGCGAGGATGATCAGGACCAAACGTGGTTTCATGATGACTCCTTGTTGCATGAAATGCTTGCTATCTTCGATGACCGGATAATGCACATAGTTTCACAGTATTGTCGCAATAATTTCAAGGGGGGACAAGCGGATTCTCGGCGGAACAGCGAACCGGCGAGTCGGCGAACCGAAAACTCTGCGAACTGGCGATCATTTTTGCGTGTCCGCTACAGTTGGAAACCGTCAGCTCTCGCCCGTCACCCATTAACCCATTCACCCATTCACCATCTTCTGTTATGATGCCCGCTATTTGTTCGCCAAGGAATGCCATGAACGCGCTGCCACCGCCCCGCCCCTTCCTGCAGGCCCTGGAACCGGACCAGCTCAACGCCCTACCCATCGGCCGGTACGAGGGACCCGTGCACCTGGTCCGCGACGACGCGGAGGCCAGGGCCGCGCTCGCCGCGCTGGCCGGCGACACTCTCCTCGGCTTCGACACGGAGAGCCGCCCGTCATTCCGCAAGGGGGAGAACCACCCGGTGGCGCTGGTCCAGCTGGCCGGCGACTGCGGCGTCTGGCTGTTCCAGCTGCGGGGGCTCGCCGACCCCGCGCCCCTGGCCGCCCTGCTGGGCGATGCCGCCGTGCGGAAGGTGGGCGTGGCCACCGCCGACGACGGCCGCAAACTGAGGGAGACGCTTGCCTGCGAACCCGCCGGCTTTCTGGACCTGAGCACGGTGGCGCGGCGCCACGGCCTGCGGCAGCCCTCGCTCCGCCAGCTGGCGGCCATCCTGCTGGAAATCCGCATCCCCAAGGGGACGCGCCTCACCAACTGGGCGCGCTGCGACCTGACCCCGGCCCAGGTGGCCTACGCGGCCACCGACGCCTGGATCGCCCGGCAAGTCTACCTCCGCCTCCGGGAGCTAGGCGCGAATATCTGACGAACCCGGGAATGGGTTGAGAGTTGAGGGTTGAGGGTCCGTGCTCGCGAGTCGTAATCGTAATTCGTAATCGTGATTGTAATCGAGGCTCGAGACTCGAGGCTCGTTCCCATAATGCGGACAGCGGTTTTTGTGCTCGTAATTCGTAATCTTGATCGTGATCGTAATCGTACTCGGACCTGGGCCCCAGGTTCTGGGCCCTGGATTTTGGATCCCAGTTCCCACAGCACCCAGGTCCCAGGTCCCAACACCCATGTCCCACCCAGGTCCCAGTTCCCAGCACCCACGTTCCAGGTCCCAGCACCCAGGTCCCAGCACCCAGGTCCCAGGTCCCAATTCCCACAAGCTCCCCCATTCGCCGACTCGCCGTTTCATCGGCATAATTATAAAATTGATCCTTCGTGCCTTTTGTGACTTCGTGGTGAGCATTCCAAGTCGAGGCACGATTACGATGACGATTACGAATTACGATTACGACTCAAGAACACGGATACCCATTCACCTCTGACCGCCGGCCGCCCGTTCCCCTGCCTGCGCCATTGACGCATCCGCCGTCACGGGCTATAGTTTATGCACTGCCATGCCGAGGACGGAGCCATGCCCGACACCATCCAGCTTCTCCAGATCGCGTTCTTCCTCAACGACCGGGAGGTCCGGGTGACCGTCCCCCCCGACCGGACGGCGCTGGAGGTGATCCGCGGCGAGCTGGGCCTGACGGGAACGAAGGAAACCTGCTCCGAGGGCGACTGCGGCGCGTGCACCGTGGCCCTGGGCGAGCTGGCGGACGAGCTGCTCATCTACCGGGCCGTCAACAGCTGCATCCTGCCGGCCGCCCGGCTCCACGGCCGGCATGTCATCACGGTGGAGGGGCTGGCCGTCGGTGGGCAGCTCCACGTGATCCAGCAACAGCTCCTGGACCATCACGCCGTCCAGTGCGGCTTCTGCACGCCCGGCATCGTCATGTCGCTGTTCTGCCTCTTTCTGCAGCGGCCCGACCCGGACGAGGCCGCCATCCTCGAAGCGCTCGAGGGGAACCTGTGCCGCTGCACCGGCTACGTCACCATCCGCGCCGCCGCCCGCGCCGTGGCCAGGCGCCTGGCCGCCGCCGGCGGCGCCTGGAGCGATCTGGTCCTGCCCGCCTATGCCGCCGACATGGATCGCCGCCTCCGGGCGTTCGGCGAACCGCTGCGCGCCACGGACTCGCCCAACGCCGACGGCCGTCCCCTGGCCGGCTACCACGTGCCGGCGAGCCTGTGGGAGCTGTGGCGGACCCTGGCGCGGGCCGGCGATCCGGCGCGGACGCGATTCATCCACGGCGGCACCGACGTGATGGTGGCGGTGAACATCAAGCGCGACTTTCCGGAACACCTGGTGGACCTGAGCCGGATCCCCGAGCTCCACGTGCTCGTCCGCGAGGGGGACGTCCTTCGGATCGGCGCCGGGCTCACCTTCACCGACCTGATGGAGAGCACCCTCGTGGCCGACCACCTGCCGGTGCTGGCCCGGGCGGCGGCCCGGGTCGGGTCGCGGCAGGTGCGCAACCGCGGCACCCTGGGCGGGAACGTCGCCAACGCCTCGCCCATCGCCGACGGCGCGGTGGCCCTGCTGGGACTGGATGCCCGGCTGGTGCTGGCGTCGGCCGGCGGCGAGCGGACGCTCCCGCTGGAGCAATTCTACAAGGGTTACAAAGAGACCGACCGGCAGCCCGGCGAGATCATCCGCGCGGTGGAGGTGCCGCTGACCGGCTGCACCCACCAGTACCTGAAGTCGTCCAAGCGGCCGGCGGTGGACTGCGCTTCGGTGAGCTCGCTCTGCGCGGCGCGGCTGGAGGATGGGCGGGTGGCGGTATGCCGCCTGGCGTTCGGCGGGGTGGCCGTGTATCCCGCGCTCGCCCGGCAGGCGGCCGCGTTCCTCGCGGGACGGGCGTTGGATGCCGAAACCGTCCGCGCCGCCGCCGACCTGGCTGCGGCCGAGTTCCAGACCATCGGCGACGTGCGCGGCAGCGCCGCGTACCGCCGCGCGCTGATCCGCCACCACGTGATCCACCACCTGGAGTCGGTGCGGGGCAACGCCGAACTGTGCGGGAGGCACGCATGAGCGCCGAGACGCCGAAATCCCGGCCCGCCGCCGATCCGCCGCACCTCAGCGGCCACCTCCACGTCACCGGCGCGTCGCGCTTCATCGGCGAGGACGTCCGGCCGGCGGGACTGCTCCATGTGAAGGTGGTGACCAGCCCCCACGCCCACGCCCGGATCACGGCCATCGACACCGCCGCGGCCGCCGCCCGCCCGGGCGTGGCCGCGGTGCTCACCCACCGGGACATCCCCGGCGCCAACCAGATCGGCCACGTGCTCCCCGACGAGCCGCTCCTGCCGGCGGACACGGTGACCTATGTCGGCCAGCCGGTGGCGCTGGTGGCGGCGGCGGACCCGTGGCAGGCCGAGGCCGCCGCGGCCGCCGTCCGCGTCGAGTACGAGCCGCTGCCGCCGGTGCTCACCATCGAAGAGGCGCTGGCCCGGGGGCAGCTCTACGTGCCCGAGCGCCGCATCGCCCGCGGCGACGTCGACGCCGCCCTGGCCGCCGCGCCGCACGTGCTGGAAGGGCAGGTGGCGACGGGCGCGCAGGAGCACTTCTACCTCGAGACGCAGCGTTGCGTCGCCGTGCCGGCCGAGGACGGGCAGATCGTCCTCTACGCCGCCACCCAGAGCACGGCCGAGGTTCAGGAGATCGCCGCCCGCGTGCTGGGCCGGCGCAGCAAGGACATCACCGTGGACGTGCCGCGCCTCGGCGGCGCCTTCGGCGGCAAGGAGCGGAGCGCCACCCTGTGGGCGTGCCTGGCCGCACTGGCCTGCCACTGCACCGGCCGGCCGGCGGAGCTGGCGCTCCAGCGCGTCGAGGACGCGGCCTGGACCGGCAAGCGCCATCCGTACGAATCGCGCTACCGCGTGGGCTTCGACGACGAGGGCCGCCTCCTGGCCTGGGACGTGGAGCTCAATGCCAACGGCGGCGCCGCGGTGGACCTGTCGCTGGCCATCCTGGAGCGGAGCATGCTCCACGCCGACAACGCCTACCACATCCCGGCGGCCCGCATCGTGGGCCGGGCCTGCCGGACGAACCTGCCGCCCAACACCGCCTTCCGCGGCTTCGGGGCGCCGCAGGGGATTTTCGTCATCGAGTGCGCCCTGGAGCGGATCGCCCGGGCCCTGGGGCTGGACCCGCTGGAGGTGCGCCGCCGCAACGCCTATCAGGAGGGGCAGCTCACTCCGTACGGCCAGCCGGTGCACGACGCCCACGTCGCCGAGCTCCTGGAGCACCTGGGGCGCAACGCCCGCTACGCGGCGCTGCGGACGGAGAACGAGGCGTTCAACGCCGCCCACGTCTACGCCAAGCGCGGGCTCGGCGTGGTGCCGGTCAAGTTCGGCATCTCGTTCACCTCGGCCTTCCTGAACCAGGGGTCGGCGCTGATCTGGATCTACGCCGACGGCACCCTCTCCCTGAGCCACGGCGGCGTCGAGATGGGCCAGGAGGTGAACACCAAGGTGGCCCAGGTGGTGGCCCGGACCCTGGGCGTCGGCCTAGCGCGGATCCGCGTGGAGACGGCCAACACCAAGCGCGTGGCCAACGCCTCGCCCACCGCCGCCTCCACAGGCGCCGACATCAACGGCAACGCCGCCCGCGTCGCCGCCGCGGAGCTGCGCGCCCGCCTGGCCCGCGTCGCCGCCGGGATGCTGGCGCCGCGCCTGGGGCGCACGCCGGAGCCCGACGCCCTCGTCTTCGCCGACGACGCGGTGTGGGACACGGCGGCGCCGGCCGAGCGGCTGGCGTTCGGCGAGCTCGTCCACCAGGCCTACATGGACCGGGTGGACCTGGGCGCCCACGGCTTCTACCGCACGCCGGGCGTCCACTTCGACCGGACGGCGGGGCAGGGGACGCCGTTCCACTACTTCGCCCAGGGCGGCGGCCTGGTCCAGGTCGAGGTGGACCTCATCAGCGGCTGCGCCCGCCTGCTCAAGGTGCACATCGTCCACGAGACCGGCCGGTCCCTGAACCTGGCGGTGGATCGGGGCCAGATCGCCGGCGCGTTCGTGCAGGGCTTCGGCTGGTGCACCATCGAGGAGGAACGATTCGACGCGGCGGGGCGCTGGCTGGCCGTCTCGCCGTCCACGTACAAAATCCCCACGATCCGCGACGTGCCCGACGACTTCGTCATCGAAACCGTGGAGCGGGACTTGCACCACGCCAGCGTGCTGGGGAGCAAAGCCATCGGCGAGCCGCCGCTCGTCTACGGCGAAGCGGCCTGGTTCGCCGTCAAGGACGCCATCGAGTCGCTGACGGGGCACCGCCGCGAGGCGGCGCTGGCCCACCCGGCCACCCCCGACGCGGTGCTCGCCGCCGTCGCCGCGCTGCTGTCGCGCTCATGACTCGTGCTCGTAATCGTAATCGTGGTCGTAATCGAAATCGTAATCGTGATCGTGAATCGAATTGCTCACCTCACCCCGATCTGATGACCTACCGTGTCTGCCCATTGAATGGATCGTTGGCCGGGTGTCTATCTTCCTGAACCAGCCGCCTCCTCGGCATCGTCATCCGGGTCAGCATGGCGACGATGCGACTCAGGAGCCCATTCCCGTCATTGACTTCGGCGGCCAATCCTCCGGCAAGTGATGCCAGAATATCCAGTCTGGCGGCGCACTCCATCGCGGATCCCCGGGCAATTTCGAAGAAACGCCGCCGTTCCCGGGGTGAGCGCTTTCCATTGCCTTCGGCAATGTTCAGGGGGATCGAGAGAGCAGCGCGGCCCAGTTGGTCGCGAATATGGCGAATGGAGGGATTTGAGTTGTCCAGCAGCGTCGAGGTCAGTTTGACAAAATCCAGACTGGCCTGGTAGACGTCGAGTTTTTCATGATCGAACACCATGTGTCGCTCCTTTCCAGGGATGTTGAATTCATTCTTTATGATTAATAACGGATCGGGAAGGCAGATGTCCGAAGTTGATTCCGAATGCGATCACGATTACGATGACGAGTACGATTACGAGTGCGATTACGATTACGAGCACGATGGGATGGGAGATAGACAATGAGTGAAACGAAGAACGGATTTCTTACGCCGGCCAGGTTGCGCGAGGAGATCCTGCGCTGCGAGTTCTGCGAGGAGAAGCCGTGCCGCGACGCCTGCCCGGTCCACTGCTCGCCGGCCGATTTCATCATGGCCGCCCGCGTGGGGGCGCCGTCCGACTGGCGCCGCGCCGCCGCGGTGATCATGGGCTCCAACCCGCTGGGCGGCGTCTGCGGCGCGGTCTGCCCCGACACCCACTGCATGGCCGCCTGCTCGCGCAAACTCTTCGACCGCCCCATCGAGATCCCGGCGGTGCAGGCCGCCATCGTGCAGCAGGCCAAGGATCTCGGGGTCATGCCCGCGCTGGCGCCCGCGCTCGCGACCTCCCGGCATGTGGCGGTGGTGGGCGCCGGGCCGGCGGGCCTGGCGGCCGCGGCCACCCTGGCCCAGTGGGGCCACGCGGTCACCGTCTTCGAGCGGGAGGAGCAGGCCGGCGGGATGTGCCGGCTCATCCCCGCGGAACGGCTGGACCCGCGCATCCTGGAGACGGACATCGAATTCCTCGCCGGCCTGGGGCGGATCGCCTTCCAGTTCGGCCACGCCGTGACGCAGCCCGCCGAGCTGCTCGCCACCGGCTGCGACGCGGTGGTCGTGGCCACCGGCCTCGACCGCCCGGTGCGCCTGGGCATCCGCGGCGAGAACCTGGCCGCCGACTGGCTGAGCTATCTGCGCGCGCCGCGGCGCGTCGCCGTGCGCGGCCGCGACGTGGCCGTCATCGGCGGCGGGGCCGTGGCGGTGGACTGCGCCCTGGCGGCCCGGCGCCACGGCGCCGCGAGCGTGGAGCTCATCTGCCTGGAGCAGCTCGATGAGATGCCGCTGACCGCCGCCGAGCGGCAGTGGCTCCTCGACGCCGGCCTGGCCGTGACCGGGCGCTCCCGGCTCACCGGCATCAGCCGCGGGGCGGACGGCCGCCTGGGCGTGGGCGTCCGGCGGGTGCTGCTCCCCAGGGGGAAGAAATTCCACCCCCGCCTCATGACGGACGACCCCGGCGCGGCGCCCGTCCGGCGCCGGTTCGACGCCGTGGTCATCGCCATCGGCGCCCGGCCCGGCCTCGAGACGCCCCGGACGCGCGGCGTGTTCTACGCCGGCGATCTGGTCAACGGGCCCACCACCGTGGTCGAGGCGGCCGCCGCCGGCAAGAACGTCGCCCAGACGGTGCATGCCTGGCTGGCCGGCGAAAAGGCGCCCCGCGTGGACAAGCCCGTCAAGAGCCGCGTCACGCTGGCCGGCCGGCGGCTCGTGCCGGTGCCCCTGGACACGGCGTTCTTCGGCCGGCCCGTCGTCTCGCCGTTCCTGCTGTCGGCGGCGCCGCCCACCGACGGCTACGAGCCGATGCGCCGCGCGTACGCCGCCGGCTGGGCCGGCGGGGTGATGAAGACCGCGTTCGACGGCCTGCCCATCCACATCCCGGGCGCCTACATGTATGTGCTGGGCGACCGCACCTACGGCAACTGCGACAACGTGTCGGGCCACTCGCTGGACCGGGTCTGCGACGAGGTGGCCCGGCTGGTGCGGGAGTACCCCGACCGCCTGACGATGGCGTCCACCGGCGGGCCCGTGACCGGCGACGACGCGGCGGACCGCGCGGTGTGGCAGTCCAACACCCGCAAGCTCGAGGCGGCCGGCGCCATGGGGATCGAGTACAGCCTCTCCTGCCCCCAGGGCGGCGACGGCACCCACGGCGACATCGTCTCGCAGAACGCGGCGCTCACCGCCCGGATCATCGGCTGGATCCTCGAGGGCGGCGATCCGCGCGTGCCGAAGCTCTTCAAGCTCACCGGCGCGGTGACGGCGATCCAGCCCATCGTGACGGCGATCCGCGGCGTGCTGGAACGGCACCCGGCGGCCCGGGCCGGGATCACCCTGGCCAACACGTTCCCGAGCCTCGGCTTCCGCCCCGGCGCCGACGGCCGCTGGGCCGAGGGCGCGGTCATCGGCCTGTCGGGCGAGGGGGTGCTCCCCATCAGCTACCTGACGCTGGCCAAGGCGGGCGCGCTGGGCGTGCCCATCTCCGGCAACGGCGGACCCATGGACTACCTCGGCGCGGCCCACTTCCTGGCGCTGGGCGCCGAGACGGTCCAGTTCTGCACCGTGGCCATGAAGTACGGCCTCGGCATCGTCGACGACCTGCACGCCGGGCTCAGCCACCTGCTGCAGGCCCTGGGGATGGCGTCGGTGGCCGAACTGGTCGGCCTGCTCCAGCCGCACCCGATCCGCGACTTCATGGAGCTGTCGGCGGAGAAGGCGATCTCCGC
>Ga0302250_1002509_pt1 | contig 11204 bp, 9 predicted proteins | sample AAG_RA_Asp_MG_FD_193536 | JGI IMG/M metagenome (GOLD analysis project Ga0302250, IMG submission 193536) | Enriched activated sludge microbial communities from anaerobic digester in WTTP, New Holstein, Wisconsin, United States - AAG_RA_Asp | ecosystem: Engineered > Bioreactor > Anaerobic >... | reverse complement strand
CCACTACGACCTCGTCGAGGTAATGGCGTGCCCCGGCGGCTGCGTCGGCGGCGCCGGCCAGCCCGTTTTCTCCGACCAGGCCGTCAGGCAGAAAAGGACAAAGGGCCTCTACGAGAACGACCGCATGCTGGAACTCCATAAGTCCCAGGACAACCCCTACATCAAGAACCTCTACGAGAACGTCCTCGGTGACGTGGGAAGCCACAAAGCCCACGAACTCCTCCACACGAGCTACAGGACCCGAAAACGTATATCCGATGAGGATGTTGACATAAACGCCGGCGGCGAGAGAAGTGTCGACGTCAGCGTCTGCTTCGGCACCAGCTGTTTCCTCAAAGGCTCCCAGAAGCTCCTCCATGATATACTTGAGCATATACGTTCAAACGGCCTCGGCGGCAGGGTGAACGTGAAAGCTTCTTTTTGCTTTGAGAAATGCAAGACCGGACCGACAATAAAAGTAGGGAGCAGGATCATTGAAGGCTGCACCATAGAAAAGGCCATCGAGGCCATCAAGCGCGAGGGGGTGGACCTCGCCGAAGAGGTAAGGCAGAATGCTTGAAACACAGAAACCGCAGATCGTCTACACGCTGACAGCCCGCTGCCGGGACTGCTACAGATGCCTCAGGGCCTGTCCCGTGAAAGCGATCCGCATGCAGAACGGGCAGGCGTACGTGGACGAGAAACGCTGCATCGCCTGCGGCACCTGCATCAGGGAATGCCCCCAGCAGGCAAAAACATTCCGCAGTGACATCAACGTGGCCCAGAACCTCATTGACGAAGGGCACTTTGTCGCTGCCAGCATAGCCCCTTCCTTTCCTGCCGTGTTCAACAAATGGCAGCGCTCGCGGCTCGCATCGGCCCTCCGCGCCCTTGGCATCCGCTACGTGGGGCAAACATCCCACGGGGCATACCAGGTATCACTCGAATCACAGAGGCTCGCCAAAGCGGATACGACAAAGCCCCACATAACCACGGCGTGTCCCGCCCTGATAAACTACATCGAGAAGTACAAACCCGAGCTCATCGACCACCTGCTCCCCATCGCATCCCCGATGGTGGCGCACGCCAGGCTCCTCAAAGAAAAACTCGGCAAGGACACCAAGGTCATCTTCATCGGCCCCTGTGTGGCCAAAAAATCGGAATTGAACCGGCCGGACATTGCCGGCGTCGTGGATTGCGTCCTCACCTTCAAGGAACTCAACGCCTGGCTTGAGCAGAAGAACATTGACCTGTCCATGTGCGAGGAGAGCAACTTCGACGAAAAACCGGTCCACAATGCGCAATTGTACCCGTTGCCCGGTGGTCTCATCAAGACGGCCGGCCTCGACGACGACGGATTGAACCTCAGCCTTCTGCGCGTCGACAGCCCCCAGGGCGTTCGCGAACTCCTGAACGGTATCGGAGAAGACACGGGGCACGCCCTCATCGAACCCCTGTTCTGCAGCCAGGGGTGCATCAACGGTCCCGGCGTAGACTCCGGCAAGAACCTCTTCGAACGCAGGCAGGAGATCATCGAATACACTGCGGAAAGCGCGGCCGTCTCGATCACTCCCGACCCCGTCGAAAGCGATCTCCTGAAGGCCGCCTTCACCAGGAACCACAGCGGCCCATCGCCGGGCAACATTACGGAACAGCAGATCCAGGAGGTCCTGGCACGCACCGGCAAGCAGGACCCCGAACAGCAGCTCAACTGCGGGGCCTGCGGTTACGACAGCTGCAGGGAAAAGGCCATCGCCGTGGTTCTCGGCATGGCGGAACCCGAGATGTGCATCCCCTACATGAGACGTCTCGCGGAAAGACGCACGGACCAGATCTTCAGCACCACACCCAACGGCGTTCTCCTGCTCGACGATGAACTGAACATCCTCGGCATGAACCCGGCGTTCAAGAAGTTCTTTTCCTGCAGCGACGTCATTCTGGGGCGGCACATATCCTATCTCATGGATCCGGCTCCCTTCGAGAAGCTCATATCCGGCGTCACGGAGACCCTGGACATCACCGTCCTGCACCGCCCGTACAACCTCCTGTGCCGCGAACTCCTGTACATGCTCAAGGAGGACAAGCAGATCGTCGGCATCTTCATCAACATAACGAGCCAGCAGGAACACGAGAAGAAGCTCAGGGAGATCCGTTCCCAGACGGTGGAACAGGCAAACGAACTCCTTGAGCACCAGATAAAGATGGCCCAGAACATTGCCCAGTTCCTGGGCGAGAGCACCGCCCGCGGTGAGGAACTGGTGAGAAAACTGATGAGTCTCAGCGAAAGCGATGAAAGCAATACCCGATGAACCGAGAAAATACATCGAAGCGGCGAACGCCCAGGCGGCCAAGAAGCCGGGCGGCATATGCGGAGATTACATAGTAACCGAACGTACGGCCGAGGCGACAACCGTGATCGTGGCCGACGGGATCGGCACGGGCATCAAGGCGCGGGTCGCCGCCGTTATGTGCGCCTCCCGTCTCATGGAGCTCATTCGCGTCGGTTTCACCCTTCGCGAGGCGTGCCATAAGGTCGTCGACACCATGCACGCGGCACGGACCATGGACATCCCCTTCTCCGCCTTTTCCGCCTGCCGCGTCCTCGTCAGCGGGCACGCGACGGTCGTGTCCTACGAGATCCCCTCTCCCATCCTCATCAACAACCGCCTGGCGGCGTACCTGCCGAAGCAGCGTGTCTTTCCCATGGGTCTCGAGATGGTAGGCGAGGTCAACTGTATGCTGGAGTACGGCGACGGCATAGTCATGGTGAGCGACGGGGTCAGCCAGGCGGGCCTCGGCCAGCAGTACCGAATGGGCTGGGGCATCCAGGGGGCGTGCGACTTCATCAATGGCCTGCTTGCGCAGGGCACGCGGATGAAGGACATCCCCGGCAGGATCGTTGCCAACGTGAGGGACATCTCGGGGGCAACGTACGGGGATGACACCACATGCAGCCTCCTGCTCTGCCGGGAGGCACAGGTCCTCAACATCCTGACGGGGCCGCCGGCCCGGAAAATGGACGATGCCCGGGTGGTCAGGGAATTCGCGGACATGAAGGGAGCGAGGATCGTCTGCGGGTCCTCCACCGCCGAGATCGTCGCCCGCAATCTCGGCGTCCCCATAGAGATGAAGAACATGTCAAATGCCTATCATAAGCCGCCGTCTTATGATATAAAAGGTATAGACTATGCGACGGAGGGTGCGATCACCCTCAACCAGGTGTACAATATCCTGGGAGAGGCACCCGAGAAACTCGAACCGGACTCATCAGTTTCAGATCTCTACAGGTTCTTCCACGCCTCCGACACGATCAATTTCCTCGTTGGAACGGCGGCAAATCCGGGACACGAACATATAGTCTTCAGGCAGATGGGTGTATACCCGAGAGACGTTATCGTCAGGCTCCTCGCGGACAAACTGAGATCCATGGGGAAACTGGTGAATATCATATATCTATAGGGGGGCGTGAAAGGGCCCAGCGCAGCCCTCCCCCCACACGACAGAAGGAGGTATTATGACAGCTGGAGCACCACTTGACTTCTTCAACGCAGCCGATTATTTCGTGGACCGCAACGTCCGCCAGGGACGAGGCCACAAGATAGCCGTGTACACGGAGTATCGGAACTACACCTACAACGACATCCAGAAGATGGCCAACAAAACAGCGAACGCCTTCCGCGAGGTCGGCATAACCGTAGACGACCGCATCCTGGTGATCATGCTCGACGTGCCGCAGTTCTACGCCGTTTTCTGGGGCGCCATGAAGATCGGCGCCGTCCCCATTCCCGTCAACACCATGCTGACACCCGAGGACTACGAGTACTACCTCAACGACAGCCGCGCCAAGGTCCTCGTCGTCTCCGAGCAGCTCCTGCCCGTCCTCGCGCAGATCAAGGGCGATCTCCTGTATCTGCGCGACCTCGTCGTCATATCCGAGACGAAAGGGGCCCACATCCCCTTCAAGCAGAAATATCGCCATGCCCCCAACACGGTGAAGACGGAATTCACCACGAAGGATGACATCGGCTTCTGGCTCTACAGCTCGGGCTCGACGGGCTCACCCAAGGGGGCCATCCACTCCCAGTACGACATGGTGGTCACCTCCGAATCCTTCGCCAAGGGCGTGCTCGGCATCACCGAGGACGACATCGTCTTCTCGGCGGCACGACTCTTCTTCTCCTACGGCCTCGGCAACGGCATGTATTTCCCCATGTCCGTCGGCGCCTCGGCCGTGCTCAACGCGCACGCCCCTTCGCCCGAGAACGTCTTCAAGCATCTCGAGAAATTCCGTCCCACCATCTTCTTCGGCGTCCCCACACTCTACGGGCAGATGCTGGAGTACAAGGCCAAAGAGGACAAGGAAAAGGGCATCAAGAAGGTGAATCCCAACGACCAGCACGAGCTTTCATCCGTCAGGATCTGCGTGTCCGCCGGCGAGGCGCTGCCCGTGGACATCTTCGAGCGCTGGAAAAAACGCTTCGGCATCGAGATCATCGACGGCATCGGCTCCACAGAGATGCTCCACATATTCCTCTCCAACAGGCCCGGCGACATCAAGCCGGGGTCCACGGGGAAACCTGTTCCCGGCTACGAGCTGAAACTCGTCGACGAGAACGGCCAGGAAGTCCCCCGGGGTGAGATAGGCACCCTGCACGTCAAGGGCGACAGCGCTGCCCAGCAGTACTGGCGCAAGCGTGAGAAGACGCGGGTCACCATGCAGGGAGAATGGGTCAACACGGGCGACAAGTACTACATCGACGAAGACGGGTACTACTGGTGTGCCGGGCGCGCCGATGACATGCTCAAGGTGGGCGGCATCTGGGTATCCCCCATCGAAGTGGAGAACACCCTGAGCCAGCACCCCGCCGTCCTGGAATGCGCCGTCGTCGGCGCGCCCGACGCGAAGGACCTCATCAAGCCCAAGGCCTTCGTCATGCTGAGGAACGGGTACCAGAAGACAGAGGAATTGAAAGAGGAATTGAAGAAATGGGTCCTCGACAGGCAGGCGAAGTTCAAGTACCCCCGCTGGGTCGAATTCGTCGACGAACTCCCGAAGAGCGCGACGGGCAAGATACAGAGGTTCAGACTTAGGTAGGAACCGTTCCAAGTTCCAGGTTTCAGGTTTCAGGAAAAAACAAGAAGACCCTCCCCGTCCGGCGGATGGGGAGGGTTGCTTTGCCCCGGGGATGTCAGGAATTTGTTCTTGAATAACGGGTGTGACCGGGGTTATAGATATACAAAGCAGACATTTGAGGTGCGGAAGAGGCGATCGATGCCGGGATTGTTATGGCGGCTTTGCAGCAGCAGAGAATCGACGCGGCATATACGGTTCATCCGGGGCGGGGCTTTCACCCTGTTCCTTAATGAATGAGAGGATCAAGAAATGAGCAGAACATTTTTCGGTATGGCGATCGTTTTCATGTTTCTCCTGTCTTTCCATTCTTTCTCGGACGCGGGGCCCACCAAGCCCGCCGCTGCCAAACAGCAGACCTGCGCGGGCTGCCATAGCGACTTCTCCTCGCTCCTGTCCGCGAAGCACCCCCGTGTCGCCGGCAAGGACCTCAAGGCCTGCACGTCCTGTCATGCCCCCGACGCCCGGAACGAGGCAAAACCGAAGGCTTATTCGGCGAAGCTTCATCTCGGCCACATGCAGCCGGGCAATGAACTTGATTGCCTTGTGTGCCACACCTGGCAGCCGGGGAAGGCCTTTGGCGTAAAGGGAGTGAAAAAGCCCTTCGGTGTGCTCACGCAGGAGAACATGGACCAGACAAAGAAGGTCTTTGCGTCCTGGGCCTCGTCGAAGTACCTTGACGCCCATCACGGCAGGAAGAACGTGACCTGTGCCGGGTGCCACGAGAAGCTGCCCGAGACCGGAGACTCCGTCGAGAATGACCGGTGTCTCGTCTGTCATGGCGACATGGAGAAGCTTGCCAAAAAGACGGAACCCAAGGATTTCCCTGACAGGAACCCCCACAAGTCCCATCTCGGGACCATCAACTGCACCGTGTGCCACAAAGCCCACGCGGCATCAAAGACCTACTGCCTCGACTGCCACAAGAATTTCAACATGAAGATACCCTTCGGCGGGAACGGAGCAGGAGCAAAAGGGGCCGCGGGCCAGAAAGCACAGTGAGGAGATGTGATATGTTTGGACTCGGTATGCCGGAACTCATTATCATCATGGTGATCGCCATTATGATCTTCGGGGCAGGCAGGCTCTCGGAGATAGGCGGCGCCATAGGGAAAGGGATAAAGAGCTTCAAACGCTCCGTCAACGGCCCCGATTCCCCGGGGTCCGCCGAAAAGAGTGGAGCAGGAAGCGGGAAAACGTCCTGATACGCGGACAACGCACCATCAGAGATCTTCCGAGCCGGACCCTGTCCGGCTCTTTTTTTGTCCCCCGTCTGCATCCCCGTCATTATGGCTTGCATTGAGAAACGCCATCTGATAACGTCACCATAAGACATTCGCGGGAGGAAGACCTGTGGTCAAGACGTTCTCACTGATCCTTGCCGTTCTCATCGGTCTGTGCATATCCGCATGCGCGGAGAATCAGAGAACGGCGAACGTGTCTCCGGAAAGGGACCGGGAATTCACCGATCCCTCGCAGACGATACAGGTGAACGCGGGCGAGACGTTCTCCATCGCCCTCGATTCCAATCCGACGACGGGTTATACCTGGCATAGAGGGAAACAGACCGAATATGGCATCCTGTCCTTCATGGGCAGTGCGTACGTCGCACCCCGAACGGACCTCGTTGGTGCCGGCGGCAGGGAACGCATGACCTTCAAGGCAATGGCACCGGGAACGGAAAAGCTGACCTTTCACTACCTCCGCCCCTGGGAAAAGAACACCGAACCGGCAAGAACCACGGTCTTCACCGTAACGGTACGGTGAAGACTGTCGCATGTCACAAGTCCCACGCCACAGGTTTGAAACAGCAAGAACTATCGCCTTCCGCAGTCTCTCTTTGGTGACCTGCGACTTGCGACCTGTGACCTGCGACGATCATTTCAGCGCCTTTATCTCTTCCTCCAGCTTGCCGTACCGCTTGTCGAAGAATTTCTTTGCTGTTTCGCGGTCCTTTTCGCGGCGTTCCTGAGTGAAGCCCGGGAAGCCGTAGAGGTTGTCGATGAACTTGAGGACCTCGGGAATGATTCGTTGCGCCTTCTCGTCTTTCTCGACGGCCAGGGATAGCTTCCCCTGCAGCGTCACCCAGACGGAGAAGAGGGGCGTCCTCTTGTCCTGGTATTCCCTGTCGGCAAGGTTCGCCTGGGCATCCGCCTTCATGACAGGGCCGGTAGATTCCCAGAGCTTCCTCACCCTCTGGCCCGGTGTCCCTTCCTCGGGAACAGTGAAGCTTCCCGCTTTCGCCTGGCGGGCCTGCGGCTCGGTCTTCGCCGCCTGAGACCCTGACCCTTTCTCCCCCTCTCCGGTGCAGCCGGGCTGGGTGAGAAGCATACAGACTGCGAGAGAACCGCAGACAACACAGGCAATGCCGGTCATCATCTTCATGGCGCCTCCTTGAGAGGATATCTTATTCAAGCGTTAAGTACGGAATATAGCATTCGCGCGACAACATTGCAATACACCTCGGCCGTGGCCGGATACACAGGGCCCGGCGACCTGTGTTTTTGTTGTTGCCATGAAGGTCCGTCGTGGTATAAAATAGAGGAAATAAAACAAACAATAACATGCACTTTTACTTTTTTAGCGCAAGCAGTCACCAGGCAGTTGAGAGGTTTTCATCATCGAACGGTTTTCATAACTGACCAGAAAATGCGCTGTCGTACTCTATATAGACGTTTTGCCGCTGCGATCATGATAGCGGCCGTTCTTACCGTCCTGTCTCCCGTCCGGGGCAGGGCGTCGTTGTTCACAGAGGAATGGAGAGGCTTCCTGGCACCGGGAAGCTCTTCCGCGGGACAACTTCTCCTTACGCCTCCGGGAACATTTTTCGAATTCTGTGAGAAATGGGGCGCGATCCTCGGAGGCCGTATGCCCGACGAAGGAGACGTCCGGCACGTCGTCCTGGCCCTGCGCATCGCCGCCGGCCTCGTCCTCTTTCTCCTCCTGTGGGCCTGGGCACTCATCAGGTACGCGAGGGGGCGCAGAAGACAATTGAGGACGTTGAACGAGCGCTACCGTCTCCTCGTCGAAAATACGTCCGAGGGCATCATGGTCATCGTTGCGGGAAAGGTCACCTTCATGAACGGGAGAGCCTCGCAGATCACCGGGTTCTCTCCTCATGAGATCACCCCTCGCGCCCTTTCCGAGATCACGCGTTCCCACGACGGTAATACCGTTAAAGAAGCCCATCGCAGGATCATGAGGTCCGAGGCCAGAAGCCTCAGGCTCCCCATCAGGATAACCTGCAAGAACGGCGAAACGAAATGGATACACAATTGCTGGGTCGGCATCACGTGGAAAGGTACCCCCGGCGTCCTCTGCATCTTCTCGGACATAACGGAGAACAAGAAGATGGAGCAGCAATTCCTCCAGGCCCAGAAGATGGAGGCCATCGGGCAGCTCGCAGGAGGGATCGCCCACGACTTCAACAATATCCTCACCGCGATCAGCGGGTACGGAAACCTGCTCAGGATCAAGACCGACAACGACCCCGCCCTCAACAGGTATGCCCGGAACATTCTCGCCTGCTCAAACCGCGCCGCCAATCTCGTGAAGGGGCTTCTCGCATTCAGCAGGAAGCAGGTGAACGACCCCCGTCCGACGGACCTGCACGATGTCATAAAAGGCGCGGAAAAGATGCTTCGCCGGATAATAGGAGAGCATATCGAGTTCTCCGTCATCCTTTCGAAGACAACCCCCGTGGTCCTTGCCGACACCAATCAGATAATCCAGGTGCTCATCAATCTCGCGACGAACGCCCGCGATGCCATGCCCAGGGGGGGTAAGGTGACGATACGGACGGAGACGGTGGAAAACCCCGACGCCTCCGCCGCCGGGGAGAACGGCGAAAGAAAGGACGGCCGCTATGCCCTGCTTTCCTTCGAGGATACCGGGGAAGGTATGGACGAGTCGATGATCGACAAGATCTTCGATCCCTTCTTTACGACGAAGGAGGCGGGGAAGGCGAGCGGACTCGGTCTTGCCACCATATACGGAATCGTGAAACAGCAGAAGGGATTCATCTCCGTCCAGACGAACATCGGCTCCGGCACGACCTTCAATGTCTATCTGCCTCTCGTCGATACCCCTGTCGAGACCAGGGAGGCGATACGACTGGCGGCGCACCTCAGGGGCACGGAAACCATCCTCGTCTGCGAGGACGAGACGGACATCAGGAACTTCATCAGGGAGACCCTCGAATCCAATGGATATACCGTTATCGAGGCAAAGGACGGCGAAGAGGGGATAGACACCTTCCGTCGTTACAGGGACAAGGTGGCCCTCGTCCTCCTCGACGTGATGATGCCGAAGAAGAGCGGTAAAGACGTCTATGACACCATAGTCGAAATTGATCCGAAGGTAAAGACGATCTTCATGACGGGATACTCGGCGGACAGCCTGGACAGGCAGGGGTTCGGCGACGCCATCACCCCCTGCATATTCAAACCCATCGAAACAGACATGCTCCTCACGGAGATCCGCAGAAAGCTGGACGAAGAAAAAGCAGTCGCAGGTCTCACGTCACAGGCCACAGGCAAAGACTAAAAGACGAAAATAGGATTCCCGGCACAATGTCTTACCGTTGGACTTGTGACCTTGTGGCCTGCGACGGTCTTCAGCCTGTGACGTGAGACCTGTGACCTGCGACTGTCTTTACCAGTTCCATAATGACATGGTTCGCGGCGATGAGGCCGAAGATGGCCGGGAGGGTCGGGAGGCTGGGCAGGGACTCGCGCGCCCTTCCCCGCACATGGGCGCCCGTCGTTTCGCGGGAGGAGGGCGGGCCGTCCGGGTGGGGCTTAAGTGGTGTTTCCGTTGAATAGACGACGGGGATATCCGTCGTGACGTTCCGGTTTCTCAAGTAGCGCCTGAGCGTCCGGGCAAGGGGGCAGACCTGGGTCTCGGTGAGCAGCCCCAGGCGCACCTTCATGGGGTCCGTCCTGCTCGCGGCCCCCAGCGCGGAGACGATCGGCAAAGAGCGTCCGACACACTGGCTGATGAGCTCCGCCTTGGGGTTCATGCTGTCGATGGCATCTATCACGAAGTCGACACCGCCGCCAAGGAGCTCGTCGGCGGTATCGTGATGGAAGAAGGCATGGCGGGGATCGAGGCGCGCTTCGGGGTTCACCTGCCGGAGGCGCTCTTCCGCCGCGTCCACCTTCCTTACACCCGCGTTCGTCCTCAAGGCTATGAGTTGGCGATTCACGTCGGTCGCCTTGACGGTATCGCAATCGATGAGCCGTATCCCCCCTACGCCCGCCCGACACAAGGCCTCGGCGGCCCAGGAACCGACGCCCCCCAATCCCACGATGGCAACAGTGCTCTTCCCGAGCACCTCGAAACCTTTCCGCCCGTAGAGCATGATGCTCCGGGAAAAATACTCATCCGGTGATGTCATCTTTCTCCTTCCATCCTTTCCAACCCGAAGAGCCTGCGCGCATTCTGAGTGGAGAGGCGGCACACCTCTTCCGGGGACACACCCCGCAACTCGGCGACCTTCACGGCTACCTCACGGGTATGCGAAGGCTCGACGAGAGAGGCCACCGTCGTCTGCGTGGCGATGGACGGGGCGTCGGTCTCCAGAAGAAACCGCTCCGCCGGCACAAGACGGGCACAGCGATGATACTTCTTCGCCCTCTCCCGCGTCACGGAACCCGAAAACGAGATATAACACCCCAGGTCCAAAAACCTCTCCATCACCTCCGCGCTCCCCGAAAAGGAATGCAGCACCGCCGTCACCTTCCCCCGATACGCCCCGAGGATATCGAGCATCATCCCGTGCGCCTTCCTGCAGTGAACAAGCACCGGCAGCCCCCTCTCCGCCGCCGTATCGAGTTGCGTGACAAACACCCTCTCCTGCACCTCCACCGGCGCCATCCCCGGCGCAAGATCAAGCCCCACCTCCCCCACCGCCACCGTCTCCTCCGAATCCAGATAACCCCTCAACTCCTCGAGAGCCCCGTCCTCCAGATACCACGGATGAACACCAAAGGCCGGTAACACAACCCCCGGATAACGCCGCGCAAGCTCAAGCGTCCCGGAGAGCGAAGCACGGTCATAGGCAGGGACCACGAGCTGCACGACACCCGCGCGC
>Ga0302250_1002507_pt1 | contig 11204 bp, 7 predicted proteins | sample AAG_RA_Asp_MG_FD_193536 | JGI IMG/M metagenome (GOLD analysis project Ga0302250, IMG submission 193536) | Enriched activated sludge microbial communities from anaerobic digester in WTTP, New Holstein, Wisconsin, United States - AAG_RA_Asp | ecosystem: Engineered > Bioreactor > Anaerobic >... | reverse complement strand
CGACGGGCAGTTCCTGGCCGTCGACGAAGCTCGCATCTCGCCGCTCGATCGCGGTTTCCTCTATGGTGACGGGGTTTTCACGACCATGCGCGCCGAGCGGGGACAGGTCCTCTATCTCTCCGAGCATCTGGAACGCCTCGGCCGGTCCCTCCGGGATTTGCGGCTAAGGCTCCCGGTAGTCGATGACTGGGAAGCGGTTCTTGCGGAGCTGTTGCGAAGGAACAGCCTGGCGGAACGGGTAGCCGCCGTAAAAATGATCATCACCAGGGGCTGTTCCGTCTTGCCCGGCCTTCCACGGACCGGGACAAGCACGCTGGTGATTTATGCTACGGCTTATTTCCCTCCGCCCGCGGCCAGCCGCCGAGATGGCTATCGCCTGCGGATTGCCCGCGACGGTTTTGCACCGCCCCTCTCCCGTTACAAGTCGTTGAATTACCTTTACCACCTGGCGGCCAGGCAGGCTGCCCTGGACGAGGACGCCGATGATGCCGTCCTCCTAGATTGCCAGGGCCGGGTGAGCGAAACCACGATCGGCTCCCTCCTTCTGAAGACTCATGGGAACTGGTGGACGCCCGAAAGCCCGTTCCAGCTTCCCGGCATTACCCTGCGCGGGGTGATGAAACTACTGGAGGAAGAAGGGCTTGGCGTCGAGTGGCGAACTGCCTGTGAGGCCGATCTGGTTTCGGCCGAAACCATCTGGGTGCTCAATTCCTTGATGGGTATCATGCCGGTGTCCCAGCTTGATCAGCATCCGTTGGCAGAACCCGGATGGGAAGAGGCCGAGCGACTGCGAGAGCGGTTCTTCGCCCGGGGGCGTGGAAAGCGGTGAAGGGGTCTGCCGGGTCGGCGTCATTTCCGGTTGAGAGGCCCGGGGGCATGGCGGTTTGGGAAAAGCTCGAAGAGACAGAGTATGATGGAACGAGGAAACGTTTTTGCCCGGATTCCGGCTGATCTTGCGGACGAGCGGTTTGACGAGATTGTCACGGCGGGAGCGGTGAAGGTCGAACGCATCGTTTCGGAAGGGCATTCCTCGCCGGCCGGGTTCTGGTACGATCAGGAGCGAAGCGAGTGGGTGCTGGTGCTGCGAGGAAGTGCCGGGCTACGGTTTGACGATGCCGCTGAAGTGGTCGTGCTGAAGCCCGGCGACTGGCTCAATATCCCGGCCCACAGGAAGCATCGGGTGGAATGGACCGACCCGGCAGAGAAAACCATCTGGCTGGCGGTCCACTATGATAATGCGCCTCACTCACTTTACGTGCCTGCCGCCTGAGGGACTCTCATTTCCTGTGGTTTTCACCGCGAAACTCACGGAGCTCGCAAAGTGCTTTCTTCGTGTGTCTTCGTGTGACTTCGTGGATGAAAAAGCGGTCGAAGGGCATTCAGGTTATTTCTGAACGGCCTCCAAGGGGTGAAGCTTGCGGACGCGCTCGACGTTCAGGCTGACGGTCCCGAACTCACTTTCCACCCGCCCGTACAGCAGATAAGCCCGTTCCATATCCAATTCCTGGCAGAACCGTCGGAAGGCTCTTGGAAAAAAGACAGTTTCATAGATAGCCGTCTGATCTTCGAAGGAGAAGAATTCCATCGGTTCCCGTTCCCGGGTCATCACTTCCTTGCGGGTGATCGGCCAGCCGGCCACCCATACCCGTTTTCCCACAGCCTGGGCCAGTCTCGATGCCGGTACGGGGCGCTGGAGAAGGTTTTGCATGGCGGGTTCCCACATGGCCAGCGGGTGTACGGAAAGGACCAAGCCGAGGGTTTCGAGTTCCTGCTGCCATTGGCGGGTGCGGGACAGATCCGGCAGGGGAGGCACCGAAAAGGTCGGGTGGGAGCGGGAGCCCAAGCCCATGCCGATCTGTTGCCCGTTGCTCCGCGAGGCGGCCTTCCAGTTGAGCCAGGCTTCCACAAACCACAGCAACCGGGGGCGATTGAGTCCTGCCGGCGGCTGTTGGTTGCTGGCTGTTGGCTGTTGGTGCTTGGCTCTGGGGACTTGTCCATACCTAAAACAGGAACCGGAGTTCCCCTTTAGGAAAGGGGGAAACGCCGAGTGTGGATAAGTGCTTAGTTTTCGGTTCACGACAAGAAGGTCCTGCCCCTCGGCTGCCAGGTCCTGGAGCTCAGGGTTGGGAGTTTCAGCCAGGGAATCCAGGGCGCCGCTCTTGACCAGGACCGCGGCGTCGGCCGGGGTGAGTGCCGCCCGCCGCAGGAAATCCTCGAGGCCTTTGAACGGCCCATGGCGGTCTCGCTCCTCGATGATGCCCTGCAGGATATCCCTGCGGAGATGCTGAAGCTGCTGCAGTCCCATGCGGATGGTCGTTCCCGAGCCCCGATAGGACCAGTCACTCGCGTTGACGTCCGGCCCCAACACGGCGAGGCCCATCCGCCGAGCTTCCGAGATATAGGCAAGGGTGCTGTAGTAGCCGCCGCCGTTGCTGATCACGGCTGCCATGAATTCAGCCGGGTAGTGGGCTTTGAGATAGGCCGATTTGAAGCTGACGAGGGCGTACGAAGCCGAGTGCGGCTTGCAGAAGGAATAGCCCGCAAACGAGAGGAACATCTCCCAGACCGCCGTCACCACGTCATCGGCGATGCCCCGCCGCCGACATCCGTCAAGGAAGCGCTGGTGATAGTCGGCAAGCTGTTCGGGACTTTTCTTGCTGATCACTTTGCGCAGACCGTCGGCATCCCCCCAGCTGAATCCCGCCAGCGCCATGGCTACCCGGACCACGTCTTCCTGATAGACCAGAATCCCGTAGGTTTCCGCCAGGAGCTCTTTGAGGCGGGGATGGAGCGGCTCATATGGTGCCCCGTGGAGGCGCCGGAGGTATTCCTGAATGAAGCGATTGGCGGCCGGTCGGATGATGGAGGAGTGGATGACGAGATGGTCGAAATCGCCGCATCCGGTTCGCTGCTGCAGTTGCCGCATGGCGGGCGATTCCACGTAAAAGACCCCCATGGTGTCGCCGCGACGGAGCAGCTCGAGCGTGGCGGGATCGTCCACCGGGTTCAGCAGGGCATAGTCGATGGCCTTGCCGGTGCTGCTCCGGATGGCGGCCAGAGTATCCCGAATCACCGCCAGGGAGCGGTTGCCGAGAAGGTCGATCTTGATGAGACCGGCCGTTTCCGATTGGTCCTTTTCCCATTGGATGATATTGATGCCTTTCGCGCTGCGTTCCACCGGCACATACCGGGAAACCCGGTCCGGGGCCAGGATGACGCCCCCGCAGTGAGTGGCCAGATGCCGGGGTAAGGCTTCCAGGCGAGTGGCGAGCTGCATGATTTCCGGCCAGGGCGGGTCGAGGGGGCAGTCGCGGAATTTGGGATGGCTTGCCACCCGCCCCAAAATGTCCTGCGGGTCCGTGTAACAACTCATCCGCCGCGTGACTTCCTTGATCTCGGCCGCCGGCATCCCATAGACCCTGGCAACCTCGCGCACCGCGGCGCGTGCCCCAAAGCCCACGTGATTGGCAACCGTAGCCAGGCGTTCAGTCCCGTAATACTGCCGCAGTTCCTCATGGAGCGCGTCGCGTTCATCCCAGGGAAAATCCACGTCGATATCGGGCGGATCTTTTCGCTGTGGGTTGAGAAAGCGGCCAAAAAGGAGGTTGTGACGAATGGGGTCCACATGGGTGATCCCCAGGAGATAGCTTACCAGGCTCGCGGCGGCGCTGCCTCGGCCGCAGTGAATGGGCCGCCGCCGTACGATATCGGCCACCACCAGGAAGTAGTCCACGTAACCTTTGGCATGAATCAAGGTCAATTCTTCTTCAAGACGCCGTTCGAGGATGGCGTTGCTCTCTCCGTAACGCCAGGCGATGCCCCTGTGGCATTCGTCCCAAAGGAGGGTGAGATGGTCCTGGGCCTGGTCGGCATAGTGCGGGAAAACCGGAGGGAAATGATCCCAGGCGGTGTGGCAGCTTTCGGCCAGCTTCACCGTATTGGCAAGGGTTTCGGGGGCATCCGGAAAATGTCCGGCCATCATTTCGGCCGGTTTCAACCATTGGCCGGGCTGGACAACCGCTTCCGGAGGCAGGGTGCTCAGGGTGCGGTTGAGCGCAATGGCCCGCACCAGGCGGTGCAGGGTGTAATCTTCAGGGTCGGCAAAATAGACCGCGTTGGTCGCTACAGGAGGGATGCCCAGGCTCCTGGCCAGCTTCAGCGCTTGGCGGCCGGCGGGCCCGGGCACCACCTCGACCCAGCATTCGGCGCGGGAACGCAAGCCCTTGATGAGGTCCGGATGGGAGCTGAGTGCCGCAAGATGTTGCCGGGCTTCGGGGAAGTCTCGGAAGAGGGAGAATTTCTCGTCGAGGTGACGCCGAGTGAGCAGTTCGGTGAGCAGCTCGTACCCTTTGGCAGTTTTTGCCAGGATGACGATGGGAGTGAGGCGTGAGGCGTGAGGGGTGAGGGGTAAGGGGTGAAGGGTGAGGCGTGAGGCGTGAGGGGTAAGGGGGAAGGAGGGGGGGGCGGGGTGGGGCGGGGTACGGTTTTCCTTGTGTTCATGGGTTTGCAGGGTGGCGCCGACAATGGGGCGGAGGCCGTGACGGCGGGCTGCTTCCAGGAAATGGATCAACCCGTAGAGTCCATTGGTGTCGGTGAGGGCCAGGTATTCACAGCCGGCTTCCGCTGCTTTTTGGCAGAGGGCGTTGACGGAACTTACCCCCTGCATCATGGAATAGTGGGAATGCACGTGGAGGTGGACAAAGGATTTTCTCTCATGCATCCGCAATCCCTTTGGTTTTTCCCCATACAATGGCCTGGCGGCCAAAGCGGTGGCGAATCGCATCGATGGCGTGCTGGATTTTCTGATCTTCCACGAGGGTTGCTTCTTCCCATGGGAATAAGGAAAGCTGTCGAGCGGGCATGGCGAAGTTGGAGAGTTCCAGCACCAGGCGGCGAATGGCGATGCGCCGCCGGAACAGGCGGTCAAAAGCCGAACGGGCCATGCGGAACAGGCGTTGGTCGAGCTGAGCGGTGATGGGCGAAAGGGGGTGCTGATGGCGAACGGTGACCCCGTCCGCGTAGCGAATCTCGAGAGCCAGTTGCTCCGGATAGCGATTGTGGCAACGCAACAGCCACCCTGCTTCTTCCACCTGCTGAAAGAGCAGGGCTTCCAGGCGCTCCCGGTCGATTTCATCGCGCCCCAGAGTGCGGACCACGCACAGCTGGGGGATCTTCCGGAAGGGGAGTACCGGCGTGGTATCCACCCCCTGGGCGAGTTGCTGCAGGCGGGAGCCCATCCGGCCGAAAACGCCGGCCAGGATGCCTGCTGAGATGGCGGCCAGTTGCCCGATGGTTTCGATATTGAAATCGAGCAGGCGGGAAGAAGTTTTTGAGCCCACCCCGGGGAGCGCGGTTACCGGCAGGGGAGCGAGGAAGACGGTTTCGCCGCCGGGGAAAATGCAGCTGAGATCACCCGGGGGAAGGCAGCGGGCGGCGACTTGACTGATCAGTTTGTTGGCAGCAAGCCCGATCCGGGCCTCGAGCCTTTCCTTCGCGGCCAGCTGTCGGTTCATCCGGGAAGCTGCATCCGGGCAGGGGCCCCAGAGCCGCCGAGTGCCCGTGAGGTCCACAAAATAGTGCCCCGGGGTGACTCCTTCTACCAGTGGTGAGAACTGTCCCAGGATCTCGATAAGATGTTGATGCTGGTGGTGATAGTAACGGCCATCGGGGGGCATAACCAGGAGACGGCGGCAGAACCGTTGTGCCTGACCGAGCGGCATGCCTTCGCGGATGCCTTCGGTGCGGGCAAGCCGGTTAACCCCCTGAGTGATCGCCCGTGGTCCCGGTTCCGCCAGCACCAGCGGACGCTTCTTCAATTCCGGCCGGCGCAGTTCTTCCAGGGTTGCGCAGAAATCGGGGATATCGATATGGGCGATGTGCCTTTCCACGGACGTTACCTTTTGCCGGTTCGGGCCTCACCCATTCACGAGCTCCAGCTTGGGAACCGGCGAAACCAGCGACGAAATGATTTCTTCGTGTGTCTTCGCAGTCCTTCGTGTGACTTCGTGGATAAAAAAGTGGTCAAAATGCTTGTCGGTTACCTGGGGACGGCACCTAACCGCCAACCCTCTTGCGGTAATGACGCAGCAACCCGACAACGGGCCCTACGATCTCCACTTCCTCTGCCGCCAGGTGAAGGGGCTCCATATGGCGGTTGGCCGGTCGGAGTTCGATGGTTTCCCCCTGCTGATAGAATTTCTTCACCGTGGCCTCTCCCCGCACCAGGGCTACCACGGTTTGCCCGTTTTCCGCATGGGCCTGCCGGGTGATGATCAGGATGTCGCCTTCGCGGATGCCCTCCTCGATCATGGACTCCCCCCGCACCCGCAGGGCGAAGTTTTGCCCGCTTCCCAGAAAACTTTCCGGAACGTCAACCGCTTCCGGCACTTCAATGGCTTCAATGGGAGCCCCGGCGGCCACTGTCCCTAAAAAGGGCAGAGACAGCGACCCGGTGCGCAGCGGCAGCAGTTCCAGGGCGCGTTTCCGGTTGTTCCCGAGGCTCTGGAGATAGCCCCGCTGTTCCAGCTGCTTCAGATGCTTGTAGACGGCATTGAGGGATTGAAATCCGAGATGCCGGCGAATTTCCTCGTAAGAGGGCGAACAACCCTGTTCCTGCAGGTAATCTCGGACAAACCGATAAACTCTTTGCTGTGCCGGGGTCAGTCCCATTTTCCATGCTCCTTCAAAAATCGCTGGTGTTTCTTCCGTCCCTCCGAGAGAGAAGACGGGAGGGATCGCCCGATGAGCTGCTATCAAGCATAGGTGAATAAAGGGTGAAAGTCAAGAGATTGGCTGCAAAAGATGATTCTATGCGGAAAAGCTCGCCCCGCACGATGGAAAACGTTTGACAGGTCCTAATATCTTTTGCTAAAAGAGACCTGCCTCGTATTGGTGAAAGTTGAGAAAATCTTCACCATTCACTCCGAAATGCAAGATAGAGAAGTAGTAACACGAAAATTGTCGTGTGGCTCTTCATGTTCTTCGCGGGGATCTTCCGATTAAGCCGGGAGGTTCCGGCGGTTCCTGCGGGCTTTCCGAAACCAAAAACCTGACAGTTGGGGCAATCAGAGCTGGAAACTGCTACCAGACTCTGACAACGCTATGTCAAATCGGTGGCAAGTTCAATGCGAAGAGGGATCGTTTGTGGGATACCGTCGGCACTTGGATGCGCATTAAGACGACGGGTGGCATCGTGAAACGGAAACCTAACGTGGAGGAGTAGCAGATGGAAACAGGAGTGAATTCTAAGGTTGTTGGGTGGTCGATCGTAGACAAGGAGACTGTGGAGAAACAAAAGAAACGAAAAGTCGATTTCGAATACTGGGGCCCCACTCCAAGGGAAGCGCGGAAGTCGGCGGTTGCGAAGAAAAAAGGCCTTGTTGACAAGAGGATGACCATCAAGGAGGCGGTGGACAGGTTCGTGAAGGATGGCATGAACATCGGGGTCGGCGGCTTTGTCAACACCCGGGTTCCCACTGCCATCGTCTGGAACCTCGTCAAGAAAGGGGGCAAGGACCTGACCCTCTCCTTCCAGTCAAACTCCATTTGCTGCGAGTGGATTGCCGGCGCGATGCTGACCTACCCCGAGCATATGTCGATCAAGCGGATCGAGCTGGCCTGGTGGGGTTATGAAGTGATCGGCATTGCGCCCCTGCTCCGCTTTCTTGCCGGCAACCAAATGATTGAAATCGACGACTACACCAACTATGGCATGTCGGTCCGGTTCAAGGCCGGGGCCATGGGCATTCCCTTCATTCCCGTCCGTGACCACGGCGGTTCCGACATGGAGCTGGTCAACCGCGGCACCATGATCCAGTGTCCGTTCAGCAAAGAAAACACCTATCTGGTGCCGGCCTGCCATCCGGATGTCGGTTTCGTCCACGTCCAGGCTGCCGACATCTACGGCAACGCCCGCATTTTTGGCGCTCTCTGCACCTGCCCGGAGATTGCCCAGGCTTCCGCGCACACCATTATGAGCACCGAGTTGATCATCGACAATATGGCCATTCGCCGCTATCCGAACCTGACCGAAATTCCCTATCCGGTGGTGGATGCCGTTTGCGAGCAGCAATTTGGTTCCTGGCCGGGCGCCGTTTACGGTCAGTACTGGTTTGACATGGAACACTTCCTCTACTTCCGCAGCATGTGTGATGAGTTCCGCAAGACCGGCAGCAAGGATAAGCTCAAGGCCTATTTCGACGAGTATTTCTTCGGTTGCGATACCTATGATGATTTCATCGCCAAGATTGTGCCGCACAAGAAGCTCATTGATCTCAGGAGACGGGATGGTGGGCAACCGATCATTTTGTCTTAAAATGGACCGGGATGTACAAGCCGACTCTTACACGAAGGAGAATCAAACATGGTATCGTTAGCTGATGTCAATCCTTATGAAATGATTGCTTATACAGGTTCAAGAGTGCTCGAAGACAGCACGATTGTATTCGTCGGGACGGGGCTGCCGATCATCGCCGCCATGCATGCTCAGATGACGCACGCACCCAGTGTCAACCTGATCTTCGAGGCCGGTTCGCTGGCTTCTATCCTCGAGCAGGGCATGCCCATGTCCGTTGGTGACACCAGGGCGTTCCGCAAGGCTGTGTTCGCCAAAGGGCTTTGTGCCGTGTTCGAACTGACTCAGAGGGGTTATTCGGACTACGCCTTTATTGGTGGGGCTCAAATTGACATGTTCGGGAATGTCTGCTCAACCTACGAGGGTGGCACCTACCTCAAGCCGAGAGTCCGGTTCCCCGGGAGCGGCGGCGCCGGCGCGATGGCCGCCAACTGCGAAAAAACCATCGCCATCATGGCCCTGGAAAAGAGAAGGTTCGTCAAGCAGGTCGATTTCATCACCAGCATCGGGTTTGGCGATGGCTCCCCGGACTACCGGCATAAGGCCGGGGTCATGGGCGCGGGACCGTACCGTGTCATTACCAATCAGGCGCTCTTCGGCTTCGATAAGGACACGCGGCGGATGACGCTCCTCGAATACCTCCCGGGGAAGAGCCCGGAGGCCATCCAGGAACTGGTGGATTTCGAGCTGATCATTTCCCCGGATGTCAAGGAAATGGCCATTCCCACCGAACACGATCTGATGCTCCTCCGCGAGAAGTGTGACCCGGAAGGCTTTTTCCTCAAGCGAAAGATTGTGGACAAATAGAGGTGAGCCTTAGGCTCCTGTTGTGAAAGAAGAATGGCCGGGAGAGGAATGATTCTTTTCCGGCCATTTTTCTGGTGAAACCCTCTTTCCTGAGTCAAGCACCACTTTCATGCGATGATCTGATTCTCTGCCCGTGCCCGTCACGGTCTCCTTGAAGGCCTAGAGGGTTCCCGGGGACGCCCGGGGGGCTTCATCGGCCCGATGGGGTGGGGTGACCACGGGTTGGTGTTTTTTGGTCGAGGAGTACGAAATGTCGGTTCGCGATAAGCGAATGAGCCTCAAGGATGCGGTTTCCCAGTACGTGAAGGACGGTGATTCACTCTACTACGGTGGTTTCCAGATCATGGTGCCCATGGCCTTGACCCATGAAATCATCAGGCAGAGAAAGAAGGATCTCTCTATCTTCAATGCAACGACCGATGCCGGAGGGCTTGATCTGCTGGTGGGGGCCGGGTGTGTCAAGGAGCTGCACCTGGCGTGGGCGATGAACTGGCACGTCAAGGCACCGTATGCCATGCGCCGGGCGTTCCAGGTGGGAGACATTCAGCGCTTTGACCTGTCCAACTTCGGTGCTACCAGCGCGCTGCTTGCCGGCTTTCTGGGAATTCCGTTTCTTCCTGTGCGGGGCAACATTGGCACTGACATCGTCAAACACAACACCAAGGATTTCAGAATTATCGAAGACCCTTTTTCGGGAGAGAAGATCACCGTCGTCCAGGCCTGGCGGGCTGATGTGGCCATTATCCACGCACAAAAGGCTGATCCCCTGGGCAATGTCGTGGCCTGGGGAACCCGAGGGGTCACCGATGAATTTGGGGCAATGGGAGCCAGACGGGGAGTCATTGTAACCGCCGAAGAGATCGTCGACACCGAGGAAGTGCGCAGCGATCCCGATCGCACCATTATTCCCTACTTCAAGACCCTGGCTGTTGTTCCCTGCCCGTGGGGTGCTCATCCCTCGGCCTGTCGCGGTTATTACGGGGTGGATATTCGTTTCTGCCAATACCAGGGTAAGTACGAACGGAGTCCGGAATTACTCCCTAAATTCCTGGAAGAATGGATCTATGGCTGCAACGACCATGCCGCCTATATCCAGAAATATGTTCAGATGTTCGGGCGGAAAGGCCTGGATCGGCTGAAACCCAAGCTGGGGTTCAAGCCTAAAACAGACGTCGATTATGGTTATCACGATCCTGCAGTCTGGCAGGGGGTGCCCCAGTACACCGACAAGTACATCAGAGGATAGGCGCAGTCCGGGGTGAGAAGGGCAAGGAGAATCTAATGACAGTCAACTACCGTCTCACGGAACTCATGGTGGTCCGTTGTGCCAGAGAAATCAAGGATGGCGAGTTGGTCTTTGCGGGGGTTGGGTTGCCTATGGTTGTGGTCAGCTTCGCTCTGGCCACCCATGCTCCGAATATGATCCTCCTGACCGAGGGAGGGTCAATCCGCGCGGCGGCGCCCCCCGGACTGGCCATAACGGTTGACGACCCGGTGCTCTTCACTCATGCGGACTCAACCTTTGGAATGCTGGCGACGATGGCGGCCCTGCAGCGGGGAGAGGTGGATGTTGCCTTTATCGGCGGGGCTCAAATCGATAAGTACGGTAACATTAACTCAACCGGTGTCGGCAGCTGGGCAAGTCCGGAAACCTTCACCTATTTTGCCGGAAGCGGCGGCGCCAATGACATGGCTACCTCGGGCAAGCGGGTGTTGGCGATCATGCCCCAGGATCCGAAGAAGTTTGTGGAAAAGGTGGATTATCTCACAGCCCCCGGCTACCTGGACGGAGCCGGCAGCCGTGAGCGGCTGGGGATGATCGGTGGCGGGCCGTCGGTAGTGGTGAGCACCATGGGGGTGTATCGATTTAATGAAATCACCAAAGAGATCTTTCTGGCTGAATACTTTCCGGGTCATTCGGTGGAAAAGGTTCGAGCCAACTGTTCGTTTGATCTGAAGGTGGCGTCGGATGTCCGAGAGACCGAACCGCCAACAGAAGAAGACATAGGCCTCTTGCGAAACATTGATCCAACAGGGTTCTATC
>Ga0302250_1002502_pt1 | contig 11225 bp, 7 predicted proteins | sample AAG_RA_Asp_MG_FD_193536 | JGI IMG/M metagenome (GOLD analysis project Ga0302250, IMG submission 193536) | Enriched activated sludge microbial communities from anaerobic digester in WTTP, New Holstein, Wisconsin, United States - AAG_RA_Asp | ecosystem: Engineered > Bioreactor > Anaerobic >... | reverse complement strand
GCTTCAAGGCTGGCCTTGGCCAAGCCCATGGTGTTGTAATTGGGCATGGTCCGCTCTGCGCCGAGGTAGGTCAATGCCAGCAGCGCGGGATTGGAGCCTTTCTGCAGCAAGGGGCGTGCAGCCTTGGCGAGGGCTGGATAGCTGTAGGAGGAAATGTCGTGGGCGATGCGGAAGGATTCACGCGAGATGCCGTCGAGGAAATCGCCTTCGATGGCTTCCCTCGGCGCAAAGCCGATCGAGTGGACCAGACCGTCAAGACCTTCCCAGTGCGTGCCAAGGTCAGCAAAGAGTTTTTCGATTTGCGCGTCTTCGGCTACGTCGCAAGGGAAAATCAGCGTGCTGTCGAATTCTGCGGCAAATTTGCTTAGCCGCTCCTCGAAGCGTTCGTTCTGATAGGTGAAAGCCAGTTTCGCGCCCTCACGGTGGCAAGCCTTGGCGATCCCGTAGGCAATTGAGTGCTTGGACAGCAAACCGGTAATCAGGATGCGCTTGTCGGCAAGGAATCCCATGAATTCTCCCGTAACTGAATGGTAGTGGAATCGGATTTCTGGCCGGAAAACGGCCCAGCCCGGGATTATAGGGGAAATTGCTCGGTTTTCGGATGTGGGTTCGTCATTTGATTTCGTCATCTTATCCGGTCGTCAACGACAACGCGTGTGCGTTACACTTCGCGCCATGCGTGCCGTTCGCTCGTTTTTCCTGATGCTCCTGCTGACGCTCGCCGCTTGTGGCAGCGAGCAGAACGATCCCTATCCGACCAGCGAACGTGGGCAGAGCATTTTCTATTCGGCGTTTACCGAGCGCCCGAAACATCTCGATCCGGCTCAGTCTTACACCGAGGATGAGAGCATCTTTACCGCGCAGATCTATGAACCGCCGCTCCAGTATCACTACCTCAAGCGGCCCTATACGCTGGTTGCGGGAACGGCAGAACGAGTCCCCGAACCTTTGTTCCTGGATGCGCGGGGAAATCCGCTTCCCCCTGAGGCGCCGTCCTCGTTGGTCGCCAGCAGCGTCTATGAGGTCCGTATCAAGCCCGGGATTCTCTACCAGCCTCATCCGGCATTTGCGACGGATGGGAATGGCCGTCTGCTATATGCCGAACTCGACGCAAAAACCTTGCGTGGCATCGATGCGCTGGCAGATTTTCCGGTAACCGGAACGCGGGAATTGACGGCCGATGACTATATCTACCAGATCAAGCGGCTGGCGCATCCGCGCTTGCATTCTCCGATTTTCGGGATGATGGCTGCGCATATCGTCGGCCTGAAGGAGTTCGGGGAAACTTTGGCGCTCGCCTCCCGGGAGCAACCGGACGCCTGGCTCGATCTCGATCGCTTCCCGTTGGAAGGCGTCACCCGCGTCGATCGCTACACTTACCGGGTCAGGCTGATCGGCCGGTATCCGCAGTTCCTTTACTGGCTGGCAATGCCGTTCTTCGCTCCTGTGCCGCGGGAAGCCGATCGCTTTTACAGCCAGCCGGGGATGGCCGAGAAGAACCTCACGCTTGACTGGTACCCCGTCGGCACGGGGCCGTACATGCTGACCGAGAACAATCCGAACAGCCGCATGGTCCTCAGCCGGAATCCGAATTTCCGCAGAGAGACATATCCCTGCGAGGGCGATGATGGCGATAGCGAGTCGGGTCTGCTTGAGGATTGCGGGAAGCCGCTGCCGCTGATCGAGACGGCGGTATTTACCCGGGAAAAAGAGAGTATCCCTTACTGGAACAAGTTTCTGCAGGGATATTACGATGCATCAGGCATTTCGTCGGATAGTTTCGACCAGGCCGTCCGCTTGAGCGTCGGTGGGGACGTCCAGCTTTCCGACGATATGCGAGAACGTGGCATTCGGCTGTTGACCAGTGTCCGCGCCTCGACTTTCTACATGGGTTTCAACATGCTCGATCCGGTGGTCGGCGGAAAGAGCGGTGTGGGCGAGGAGCGGGCACGCAAGCTGCGACAGGCGCTTTCAATTGCCATCGATCAGGAAGAGTTTATATCGATCTTCATGAATGGGCGCGGGATAGCGGCAATGAGTCCGCTGCCGCCGGGATTGTTCGGCTATGAAGAAGGCGAAGCCGGCATTAATCCGGTGGTCTACGCATGGAAAAACGGCAAGGCGCAACGCAAGTCCGTTGACGAGGCGAAGAAACTGCTGGCCGAAGCCGGCTGGCCGAACGGTCGCGATGCGAAGACTGGCGAGCCGCTGGTGCTCAACCTCGACACGACGAGTGGCGGCATGGGCGACAAGTCGCGCCTTGATTGGCTTATACGCCAGTTCGGCAAGCTCGACATCCAACTCGTCGTTCGCGCGACCGACTTCAATCGTTTCCAGGAGAAGCTGCGCAAGGGCGCCGTTCAGATCTATTTCCTCGGGTGGAATGCCGACTATCCGGACCCGGAGAATTTCTTCTTTCTCCTCTCTGGCAGCGAGGGGCAGATCGCTCACGGTGGCGAGAACAAATCGAACTATGCCAATGCCGAATACGATCGACTGTTCGTTGAAATGAAGGACATGGGAAACACGCCGGAGAGACTGAAGATCGTCCGCCGAATGAAGCACATCCTGCAGCACGATGCGCCGTGGATTTTCGGCTTCCATCCCAAGAGCTATACGCTCGGACACGCCTGGCTGCACAACCGCAAGCCGAACGACGTGGCCAACAATATCCTCAAGTACCAGCGCATCGACGTCGCCGAGCGGGTTCTGCGGCGGCATGAGTGGAATGCTCCGGTACTCTGGCCCTTGGTGTTTCTTGGCGTCGGGCTGGTGTTTCTCATCGTGCCGGCGGTGATAGCGTACCGGCGGCGGGAGCGCAGTATTGCCCGCAGCACGAGCGAGCACTGAGAAAACCCCTCGAGGAACTGATGTCGATGAATCTTGAAACAAGCAATTCGTGCCTTGATGACGTGCCCCGAAAGCCCGTCTGCGTCGAAACGATATCTTCTCCATAATCCGCAGCCATGTTCGCCTACCTCCTGCGCCGCCTGCTTTATGCGATTCCGATTCTGCTCGGCGTTAACCTGATCACCTTCGCGTTATTCTTCGTCGTCAATACCCCTGACGATATGGCGCGCATGCAACTGGGCGTCAAGCGCGTGACACCGGAGGCCATCGAAAAATGGAAGACGGAGCGCGGATACGACAAGCCGCTCTTCCTCAACCCGGCCGCGTCGGGCGTCGGCGTCGTTACCGACACGATTTTCTTCGCCAAATCGGCACGCATGTTCGTCGGTGATTTCGGCAGGGCGGAGGACGGGCGCGATATCACCCGGGAAATCGGGCTGCGCATGGGGCCATCGCTGGCGATCGCCTTGCCGACGTTCATCCTGGGCCTGTTCGTGACGGTGAGCTTTGCCTTGCTGCTGGCGTTTTTCCGGGCGACCTACCTCGATTTCTGGGGCGTCGTCCTCTGTGTGGCGATGATGTCGATCTCAGGACTCTTCTACATCATCGGCGGGCAGTATCTCGTCAGCAAGCTCTGGCGCCTGGTTCCTATTTCGGGGTATGCCGTCGGACTGGATGCCTGGAAGTTTCTCATCCTGCCGGTGGTGATCGGCGTCATTTCCGGCGTGGGCGCGTCGACCCGCTGGTACCGCACGATCTTTCTGGAGGAAATCGGCAAGGACTATGTGCGTACGGCTCGGGCCAAGGGGCTTTCGGAACTAATCGTGCTGTTCCGGCACGTGTTGCGAAACGCGATGATCCCGATCCTGACCGGCGTGGTTGTCGTCATTCCGCTGCTGTTCATGGGCTCATTGCTGACCGAATCATTCTTCGGTATTCCCGGTCTGGGCAGCTACACCATCGACGCGATTCAGGCACAGGATTTCGCGGTGGTGAGAGCGATGGTCTTCATCGGCTCAGTGTTGTACATCGCCGGACTGATCCTGACCGACATCTCCTACACGTTTGTTGATCCGCGCATCCGCTTCGACCGATGAAATTTTTGCCCGTCCTTCTGTGGTCCGATGCGCTGATCTGGTTCCTCGCGATCGCCGGCACCATATTGGGCGCGTTGTCGTGGCGAAACGCGCCGCTGCGCGCGGCCTGGCGGCGTGTCGGCAGCAGTCGGACCGGCATGGCCTCGGCGACGTTGTTGTCGGTATTCCTTCTGGTCGGCTTGCTCGATTCCCTGCATTACCGTCCGCGCCTCGAGAGCGGCGGGCAGGACCAGCCGGTTGCCTATGCGGTCGAGGTGCTGTCGTTGCTTGACGCCATTGCCGCGCCCCTGCGCACGCGCAACGAGAAAACCTACTCCGCTCCGCTGGCGACGCGGGCCTACGCAAAGGAATCGATCGAAGTTGTCGATGCCGATGGCCGTGTTCATGCCGAGCGTGTTTTCCCGCGCCTCAAGTTCGGTGGGGCGCATCTTGGTAACGACGAGGGGAAACGTGCCGAAGACGTGCTTCGCCGCGTGCTCTCCGCCGGAGGGCTCGCGTTCGGCCTCCTGGGGCTTGTTTCGTTTGGAGTCTCCATTTGGTTGGCACGCGGGCAAAAGGTTTCTCCCGGGCAGTCGTGGCGACTGATCTGGAAGGGCGAGACGGAATTCGCCTGGAACGCGGTGCTGATCACGCTCGGTGCGCTCTTGCTGGTGCTGCTGCCGGTGCTCGCGCTGTGCGTCGATTACCATGTGTTCGGTACCGACAAGGTCGGACAGGATGTTTTCTACCAGATTCTCAAGAGTGTGCGCACCGCGCTGGTGATCGGCCTGGTAACGACGCTGGTGACGCTGCCCCTGGCGATTGGTCTGGGCGTCCTCGCCGGCTATTTCCGTGGCTGGGTGGATGACGTGATCCAGTATCTCTACACGACGCTGTCCTCTATCCCCGGCGTGCTGTTGATCGCCGCCGCCGTGCTGATGATGCAGGTGATCATCGACACCCATCCGCAATGGTTTTCGACGGCTGCCGAGCGCGCAGACCTGCGTTTGCTGGCGTTGTGCTTCATCCTCGGGCTGACCAGCTGGACCGGGCTGTGCCGTCTGTTGCGTGGCGAAACGCTCAAGTTGCGCGAGCTGGAATACATTCAGGCGGCACAGGCGTTCGGCGTGGCGGATTTGCGCATTCTCCTGCGCCATATCCTGCCCAACCTGATGCACATCGTGATCATTGCCCTGGTCATGGATTTCTCGAATCTCGTGCTCGCCGAGGCGGTGCTTTCCTACGTCGGCATCGGCGTCGATCCGACGATGATCAGCTTTGGCACGATGATCAACAACGCGCGCATGGAACTCGCGCGCGAGCCAATAGTGTGGTGGTCGCTGGCGGCGGCGTTTGCTTTCATGTTCGCGCTGGTGCTTGCGGCCAACCTGTTTGCCGATGTAGTGCGTGACGCTTTCGATCCACGTACGGCGGGAGCGTCATGAGCAAAGAGCAAAAACCGATTCTTGATGTGCGCGATCTGCGCATGGGCTTCGCCAGCGGAACCCGTCATGGGCAGCGTGTGCTGGTGGCCGTGGATCGCGTCAGCTTCGATCTGCGTCCCGGGGAGACCTTCGCGCTGTTGGGCGAGTCGGGCTGCGGAAAATCGGCGACAGCGCTGGCGCTGTTGCGTCTGCTACCGGCGGCCGGACGCATTCTCGGCGGCGAAGTGCGCTTCGAAGGCTCCGAACTGCTCCAGTTGCCGGAAGCCGAGATGCGTACGGTGCGGGGCGGCGGCATGGCAATGATCTTCCAGGAGCCGGCGACGAGCCTCAATCCGGTACTGACCGTGGGGCGCCAGATCGGCGAGGTATTGGAACGGCACGCTGGCCTCTCTGGCGAAGCGGCACAGCAGCGCGCTTTGGAGTTGTTGAATGCGGTGGGAATCGCCGATGCGGAACGGCGCCTGTCGGAGTATCCATTCCAGCTTTCCGGCGGCATGAAGCAGCGGGTAATGATTGCCATCGCGCTGGCCGGGAATCCCCGTCTGTTGATTGCCGACGAGCCGACGACGGCGCTCGACGTGACGATCCAGGCACAGATTCTCGATCTGCTGCGTCGGATGCAGGCTGAGCGCGGCATGGGTGTGCTGCTGATCACACACGACCTTGGTGTTGTCGCGCAGATGGCGCACCGCATCGGGGTGATGTATGCCGGCGAGATCATTGAGGAAGCACCGCGCGAAGCGTTCTTTACCTCGCCACAGCACCCTTACACGCAAAAGCTCTTTGCCGCATTGCCCGATCTGTCACGTCGGGGAGGGGCGCTGGATACCATTGCGGGGCAGGTGCCACCGCTTTCCGCGATGCCAGCAGGATGCCGTTTCGCGGCACGCTGCCCGTTTGCCTGGGAGCGTTGCCGGGGGGAATCCCCGGCGTGGACGGACCTTGGTGCCGGGCATCGGGTGCGCTGTCACGGGGTGTCTGAAAACCGTATTCCCCTCGTTCGAGGATCGCAGGGCCGTGAGTTTACTGAAGTTCCTACCGGCGAAAACGACGTCAGGGCGTTGCTTCAGGTTGATCAATTGCGGGTGCATTTCCCGATCAGGCGCGGCATCCTGCAGCGGGTTGTTGGTCATGTGAAGGCGGTTGACGGCGTTTCGCTGGAGCTCGCGCGTGGCAGGACGCTCGCCTTGGTGGGGGAGTCGGGCTGCGGTAAAACGACCGTGGGCAAGGCAATCCTGCAGTTGATTCAACCGACCGACGGCGAGGTTCGACTCGACGGACGGGGGCTGACCGACATTTCGCGTGCGCGGTTGAGGCCGATGCGGCGGCGCATGCAGATGATCTTTCAGGATCCCTTTGCTTCCCTCAACCCGCGGATGTCGGTTGGCGAAATCATCGCCGAAGGAATGACCGCGTTGGGCGTCACCCCGCGGGATGCCGGGCCAGAGGCGAGCGTAGCCGCGTTGCTGGAACAGGTGGGGCTGCCCGGTGATGCGGCGAGCCGCTTCCCGCACGAGTTCTCCGGCGGACAGCGTCAACGTATCGCCATCGCCCGTGCGCTGGCCGTTCAGCCGGAGTTGATTATCTGCGACGAGCCGACGTCAGCGCTCGACGTCTCGGTCCAGGCCCAGATTCTCAATTTGCTCAAATCGCTGCAGAACCAACTCGGGCTGGCCTATCTGTTCGTCACGCACAACTTTGCGGTGGTCGAGTATCTGGCGCATGAAGTCGCGGTCATGTACCTCGGGCGCATTGTCGAGCGTGGGGCTGTCGACGAGGTGTTGCGTTATCCACAGCATCCCTACACGCAGACATTACTCTCCGCGGTGCCGTCCCCGCGTCTCGACGGATCGCCGGAGGTCGTCCGGCTTGGCGGTGAAATGCCTTCGCCGGCCAATCCTCCTGAAGGTTGTCATTTTCATCCCCGTTGTGCTTACCGGACCGAGGCCTGTCTATCGGATTATCCGGCTCCGCATCGAGTCTCTTCCTGCCACGTGGTCCGTTGTCACCTGCGCCGCTGACCTAGAGTCGTAGCGCGCAGGCGGGAAATCAGGCCGGAATGTATATCTCGTATTCCGTGGGTTCCTCAAGCAGAATATCGATCTGGTTCTGGATGTCTTTCCGCTCTTCGCTATTGAACCATCTCCGCCAGTCGTCGACGGATTGCCACGTACTGATCACCAGGTTCTCGCCCTCTTCATCGAAACGCTTGTAAGTTTCGCCGGAGATGTATCCCGCTTGGTTAAGAGTCTGCGAGCGCATCTTCTTGAGCAGATAATCCAGCCCGTCTGCGGTTTGTTCGTTGACTTTTCTCTTGATCAGAATCTTGACTGCCATGATGTGTACCTCCTCTGTTGTTGGTGGTTTTCGGTGGTATTACACGTTCATCGCGACGACAAGCAGCGAATCACGCTTCCAGTATAGACAGCGGTTTCAAGAATGCCGAGGACTATGGCTGGACGACTGAGGGGCGCTGAACGGATTTGGGCTGCTTACGGGTTTTGAGCCAACTGGATGGTTAGCTTTGTGCCGGGTCTGAGTGCTTTAGGGGAAACGTTGTTCCAGCGCAAAATGTCGTTGGTATCGATGTTGAACTGCTGGGCTATCGAATACAAGGTGTCGCCGCGGCGAACTGTGTAATGCGCGATTTTCGCTGGTTTCACGCTTGTCGTCCTAACAGGGTCCGGTTTGGCTTTTTCGACATTTGCCGCGGATGTTGTAACCAGCATCTGTGGGCGATCTGTGGTGGTGATCTGAAGTCTGGTGCCGATGGAAATACTGCTACCTGTCAGATCATTTGCCTCTTTCAGCGTGGTTACACTGGTTCCGTAGCGGCGGGCTATGGAGAAGAGTGACTCGCCTTTTGCAACGATATGAGTGAGTGTCTGTCCGGGCAGTGTTCTTGGTGGTTGATTGTCGTCGATCTTTCGCGTAGAGATACTCACAACCGGTTGTGGCGTGCCGTTGCCTTGAGGTGAACGCCCGTTAACGAGGAGCGTCTGGCCTTGCCTGAACCTCTCCTTGCCTTTGATGCCATTGGCGGCCCGCAGGCTTGCAACAGTCATGCCGAAGCGCTTGGCGATTTTGGCGAGTGTGTCGCCTTTGCGGAAAGTGTAGGTCTGCCAGGAGGACAGCGGTTTGTTGTCCTCCTCGTGCGCTTCCAGGTTGCTGACAAAGGTCTCTATTTTTTCCGCGGGAATGACCAGCGGGGTTTCTGGCTTGATGACCGGCCGGTTGTGTGCCGGATTGAGGGCGACGAATTCCTGCACCGGCATGTCTGCCAGTTTGGCCGCGACGTTAACGTCGATATGTGAGTCGGTGGTGATCGTGGCGAAGAATGGCCGGTTCGGTATGTTCGGTAGGTCGAGTTGCGCCAGGATGGATTTGCTGTTGAAGATATTTTTCAGAGCCTGCAGTTTCGGCACGTAGTTTCGCGTTTCCTGCGGCATGGTCAGGCTGAGGTAGTCGGTCGGCAGTCCTTGCGCGCGGTTCTTTCCTATGGCCCGTCCGACGGCACCTTCTCCCCAGTTGTAGGACGCCAGTGCGAGGTGCCAGTCGCCGTGCATTTCATAAATCGATTGAAGATAGTCAAGCGCGGCCGCTGTTGATGCAACGATGTCGCGACGTTCGTCCTTCCACCAATCCTGGTCGAGGTTGTAGCGTTTTCCGGTTGAAGGGATGAATTGCCATAGGCCAGAGGCTTTGGAGCGGGAATACGCCATCGGGTTGTAGGCGCTCTCCACCATCGGTAGCAGAGCCAACTCCATGGGCATTCCGCGCTTCTCGAGTTCATCCACGATGTGATAGAGATAACGGCTGCTTCGATCGACCATGCGGCGCATGTAATCCGGGCGATTCATGTACCACTGCTGGTGATGAAGCACGAGTTCATCATGCAGATCGGGCATGGCGAAGCCCTGACGAATCCGCTGGAAAATATCATCCGGAATGCCGATCAGGTCGACAGGTTTTACAACGGGAGGGCGGTCGGGGACGTCGAACCGCAATAAGGTATTGTCCCCGTATTCTGGAGTTTCGGCGATGCTCAAGCTGCGGTGTCCATCAGGCTGTGAAGCAACCTGCTCGCCGGATGGCTGCATGACACTTGCGCAACCGCTGAGCATGGCGATGCATGCGTATACAAAACCGCTGCGAAAGCGAATGTGGCGGAGGTTGAATCCGAGTGGTTTGATCATCCGATTTCCTGAACTGGTCTGCCATGCGGTGAAGGAAGCCACAACAGCTGGCGTTCCTGACTGTTCGGTCGATAGGCAATCGGCAGAGTATATCCCATACGGCAAGCAGGCAATTTATCTGAGAGGTCTATTGTTGCCAGGGATACTGCGGAGTTTTTAATCCTCCACTCGATTGCGGGGCAGTAAAATCATGGTTTTATACAAACTCTCTCCCCCGCCATGGATTCCTCCCTGATTGACTTCGTCCGGCGCCTCCCGAAGGCGGAGTTGCACCTGCATATCGAAGGGACACTCGAGCCTGAAATGATGTTCTCCTTGGCGCAGCGGAACGGGTTGATCCTTCCGTATGCGTCGGTGGACGAGGTGCGCGAAGCCTACCGGTTCTCCAACCTGCAATCGTTCCTGGATGTCTATTATGCTGGTGCGGCCGTTTTGCAGACCGAACAGGATTTTTTCGATTTGACCATGGCGTACGTTTGTCGCGCGATTGCGGACAACGTACGCCACGCCGAGCTGTTTTTCGATCCGCAAACGCATACCGCGCGCAATGTCCCCATCGAAACCGTTTTCGCCGGGATTGCGGGAGCGCTACGGCAGGCGCGCAGTGATTACGGGTTTTCCAGTCGAATGATCCTATGTTTCCTTCGTCATCTTTCCGAGGAGGATGCATTTGCGACGCTGGATGAAGCATTGCCGTTGCGTGCCGAATATGCAGACCTCTGGGTTGGGGTCGGGCTGGATTCCGGTGAGGTGGGAAACCCGCCGGAGAAGTTCGCTGGAGTGTTCGCTAAAGCACGCGAACTAGGGTTTCGGATTGTTGCGCATGCAGGCGAAGAAGGGCCGCCATCGTATATTCACGGTGCTCTCGATACGTTATGCGCAGAGCGCATTGATCACGGAGTGCGTTCGGAAGAGGATCCTGATTTGATGCGGCGACTGGCTTTGGAGAAAATTCCCTTGACCGTTTGTCCACTATCAAATCTTAAGTTGTGCGTGGTTCCCCACTTGCGCGAACATAATCTTGCCAAGCTGCTGCGATCCGGCTTGCGCGTGACGATCAACTCCGACGATCCAGCATATTTTGGCGGTTACATCAGCGCGAACTTTATCCAAGCAGCGGAGGCCCTTGCACTCTCTCGGGATGAAATCGTACAGATTGCACGCAATGGTTTTCTGGCGGCGTTCGTTACAGACGATCAGCGGTCATTGTGGCTTCGAGATCTGGATCGGGCTGCATCTTTGTGACCCTGTGGTTGGTAGGTAACTCGTGTTTTGAGATGCTGTACTCAGAATAATCTACATATCTGGTTGACGCAGCAGTATTGTGTTGCTATAGTTCGCCCCCTCGCAACACAGGGGGTCTTTTGAAGGCGCTGACCGAGGAAATGATTGTTCGGTGGTGTTGACGAGAGAAGAGAAACAAGGTTATAATTTTTCTCTTTCGGACGCGGGGTGGAGCAGTCTGGCAGCTCGTCGGGCTCATAACCCGAAGGTCACAGGTTCAAATCCTGTCCCCGCAACCAAGCAAGTTTGTTCTTTAAAAACTGGACGATTGATAGGTGTGGGTTTTTGGTCGGGTTGCGATCTGCTTAGGTGGATTGCGAAGAAGATTGAGAGCTCGCACGATGTAAAGAAGTCTGTGGATCAGGAATGATCTG
>Ga0302250_1002496_pt1 | contig 11243 bp, 10 predicted proteins | sample AAG_RA_Asp_MG_FD_193536 | JGI IMG/M metagenome (GOLD analysis project Ga0302250, IMG submission 193536) | Enriched activated sludge microbial communities from anaerobic digester in WTTP, New Holstein, Wisconsin, United States - AAG_RA_Asp | ecosystem: Engineered > Bioreactor > Anaerobic >... | reverse complement strand
ATGTCGACAAGGCCGGCGAACTGAACAAGGCATCTGCCCACCTCCTTGCAGCCGGGGGCAAGCGTCTCCGCCCTGCTGTTGTCATGCTTGCGGCTGACGCGGTGAAGCCTGGCAGCTCGGACGACATTATGCAGGCAGCGCTGGCCCTCGAGGTGACCCATACCTTCACGCTTATCCATGACGACATCATGGACGATGACAGCCTGAGGCGCGGTGTCCAGACCGTGCACACGAAGTGGGATATGCCGACGGGGATCCTTGCCGGCGATGTCCTCTATTCCCGGGCATTTGAGCACATCTCGCTTGTCACCGCAAAGGACGATGCCAAGGTGAAGGCTATCAACATGCTCGCCCGGGCCTGTGCCGATATCTGCGAGGGGCAGCACATGGATATGTCCTTTGGGCACCGGGACGATGTCATGGAAGGCGAGTACCTGGAGATGGTCAAAAAGAAGACCGGCGTCCTGTATGCAGCGGCGGCCGGTATCGGTGCCGTCCTTGCCGGCGGAAACGGCGTGCAGGTGAAAGCCTTGTACAACTTCGGGCTCAACACCGGTATCGCCTTCCAGATCCAGGACGATCTCATTGACCTGTTAACCCCCTCCGAGAAGAGTGGGAAGGACCAGGCGTCCGACCTCCGCGAGGGCAAGCAGACGCTTATCATGATCAAGGCACGCGAGAAGGGCCTTGACCTGCAGAAGTACCGGCGCGAGCTCTTGAAATCTGATATCGACGAGGCCATCCGGGAACTGACCGAATCGGGGGTAATCCCCGAGGTGAAACAGATGGCCGCCGATCTCGTGAAGGACAGCAATCGGCACCTCGGACTTCTTCCCGAGTCAAAGGAGCGCCAGCTCTTGATGGACATTGGCGAGTTCTTCATCACCCGGAGTTATTAGGATGGCAGGGGACGATCCCAAAGAAGCCCTCTTTTTGTGTGCACTGCAGAACGCGGTGAAGCACGGCGGCGTGCCACAGGCCGGTGCGGTCATCGGCATGGTGATGGGCGCCCACCCGGAGCTCCGCTCACGGGCAAAAGAAGTCTCGGCACTGGCAAAAGAGGCGATTGCCGAGGTGGCAAAACTCTCACCGGAGGAGAGGCTTGCCACGCTCCAGACCCGTGCACCGGAGATGATCGCCGCCATGTCCGAGAAGCACGAGAAGAAGAAGGTGCTCCCGGAACTCGAAGGTGCGGAGAAGGGCGTTGTGATGCGGTTTGCCCCGAACCCCTCCGGCCCGCTCCATATCGGTCATGCCCGGGCTGCGGCGCTCAACGATGCCTACGTGAAGCAGTATGGCGGCCGCTACATCCTGCGGATCGAGGACACCGACCCGAAACGCGTGGACCCGGAAGCATACCAGACCGTGCAGGAAGATATCAGATGGCTGGGCCTTGGCATCACCGAAGTCGTCACCCAGAGCGACCGGCTGTCGATCTACTACGATCTCTGCAAACAGCTGATCGAGAAAGGCGGGGCGTATGTCTGTACCTGCGACAATGAGCAGTTCAAAGAACTCAAGCAGAACAAGACAGCCTGTCCCTGCCGCGGGAACTCTGCTCTGAAGAACCTTGAGCTCTGGCAGAAGATGCTCGACCATACCTTCAGAGAGGGCGAGGCGTCAGTCCGGATCAAGACCGATCTTTCCCACCCCGACCCGGCCATGCGGGACTTCCCGGCGTTCCGGATCCTCGATGCACCCCCGCACCCAAAGGTGAAGGCGCACGTGTACCCGCTGATGAACTTCTCGGTGGTGGCTGACGACCACCTGCTCGGCGTCACGCACGTGATCCGGGGCAAGGACCACATCGCCAATACCCGCCGGCAGAAGTTCATCTACGACCACTTTGGCTGGCAGCAGCCGGTGTACCGGCACTATGGCCGGATGGGGATCGAGGGAGTTGTCCTATCCACCTCGCAGATGCGGGCCGGGATTAAGGAAGGGCTCTATTCCGGCTGGGACGATATCCGGCTTGGTACCCTGCGGGCCCTTGCCCGGCGCGGGATCCTGCCAGAAGCCGTGAAGAACGCGATGATTGCGATCGGTATCGGCGACGTTGACATCTCGTTCTCGTGGGACAACCTCTACGCAGAGAACAAGAAACTGGTCGACCCGACAGCCAACCGTTACTTCTTCGTACCCGACCCGGTCGAGGCGAAGATCGAGGGGGCACCGGCCCACACCGCCCACGCCCTCCTCCACCCGTCCGATGAAGCCCGGGGCACGCGAACACTGGAGTTCACCGGCACAGCGCTCATCCCGAAGGCAGAGCTGGTGTCCGGCACTGCCATGCTCAGGTTAAAGGACCTCTTCAACGTGAAGATCGCGTGGAACGGCGAAACACCCACGTTCTCCTATGGCGGCGATTCGCTGGCCGATGCCCGTGCCGCAAAGGCCCGGATCATCCAATGGCTCCCGGCGCAGGCTATCGTGCCCTGCACGCTCATTACGCAGGAAGGCGAGGTCAAGGGGGCCTGCGAGCCCGCGGTGAAGGGAGAGGCCGGAAAGGTCGTCCAGTTCGAGCGGGTCGGGTTCGTGAAGATCGATGCCGTGGATGCGTCCGGTGTCCGGGCATACTTCACGCACAAATAACCAGCCCTCTTTTTATCCGGGTAATGATAGGGCAGCCTGACGGCGGCCCCGTACCTTTTTCCCCGTTCACGTCCTATTAATCAAGACGTACATGCAGCCTGACGGAAATGCCAGCGGGAACAGGGAACCCAAAGAGTCCCGCGAGAAGCTTGTCTTCACCGGCTTCTGCATGGATCTCCTCATTCTCGTTCCCGAGACTGCGGCCCTCATCCTCTCCGGGTCTGCCGCTCTCCTGTCCGATGTGTTCAAGTGCGCAAACGAGATCCTTGCCACGCTCTTTGCCCTCCTGATCATCCGGAGAATGAAAGCAGGCGGGAAGTTCACCTACGATTACGGCATGGGGAAGTTCGAGACCCTGACCCGGATCATCACCGGCAGCGTGATGGTGGTTTCGATCATCATCCTTGTCCTCTTCACTATCCAGCGTCTCATGCATCCCGAGAAGTTCGAGATGATTGCCGCCTACATCGGCATCCCGCTCATGATCTTTGCCAGTATTGCCGACTACCATCACTGGCATGCCTATCACCGCCGTTCAAAGGAAGATCCGTCCCCGATCATGGAGGCACAGTGGCGCCTGCGGCGGGCCAAGACGTTCTCCAACCTCCTGCTGCTCTTCGCGCTCACGTTCTCGGTCATCTGCATCCCGTATGAATGGGCGCATTACATCGACCCGATCGTTTCGTTCGTCATCATCGGATTCCTCCTCTTTGCCGGGTACCGGGAGTTCTCCTCCTCGCTCCCCGACCTTTTCGACAAGACCTTGGACGAGGAGCTCCAGCTGGTCATCCTGCGGGAACTCTCTGGCTCGTTTGATAAGTACGATGAGTTCCATGGGGTCCGGTCTCGTCGGTCCGGAAGCCGGATATACATCGAGATCTTCCTCGGATTCGATCCGGAGCAGAAGATGGGGGATGTCCAGCAGTTTGCCACCACGCTCAAGCGCTCTCTGGAGAACGAGATTGCGGGAAGTGTGGTCTCGGTTGTTCTGAGCCGCGAATAACGGGCCCCCTCTCTGTCCGGTCCGCTGCCTTTCCCGTTTCTGCAACGCAGAGTATGATCCTATATAGGTTTCCGGATTAATATTGAAAGAATATGGATGGCAGTGGTCTCGCGTATTGCGGGGGAGATGCCGATGGCGGGGAAGCGGCGGCGACGAAGCAGAAGACGGTCGCGGCCAGCCTTGGGTTTGACATCCTGCTCTGGGTCCCGGAGATCATCGCGTTTGTCCTCTCCGGGTCCATTACCCTTTTTGCCGACGTGATGAAATGCGGCAACGAGATCCTTGCTACGTTCTTTGCGCTTCTCATTCTCATCCGGATGCGGAGGGGTGACCGGTTCTGCTACGATTACGGTATGGGTAAGTTCGAGACCTCTACCCGGATCATCACGGGAGCGGTCATGATGGTCTCGATCCTCATCATCACCTACTCCGCTTTGACAAGGATCTATAATCCGGAACCGGTTGGCATTGAGGGAGCCATGATCGGTATCCCGCTGATGCTGGTCACCGCAATCATCGATACGTATCTCTGGCAGAAGAACTACCGGGTCTCCCTGCACGATCCGTCGCCTATCATGGAATCCCAGTGGCGGCTCCGGAGGGCCAAGGCTTTTGCCGATGTCTCGGTCCTTCTGGCCCTGGTGCTTTCGTTCCTGCTTGGCCACCACGCCCTCTCGGTCTACATCGACCCGGCAGCCTCGTTCATCATCATCGGGTTCCTGATCCTTGCCGGGTACCGGGAGATATCCTCATCCCTTCCGGATATCTTCGACAAGACCCTGTGCGAAGAGCTCCAGATTGTCATCCTCCGGCACCTCGCGACATCGTATGACAGGTACCATGAGTTCCATGGCGTACGGTCCCGCCGCTCAGGCAGCAGGATCTACATCGAGATCTTCCTTGGATTCGATCCAGACCAGAAAATGGGGGATGTGCAGGATTTCATCGACTCCTTAAAGCAATCTCTTGAGGCAGAGATTCCGGGGAGCGAGGTCTTTGTGATACCAAAACGGCGGTAATCCTGCGGCACGTAGTGGGGACTGTGGAACCGGATACGGTATGTCTGTGAAGGTGACGGGCCCTTATGCAGTGCGGGTGAGCTGCGTTATGGCAGCAATCCAGACCGCCTTTGCCTCGACCATGTCCATGCCCATCAGGACATCCATGAGAAGGCCGTTTGCCAGTGCATCGCAGGCAAGGGCAAGGACCCGCGGATCGAGGTCGCGCGAGACAAGGCCGGTCTCCTGCTGGCGGCGGATGAACCGCTCGATCACCCAGATATCCTCTCTCCGGTCCTGGACGAGCACGGCCCGGATGCGCTCGTTCCGGGTTGCAAGGAGGAGCATCTCGGCATACATGCTGTTGAACTGCGGGACATAGTGCAAGAGAGCATCGAACAGTGCGGCACTGCCTTCCTTCAGGTCACGGCCGGCATATGACCGTTCGAGCGTTCCCTTGAATTCGTCGCGCGCCAGTTCGGCAACTGCGGCAAACAGGTCTTCCTTTCCGGGGAAATACTGGTACAGTGCGGGTTTCGTAACGCCGAGGCTCTCCGCGATCGAGCCCATGGTTGTGCCATGGTATCCTTTTTCGAGAAAATGGGTGAACGCGGTCCGGATGATCTTCTTTTTGACGTCATCACGGTATTCACCAATAATGCGTGGCATAACGTACCAATATGTTCCTGCGCGGGCAGGGAAAACAATACCGCCCGGTTCTCATTATTATGGGTATGAATAACTTACCTATGGTAAGGTTAATACTTGTGGGTAATGCACTTTTGTACAGGTGATTCTGCGCCTAATCAGGGTGCGGCAGATCATACAGGTATGGTCTGGATCCATATGACTGTGCCGTCAAAGGGAGGTGACCTGTTCCGCTGTTCAAAGAGATTAAAAGCGATTTAATTATATATGTGGCATTCTCAATAGTGGTAAGTACCTTGCAACGCAAGATACTGTGCCAAACACAAAACATGTGCAGGCCCGGCACCACTACCCTCTGTATCTGTCCCCGGGGCTCCGGCACCGGGGGCGGGCATGCACTCTGACCAGGGAGATCCCATGAATATCCAGTTCAAAAAAGGCGTACTTGAGATATGCGTTCTCTCTGTTCTGGCCCGCAAGGACTGTTACGGGTATGAACTCGTCAACGAGATATCGAAACGGATCGACATCTCGGAAGGGACCATCTACCCGCTCCTGCATCGCCTGAAGGATGAGGGCCATGTCACCACGTACCTGCAGGAATCTGCCGGGGGAGCGCCACGGAAGTATTACCGCCTTACCGAAAGCGGAAGGAAAGAAGAACATGAACAGAAGGAAGAATGGATGCGGTTTTGTGCATCGGTGAACGCGCTCCTGGAAGGGAAGAACAATGCTGCAGAATGAACAGGAATTTGTCCGGATCTTACAGAACCGGCTAGAGGGCACTCTTTCCCCCGAGGAACTGAACGATATTATCTCTGATTATACCGAACATTTCCGGATCGGGAAAACCGAAGGCCGTTCGGAAGAGGATCTCTTCCGTTCGCTGGGATCGCCGGAGGATATTGCGCGGGAGATCCGTGCCACCCACCTGGTGAAGAAAGCCGAGGATGTCAGGAGTTGCCGGAATATCCTCCATGCAGTCCTCGCAACCCTCGGGCTCGGGCTTTTCAACCTGGTGTTTGTCCTCATCCCGTTCATCCTCCTCGTACTGCTGCTGTTTGTGATCTTCGTTGTCGGGATTGCATTCATGGTCTGCGGGCCGGTTGCGGGAATCTTTGCCCTGCTCCAGCTGGCCGGTATTCCGGTATTTGCGATATGGCTCTCTCCCGCAGCAGGAATTTTCTTCTCGACCGGTATCACAACGTTCGGCCTGCTGCTCGTGATAGGGAATTATTTCCTTGCACGGTTCTTCTACCACATCGGGATACGGTATCTCAAGTGGAATATCGGTGTGATCACCGGAACGGAGCGTCTCGCATGACTGACAGCAGAGAAAAACCGGGACTGCAGGTTTCCAGCCATGATACCCTGAATATCGGCAGCACCAGGGTAACCCGCATAGTTCTGTGGCTTGGTGCGATCACCATCGTATCGTTTCTTATCGGGTTTGGCATCCTTGCCCTCTCGGGCGAGCTCCCGCAGTCAAAAGACCAGGATTTCTCACCCTTCCGCCATACCGCTTTCCTCTCGCCCGGTAAAACAACGGTTCCGCTTGACGGTGCCGGCTATGGTGATGTAGCCCTGACCCTCGGGGCCGGCGAACTCCGGGTCCAGGGAGGTGCACCGGATGATATGCTGATGGATGCATCGATCTTCTCTAAAGCGCCGGAATGGGAGCCTGAACTGGTCCAGAGTGTCAACGGGTCGCGAAAAACCGTTGCCCTGACTGACAAAGGACATAAGACAAAGGAATGGTTTTCCGTGGATTCCCCAAACAGCTGGACAATCGCATTAAACAACGGGGTTCCTGTAAACCTTGAAGTGAATGTCGGGGCCGGCGACTGCCGGATCGACCTCGATGGAATGACGCTGGGATCCCTGGACGTCCACAACGGCGCCGGGGATACGACCATCACCCTTGGCAGGAGCCAGAACCAACCGTTCGATGCCGTGATCCGGAATGGGATCGGCGACCTTACCCTCCGGGTGCCGCGGGAGAGCAACACGCGGATCCGGGCAGTGACCGGCCTCGGCGAGATCAGCAACAACGGATTAGTACAGGACGGCGATATCTTTGTAACAGCGGGGTTCAACCCGGCAATCGCGGTCAATGAGATTACCCTGAACCAGGGGGTTGGTTCAATCAGCCTTGAAGCACTATGATCAAATATCACAATACCAGGATGGGGATTATGGGAATACTGAGGACAATTATCGCGCTGGGTGTCCTGTTTGCACTGGTCGTCGCCGTTATACCGGCAGTGCATGCTGCCGATGCCCCGACCGTGACGATCACAAATTACGAGGTCTCTCCCTCGGTGCTGATGCCGGACAGTCTGGGGACCATCACGGTCACCCTCACGAATACGGCATCCAGCGCATCCACGACCGAGAAGACCGGAAAACTCGCAGCGGACGACTATTCAGTAATCACGACTGCGGACATAACCGTCAATATCGAAGATGTCCGTCTCGAGGGAAACGGTCTCCGTGTCCTGACCAAGAGCTATGACAAGGCAGGAAGCCTTGGCCCGGGCCAGTCCATCCCGCTTACCTTCTCGTTCCAGGCACCCGCACAAAGCGGGCTCTACTACCCGGAGGTCTGGGTTGCGGTCAAGGGCGGAAGCAGCACGAAATACCCCATCCCGGTCAATGTCAACACCGCTCTTGGGATCCAGAAGAAAGCGATCCTGATCACGGAGAGTTCGCTTGATGGCAGTGTCAACCCGGGTGATGAGATCCCCGTGACCCTGATCGTTACGAATTCCGGCGAGCTGCTTGCCGATGACGTTACCCTGACCGTCACAAATGTCAGCGGGAAACTGGCGCCAAAAAGCGCTGACCTGTACCACCTTGGTACAATCGGTCCCGGCGAACAGAAGACCGTGTCGCTTGTCCTCCTCTCTGACAAGCAGGCCGGCTACGGCCTCGTCCGCGTACCGGTGACGATCAGCTACAATACCATCGACGGAAAGCCTGTCTCCGAATCCACGGGTATTGATGTCGTTCTGAAGGGGAAGGCGGAGCTGGGGTTCGTCTCGGTTGACACAAGCCCGGCGCGGCTCACGGAAAGTACACCGTTCGATCTCACGATCCGGATAGAGAACACCGGGACCGGCGAGGCCAAGCAGGTATCGGCGAAGGTAGACCTTCCTGCTGACGGGACAAAGGAGGCATTCATCGGCAAGATCAAGCCGGGCAACGATGCCCCTGCCATATTCCTGCTCGAGGGCCTGAAAGGCGGCAATTATCCCTATAACCTGACGATCACATACACGGATGACATGGGGGTCCATACCTATACCCGGCAGATGAACCTGCGGGTGACACCCACAGACAACTCCGGCAGCATTATCCTCGTACTCCTTGTGCTTGCAGTGATAGGAATCCTTGCCTATAGGTACTGGTACCTGCCACGGAAGAACGGTGACGGTACATTCCCATGGGAAAGAAAGAGCTGAAGGTCGCCTTCCTGCTCGCCCTGCGGTCACTCCAGCGGGGCAGCAGGTCAAGCGTGCTCCTCACCATCCTGATCATCGGGATGTGCTTCACCAACATGATCTTCCTGCCCGGCCTCTTCAACGGGATCGGGCAGAGCATCACGAAGCAGGTCGTGGACTATGAGATCGGCAACGTACTCGTCAGTCCTAAGTCCGGGGAACGATACATCTCCGACATGGATGCAACCCTCGATCTCATCAACGGTATGCCCGGTGTGGAGCGGGCCACACCGCATTTCAGCAAGGGAGCCACCCTGACGTACCGCAAACGGGTGCTCGGCGCCACGGTGCGGGCGATCCGGCCCAATGACGAGAAGCTTATCTCCCCCCTGTACACCAAGATGGTTGCCGGCAGTTACCTCGGCGATGCGGATACCGGTGAGGTGATCATCGGCAAACCGCTTGCCGGTGATGCGTCGGTGAAGGAGGAGGACGAGTTCCAGGCCTCGCTTGGCGGGGTCCGGGTCGGTGACTCGATCACGATGGATTACGGCAACGGGTACGTGAAGGACTACCGGGTGAAGGGGATCTTCTACACCGGCTGGTACCAGTCGGACACCGCTGTTTACGTGAGTTATACGGATATGGCGCTTGCGGACCCGCGGGCTGCTGACAATGCGGAGTATATCACGGTCAAGATCAAGCCCGGGTATTCCGAGAAGTTCGTAAAAGACGAGCTCCAGCAGTACGGTGTCTCTGAAAAAGTCCAGACAACCGCCGACCTGCTCGAAAAGAGCATGGGGCGGGCGCTCCAGAGCTTCGCCATCATCAACATGGTCTCGCTCATCGTGGGCATCATTATCACCACGGTGGTGCTCTTCATCGTGATCACAATCAAGACCATCAACAGCCGTCGGCAGATCGGGATCCTCAAAGCAATCGGGGTGGACAAGGAGGTCATCATGCACAACTACGGGTTCCAGGTGGTCATCATGTCGGTGCTCGGGATCCTGTTCGGTCTCGTGCTCACGCTCCTGATGGCAGCGTACCTCGCGGCACATCCCATTGTCACGCCCGAGTGGTCGGCGACCCTGTACCTGACACCCTGGGACCTGGTCCAGAACTCCCTGATCCTCTTTGCCGCATCGCTCGTTGCGGGATATGTGCCTGCGTACCAGGTATCGCGCGAAGACATCCAGTCTGCCATGAGGGCCTGACATGATCCAGATATCCGACCTGACGAAAATTTACCGGATGGGGACTGTCGAAGTACGGGCGCTCGATGGTGTCACGCTCGACATCGCAAAGGGGGAGTTTGTCGGCATCATGGGAGCGAGCGGGAGCGGCAAGACCACCCTCCTGCACATGCTCGGCCTCCTGGACGATCCCACCAAAGGGAAGATCAATATCGAGGGTACCGACGTGCTTGCGCTCTCGGACTACGAGAAGACGATGTTCCGGCTGTACAAGCTCGGGTACGTCTTCCAGGACTATGCCCTGGTCCCGGACCTGACCGTGATGGAGAACGTCTCCCTGCCGGCAATGCTCCGGAAGGACCGGAGCGAGGAGCAGATCAGGAAGGACAGCGACTTCGTTCTGGAGAGGATCGGGCTTCTCGACCGGTGTGACCACCTCCCCCGCGAACTCTCGGGAGGCCAGCAGCAGCGGGTCTCGATTGCCCGTGCTATCGTGAACAAACCCGACATCCTGTTTGCCGACGAACCGTGCGCGAACCTCGACACCGAGAACTCGCGGATGGTGCTCGACCTCTTCCATGACATCAACGAAGAGATGAAGCAGACCATCGTGATGGTCTCCCACGAGGACTGGCACAAGGAGTACTTCCACCGGATCGTCCGGCTCAAGGACGGGAAGGTCGTGAGCGACGGGACCAATCCGTCAGCACACTAGATCCCCTTTGGCGGATCCCTCACCTTTTTTTCCTGCTGATGCCGACTATTCCGGCAGTGATGCAAACTCCCGAAATTCCCGTTGAGAAGATCGTCCGTTCGCGCCGGAAGACGATTGCGCTGGAGGTGACCCCTCAGGCAACCCTCGTCGTGCGTGCACCGCACCGGGTGCCGCAGGCATACATCGATCGCATGATCCTTGAGAAGAGCACATGGATCAAAAAGAAGATGGCCGAGATGCGGGCACGGCCGCAGGCTCCGGTGCGGCTGTATGAAGAGGGGGAGGTCTTCTGGTTCCTCGGCCGTGCGTATCCGCTGCACTATACGGACGATCCCGTCGGTGCGATCGTGCGCACCGACAGGCTTGAGGTCTCCCGAACCCTCCGTCCCGATATCCGGAATGCCCTGCAGCGCTGGTACGTGGAGGAGGCCAAAAAGGAGATTGCTGCCCGCTGCATGTACTTCTCGATGATGACCGGCTACTCTCCCACCTCGCTCCGCATCACCAATGCAAAAGGGCGGTGGGGTTCCTGCACGTACAAGGGCGGGCTCAACTTCAGCTGGCGCCTTGTCCAGGCCCCGCTTTCGATCGTGGACTATGTCATCGTCCACGAGCTCGTCCACCTCCGTCAGCACGACCATTCAAAAA
>Ga0302250_1002493_pt1 | contig 11261 bp, 9 predicted proteins | sample AAG_RA_Asp_MG_FD_193536 | JGI IMG/M metagenome (GOLD analysis project Ga0302250, IMG submission 193536) | Enriched activated sludge microbial communities from anaerobic digester in WTTP, New Holstein, Wisconsin, United States - AAG_RA_Asp | ecosystem: Engineered > Bioreactor > Anaerobic >... | reverse complement strand
ATCCGTCGGACTTGCTTCCCGTGGCGGATGGAGTTATCAGCCAGGTTCTCGAAGACCCGGGAAAAGAGCGGGTCGGCATAGATCTCGTAGTGGAGATCGCGGGTTACGAGCTCGATGGACTCGCCGACGAGGGTCTGCCGGAGCGGATCGATCGCCGTGGCGAGGTCCTGCCAGCGGGGGGCCTTAACCCCGATGTCCTCGTACTGCTTGGTGAACGCGATCTGCCGCTGGATCTTCTGTGCGGCTGCCTTCGCTTTCCCGATGTATTCAATGACTTTTGCGTCCTGGACCTCCATCTCCGCAAGCTCGATGTAACCATGGAGCGAGAGGATCTGGTTGTTGATGTCGTGCCGGGTTACGCTCGTCATGAGATTGAGCTTCCGGTTGGCATTGGCAAGCGCCCTCTCCACCCGCCCCCGCTCGGCATTCTCCGTTGAAAGGTTCCGGTTTGCCTGCTGGAGGTCCTCGACTGCCGCCATCAGTTCCTCGTTTAAGGCGGTCATGTGCTCGTGTGCCTCCTGCAGCTCGGTGTTCTTTTTGATAGCAAACTCGTACGTGGAGAGAAGGACGTCGAGGATCCGTGATCGGCTGAACGTGATGGTATACAGCTGCCCGTCAAGGATGTACTCAAACGCATCCCGCTGCCCGTCCGGGTCGGGTGTATTTTTCGCGTCAAATGCAGAGGCAATCCGGGAATGGACCTGCTCCGGATCATAGGGTTTGACAATGAAGTTCTCTGCTCCGGCCACAAGTCCCTTCAGCACGTCAGAAGGATCATGGAGCTGGGTGACGAGGATGACCGGTATCCCTGCCGTTGTGGGATCAGACTTGATTGTATGACAGAGCTCGTACCCGTCCATGCCCGGCATCACGATGTCGGTGAGTACGATATCGGGAGGATTGTTCCGGATCGCTGCCAGCGCTTCCTCTCCCGCGGATGCTGCTACGACCAGAGCCCCTTCCAGTTCCAGGAGATGGCAGAGGTACTCGGCCTGGGTGCGGCTGTCCTCGACAACAACGATCCTCCTGCCGGAGAACCGGTTCAATCCGACCATACGGGTAACTTCCCTCCTTACGGGTGTATCGTTCCGCACCCGTCCCGGAAAAAACGCGGTTGGCGGGGATGTGGTGCAGCTGATGCGACTGTTTCGCCTTCACCTTTCTTATGTATTCCGAAATCGATTCCGGGAGAATCTGCCGGAACGGGGAAAAACCGCAGGAACTGTCTGGCATAATACAAAAAAACGGGAGAAATGGAGAGATTGCGGGAGAAGAAATGGACCGGGCGGGAATTGAACCCGCGGCCTCTTCCATGCCAAGGAAGCGATCTACCACTGATCTACCGGCCCGCTCCTATCTAGTAGGTTGGCATAGGATAAAAGAATTGTTCGTCAACACCCGGCCCGGGCCCTGGTGCCCGCGTCAGTTCCTCCCCATAATTCGGTATGTATTAGTGCATCGCCGCCAACCTTTCCTTAAGGAAGGAAAGAATTCCATGGCTGTTAGAACTCTTCTGCCACCCGGTATCCCTCCCGGGAGGGGCTGATGCTCGGGATCATCGGGGGCACGAGCCTGCTCTTCTCCACGCTCCCGCAGTTAGCAAAGAAGACGGTGGCAACGCCGTTTGGCCCTGCCGACCTGCTCTGCGGCAGGGATCTCGTCATGCTGATGCGCCACCAGAACAACCGCCCCCCGCACCGGATCAACTACCGGGCGAACCTTGCGGCCATGGCAATCGCGGGCGTTACACGGATCGTGGCCTTCGGGTCATCGGGATCGCTGAAACGGGAGATCGCGCCCGGTTCGCTCCTGATTCCCACGGACTACGTGAGCATGACCGACATTCCTTCAATCCACGACCATGCGATCGAGCATGTCCGCCCCGAGCTCTCGGAAGACCTGGCAAAACAACTCCAGGACCTTGTCCCCCCGGCCCGGTACGGCGGTGTTTACGTCCAGACGCGGGGTCCGCGGATCGAAACCATTGCGGAGGTGGAAGCGCTCGCGAAGATCGCAGATGTTGTCGGCATGACGGTCGCATCCGAAGCTACCCTTGCCCGCGAACTGGGGATTGAGTTTGCCGCACTCTGCACCATCGAGAACTATGCGAACGGCCTTGGAAAGGAAGTCCTGACGTACGAGCATATGGTCAGCGTTTCGCGGCAGCACAAGGACAGGACAGAAGAGATTATGAACACGATCATTGCACACATGAGCTGAATGGAGCGGGAAGATCAATGACTTCAGATGATATGGACGGGATATTCGGGAAGAATCACTCCCTGCTGATAACAAATGTTGTGGTGGATACCAAAAAGGTCGACATCGTCATCGATGAAAAGGGGATCATCACCTCAGTCGGGGAGATGGCAGGAAAGGCGTGGAAGGGCGACGAGGACTTCCTGATTGACGGGAACGGGGCGCTTGCCCTCCCGGGACTTGTCAACACGCACACCCATGCGGCGATGACCCTCCTGCGGGGCTATGCCGACGACATGATCCTGCAGGACTGGCTTTCCCAGAAGATCTGGCCCTTGGAGGCCCACCTGAAACCCGAGGATATCTACTGGGGGACGAAGCTTGCCTGCATCGAGATGATCCGGTCCGGCACGACTGCGTTCAACGACATGTACTTCATGATGGACCAGGCAGCGAAGGCCGTGAACGAGACCGGCATCCGGGCCGTCCTCTCGTACGGGTTCATCGACCTCTTCAACGCGGAGAAACGGGAGGCCGAGTGCAAGGCAACCGAGAATCTCGCAGCGCACATCAAATCCCTGGACAACTCCCGGATCACCGCAGCCGTCGGGCCGCACGCGATCTACACGGTCTCCCCGAAAGGCCTGAAGTGGTGCGCCGAGTTTGCACAGCAGCAGAAGATCGGCATCCACATCCACCTGTCCGAGACCGAGAAGGAGGTGACCGACTGCGTTGCAGCCCATGGGAAACGACCGGCCGCCCATCTCGACTCCTGCGGCATCTTAACTCCCCGTACCGTCGCCGCCCACTGCTGCTGGCTGGACGATGCAGAGTGCCGGCTGCTGGGCGAACGCGGCGTCTCGGCTGCCCACAACCCGGTCAGCAACATGAAGCTTGCCACCAACCGGGCCATGCCGTATGCTGACCTGAAGGCAGCCGGTGCGAACACCTGCCTTGGCACGGACGGGTGCGCTTCGAACAACAACCTCGACATGCTCGAAGAGATGAAGGTCGCAGCCATCCTCCAGAAGTTCTTCTGGAACAATCCCACCGTGCTTCCGGCGCCGGAGGCCCTTGCCATGGCCTCGGCAAACGGCGCAAAGGCGCTCGGCCTCCCCACCGGACGGCTCGTTGCCGGTGCACCGGCCGACATCATCCTTGTCAGCAACCGCGATGCCTGCAACATCCCGCTCCACAACGCGACCTCGAATCTCGTCTACTCCACGAACGGCGGTTCGGTCGAGACCACGATCTGCAATGGCCGCGTGCTGATGCTCGACCGCGGTATCCCCGACGAGGCATATGTGCTGAACGGGGCCGCGGAAGCGGCTGTTGCTCTTGTCGAACGGGCACAATCAGGATAAGGAAACCTATGCGGGTGTCTTCTCCGTTTCAACTGCGGGCCGGTGCCTGCCTCACCCTCATCCTTGTTTTTGCACTCCTTCTTGCCGGATGCACCTCCTCCGGCACGCACTCCGGCCCGGTTCTCAACCAGAGCACCACGGGCGACCTCAAGGTATATTTCCTGGATGCCGGGCAGGGCGACTCGTCGGTCATTCTCTTCCGGGACGCGGTGATCCTGATCGATGCCGGTGACACGGACCGGGGCGACACGGTTGTCCGTGCCCTGCAGGATCTTGGTGTCAGGAAGATCGATCTCCTCGTGGCAACGCACCCGCACGCTGACCATATTGGCGGGATGCAGGACGTGCTTGCGAATTTCGAGGTCGGCAAAGTTCTCGACTCCGGTCTCCCCTCCTCATCGTCCCTGTACGAGAAGTTCCTTCTTACGATCGACCGGAAACAGATCCCCTACATTGTCGCGGAACGGGGCCAGACCATCGGGATCGATCCCGCGCTCCGCCTCCTCGTGCTCTCGCCTCCCAAAGAGCGGAATAGCGACGATCTCAACACCAACAGCATCGTCCTCCGGGTCTCGTACGGCACCGTGAACCTGCTTTATATGGGTGATGCGACGATTCCTGCGGAAGAGTCACTGGCGAAATCCGGCTACCCGCTGGACGCACAGGTGCTGAAGGTCGGCCACCACGGGAGTTCCGGCGCAAGCTCGGCAGCGTTCCTTTCCCGTGTTAATCCGCAGGTTGCCATCCTGTCCCTGGGGAAAGGAAATGATTACGGGCATCCCCACAGGGAGACGCTCGAACGGCTGAACGCTGCAGGTCCCACGGTCTTCCGCACGGATACGGACGGGACGATCCGCGTGGAGAGCGACGGGAATACGATCTCGGTTACAACAGAGAACGGGGATGCGGGTTTCTGGAATGCGGCAGTCACGGCAACGCATCCGGTTCCGGCAACCAGCAGTCCGGTACCATCCCAGCCGACAATCTCCCTGGATATGGCTGATCTTGCATCGTCCCTCCCCGCGAATGTCACGATGCCGGTAACGCTCCCTCTGGTCCAGCTCGGGAACGCTTCCGGCGTTTACATCAGCAGGGTGCAGTTCGATGCACCGGGCGATGACCGGGAAAACCTGAACGGGGAATGGGTCACGGTCACGAACCGCGGAGACGAGGCGGTCCTGATCCCCGGCTGGACGCTCTCCGATAAAACCGGCTCGGGCACCTTCACCTTCCCGGCCGTCCTCCTTCTCCCATCATCGTCGGTCACGGTCTTTTCCGGGAGCGGCAGCATGAACGATACGGCGCTCTACATGGGCAGGTCATCCCCTCTCTGGGGCAACAGCGGCGACCTCGCGATCCTGCGGGACGGCACCGGGACGATTATCGACACGCGGGCAGATGAGGCAGAGGCATGAAGGCAACCATCGACCGGATCGAGAATGGGATTGCCATCCTTATCGACCGTGAAGACGGTACCCGGCACATCAGCATCCCGGCGCTGCTCCTCCCCCCGGGCAGCCGGGAGGGGGACGTGATCACCGTCATGCTGGAGCGGGACGAAGAAGCAACTGCCGCGGCAAAGGCCCGGGTATCCGGCCTGGTGGAGAAACTCAGGAAGCGTTCCTGACCGTGCAAAGAACGTATTTTTCGCCGGAAAAGGTCGACAGCGTTTTACCCTTTTACCGACAAATGACGGTACTATGACCCATCATCACGAGGCATTCAATCATCACGATCACTCAGGGCACGGTGAGAATTCGCGGGCATGCCGCATCTGTTCGGAATCGTACGATCAGGGGAAGAATCCCTCGTTCCTCGGTATCTGCGAGACCTGCGGGTACAAGATCCTGATCGTGCTCCTCGTCATTATGATCTCGACGTCGTATATTGCGTTGTTCGGCGTCCTCTGATCCATTTTTCTTATCCTGGAGAAATTTCCCATGAAGATCGCGTTTGTTGTGTACGATAATCTCACCCTGCTCGATTTTGCCGGTGCCTATGATCCCCTGACCCGGCTGAAGACCATGGGATTTGTTCCCGATCTTACGTACGATATCTGCTCCCGCACGGGAGATGTCCGGTCATCGGAAGGGGCCCGGCTTGCAGCCGACAGGGCAGCACCCGATCTCTCAGAATATGATTATGTCATCGTTCCGGGCGGCGACGGGATCCAGCCGCTCATGAAGGACCCGGAATTCCTGCGCTGGATCGCGGTGGCCTCTCCTAGAACAACGGTTGCAGCCCTTTGCGGCGGATCGCTCCTGCTCGGGGCTGCCGGTTTGCTGAAAGGGAAAGCGGGCGACAACGCACCCGCAGTTTGCGGGATTCCTGAATCACTTCGCGGGCGAAGTCCTGCCGGACCGGATCGTTGATGAAGGGAACATCATCACGGCCGGCGGGGTGACAGCAGGCATCGATCTCGGCCTGTACCTGTGCGAAACCATCGCCGGGCCTGAAGTGCGAAAAAAGATTGCGGCGCAGATGGACTACACCGGTTACCGCGTGGGCTAAACGGGAGAGCGCTCTTCCCGGTTACCGGAGAAATACCGGTTCCAGGGTGTACCTGAACGCACCGGCGTCCGAGGGAATATCTGCCGTGAGCGTGAATGGCACGATCTCGTGGTACCCGACACGCCCGGCATACCCGTCGGCCGAAGCGAGTCGTTTTCCGGTAGTGTCATAGAATGTTGCCCGCACCGTGAGCTTGTCCATCGGGATGCTGCAGATGTTGCTGACATGACCGGTGATCGTGATCTCCCGCACCGGCCCGTAATTCATGCTGTGCGCAGAATCATCGACCTGGAAGAAGCAGTCGTTTGCATTGAAGTTCTGCGGTATCGAGGTGATGGTCTCCGGCACCGTTGTCTCAGTCTTCGGCGATATACATCCCGCCATGGTAGATGCAGCAAGGATAATAAGCACAAAGCCAAGAACCGGCATGAGACGATCACCGTTCATATGATGCAGAATGAGTTGTTCTGGAGAAATAGTTTTTCCCTTTGAATCCAAAAAAGAGGTTCTGCTTTATCTGTTTCGGCAGGAAAAAGTCCAAAAGAGAAAACATACTATACTATTCGAAGGATTCCTCCCTCGTGTCTCCCGTTCTATAATTAAAAAATTATCTTGAATTATCAAATAATGTAGGGTTCTGACGGCGCACCGACCGCCGGTGAACAAGGAATGCCCCCATGATGATTGCCGCGACCCCAAGTATTCCGGTTACAACCATCATCGAAATGGGCGTCCCTTCAACAGGTGGCGACAACAGGGATGATGATGCAACCGTTGTTTGTGTTGTTGTGATCGATGCCACCGTTATCCTTGGGGTCGTAGGGTTCATGCCGGAGGACATCTTATCCGAAGACATAGTAACTACTGCAGTGGTAGCTGATGATGTTGATACTGCCGACATGTTTGTGCCATTCTGCTGGTAAGCGATTGCAAAGTAGGAGAAACTCGGGGAGATTGCCTCATACCTCACGGAGTCTGCGTTTTCTGAGATAAACCGGGTCTCGAGTGCTTGCCACTGTCCGTTGACATAGTGCATCATGACGATATCCCCTTTCGTGAGCGCGTTAGCAGAGAGCCATGATTTTGGTACATTGAATGAGAGAATTGCCTGGCTGAGTGTACCGGGGATAGTACTAGTCGTGATTGAGATATATTGGTAAACGGGTGTTGAAAGTGATTTGATGGTCGAGGGCAGGGGGCTCACCGGTCGGGCGGTGATGACAAGATTTTTCCCAAGGTTAGTACCAACTGCCTCCACGCTTGTCACGGCCGAACCGCCTCCGACATTAACCACATCCTTTGTCTTTGAAACTGAGGTCATTCCAGGGGGATCGGAACTGCCGCCATTCCCGCTCGTGGATGATCCGCTGCTGGATCCGCTGCCGGATGACCCCTCGCCGAAATCATATTTGCTGAAGTGTTGGACCGGGAGTCGGATCCAGCCGGAGCCGATCGTTACATCGTCGCCAGTGGCAACAAATCCAGCTTTATCAAGCCATATGCCTTTGTTATAAAGGACATAGGATGTACCAGCATCCGTTGTGGCAGTGATCTTGATGTCATTTCCTGATGCAAAGTTAAATCCCGTTGGGTAGACGGTTAAGATTGCTTTCTTGTTGAATGCTGACATTCCTGCAGAAGATACAATAAGGTCTATGCTGTTTCCCGCAGAAGCGATGTTCAGGTTATTACCGAGGTTTTGAAGGGCGGAACCGGTTGTCGGATCTGTCAGATCAAGGATGTCTGAGAAACTCAGGTTACCGCGGAGTGTGTGTGTTGCTGCATCTTCGGCAACAAAGCGAAGGTTGGATGCGGCAGTGAAGTCCGGGATAGTCGACCAGTTGGTGGTCTGCGTCTCATTGAACTGCATCCCGCTGGGCATGGTGACAGAATGTACAGGATCGAAGTTCAGGACTACAACAGTACCGATTTTGAATTCCTGGTATGAGCTCCCGAATGAGTTGTCACCAAATGTTATATTGACAGGGATCTCTGCAGGGAACTTGTAAAAAACAGTATTCTTGGTATAATTGAACAGGAGTCCTCCGGAATAGCCATTGACCACATCAAGGGATGTATTCGTGTGCTGATCTGTGACAGTGCCCGACATATTGGTGAAATTTGCAGATATTCCCACATTCCCGGCAAGGGGGAGACAATGAGTGACGTTGATAGTCATATTCTGGTTTAATCCGGAGGGTGACCAGCTTTCGTTAAAGAAATACCATGCATATGTGTTTTTTACCGCAGTCCCGTTGTATATGTATACTACCGGCACAAACCCGGTATCTGACAAAGTATTTCCAGATGCAGTGGATTCAAGCCATACTTTCCCCCCGGCTGCCGTGATGTTTGTGGAGTTAAAGGAGATTGTGTTGGAATCTCCGACAAGGTTTATCCCCTTTGCCGCTGCCAGCGAGGATGCTACCGTTGAAGAAGATGAGAGGGTGATCTGGTTCTGGGAACCGGAAACATTGACAATCGGGGAGATTGACGAGCCGGAAATTTCCCAGGCACCGAGATTGTTGCTGTTCCCGCTGACATTAATCCCCGTTTTGCTGAACGATCCGGCTGAAAGGACTGGATTCCCATTAGTGGTAATGGTCATGCTAGTGCCATCCAGCTTAATCAGGCTTGCATCGAGGAACCGATCATTGGTACCATCCGGATCGTACTGGAAGCGTGCAGCATCCGCAAATGTGACTGTTTTACCGACACCGTTGAACCGGAGGGTATTGTTGAGAAGGATCGTATGGCCATTGGATTGGAGGGTAAACGTCTTATCGAATGAGGTTACATTCCCCAATGTCTTCGTTGAATTGACATCGTTTTTATATGGATGTAAATCGCGTTGTATAAAATGTCCCGTTTTTTTTACAAAATTATTGGAAAACCCCTGCGCTGGCATGCCCGAACCGGCTTTTCTGCCAAGCCGGAGCCTTTATGAAAAACCCGCGGTGTAAGTTTTCGGTATGATTGTATGTCATCCGTAACTCCGCAACGATTGGGATAAAAAAGGAAAATCCTGATGGATCCGCCATCTCGATGTCCGCAGCTTCTTCAGGTTCCAAGGGGCCATCGGGCCTCGGGGATGAGAAGAACGTACCAGCGATCTCTGATTTCGTGAATGATGAATATCACGAAAAAAAGTTACGCTGTCTGGATATGCGCAGCCTCTTCCAGGCCGAGCACCTTGATTGATTCTTCGCGCATCTTGAACTTCTGGATCTTTCCCGAGATTGTGATCGGGAACTCCTGCACGAACAGCACGTACCGGGGGATCTTGTACCGGGCGATCTTCCCTTTGCAATAGTCCTTGACCTCCTGCTCGGTCATGGTCACGCCCGGTTTCAGTTTCACCCAGGCGCAAAGCTCCTCTCCGTACTTGACATCCGGCACCCCTGTGATGTAGACATCGGAGATCTTCTCGTGGTGGTGCAGGAACTCTTCGATCTCGCGGGGATAGATGTTCTCGCCGCCCCGGATCACCATGTCCTTGAGCCGGCCAACGATCTTGAAATATCCCTCATCGTCCATGGTGCCGAGGTCTCCCGTATGGTTCCAGCGATCCTTGTCGAGCGTTGCATGGGTGGCCGCGGGATTGTTGTAGTAGCACTTCATCACGCAGTAGCCACGAGCGCAGATCTCGCCAATCGCTCCCGTGGGGACGATCTTGCCGGTATTGGGGTCGATGATCTTGAGCTCGGTGTGCGGGAATGCCCGGCCAACGGTCGTGACCCGGCGGTCGAGCGGGTCCTTTGTCGTGGTCATGGTGACGCCGGGAGCAGTCTCGGTCTGGCCGTACACGATCACGATCTCGCTCATATTCATCCGGGTGTTGACTTCTTTCATCACTTCAATGGGGCAGGGAGAACCGGCCATGATGCCGGTCCGGAGGGAACGGAGGTCGTACTTCGCGAAGTTCGGGTGGGCGAGCTCGGCGATGAACATGGTCGGGACGCCGTGGAGAGCCGTGCAGTGCTCCTTCTCGACGGTCTTGAGGACTTCCTCGGCGTCGAAGGTCGGTGCGGGCAGGACCATGGTCGAGCCATGGGTGACGCAGGCGAGGTTGGAGAGGACCATGCCGAAACAGTGGTAGAACGGGACGGGAATGCAGAGCCGGTCCTTGTCGGAAAAGCCCATGCCTTCTCCGATGATGTACCCGTTGTTGAGGACATTGTGGTGCGTCAGGACAACACCTTTCGGGAATCCCGTGGTGCCGCTCGTGTACTGGATGTTGATGGGATCGTCAAAGGTGAGTCCCTCGCCACGCTCTTTCAGTTCGTCAACAGAGATCTCCTCGGATTTTTTCAGGAAATCCCCCCACGTGAACATGCCGTTATAGGGGATGTCACCAAGGAAGATCGCGTGCTTTAAGAACGGGAACTTCTCGCTTGCGATCTTGCCGGGCTTGCATTCATACACCTCGGGGCAGGCCTCGTAGAACATTCCCACGTAGTCCGAGGTCTTGAACCGGCCCTGGACGATCAGGGTCTGGATCTCGGCCTGCTTGAGCACGTACTCGAGCTCGTAGGTCCGGTACGCCGGGTTGATGTTCACCATGATGGCGCCGATCTTGGAGGTGGCAAACTGCACCACGACCCACTCGGCATAGTTCATCGCCCAGATGCCGACGCGGTTGCCCTTCTCTACGCCAAGGCCCATCAGTGCCCGGGCAACGGTGTCCACCTGTTCGAGGAATTCCTTGTAGGTCCACCGGATATTCTGGTGCATGGACACGACCGCATCGGTGTCCGGGTATTTTGCCGCAATACTATCGACCATCTCGCCGATGGTCATGCCCAGCAGGGGGACTGCTGATGTTCCGCACGTGTAACTGCCCTCGACCATTGCACCAGTACTGGGGCATGGGATTTTATATGCGTGATGATCCGTGGCGGAAGTGGTGCACCTGCCCTCTTGCCCGGGCCGGCACGGGAACAAAACTCTTAAGTTTATACAGTGCGATTTTATTGAGTCAGTATGGGAATACCGTCCCTGCTGGCGTGAGGGGTTGTGGCCTAGCCCGGTATGGCGACGGGCTCCAGCGGTCTTTGCGTTCTTTCGTGCTCGCAGATGATGAACAATGGGTCTACTGAGAAACATTCTATGATGACCCGTTGGAGCACTGATGCGCATGTCGGAGAGACCCGTCGATCGTGAGTTCAAATCTCACCAACCCCACGT
>Ga0302250_1002491_pt1 | contig 11267 bp, 10 predicted proteins | sample AAG_RA_Asp_MG_FD_193536 | JGI IMG/M metagenome (GOLD analysis project Ga0302250, IMG submission 193536) | Enriched activated sludge microbial communities from anaerobic digester in WTTP, New Holstein, Wisconsin, United States - AAG_RA_Asp | ecosystem: Engineered > Bioreactor > Anaerobic >... | reverse complement strand
CGAAAGGTTCAGGGACATAGTGCGCATATCTTTATTCAGGCTGTAGCTTTGAGATCCGGCTGTAACGAGGGTGGCGGGATCAGTGTAGAGCAAGCTGGCTCCGAAGCTTAACGACGGAAGTAACGCTGCCAGGGAACTTGTTTTATTCCATTTGGCGGCTTCCTGTATGGCTTGTTTACTGCCCAATGTGCTGTTATTGGCCAAGGCCAGGGTTTGTGCTTCCTGCAAGGTAAGAGGGTTTAATCCCTCAAATTCGCTCAGTTCTGAAAATAAGCCATTGCATAGTAACAGCATCCCGAGAATTGTAAGTCTTAGCTTTTTCATCTGTTACTTCCTTTTTGCAGAAAGTAATTCTCTTGCCCTCCGCTTTCAATATCCTGTTTCAGTTCTTCCAATGACTGCAGTTCACATCGCACATAGCGGTGTGCCATGCTAAGCAGATGACCGTGAACAAAGGGTAGCTTGTTTGCAGTATCGCTGGAAAGTCCTTTAATCAAATTGCGCTTCTTCCTGGCAACTTCTTTAAGATTCAGCATTCGTTTTTCGATGGCCTTCAGCATTTCATCTTTCGTAAGAATGCCTTCCGTAAAATGCAGTGCCAACCACCACTCGCGATCGATGTGGGATTCGCCAAACAGGTAATCATATACAATTTGCCGCAGATATATTACGCCTTTCTCATTCAAGGAATAAACGGTTCGTGGCGGGTTGTTGCCTTCGCGCATTTCCTCGCCTACGATGTACTTTGCCTTTTCCAGGGTTTGGATTGCTTTGTAAATTGCCGGCAGGGTAATGCCCGTCCAACTGGGTAGATTCAGCTGTTCAACCATTTGTCCCATTTGATAGCCATGAGCCGGATTTACCTTAAGAAGGCCCAGAACTACCATGTGTGCTTTCGACATCTTTCACCTCTCTATTATTCTATTCTTTATTATATGCTTTAATACCCAAGATAATAGTATTCGTCAGTTTGTCAAGCAGAAACTATCAGAGCTCTCTGCTCTGTTCCCTCACATCTTTTGAGAATCATACCCCTATCATACTACATGATCATGTGGTATGATAGCGGATTGACAGTGGAAAGGTGGAAAGACCCGCAGAGTAAAAGATCATAACGATGGGTTCGGAGCATAGAGAAGACTTTCGAAAGAGTGCCCCTTGCCCAGCAATATGCCTAATGGGCGACAGAAGGAGATCAAACGACATCATAGATGGTTCTGCAACCCAGCAGCTTAACTGAAACAGCCCCATACCAGGAACAGGCCCCCTGATCCCAAGCCGGCAAAGGAATTTCCTGCCTTTTCTTTAGCAGGATGAAGCTGCTTGATTATTATTCGAGGTTTCGCTATTCTGGTCCCGCGAGAAACAAAATTTCCAGAAATCGCAGCAAAAGCTTGACAAAAAAAGGAATCTAAAAATTATACTTCTACCCCATAATAGAGTTAAAATATGAGCTATAAGATAAAGCATGCCCGTAAGATAGTGATTGCCTTTGTCAGCATTCCGGTTTTGCTGCTTCTGGCCACCTTGGTGTTCATTGCCCTCCGGCAGAACCTGCTGGAGAAAAAATACCTGTACCACAGTGTGCTTTCTAACGCCATGGGAATTTCCACGCAAACCCCTATACTTTACAGGGGTTTTGAAGTGGGCAGAGTACGTAGTTTTGCTCTGGAAGAGGATGGCAACATCGGGCTGGTGTTTCACATTCTTAAGCGATACAAACACATCATGGTGGATGGATCTGTTTTGGTGCGCAATACAAATCCTGTCACTGGAAAAACAACTCTTGAGTATATCAGGAATCCTCTTTCCAAAAAGATTCTTGCAGATGGGCAAAGCATTCTATCCTCAGACTTTCAGGATGGAAAACAGCAACTGAAGCTAATCGCACCTCAACTCAGCGACCCAATATCAGTAATAATAGCCAATCTTGCGGAGCTTTCCACATCTCTAACAGAAGACAATAATGCCGACCGTGGTGCAATACCCAGGCTTCTGGTAAACCTGGCGGATGCCGCTGAAAAAGCCAATACAGGAATGAATGAAGCTAATCGGGCTCTCTCGGAATTGGCAAAGCTGGCCTCTAACTTAAATAAGGACAATAACCCAGATACTGGGGTCTTACTGCGGACAATAAACAATTTGGCAAATCTCAGCGACGGCCTGAACAGACGTTTAGACGAATTGGACAGCATTATGCAAGGGGTCCAGCAAGGCATAGAAAATTATAAAAAACCAGATTCACTGCTAATCAAGCTGCTCGATCCGAAACAGGATTTAATCTTGAAACCTCTCTCCACAACGCTTACCAACCTATCCGGAGCAGCTGAAGAAATGGAGAAAATCCTGGAAACAGTGAATAATCCTGAACTCAGGATGCTGTTGAACAATCTGAATGATAGCCTGGCTAAGGCGCGTAAAACCCTCGAAGCGCTGAATAACAACCCTCTTCTTCGCAAAGGGATAAGCCCCGAAGACAAAGGGCTTGCACCCGGAGCCAAACGCTTGCATGAGGTGAACGATGCACCGTAGTTGGCTGCTTTTGTTATTACTTTTAGCGGCTTGTTCATCCGTAAAATCACCTGCCCAACCTCAAGCCAGGCTCGATGCGGATAGCTATCTGCGGTTTGCGTTAAGCCTGGAAGCTGCAAATGATCTGGACGGAGCGACGGAAAACTATGAATTTGCCCATGGCCAATACCGAGAGCTTGGTGAGCCGGACGGTCAGCTTGCTGCGAAAAGCGGTTTGGCTCGCATGGCATGGGCCAAGGGTGACCTGGCAGGTTTTCAGAGCATTCTGGCTGAAATGGAAAGCTTCTCGGCTCTACATGGCGGATCTTTGGATTATCTGCCTTTGCTGACCAAGCTGCACAAGCTGCAGTCTGAGAGAAGTCACGCAGCGGTTTCCCAACTGGCGATTGCCCGCTCTGACTATCCAGAAGCGATAAATCTGCGGCTTAAGGCAATTAAGCTTCAGGCGGACAGCTATCTGAAACAGGCTGACGAAACCCAGGCCAGGGAATTGAGGAAGCTGGCCAAGGCTCAGCAAAAGGGTTTTGAAAAAGGAAAAAATGGCGATTCGGAAGCGCTGTCTTCAGCCTGGTATGCTCTCGGCTTCTACTACTATGGTACCGGAAACATTCCCCAGGCATGGATGTGGACAAAGAAATGCAGTGATTGGGATTTCCGGACCGGGAACCTGAATGCGTATGCACACAGCTTATGGCTGTTGGCTCAGGTAGCAGAAGCCGACAATCAGTACCAATCAGCGCTCTCCTATTATGACAGGGCCTATGGTATATTTGAAGGTTTGGGCGATTCAGCATCTCTGCTGGAAATCCGTCGTGAACGCCAACTAAACAAGGAGAAAGAATGATAGATATTGCTAACAAACGCGCCCTGATTCTTGGATTGGCCAATCAGCACAGCATAGCCTATGCCATAGCCAAGGCATTGCGGAAGAGCGGGGTGGAAGTTATCCTGTCCTATGCTTCACCGGCTTTAGCCAAAAGGGTTTTACCCATAGCCGATGAACTGGGGATCAGCGATTGCATCCAATGCGATCTGAGCAAAGACTATGACCTGCAAAATCTTTTCAGGTTGATAAAGGGCAAATGGGACAGGATGGACTATCTGGTGCATTCTGTGGCATATGCGCCTACCAGTGAGCTAAATATTCCCTTTCACAATACCAGCCGGCATGGTTTTTTAACAGCCCTGGATATCAGTGTTTATACCCTTATTGCCACACTTCGGGAGGCAGAACCTCTGTTCAGCCAGGGTGGCAGTGCGATAACCCTCAGCTATTACGGAGCTGAAAAGGTGGTACCCAATTATGGCGTGATGGGGATTGCCAAAGCAGCTCTGGAAGCCAGTGTTCGCTATCTGGCGCATAGCCTCGGAGAGAAGAACATCCGTGTGAACGCCATATCTGCAGGACCCCTGAGAACCCTTTCTTCCTCAGCCATCGGCGGAATCTCACAACTGCAAAAGAGGATAGAGAAAATGGCACCTCTGGCGCGCAATATTGAGGCTGATGACGTGGCAAAATCGGCTCTTTACCTGTTGTCAGATCTATCCAGCGGTGTAACCGGCGAAACGCTTTACGTTGATGCCGGAATGAATATAATGGCGTATTAGTATGAAACTTTTGATCAATGCCCTGTTGCCAACTGCGTCCACTGCTTTTAAACGAGTGAACGTGCTGTTTAATGAGAGATTTCTGAAGTTTTCCACTGACGAACTGAAAGTGGATGACGAGGTCGAGATTATCGACGCAAAAGGCTGGATAATCCTCCCTGGAGGGGTAGACCCGCATGTCCATATATTGGGCAAGGCCTCAACCGCCGCAGCCGATCTGTCTTCGATCAGTAAGGCCGCCTTGGAGGGAGGTTGGACAACTCTGGCAGAACTATCCTACCATACGGAGAATCCGGTCTTCGGCCTGCCAGATCTGAAGAAAACCGTGGCACTGATCGAAGAAGAGGCCTGGACTTCCATGGCTCTCTGGGGACATGTTAACATCGATGAATACCCCTATCATGCAGAATCGGCTCAGGAACTCTGGGCAAAGGGCGTGGTGGGTATTGCGCTCACTGCCCCGGCTCCCAACAAGGCTATTCCTGAGATCAGCTTTACCGAGATCATGGACCTGTTTCTGGATATCTACGAAAGCGATACCGCCTTTGCCTTCCAGGGTTTTGACCATGAATCCCATGCGGAATTCAGCCATTTGGCACAGATGGAAGCAATCAAGAAAATCCTGCGTAGAATGCAGGAAAACCCCATTCATATCCCGCGGATTTCCAGCTTCGCCACCATCGAGTTCATCAATAGCATCTCCAAGCGGAGCGATATTTCTTTTGCTCTGGCTTGCAGCGACATGATGGCTCTTTTTACGGGTGAGCATTTCAAGCTTCAGCACAGCTGTGATTTTGGCGATAATGAAGAGACTAAGAATCTGCTATTTGAGCTGCTGCGTACCAATAAGCTCTACTTGATCTCAAATTCGATTTCACCCGAGGCAAAGCAAACAGATTACTGCGAACTCTTCAAAGGCGATAATCCAGAACTCGTCCGCCATTCTTATCTATGGGTGCTCTCTGAGCTTTGGAAGAAACGTAAAGTGCCTTTGGCCACCTGTCTGAAGATGACCAGTGAGAATGCGGCCAAACGCCTGGGTTTATACCCTCAGAAGGGATGTCTGGAAGCCGGTTCGGATGCGGACTTCTTGCTATACAACCCAGAGGCAACCACAGTACTGGGGAACAAGCTTGAACTTACGGGAGCCTTTGAAAGTATCTTCATCAAAGGCATGCTGGTAGCCGGGAAGGGCATTGAAAGCAACAAAAACGGCGGTTTTGTGGCCAGAACGAACAGCCCCAAGCGTCGTCATAACAACACCACCTGGATATAAAAAAAGTTAGGAGATAAAGTGCAAAACCAACTTGAGTATCTGCAAAGCAAATTGCAAAACGAGCCAGATCTGAAATACGTACTTATTGCCTCAAACTGGCAAACGGATTTCCTGCGCTTCTATCACAGCCAAACGAACTATAACATCAGCAAGAGCTCTACCAGCCTGGGAGTAACACTCTACAAAGGTAGGAAAAGTTACCGGTTTTCGGTGGATGATCCCCAAAAAGACAAGCTTGATCAAGCCCTCGGCTTGGCTTTATCGGTGATCGACAGCCTTCCAGAAGACCCCGATTTTGTAGATGTGGAGAACGAAAACAGCCTGGCTCCCAAACGCGAGATTGTGAATAACATTGCAGCTATCCCTCTCGAATCTAAAACCCGGATTCTGGCTGAACTGGCAGAAGCAGCCAAGCCTTTTGATTTTGAAATTTTCGGAACCTTCATCTGCAACTACTCCGAGCACCATCTTGTGAACAGCAATGGTTTGAACAAGAAAGCCGCGGTAAGCCCGATCTATCTGGAAGTAAAAGCAGTGCATAACCAAAGTCAGGTGACTGTGATGGAGACCTTTGGCGGGGATGATTTCAGTCTGTTTAATCTGGCGGATTTCAAAGCCCGGCTGCTGAACAAGATAGGATATTGCAGCGCTGAGACCCTTGATATTGAACCAGGACATTACGAGGTAATTTTGGCACCTCGCTGTTTAGCGGAGTTTGTGCAATACCTCAGTTTTGGAATGAGTGCCAGAGCTCTGGATCAGCACAGCAGCTTCTTTGAAGGCAAGATCGATCAGAAGCTGTTTCCAGATTTCGTAAGCATAACGGACGACCCGACTGACCCCGAAATGATCCGTCAGGATTATGGCGCGGAAGGTCATATCTATAAACCTCTAAAGCTGATCGAAAAAGGCGTTTTCCGCGCGTTTACCTGTAATAACTATTATGCTCACAAGACCGGCTTGCCAAAAAACGGCAATACTGCTTCCTGTCTGAAAGTAGATACTGGCGATAAGACCCTGGAAGAGCTTATTGGAGGAGTAAAAAGAGGGCTTTATATCTCCAGTTTGCACTATATGAATTTCATTAACCCAGTGGATACTTCTTTAACCGGCCTTACCCGCGATGGCACCTTCCTTATAGAAAACGGAAAGATAAGCAAAGTAGTTATGAGCTTGAGGTTTACAGAACGGATCGACCGGATTCTGAATAACGTCGCAGCCTTGGAAAACAAGGCCTATACCATTCCATTTTCTGAGAATTATGGCAGCTTTGATGTAGAAACAGTGAAAGCTCCGCATGCCCATATCCTGGATTTCAACATCAGTTCATCCACCCATACGATTTAGGAGAGAAAGACCATGGAACACATTATCAAAAACACCATAGCAAAACTGAATACCCCAGAAATCGAATTTGCCGACGTCCGTATCTCCTTCACCGATTACGAAGATATCACCTTTATGAATGGCAGCCTGCGCAACTTCAGTTCAGACTTGGGTTCTCCAGCCATAGGAATCAGAGTTCTGATCGCTGGTTGCTGGGGTTTTGCAGGCGCAAAGAACTTGGACGAGAATAAGATAGATATACTTATCTCCCAAGCGATCAGCAATGCCAAGCATGGCGGGAAGTTTATGCAGAAACCCGTGCAATTCCCTGCCATGAAACCTACGGTAGCCGAATACATCCATCAACCTAAGATAAATCCCTTTACCATGAACCGCGACGAAAAGGTGGGTTATCTGCAGAATCTTGCGCAGGCCATAGCACCTCAGGGAAAAATTGTGCATTCTTATGTGAGCGGCGAATTCATGCGCCAGGAACGCTATTATGCCAATACTGAAGGAAGCTACAGCCACAGCGTTTTTTACAGCACTTTGCCGGTAATGCTGGTTGCCGCGGCTGAGGGTTCTGCAGTGCAAACCCGTACCTGGCCTGGACACATGAGCGCTGGCAGAGGTGGGTTTGAGCTCTTTTATGAGCAGCAGTTTGAACAGAATACCCAGCGGATCATCAAAGAAGCCACTGACCTGCTTTCTGCGCCTACAATCACCGAAGAAAAGGCGGATATCATCATTGGCAACGGCCATCTGGCTTTGCAGCTTCACGAATCTGTTGGGCATGCCACTGAAGCAGACCGAATCTTTGGTATGGAGATTTCTTATGCCGGCAAAACATTTATCAAACCCGATATGCTTGGATCCTTCCAATATGGCTCACCGCTTGTAAATATCTATAGCGACAGTAGTGATGTGCGCGGCTTGGGATACCATCCGCTGGACGATGAAGGGGTGCCCGGCAAGAAAGTTGAGATCATTAGAAACGGTATCCTGAAAGACCAGCAAACTTCACGTCATATTGCTCATATGCTTGGCTTGGAACCATCCTCAAACATGAAAGCCTCGTTTGCCGATGATTATCCCTTGGTGCGGATGACCAATTTCTGCCTTGCACCCAACCAAGGAAGTCTGGAAGAGCTGATCGCATCTACGGAAAAAGGATATTTGCTGGACTTCACCAAAACCTGGAGTATCGATGATAACCGCAACAACTTCCAATTTACCACTGAAATCGGTTATCAGATAAAGGACGGCCGAATCGTGGGAATCGTAAAGGAACCAACCTATTTTGGGATAACAAAAGACTTTTGGAATGCCTGCGACGCTATCTGCGGCGATGAAGAATGGGGCTTCCATGGAACATTCCATTGTGGCAAGGGAGAACCTGGCCAATCCATGCAGCTTTCGCACGGGGTAGCTCCTGCCAGATTCAGAAACATCAATGTAAGCGTGAAGATATAGCTGATTGAAGGCCAGATTTCTGGCCTTCACTATTTCTAATCTACAAAGGGAGGATATATGAGAAGCTCCGTAAAACTGGTCATGATCCTATTGATCATTGGCATACCGATCTTTCTGTCTGCGCGCCATTTCGCCCGTTGGCACACCTCAATGGGCTCGTTTACAGCCGAAATCTATGACGAGATAATGCCGATAACAGGCAACAATTTCATCGATCTTACCAACAGCGGTTTTTACAACAACCTGATCTTTCACCGGGTAGTGGCAGGTTTTGTGATTCAGGATGGCTGTCCCTACGGAACCGGCTATGGCGGCCCGGGCTATACTATTCCTGATGAAACCAGCCCCCTTTTACATCATGACCAAGCGGGAATCCTTGCCATGGCAAAGACTTCCGCTCCCAATAGTGCTGGCAGCCAGTACTATTTTACTCTGGCTCCGGCTCCACATCTGGACGGCAACTATGCAATCTTCGGTAAGGTGATCGATGGGCTGGACAGGGTCTTGGCCATAGGTCAGGTACCTGTGGATGGCAGCAGTCATCCTCTTACTCCGGTTCATATCTGGACGCTGAGGATGCTTGACCTGAATGTGGCAAGCGTCTTTCCCGATCCTGCGCAGACAATCAACATCGCTTCCGGCGAACCATTGATGTTCATGATCGAGGCTTACACGCAAACCGCTGGTTTAAGCTTTAGCTGGTATATTGATGACGTTCTGCAAAGCGGAGCACATGATTTCATTTTCGAACCGGCGATTAATACGGCTGGAACACACGCAGTTAGCTGCACCATTGCCTCCACGGACAGCATTTCCCACAATATCAGTTGGACGGTTCAGGTTTCTTCGGACATTCAGGATTACACCATTCCTCCTGCCAGGATCAGCAAGCTGAGAGTGCATCCCAATCCATTCTCCGAAAGCCTGTCCATCGAGCTTGACGCTGCCAGAAAAAGCCCCATAAACCTGCAGATATTCAATCAAAAAGGCCGCAGGGTAAGAACTATAGTCCTGGATTCTGAAGCTTCGGGATACAGCCAGGTAAGCTGGGATGGTTTGGACGAAAATGGCCGCAAATGTGCTGCAGGGATTTACTACCTTAGAGCTGATGTCGAGGAAGGGAGCATCACAGCCAAAGCCATCCTGTTGAAGTAATTAACGCATAAATAGAAGAGTCTTTTATTGTGATCCGTGATATTACTGCGTCAAGCGGTGATTATCACAGACAGGCATTGCAACTTTAGGTATATCCCCCCCCAGAGGGGGTTTGTGTAAATGACTGATTAAGGAGTGTAAAAAATGGCTATATTAAGAGTAAAAGCTGCAGATTTGCGCAAGCTTGTAATCTCTTGCCTATGTCTTCTCAGCCTGGTTTTTGTGTTTTCCTGCGAGGATGATGGTATTTCGGAAGCCGCTAAAAAGTATGCTACGGAAGAGATTATCCAACTAACCAATACTTCGGGAGATATCATCTATACCGGACCCCGTTATAATCGGCAATTCCAGCAAGCAGTTCAAGAAATCCTGAAGAACATCAACCAAAGTGATATCTATGATAATGCCTACTTTAGGCTCGATTCAACCAATACCGAGCATTTCTATGAGGACATCGGTAAGAACCCTCATTATGTGTTTGGCTGGGCTGATTGGTTCTTCCAGTTTGCTGTCGATGACTCGGGAAACTTTGGCATGCCTCATTGGGTGTTGAATGGCCCAACGGATGATCCCAATATGCGCTGGATAGGAAACTATCCTCTATGGGGACAAAGTATTGAAACGATTGTCGATCCCAGCTCAAACGAAGCCAGCGAAATGCGGAGAGTGTATATAAAGATGATCGATTGATATTCCGAGAAGTGGCCAAGATTATAAACTGACACCCAAAGCTGCAAGTTGTGACACAAGGGGACAGTTGGTATAAGGCTTTATGTGGTGGGGAGATACGATGGATCAGCTTTAAATTGTCCAAGCGCCGGTATGGACCTATTTTGACTGATTGTTGCCACTTTAGCTGCAAATTAGAGGGGCGTTTGGACAGGCTTTGGAAGGAGCAGTTGAGGATTTTATTTTTGCAAAGAGATAAAAGCGCAATTGGAGTGCGATTGTGCCGATCAGGAAAGCTCCGTAATTCCAATCCGAGTTTAAAACAAGAACCGGGTAGTCAATATTAAATGGTTGGAGGATAATCTGTTGCCTTTGGTGGTCGATCTGCACCTTCTTGATGGTGAGTCCATCGTCAGTCCTTACAATTGCTATTTTATCATTCGCATCTTCCCAGCTCTGATCACTTTTATTGACCACGATGTCCTGTTGCTGGATCACAGGATCCATGCACTGTCCATTTACCTGAAAGACTGTATATTGCTTGGGATTGCCGGTCAGGAATTAGACGGTTAACTGAATCTGCCCCGCCTGACTCCACTCGTCTTTGATCTCGATGGAGGTCCGGCGTTCTGATGGTATCAATATAACCGGTGGAAATGAAGAGGACGAAAGCACTCAGGAGCATATAGAGTACCTGGATAAAGAGACGCTACGCAATATCGGGATCATCAAAGAGGGCGGCCATGAAACAGGGAAAACTGATAACTACAGCCAATGTAGTCAAGACCGACCGTGCCATCGAATATCTCTGAAAACGTAATATCCAATCACCAAAACTTCAAATGTCCAAGTCCCCAAGATGATGAGCTAGACAAGTCGAATGTTTAAAATATGTTAACTTCTTTCAGATCACTTTATTGTGTATATGGCGCAAGTTTCCTGATAATCAAAGTGAATGTCCAAGTCCCTCACTAAACGGTGGGAGATTTGAAGTTTTGGTGATACAAAGAGTTACACAATATAGGAATGTCCAAGGCCAACTAAGCAGATAAGTCTAACCAGATCGTATTTGTTATCAATGTGATAACTTCATTTGTCCAAGTGAGGACGATTTGAAGTTTGGGCTGAGGGTTTATACTCCATAATCATCATATCATCAATTAGTTATCCTACGTCTATTGTAGGGGGAAAAAAGTGCTTGACCCATATTGGCAAATTGGCAAAATTG
>Ga0302250_1002490_pt1 | contig 11268 bp, 11 predicted proteins | sample AAG_RA_Asp_MG_FD_193536 | JGI IMG/M metagenome (GOLD analysis project Ga0302250, IMG submission 193536) | Enriched activated sludge microbial communities from anaerobic digester in WTTP, New Holstein, Wisconsin, United States - AAG_RA_Asp | ecosystem: Engineered > Bioreactor > Anaerobic >... | reverse complement strand
ATTGCGGGCGGCGAGGCCTTTGCGGACGAGTCGCGGGAATACCTTGCCGAACTCTGGGGCTGCGATGTCTTCAACACGTACGGCAGCACCGAGGGGTCGATGTGCGGGGAGTGCACGGCAAAACAGGGCCTCCATGTGCCCGAAGACCTCGTCCACATGGACCTCTACGATCCGCAGCTGAAGGATTTCGTGAAGGAAGGCGAGTGCGGGCGGATCGTGCTCACGACACTGCTCCCGGTCGGGGCAAAGTGCGGGATGCTCCTCATCAACTACGACACCGATGACACGACCGTTGTCACCAGCCGGGAGAAGTGCGCCTGCGGCCGGACGCACATGCGGATTTACACGCCCCAGCGGGAGGCCGAGACGTTCTGGGCCCACGGCACGCCCATGAACCGGGTGGATGTGGAACGCGGCGTGTTCCAGCGCGAGAACATGGAATATCTCACGGGGGAGTACGAGGCGTTCCTGTACGCGGGCGACGACCAGGAGAAGACCCTGCTCCGGGTGAGCGTGGAATGCAAAGATCTGTCCTCCTGCGACCGCGAGGGGATTGCAGAACGGTTCAGGCGCTCATTCTACTCGTGGAAACCGGCGCTCCAGAAGAAGCAGGAGGAGAACCTGTTCGAGATCGGGTTCAACGTTGTTCCGCCCAAGGGCCTTGAGCTCTCCCGGCTGCCCGGCCGGCCGAAACGGTTTGTCGACCGGAGATAGGGGGACGGCCTCATCACCCCGCCCCTCTTTTGGATGATGACAGGACCTCAATGATTAAGAATGAAAACAAACGGAGAATGAACATGGAATTTTCTTCGCACCTGAAAGGACCGGCGCTACTGAGACTCGTCGCTGCGATCCTCTTCTGTGAAATTGCCGGAAGCCTCGGCTCGGTGGTGACCACACCCGCGCCGGGCTCCTGGTACTCAAGCCTGATCAAGCCCTTCTTTGCCCCGCCGGCCTGGGTCTTTGCGCCGGTCTGGGTCACGCTCTTTGCGCTGATGGGTATTGCACTCTTCCTTGTCTGGGAACTCGGGATTGAGAAGCCGGATGTCCGGTTCGCGGTGGGCATTTTCGGGGTCCAGTTTTTCTTGAACGTCATCTGGTCGTTTCTCTTCTTTGGGCTCCGGTCGCCCCTTCTCGGCCTGATTGACATCATCATCCTGTGGTGGCTGATCCTTGCAACCATCGTGGTTTTTTACCGGGTGCGGAAGGGTGCAGCATATCTCCTCATCCCCTATATCGCCTGGGTGAGCATCGCAACGGTGCTGAATGCATCCATCTACCTGCTGAATCCCTGAGTAAAATACGGCCGGTGCATGATGGCCAAAATTCATCGCGGTGTCTGAATGCGGATCGGGTATCCCTGTATCAACCGGGGGATCGGGTGCAGCGCCAACAAGACCTTCCGTCTTGCCTCGTACTCGGAGGAGCGGCTGGTCGAAACCGTTGCGGGGAACCTTGCATGCCTGAAAAAAATCCTTGTTTGGAACCGGGAAAACGGTATTCTTTTCTTCCGGATCACGTCCGACCTGGTGCCCTTCGCGTCCCACCCGGTCTGCACGTTTCCCTGGCAGGAACATTTCAAAAACGAGCTTGCAGAGACCGGAGAATTCATCCGGAAGGCCGGAATCCGGATATCGATGCACCCGGACCAGTTTATTGTCCTGAATGCGCCGGATAAGGAGGTCGTGGGCCGAAGCATCGCCGAGCTTGCGTACCACGCGGGCGTGCTGGACGCGATGGGTCTTGACAGGACAGCGAAGATCCAGCTCCATATTGGCGGTGTGTATGGTGACAAGGAGGCGAGCCTCGCCCGGTTTGCCAGGACCTATGAACAACTCGACCCGGCAATCCGCCGGCGTCTTGTCATCGAGAATGACGACCTGCGGTTCACTGCGGCAGATTGCCTGAATGTCCATGAAGAAACCGGCGTTCCAGTCCTGTTCGATGTCTTCCATCATGCCTGCAACAACGCGGGTGAAGAGATGGCAAAGGCCCTGCTCCTGACGGGAGAGACCTGGAAGAAGTCTGACGGGATCCCGATGATAGATTACAGTTCGCAGCACCCGGGCAAACGCCCGGGAAGCCATGCCGACCATATCGACCCGGCCGGTTTTTCCGCGTTTCTTGATCACTCCCGTCCCTGTGACCGTGACATCATGCTGGAGATCAAGGACAAGGAAGTGAGCGCCCTCGTTGCCTGCGATCTCGCCCGGAACGATCCGCGGTTCTTTCTCCAGCGGGACGATTGAAAGACAAACGCTGTCCGGATCGCGTTTTCGCAACGGCGGACAGTGCGCAACGCTTGTGGGTTCGCGAAGGGAGAATGCGAAAAAACAAACCGGAAAAAAGGTGTAGTGTTGTGTACCAAGATTACTTCTTCTTAGCTGCCGCCTTCTTTGCTGGGGCCTTCTTTGCCGGCGTCTTCTTAGCTGCCGCCTTCTTTGCTGCTGCCATGTTGGTATCCACCTCCTACCGGAAAGGGTTATATTTTCTGTTATTTTGTCCATTAATAAATATTTTGGTCGCAATGGCTTTTTGGGGCATAGAAACAGCATAAACCAGCACTTTTACCCAAAAAAAATTGCTCATTTCTCCAAAAAAAGAGCATATCAGTGTAATACATCAGAAATTGCGCAAACCTTTGCATCGGGCTTCGTTTTCCAATCCGCGGGATTATGAACGATTCGGGGGGCCGGGAAACGGCCGGTTTCCCGGGGAGGAACGCGCATTTTATGGGTGTGGGGTGCCGCATTTTTGAAACGGGAGCCGCATGGCGCCCGCAAAAATACACTTGGGGGCAACCTTTATTCAGCTCAAGAGCAAGGCTACTCCTATGAAGAAACAGTTCATCCTGGGTCTCATCGGGGGAATTTGTGGCATCCTGATCGCCGTGTACGTGATCCTATCAGCGATGAGCAGCGAGCAGACCCTCTCAGGAGTCCAGACCGCATTGTTTTCCAGCCTCGGCCTGATGGGTGCCGCCATCGCCAACAAGGAGACGCGGTTTGCCGGGTGGATGCTCGTATTCGCCGCGGTGTTCATCACCCTTTCCGTCCCGATCGCCGGGTCGTTAAACCTCCTCTTCCTATACATGCCGGCAGTAATCATTCTCGGTATTGCTGGCGTACTCTGTTTCCTTGAACCAGAAGAGATCCGGGAAGAAGAACCGGAATAATCCTTTTTTGCTGAATATCGCAACCCGGCACAATCCGGGCATGCTGTTTTTATTAATCTGGAAAAAACCGGAAAAAATATCTGCAATTTTTTACTGAAAGCTCATTTCTATGCTTCAAGCGGGGGAATTGTCTCAACAATCCTGCGCTTCAGGATCCGCGTCACCACAACGGTGCCGGCACAGAGAACGATGGCGAGGAGGGCCATATGGGCAAGAAGTGTGAAGTAGATTCCCTCACCGGTCTCCCCGTAGACATTGATGCCGTAGATGAAGACGGACGCGATCACGAGCCCCGCAGCGATCAGGCTTGCCCGCAATGCCGTGAACATCCGGCTCCGGATATCCGGGAAGATTAAAAGCCCGAAAAACCCGAGCACACCGAACACGAACGCTCCAAAAAGGAGGATCCAGATGGCGATATCAACCAGGAATGAACTCATGCTCCTGCACCCCCGGTGAACCGTGCTGCCGCAATGAGCAGGGCAAAGCAGAAGATCGAGAGGGTGATCGCGATGTCGAGGACAAGGAGCGTACCCTGCGAGATGCTGAGCGTGAGACCGGCTGCGGATCCGATCGTTATTGCGACCAGCGCTGCAAGGAACCGGTCGTTCCTGCTCTTTGTACGAATAACGCGGAAAACCGCCCCCAGCAGGAGGAGGACAAGGCAGGCTGAGGCAAGGAGCCAGGTATCGATCATATCTGCTGTAATGATGGGAAAGGAGGGTATTTATCGGTACTCCCTTGCCTCCGCCTCGTGGATTTTTATTCCCAAAAGACGTATGATGAGAGAGAAATGCGTCCATCCTATCTTGGCAGGATCCTGCTCCGCTGGTGCGATACCTGCCACACGCCGGTCATGGCAAAACAGTGCGCCTGCGGTGCCGCAACCCGCGAGGTTCCGGTCACCCCGCCGGGCGATGCTCGGCCGGCGTTTCCGGAAGATGTTGTGCTTATCAACAGGATCTATACCGATCATTTCGGCGCCCCGCTCATTCCCGAAGGACACCTCGCGCTCTTAAACAAGGTTCCCGATCAGGACCGTATGGAAGAGGTGATCGCTGGCGGCGGTGTTGCGGGTATCATCCGGTACTTCCCGGATAAACGTACATGGGAGCCGGTGCCCCGGCCCGAGGCCTGCAACCTCTTCACACCAAAAAAACGCGTTGTCGTAGTGAGCGACGATGCCGTGCCGTTCATCCGCGACCAGGGCATGAGCGTGCTCCGGCCGGGGATGGTCTCGATCGATGACTCAGTCCGGGCCGGGGATGAGGTCTTCATCATGGCCTGCAACGGTACCTGTATCGGGGTCGGGCGGGCAAAAGTGGACGCGGCAACGGCCCGGGCCATGGAGAAAGGCTCCATTGTCCGGACACGGCGGAACATCGCGTCGCAGATCGTGCCCGGCAGGGCCGGCTGGGACGATGCGGTGCGGGCCAATGCCCGGGTGCTTGCGGATGCAGAGGCAGAAGCAGTCGCATTTGTGAAGTCCGTGACGGAGAGGAATCCCGGCCTCGTGGCGAACGTCTCCTACTCCGGGGGGAAAGACAGCCTCGCGACCCTGCTCGTGGTGACAAAGGCGATCGGCAAGATCCCGATGCTCTTTGCCGACACGGGCCTCGAGTTCCCGGAAACCTACGAGAATGTCCGCGAAGTGTCAGAGAAGTACGGCCTTGAAGTGATACGGACTGATGGCAACAACACATTCTGGGAGACCTTTACAAAACAGGGCCCTCCGGCGGTCAATGCCCGCTGGTGCTGCAGGGTCTGCAAGCTGACACCCGTGCTGGACCTTGTCCGGGAGAGGTGGGGCGAATGCCTCTCGTTCATCGGCCAGCGGCGGTACGAGTCTGCGACACGGGCGCAGAGCGACCGGGTCTGGCGGAACCGGAACGTAAAAGTCCAGCTCTCGGCAGCCCCGATCCACAACTGGACCGCAATGCATGTCTGGCTCTACATCTGGCGTGAGGAGGCGCCGTACAATGCCCTGTACGGACACCGGCTGGACCGGATCGGTTGCTTCATGTGCCCGTCAAGCGATATGGCATTACTGCATATGATCGCCGGGGATTACCCGGATCTCTGGAGGGGCTGGACGGAAAAGCTCAGCGAATGGCAGCAGGCACAGGGCCTTCCGGCAGCATGGGTTGCGGACGGGCGATGGAGAATAAAAGAAGGCAGGGCGGAGGACAATGACGCAGATAGCCATTATTGATTATGGTGTGGGAAACCTCCGGAGTGTCATGCGGGGGCTGGAGAAGGCCGGGGCGGCTATTGTTGTTACGTGCGATCCGGAGGAGATCACGGCTTCGGATGGCATCGTCCTCCCGGGCGTCGGGGCCTTCCGCGAGGCAATGGATAAACTCGGCACGCTGCAGGAGGTCGTGATCCAATCCTCCCGGGAAGTCCCTCTGCTGGGGATCTGCCTTGGCATGCAGATGCTCCTTGAGACCAGTGAGGAGCATGGTTTCCACAAGGGGCTCGGGCTCATCCCGGGCAACGTAAAGCGGTTCCCGAAGATGGCCGGGTTCAAGGTGCCCCACATGGGCTGGAACTCGCTTACACTGGAGAAGCCGGACAACCCGCTCCTTGCCGGAGTCCGGCCGGATGAGAGCGTCTATTTCGTCCATTCCTATTACGCGGACACAACTCCGGAGTACACCCTGACAACGACTGAATACATCTGCCCGTTTGCATCGGCCGTCTTCCGGGGTAATGTCTATGGCGTCCAGTTCCATCCCGAGAAGAGCGGGGCCGCGGGCCTGAAGATGCTTGAAAATTTCACCGGCATGGTCTGAACCCGGGCATTTGGGGCCGCTGCCCGCATACGGTTCATACAGATAAGCATTTAACGCCACACAAAAGATCCTGTAGGCATGAAAAGGATCCTTCTCATCGCACTTTTTCTTCTGGCAATGGCGGGCCCGGTCTCCGCGTACGGGCTCTATCTGAAGTGCAGTGAAGAGGTCGCGGCGGGGGCCTCCCTCAAGTGCAGCGTAGACAGCGACTTCCCGCCCGGGACAACCTTCAACCTTGTCCTGTACCAGTCCGGGTATACCACGACCCAGATCCGGAAACAACCGGTTACCATCCAGTCCGACCAGCGGACGCAGTACGTGATCGTCGATACGACCGGCCTGCCGGGCGGCACGTACAAGGCCGAGATGCAGTACACCGGTGCCGATGAAGCCCGGCTCCGGTCCGACTCAACGACCATGCAGCTGATCAAGGTCATCGACCGGTCGGACGAGATCGAGATCACCTCTCCCGTAACGCAGGACTTAAAGGACGCGCTTCGTATCGAGGGGGAACTCAAGAATGGCGGCAATGATGGCATCGAGCTCGAGGTTAACGGCCCTGACGGACGGATCTACGGGCCCCAGTGGATCCAGACAAAGAACAATATCAAGAACGGCGCCGGTATCTTCACCCAGAAAGTTGCGGTGACAAGCGGCGGCGATTACACGGTCGAGTTCTCGGATGCCGACGGGTATATCGGGAGCAAGTCCTTCACTGTTGTTGCCCCGACCGTTGCCACCACCGTGCCGACAACCACGGTGCCTGTGGTGAAAACCACCCGTACGACTGTCACAACCGTGCCGACCCCGTGGCCCACGGCCACACAGTCCCCGCTCTCCCCGCTGACAGTTGCAGCCGGTATCGCGGCTGCGGGCATTGCTGTGGTGCTCGCTGCACGACGGGTGCGGTAATAATTGATTTCTTTTTTCAAGCTCGGTAGGTTGCGTATAAACGATCCGGTTCAGACTGGAACGATAAAAACACATACACCTTGAATCCTCTTCCTCTCCAGGTGGTATGCAGTACCTCATAATTTTTTTAAGATTTTTTATCTTTACAACAGCGATATAAATGCAAAGCGAATATTTCATTAAATAATACCTCGTTTTCCTTTCTGATAATGATGAAGATATTCACTCATGTTCTGCCAATGATTTGCATTGTCATCCTTCTGGTATGCGCCCTGTTTTCTGCCGGGTGCACATCCATGCCCGCATCTGAAAAAAGCATGACTCCGACTGTCTCAACAACAGTTATTTCAAATACATCTGAATTGCCTTCGTCCCAATCTACAACAACTACTTCAGCGGTAGCTACTGCTAATGTCCCCACGATCACTGTGAGTCTTCCTAGTGATATTACGATAACCTACCCGAGCGACTGGGAGAAGGAGGAACCCGGTACAACCTCATTACGGGAGTATGGGCGGACAACGACTAATATCGTAAATTTTTTCTCACCAGATATTACCTGGGAACGTGCCCATGGGATTCCCAATCACGATACCTCTCGGTTCACAACATTCAGTATCGATGTGGATACCCAGACCCATTCCGATGAAGACCGGTATTTTAATCTTGCAACGGTTGCTATCCAGGACTCCTTGGGTAGTATAGAGATCACCCGGCATGAACAACTACCACTATTTCGGGGGATTTCCGGGTATAAGACATACGCTCTTGAGTTCAATACGGTAGATAAAAAGTGGCATTACCGGTTTGTGAATGTGGACGGGAGGTTCGTTATCATCAGCGTTAAAAATCCCCTCCCCTATTCAACCGAAGTTGATGATATGCTTGCATCTATCAAGATCACCCCGGATAATACGAATAAAAAAAGCCGTTGAAATGATCTAACCTTTTTAGTAACCTGTTCTCGTCAGTTGTCATCAGAGGGTCCACTGTTAAACAGGAAGATACTTCCGGGTTCTTCCATCAAATTGGTATATGGAAGTGCTTGCACGACCAGAATAGCCTATTCTAGGGATCTGATACGATCCCCTTTTTAAAAAGAGGGAGAATTTTCCTGATCCTTCAGGTCTATCTATTTCGTTATGGTGAAATACAAGGTCCAGGAAACTGCACTTCTCCCTGCATTGTTGTAAGCATACATATTCCAGCGATATTTTTCACCAGCAACCAGGACATTCTCCGGTATTATGATTGATGATCCCGTAATCTCCTGCTTGTTATAGACGAGATTGTCTGATCCATAGGGAGATTTGCTGATTGCAAGGGAATAGTATTGTGCCTTGTTATCTGCCTTCCATGTGAATGTTGGAGTAGTTGTGTAAACTTTTTGCCCGGGCTCATATTCCGTGCCGGGTGACAAGGGAATGGGATTTCCGGGGGGGGTGTAGTATGTAGTTGTTGATGATTGCTGCGATGCCCCAGAGTTTTTCTTCTCTTCCGGAGACGATGTAGATTGCTCAGGTTGAGTTGCAGTTTGGACTGTACTCACTTTCGGTTGCTGTGTCTTAGATGCGGGGAAGAAAAATGCCATGAAGTTATCAAGCAGAACCAGTGAGGCTGGCCGGGACTCTGAAACGGTTGTGGGTAATTTAGCGGACTGCTGTGACTCAACAGATTGCTTGGAGCTGGAAGATTGTTGGGATTGTGTATTCTCTTTAGGAAGGGTACTTGTAGTCGGTCCTTGATAGACAACAATTTTTTTAATAGTTCCTTCTGCACCTTTTTTGGAATAGTCATTAAACCTTGAATCCGGTATTTTCTGTGCAGATTGAGGGGTGAGTGTCGGGTTTAGATAGGGATCGTTAATCGCATAGACGGTTTTTCCGTTGACTGTTTCATATCCCGTAATAACCACCCAGTGATCCCACCCTGTTCTTGTATAATGGACCTGTGCAATAACCGGGTAACCCTTTGTTAAATAGGTACTGATGGTTGTTGTGTCAGCCTCTCTATTTGAATAATCTTCAGAAGTGGAATATACGATATTCACGTTGTATTCTTTTCCAATATCTGCAGCCCGTATCCAATTGATTCCATCATATTCTGATTTTCCCGGGTACGGCACTTTTTGATAGACGAATCCTTTCCCATCAGTCTGATCCTGGAGCCATTTATTCAAATGGCTGGGATTAGTGGGAACGCCATACGAATTAAAGACCATCGCAGTAGAGGTTACTGCACAGCCATACGAACTGAGATTTCCGGATCCGACATTCTCATTTTTTTCATCTCTACCGAGGTGGTCCTCTGACCAGATTTTGTCATTTTGGGCAAAGTATGGCACGGTTAAATATTTTGAGGTAGCAGTCCCTACAACGACTTGTTCTGGACTGGAAGCTTGTGATGAACCGGCTCCCACTAAATGATCTCCAAGCGCAGCCGATTCCTGTTCAAGACTTGTCAGTTCATATTCCGCCTCCAGTGAACCAGAGCCACTGACCGTTGCCATCGTAGAAAGACTATCTACACTCGAGACTGAAACGCCCCCGGTAGTGCTCCAGCTTTTGAACTGGTAACCGGAAGGAACATTGGCCGAAATCGCGTAGGTTTTTGATGCGTATTTACCGGTCTGCCCGCTGGTGTAAGCATTGTCACTAAAGGAAATTGAACCCGTGTTCCACGGATTTGTGGAAAATGTGATGGTAGATGCGGATTGAATCGATTCAACTGCTTCCCTTGCTCCACTCAAAGCTTGATAATAGTTGGTCGATTCGTATGCACTCCATTCGTAAAATCCTCTCGTGGCCCCGGTGGTTTTTCCATTTACAATTTTATAAGCACCCTTGAATGCCTCCACAGGATCGAATGCCTGTTCGTCAGAAATTATATAGTTTTTGTCAACAGGATTGCGATAAAATGTGTTTATCTGGAGTACGCCGCGATCCCAGGACTTTATCACCCCTTTGTCATCTGCGTTTGAAGGACAAGCAAATATATCCCCAGTTGATTCTGCCCAGGCAATAGCCACAATTTTAACGGCATTTTCTTTATCAAAGCCTGCATCAAGAGCATACCGGGCCATTTCCTCCTTAGAAATATACTGATGTACGTCAATACATTGCGCGGGTTTTTCCGATGCAGTGGATCGCTGGATTTGGGCAGTGTTCTGGACTGGCTGTGCGACAACAACCGGAGTTTTTGTAAGATATCCGTTTAGACTTTTTGCCTCGGTGATATAATTCGACCATGTGGAGGAATCATATCCGGTTTTGGAAGCGGAGAACTTCCAGGTGCCAGGGGCGCCGGATAGCATAATTTTACCAGAACTATCTGTTATCGCTGAGAATACTGCCCCGTTCCCATCACTACCCGAGATACTGACATCGGAGAGACCAACTCCTGATATTGATCCGTGGTGTATGTAAAGGAGAACTTGAATATTACTCTCCCCAGTTGTTGTTTGTGTTGAAGAAGCGGCACTTTTTTGAAGATATGCATCATGTCTTCGTGTCGTATAGGCATTGTTACCCCATGTTCCGGGCTCATATCCGTCTTTCGAGCCGGAGAACGACCAGATGCCGGGACTGCCGGAAATAACGACCGTTCCGGTATTGTCAGTAACTCTCTCGAAAGATGCACCAGCGCCATCAACACCTGTTATTTTAACGCCGGATAAAACCGGCCCATCCGATCTGGTTTCATGAACACAGATCGTGAGCTGGACCGTGTTCTGTGTTGTTGTGGTTTTAACCGGTATTTTTTTGAGGTAACCTTCCAATGTTTTTGAGATGGAGATGTAGTTCGACCACGACTTCGCATCGTAGCCGTCTTTTACAGCGGAGAACTGCCAGGTACCCGGCGCGCCAGATAGTGAGATCGCTCCGGTACTATCAGTGATTTTGTAGAATGGGACGCCATTCCCATCCTGACCGGTGATTTGCATCCCAGGAATAACATCGCCATATGTTGATCCGTCATGCATGTAGAGCGTGACTTGAATGGTGGAAGGAGTAGGTGTTGCGGTTGCGGGAATTTTCCTGAGGTACCCATTCAAGGTTTTTGAAATAACGATGTAGTTTGACCATGAAGAGGAATCATAACCGGTTTTAGACGCGGAGAACTGCCAGGTACCCGGTGCACCAGATAGTGAGATAGACCCGGAACTATCGGTGGTTTTGGAGAATGAAACACCATTCCCATCCTGACCGGTGATTTGCATCCCAGGAATAACATCACCATAAGTAGATCCTTCGTGCATGTAGAGCGTGACCTGAACTTGATTGGATGTTGTTGCAGCAGATGCAACGGATACTAGAGTAATAATCAACAGACATGCCAGTAATGACATTTTTTGTAACAGCTTCCCCCTCATTTCAACATCCTCGT
>Ga0302250_1002487_pt1 | contig 11275 bp, 16 predicted proteins | sample AAG_RA_Asp_MG_FD_193536 | JGI IMG/M metagenome (GOLD analysis project Ga0302250, IMG submission 193536) | Enriched activated sludge microbial communities from anaerobic digester in WTTP, New Holstein, Wisconsin, United States - AAG_RA_Asp | ecosystem: Engineered > Bioreactor > Anaerobic >... | reverse complement strand
GCCCGGTCCTTCCGCCAGCCTTTTTGTTTCTGCTCCCAGTCCTTCCGCTTCGTGGCCCGGTCCGGTTCGAGCTGCTCGCGCAGTTCCTGCCACCGCTGAGTACCACCGCCGCAGGATGTGTGTTTGCAGCCGACAAAGACCGCGCCGTTCGCAAACTGGATCGCAAAGGCCCCGTCTTTGTGGGCCGATGAGAACGGGCACTGGTCGAGGATGAAGAGCGCGCCACCGCTGTACGGTTTTTCGGACCGCACCCCGATGCTGTGATCGGAGAGCCAGTGGCGCAGGTCGAAGCCCTTCCCTTTCGCTGTTGCTGGTTGTGCCTGGGCGTGCTGCTCGGTCGGGAGCCGGGCCGCGAGGTCCCTGAGCTGTTCAACAGTTGCGATGTTCAGCTCATCCGGTGCCGATAGCATCCGGCTCCGCCGGTGCGGGCGCTCGGGCGTGTTGTCGCCCTTCCGCGACACTGTGCCGTAGAGCTTCCAGATGCGGGCCGCGTTGAAGTTCGCCGTGTCCACGGTCACCCGCTCATCCGAGAAGAGCGTGTCGAGCGTGGCAAGGCAACTCTTCACCAGCACCGTTGCTGCTTCATCGTTTGGCAGGTCGATGCGGTACAGCAGGTGGGCCCCGTTGCCGGAATCGGCCCGGACCGGGTCCGGAAAGCCGAGCCCGGCGAGCCACCGGGCAATCTCCTCGGCTTTTGCCAGGGCCAGCCCGTGCTCCTCGTCCGTGCTCGACACACCGCTCGGTCGCAGCGGGTCAATGTCGATCGGCAGCCAGCGGCGGCGCAGGATATCCGCGTCGCTCGTCGTGCTGTCCTTCTTGCCAAGCCGCATCTTGATCCGGTTCGCCCGGCGCGAGAGCAGGGCCGGGTTCACCTCGTTCAGCGTGACATAGATGCCATGCACTGAGTTATCAGCATCGAGCGGCTCCACTGACCGCACAAGCAAAGCGGGATCATTGAAGTACCCGCTGTGGGTGAACTGGTCGGTGAGCGCCCGGACCTCGATGACGGTTCCGGCCCTGGCTAATCGGCTGACGGCATCACGGAGCAGACCATCCACACGTCACCACCCGGGTCCCTGCCCTGGTCCGCTTGCCGATATTCGGAGGCTCAGTCATGCCCATCGCCTTCTTCCGGGGCAGATTCCTCCTGCTTCACCCGCTCCGCGTGCTCTTCGAAGGTCTCGACCTTCACGGTGTAGCGGTGGTGGAGCTTGCGCTCGACCATGATCTGGAAGACCGCCTCGCCCTTCTTCTTGATCAGGTCCGCGATCGCTCTCGGGATCAGATAGAGCGGAATACCCTCGACCTGCTCGGTCGTGACTGCCGGCTTCTCCTCTCCCTCAGACATAGGCAGCCACCTCACGGACCTCGTCCGGCAATACCTCGTAACAGTGGAGGGAGCCATTGGGCGAACTCACCCAGAGCTCGCACCGGATGAAGATGTTGCCCGGGTACCGGGTCAGCAGCGAGCGGAACTGGCAGATCTCGAACCTGCAGAGCGATTCAACGTACGGGATGCTCAGGGCACCGGTCGCGGTCCGGAGTTTGACGCCCAGGATCTCGTAATCGCCCCGCAACCCGACAAGATGAAGCGGGATGTACTCTGCCAGAAAACTGCTCCCCACCGGCAGCACCGGCTCGTAGCCCCGGGAGACGAGCAGTTCCAGGCCCCGCTGCCGGGAGGGGGATCGGGCGCTCTGCGCCATCATGCCGCACCCCCATCACCACCGGCGTTTTGCCCGCGACACAGGATCTCCCGGATGCCGTCGCGGGTAATTTCGAACTGCTGGAACTGCCGTGAGGGAATCGAGATCCAGACTTCGAACCGGGATGCCCGAAGGCCGGAAGGAAGCTGCAAAAAGAACTTCTTCATCCGCCCGATCTCATCCCGGCAGAACTCCTCGGCATCACTCAACGAAGCAAGAGGTCGCAGGGAGATCTTCAGTTTCACCATCACGGTGTCAATGGTCCCGTCGTCCAGTTCCTTGCGTGCGGTCAGGTTGTAGGGGATGTACCGCGAAGTCCGGACAAGGTCGCTGACGATCATCGGCTCGTAGCCCAGTTGGAGCAGGATGTTTCCCGCCTGCTGTTCCAGGACATGGAAGCGGTGGACGGCGCTCATGCCGCACCCCCTGAGTGTGATGCTGCGGATCGGTACAGCGAGCGTTTCGGGATCTCCCGGATGCTGTCCCGCATCACCTCGAAGCACCGGAACCCGTGGGTCAGAGTGTAGATCCAGATCTCGTAATGATACTCCGCCTTGTCGATGTGTCGCTCAAGGTGCTTGCGGAACTGGGTAAGGTCGAGGCCGCATTTCTGCATGACCATCTCGATCGTTGAGGGGAGTTTGGAGAATTTCCGGATACGGATGAACCGCTTCTCGCCCGATTCCCGTTCCGCAACCAGATGGGCCGGCGGCATTCTTTTGTCAAAGCCGGGCGGGACCACCCAGACCCGGTATCCCTGGACCTGGAGGAGCTCGCGGGCCCCGTCCTCGATGAGCGTACCGCGGCGGCTGGTCATGAAGCGGCACCTCCTTTGTGCGGCGCAAGTATTTCGGGTTCCGGCACATCGCCCGGGACCTCGAAGAGGATGCAGGACACATCCTCGCCGAGTGCGACCGCGATGAACCGGTCGCGGGGGAGCATGTACCGGATACTGCCGACCGAGATGATGACGGCCCGGCCCGAGGGATTGAGGGATACCAGTCCGGATGCGACCGGGTCACCGGACGGGTCCGGGTTTTTCCGGAAGAGCGATACCGTCTCGCCGACAAAGAGGAGCATCCCCATCTCCTCAGGGCAGATGAAATACGATTTGTCCCAGATCCGGACATGGACATAGCCATCGCTTCCTGTCAGCACGATACCGGCGGAGAAATGGCTCATAGTGATCCTCCCGCCAGCCTGCCTCCTTCAGTGAGGAATTTAAGGATGGAAACTGAAGTACCTATGGCAGTCTCACGGCGTGACTGGGTAAGTTTTGTTCGTGAGCTGCCACTGATTACCGCGTGCATGATACTTCCTCTTTTGCGACGATCTTCCAGCGCCCGTGTTCAACCATCATCTTCCCGATGCCATAGAAGCCGGACCGCTTCTCGTAGGCTTCCACGGCTTCCTGCGTCACCCGCAGGGGTTCGCGATTCATTGCGTTCTGCATGTTTTCACCGACTTTGTTTCGTTTGTTCAGCCACATTCCTCGATTGTTGAAACGTTCTTTTTCTCTCGTGTCACGCAAAGCAACGGCTATCATCCGGCCTGATGCCCTTCTCGTCGAAACGGCAGGTGGCCTATCGGATAAAAACCATTTACGGATCACGGGTAACGATTACCTGAAATCTACTGACTATCACCAAAAAAAGTAAAGAGCGAGAATACCGGGGAGTGGTTGCCGGTCAGCCGGCAGCACTGGCCCGTGATCTTCTTACATCCTTTTCCGGATGCCAAGCTGTTCATCCTGACCCGGCTCTTTTGCAATGCAACCGGTTCGGGCCGGCGGATCAGGGCCGTGATCTTCGTTGTTATCGAAGCCACTGCTGCCTTTATCCGGTTGCCCGCCTTTTTGAGGAAGTCCAACAGCATTGTAATTGTTTTATAAATTCGCAGTTGTTTAAAGTGTTTTCTGAACCAGCGGGTTAGATGGACGCTTTTTGTCGTACATGTGTAACACAAATGGATGATTTTGCTGCACCAGAATGCAAAAGCGCGGCTGAAATTTTTGAGAAATGGAAAAGCAATTCTTTGAATTTTTCAGTCAAATCCCAGAGGGAGGGGGAGGTGCCGCAAAAAAGAGAGAAAACGATTATACACTTTCTTTCTTCTTCTTATCGTACAAATAAACGCCAATACACCCGATCAAACCAATAAGCACAATCAAAAAGCCATCGGTTCCTCCGACCATTATTCGTACAACACCAAGAGCAAAAAGGAGTCCGAAAATAATACCGCCACACATTACTGGATAATCGGTCTTATTTTCATCCATACCAGAAATGAAAAATACTAAACTATAAAACATTCCATTAGTTCAATAAAAATTATTGAGAGACCTCATCGATACTAATCCGAGTTCTTTTATTACCTTTGAAAAATGATTAAAATAATGAATTCAAATAAGGGACTTCAAAAACCCTCTAAACTTCAAAAGATAATAATTCCCATAATTTACGTCTCATTTATTGTTTTTACAGCTTTACATTTCATCGTCCCATTCCTGCATGAAGAGGGTTCGATTCCAAATTTAAGATACTCCTATGAAGATCAGAAATCAATTGATTTGGGCCATCAAGATCCAATAAATGAATTTTTTGATTACATTTATTTGGCTGGACATTTTACCTGCCATCAGAGAAGTGATCGTTCTTTTTATTTGAATGACAACCAATTGCCCGTGTGTTCAAGATGTTTAGGAATATATTTAGGAATGTCACTAGTGTTTTTTATTGCATTATGGCAACGGCCGCAAGGTTCCTTCTTTCAATCTGTTTGGCAATTAATGAAATTCAATCAGAATTCGAACAAGGATAATTATGATTTAATAATTATTTTCGGCATAGGAGCAATATTAGCAATACCCATGCTTGCTGATGGATTTCTGCAAATTTTCACGCCATATGTAAGTAATCAGATGACTCGATTGGTTACAGGATTTTTATTCGGTTTGTTTGAAGGCGGTTTTACTGTTGGTTTGTTATCCCATATCGCGAATTATTTGAAAATATGATAAGAATCGTTTCGACGATTATTCATAAATTGCTTGAAAATTTTACCCTCATTTTAATCGGACTAAAAAAACCATAATTCAATACTTTCTGAGTTGAATCAAATCAAAAGATATAACATAGGGTGCTGTGCAATAAAAATACCATGATTAAAAAAACAGTGCCTATTCTTGTTTTAATGCTGGTAATTATTGTGATTTCAGCAGGTTGCTGCGGATCTTCAAGCACAACCGTTGATCAATCTGGTTCCTTAGCATCAGGATCATCGGGATCTTCATCTACTGCAAGTGATTTACAATTAGTTGAATCTCATGTTGAAACTGGCGATTATGGATCGAAATATATCGTTGGAACCATTAAAAACAATGGTGCCAAGACCTTAAGTTATGTTCAAGTAACAATTAATTTGTATGACGATACTGGGGCACAGGTTGGAAGTACATTAGATAACGTAAACAACCTTGAGGCGGGTGGAACTTGGAAATTCAAGGCGTATTGGCTTGAGAGCGATGCAACAAATTATAAGATTAAAGAGATTACAGGATTTTAATTCTCTTTTTCAGCCCAATATATTTTTTTACAATCGCTTTCTGCATCTTCTCGGTGTTGAGAACCCCAGCAAAAAATTATAATTCCCCTTTCCTCTTCATCTCCGCAATCTTCTCATCGATAAGCTGCCGTAGGATATCCGGGTTGTCCCGGATTACGCTCTGCTGAATCCCCTCATCCGTATCGATCACAACATCGGAAAGCCGCTGGCCGCACGAGAAACAGTAGTTCGAGATGGGCGGGTTGATCTTCCGGCAGTGCGGGCACTGGACCGGCTCCAGCCGTGTCGTAACGTTGTCATTGTCCGTGACACTGATGCCGTAGGATTCGAGCATCGCAGAGTCGATGTCCTGACCGGTGAGATGGGCATAGGTCCGGAACATATCGGTGCTGATGTTGCCCCACATCATGAGTTTGATCACGCTCTCCGGGACCTTCTCCTTGATGAGGTGCGTAATCCGGCTGTGGCGAAAGACATGCGGCGTGATATGCTTGCGGATGCCGGCATCCTTCGCAATGCACTTGAGCCGCTTGTTGATGGTCGCATGGATGAGGGGCTTGCCGCGTTCGTTCACGAAGACCAGCCGTTCCCCGTTCGGGTCCGGTTTGTAGCAGGCCCGCCACTGTGCCAGGTATTCCCGGGCCATGATGAGCCGGACGTACCGGGGCATGTTGGTCTTGAAGTTCACGTTCGCGATGATGCCGTATTTGTCGAACGTGAGATCGCCCCAGGTCATAGTCCCGATCTCGCCAATCCGGAACCCGCCTTCGTAGAGCATCATGATGAGTGCCCGGTCCATGATCCGGGTGCACGCCTTCACCATCGCGGTAATTTCGTCCGGTGTCAGCAGGTCGGCGGCCACCTTCGTCATGGTGTCCTTGGGCGGCGTCCGGAGTTTGTGGATCTTGCGTTCGGTGAGCGGGGAATATTTGTTTTCGATCATCCAGAGGTAGAACTGCTTGAGGATGGCGATGAAATCGCTGATGGTGTTCTGCTTGAATGGCTTCTCACGGCTGCTCTTTGCAGTTCTCAGCTCAGGGATTGCAGCGTAAAGATCACCGATGGTGTTGTCGGCAAACGGCCCGATGAACCGGCGCCAGGAGATCAGCGTGAAGGTGAGCTTGTTCGCCCGCCCTGCGCTGATGTTCTTGCAGGACCGGAGTTCTGCAATGAATTCCCGGATCTGGGCGGCATCGACCGTCGTGATAGTAAAGTCCTGAAGGGCGGCCTTGATTGCGTTTTCTGCCAGATCTGTCCTGACAGGATGAAAAGCGCTGCTCGTATGCAACTGTGCGACTGGGTAAGTCATAGAGAAATGTCTGAAATGACGGGTTTAAAAAGAAGACTGAACGATTCTAACTTCGCATCCAGATGCGAGGGATGGGTGCTCTTTTTTGGAGGTCAAATCTCTGTTTTCCTTGCCTTTCATGACAAAACCTCCATTTTACGCAGCTATTTCTGCACCCGGACTAAATAAAGTTTTCAGTCGGCAGCCTAGACTGGCCGGAGTTTGATCGAAAAAGGCGTTTGGGGAGTGTAGACTAAAAGCGAGGTTAGTCTATGTATCAAGTAAAACAGGTATTTTGAAGTTCTGTTTGATAGAGAATAGAACCCCTATTATTCTACGTATATCTCTGGAGTGATTGTTTGTTTTATCGAGAAATGAAACGATTCAATTATATGGGTAAAAATTCTTTTAAAAAAAAGCCCAACATTAAAGCACTTTTTTTATGGAATTTGGATGATGAATGCACTCTAATCTTCAATGGTTGTCTGTAATAGTTGTGGAAAAAACTCAACTTTTTTCAATCCTTAGGAATAAGACGCAATGCAATGAATGCATAGAGGCTGAATGACAAAAAAGCAAGATCAAGAAGCAAAAATATTGGATGTTTCCTTAGACTTTTCAGTGAGTAAAAACGAGAATTTATTTTCTGATGATTATATCTTAAAATATGGTTACTGATCCCTCTCCAGATCTTGAGGATTTAAAAGATGCAATCAAGAATAAAGTTCGCCTTTTTGTAATGTATGACAATAAATCTTTGATTATTGATCCTTATGCGATTGGTTATGATAAAAATAGAAAAAAATGGCTGTTCTGTGAACAGCATTTAGATCTTCAAAACCAAAACCAAATACCAAAATGGTGCTTGTTATGTTGGGAGAAAATATCTCGTACTCACCCATTGGGTGATATCTCCGATCACCCTTCTAACAAAGTTCCGTTTGTAGTTACGAGGGGCTTTAAGGAATCGAACGAGTTCAAAATAATAAAAGAGTTCATAATATGTTGTGTTGAAGGCCCATGTGAATGAGGCATTTTTTCCCTTATCAAGGGAACACATGGAATTGAAAAACAATTTTTCCCGTTAGAAAAATTCATTTTTTTGTATCCGACCTAAATCTATCATACTGGCGGGGGCAATCAAAAACCCGGAATAATTCCCTATGTACCATTTTACATTTTGCAAAAGACCCACCCATGGAAGGGATTAATTGATCGCAGTCATTACCTTTGCAAAACTCCTCACTAATCACCACAGTTTTTCCAATCATACACTCTCATCAGAGAGTCAATAGTTAAAGGTGATTATAAAATATTTGAAAAAGACTTGTTTACGGCGGCCTGTTTGATGATTTCTATATGATATTTTCAGACTTTTCAAATACCTTAAAAAGATTATTTTAATCCTAAAAATCTTAAGATTTGATCGATCCAACTCCCTTGTTCCTCAATCTTTGCGTTCTGTTCAGCGATTTGACTTTGCATAGCTGCTATAGTTGCACTATAATTTATCGTTGTTGTAGGCTTTGATGTCGTCGTTGTGACAATTGGTGTCAATTCTCCCGTCGTTGTTTTAGTAATGACGGTAGTTGCTGTGGTAACAGTCGTTACTAATTCTTGAGTTGTTGTAAATGTAACAGGAGTTGTGACGCTAGTTGTTGTGGTTGATGTAGGTGTGACCCCCGCAAGGACTTCGACATTGACATGAGCCTCTTTTTGTGTACCTTTAGGGTCTACTAATTTGAATGTATAAATGCGGGGGGTAGTCTGCGAAGAGGTTACAAAAGGAATTCGTGCATTTCCATCCAAATCGACCTTTATTTGGTAATGTCCTGGCGACATAAGAGGAAATGTATACTGTGAAATTGCAGCTACCGTTGGAGGTGTTATTCCAGAAACATCGCCGTTATTGATGTACAAATCATATGTTGATGAAGGTGCTGCAAAGATATAAATTCCGAATCCTTGATTGTCTCCACGGATAACTGAATCTTTGTTCGTTTGGATGCTCACTGAAGAAGATATTAAGGTGAGCATCATAGTTTTCGATACGGTCTTTCCGGTGTAGTCAGCGCCTGCATTCTTGTAATTGTCCTTCATGTTGTTGAGTTTAGATTCTGCCCAAAAGACGTATAATCCAGCCGGATACACGTACTGACCCTTCGCGTCCGTTGCATCAGTAACCCAGTAACTGGTGGATGTACCGAAATCCCACGGCTGTGTATTGACATACTGATTTAGGGTTGATGTAGATGTGGTCGAGCCTAAAGTACCCATTAGCAAATTATTCTGTATTTGACCGTCCTCACCCTTCCACTTAATATTGATATATCCATCTGTAGCGGTATTGGCATTTGGCCGGTATTGAGGATTAGTAACTACATACATGTTGGTGTCGACACTGAATCCGAGCTTGGTTCCCTGCATAACAGACATGCCGGTTACATCCCCATTACCGATTTTGGAGAAATCCCTTGCAGCTACAGAAATTCGTGGATCCTGCACATTAAAAACTGCTGAAGAGCTAAGAGTATCTCCACTAAGTTGGGCCTTACCTTCTGTATTGAGCGGATACCAGTTACCCATGTGTCCAACGAAGTCTGAAGGATCTACGAAAAAGCTGGTGGTCTTACCTGCAAGATCAATGGTCTTGATTGGGTCAGAACTGGGAACAGATGCGGCTGATGCCCACCATCCAATTGAGTTAGAACTTCCAACGGCTTTGGTAATATCAAGGTTGTTTTCTCCGATAAATATCGTCGCACCTTTGTCAATTGTCCTTAACTCAGCTGATACAGGTGTAATCATAATCAATACGAAAAAAACTACAAACACTGTAATCAGGACAAATCGGGTATTATTTGAAATTTTTGTTCTCATTCATAACTCATCTCCTTTTAGGTCATGTCTGTTTTAGATCTCGGAGATATGACCAGAGCATACATGAAATTTAAGATACGACAACACCTCACGCAATGCCGTTGTTCGAAAATTGTATTGTGATAAGAAATAATTACCGATCAATAAATTGACCCCGGCATGCAGTATAGAATGGAGTGAGAAACTCGATAAATTGATTATCGGGTTTAACATGACAATTTGCGATACTTCTCATTTGTTGTCAATGAATTCATTAATCCCATCGAATGGAACGTGAGCGATAAGACCTTGGAAATATTATTGGTATGTGACAGGGATAACTTGTCTAAAAATAAAGTAAGGTCGTGATAACATGAATTCATCATTATTCGAACCCGAAGTTCAAGCGCTAATAAATTGCGATGGTTATGATTTTCCTAAAGTAGCACTGACAACAATTTATCAAAGCATTAATGCATCTCCTCGAAATAATGAAGAGTATTTTCTTTGGAAAGGATTATTGTTAAGTGCCATATTAGAAAGGCATAATGAATTTCCGGCCAAACAATTAGTTGCAAAAATTGCTTTATTGGCGCTTATTAATACGACACCTAAGAACAAAGATACAGAAATGTATAAAACATACAAAAAGTTTCTCGAAAAAATAGTCGAAGAGAAATTTTAATGTGTATGGAAAATATCGACCTATCTTCTTTTTGAGTACGAGAGAAAAAGACAAAGTTTCAAGATATTTACTTTGTATTTCTTTAAAAAAATGTAGAGATTCCGAATGACATTAAACTATTTTTAAAACATTGATCGAGTTTTAACAAGTTTGACATTAGTAACGGAGATATCATCGATAGTCTGACCGCAGGAAGTCAAATTCAAACTAAAAAAAAATCTTATATGTTTCCATCCAGCCAATCTTCTGAGAGCCTTTATGAGTTCACTCCAGAAACCCTCGGCTGATAGCCTATGAACAAAACTGATTCAGCAACGAGGGAGCCTGTCGAAAAGACGGTTCCCAAGATAATGAAGTTTGAAATGCAGATGATCTGCACCCTTGACCGTACGAAAACCGGCGCACAGGTACCGGTATGCAGTGTCCAGAAGGTCAGGGTACTGGATGATACACCCGACAATCCGGAGGAGACAGCAACGAAAGCTAACGTGTCACCAGCAGAAAAAACTGGGGATACTCAACCCGAGGCACCGTGTTTGGGGAATGAGGACTCATGCCCGCTGCCAGTAAATGAAACCTCATCGGTCGATGAAGAAGACGCGATGATGGAGTGCCTGATGAGGTGCGATCAGAAGAAGGAACCTGAGCCCGCTAAAACAAAAGACAAATACGTACCAAAAGGATGGAAACCTATCCGGAAGAAAAAGGATACCGTATAGGTATCCCCAAACTTTACCGTCTTTTTACAACGGTGTCGTTTTTGCCAATCAACTGATACATCTTAGGGTAGTGTTGTGTTCTACCATCCACTTTAACCGCTTTCACATCGCCGCTGCTTATCAGATCGGGTAAGAGTGCTTGGCAGATTTCGTACAGAGTCTCCTTCACCTCAGCGAGTGTGAAGGGTCTGTCGCCGAACTCGTTCTCGATCATGTCAAGGACGGGCTTCTTGTGTGCCCCGCCTCCACGGACCGCTTTGGACATGAATCAGTCCACCTCCTTCTGAGAGGCTTTCTGATTGGTTGTGGGAGTTGGGCTGGAGATAACCCACTCGCCAGATGCTATGAGTTGACGGGCAATTAGTTGGTGAAACAATGGGAGCAACGCTATTTGGTCGGGTGTAACGACTCTTTTAACTTTTTCCATTGCATTCACCTTTTACTGTGTTCACAC
>Ga0302250_1002486_pt1 | contig 11277 bp, 13 predicted proteins | sample AAG_RA_Asp_MG_FD_193536 | JGI IMG/M metagenome (GOLD analysis project Ga0302250, IMG submission 193536) | Enriched activated sludge microbial communities from anaerobic digester in WTTP, New Holstein, Wisconsin, United States - AAG_RA_Asp | ecosystem: Engineered > Bioreactor > Anaerobic >... | reverse complement strand
AAGCCGAGTTCGTACGGCGGGTTCTTCAGGCCGTACTGCCCGAAGACGATGACGTTGCCTTCGACGGTGCCCTGTGCGGCAACGGCGAGGGGAAGCCCCTCGAAATCGTAGAGCGCTCCTGCGGGATATGCGAGAAGCGCCGATGCAAGAAGGAGGAGGAGAATGGTTGCATGGCAGGTGTTTCTCATGATAAATACCAGTGTTGTTACGTATGATTCATTCCATGTTACAATTTCAGATAAATATGATGATTTTATTGCGGCGGGTTCCGGCACGATCCGGCGTGGTGAGACCGGGCAGCCGGCGATACCTGCTGCCGGGCCGGCCGGGGATTATGCGGGTTGTTCGTATCCGGACAGTTGTTCCAGGATTGCATGGAACATGTCCTTATGCCGGTGGTTGTACCGGAACGCGAGTTCCTGGACATACGCCGGGACAGCGTCCCGTTTCAGGTACCGGTGCCGCGACCAGCTGGTCTGGGCGTATTTCCAGAAGACCGTGAGCGGGGGCCAGTGCGTCCGGTTCTTCGGCTGGACGAGGACGACTTCCTGGTTCTCCCGGTCCGGGTAATACGCGATCAGGCCGTGGCAGGTCTTTTCGCAGGTGTCGATGAAGAGGATGTTCCCCCGGAGGGGCCACGGGATGTCCAGGTCGACGATAAGATCGTTTGTCGCCGGGGGGAGCGGTTCGATCCGGACGGTCTCGGGACTGTAGTGGATGCCGAAGATTACCGGGCCGGGCCGGGCCCTTGGGTAGATCGGCTCGGTGCCCGGCTCCTTCTGGATAGCAGTCCCGGCCATCCCATCGGCAAAGGAGAGGCGGATCCGGTGGTAAAGATGGTCTACTGCGGAGAGACTGATATGGAGCCGCTCCGCAGCATCAGCAGGCGGGATCTCATCGGCAAAGTGGCGGGCGATGCGGATGAACTGGAGGTAGGTGAGGCGCGTGTTCTCGATGATGCTCCCCCTCCGTAAGCCCCAGGTGAAACCGCAGTCATTGCACCGTGTCCGTCCCCGCCCGGCCGGACTCACGTGCGTGCTGCCGCAGAGCATGCAGGGCTGGACCCCGTGGAGTATGCCGGCCTTCAGGAGAAATTCCTTTGCCCCGGCTTCGTTCCGGGTCATCTTTCCAAGCGACGATTTCATGTCTCGATCTCCTGTAGCAATCTGGTTTTCATTCATTCATGATAAATATTTTCTTAATTTTACTACTTTGTAATACTTTTCTAAAAAAAGTGTTACAAATTTGGTGGAGAAGTATTACTAAACAGGCTGGCATCATTCCGGCCGGACGGCTGCCCGGCATACACCGGCCAGCCTTACGGGATCCATATCGCCGGAGAACGGTTTCCCATGACGGGACAAAGCGGCCCGCCGGGCGATCCTCCCGGGCACGGGGTGATGTTTTTTCCTTATATGTTTTCATACGTTCCCGATATGAAAATCATAAATATACTATGACCTTAGATAATGTAATACTGATGTCCGTTATCTGTAACAATACCTGAGAACTGAATTACTATTTTCCAGTACTATGGATTGTGTATTGTGCATAACAGCACCGGACATACTGTACGTGAAGGATAAATTCCGGCCCGGGCAGGAATTAACCGGGTACTCCCGCCAGCACCCGGGCCATAAAATATGATGATATCGCTTTCAAGACCTGAAGATAAACGAATATAATCGGATTCTCTTTTCCGGAGCTCCATTACCCGGGGATACCCGCTCGCAGCACCGGTACTCAATGGAAGGACACTGGCGATCTCGCGAGCATGGCACGAGTTGCGGCAATTCCGGCTAAGAAACGTGAAAATTACAAAAGAAGAAGTCTCCAGGACGTTCATTTTTTTGAACATATGTCCATTATTATGAACGATATTATTCAGCAGGTATGATGCTTCCCCCGGGAGAACGGTCCTGCAAGGTACCAGAGAGAGATTATTCGTATCGATAAGGCAGGAATATAAGCGGGTGGCTGTAATTGCTAAAAGGGTTGTTGTCAGGGATTAAACCGGAATTAGCAGGACCGGTATATCATGCGGAAAGGGGATTGTTTCTTACATCAGGCCGATTTTTGTTTTGATCTGCTGGATATCCTGTTCAATAACGGATAATTTCCGGTCAAAGGAAGATCGCAGGTCGGTACGCAGGTCGTGGATCTCGCCCGTGATCGATGCTTCCATTCGATCCATTTTCCCCAGCATCTGATCCTGTTTCCCCAGCATCTGATCCTGTTTCTCAAGCATCTGATCCTGTTTCCCCAGCATCTGATCCTGTTTCTCAAGCATCTGATCCTGTTTCTCAAGCATCCGATCCTGTTTCTCAAGCATCTGATCCTGTTTCTCAAGCATCTGATCCTGTTTCTCAAGCATCCGATCCTGTTTCTCAAGCATCCGATCCTGTTTCTCAAGCATCCGATCCTGTTTCTCAAGCATCCGATCCTGCTTTTTATCAATACTGATGATTGCCGGGATCCCTTTGGAGAGCTGCGCAATCTGGATCATATGCATATAATCGGTGATGGAGATGACATGCCCCTCATACGGTTCAAAGGCAATATCGGAAATATCTGCATCCGGGGGATGTTCCTTGCGGACAACGGCACTGAACGTTTCCACACGTTCAGGTTCGCCTTCATACTGCACGATTACCTGCTGACCGTTGTCCTGCACCTGGTTTCTTGCATTAAATCTCTGGAAACCGAGTTCGAGCGATTTCTCAAGCAGGAACACCCGGTACCCGACGTCATGGACTTTTTTACCGGTGATGACTGCCTGCATCTTCATGATTGTATATATTTTTCATTGTATGGATTAAATAGTCTCCGGAGCGGCCAAGACCTGCGATGGGGACATATCCACGCGCACCCCGCATTCCGCTGCTGTTTCGCTGGTGGCAGACAGGCATACCATCATCCGTATTCATTGACCTCCATGGGATCGCGTGCCCCCGATCCGGTTGTTCATGGATACAAGCCCGGTAACAGCAAGACAGGAGCCCGGTGAGCGGGAGGGGCGTTGGACGGCATACATTGGGTGTCGGGTCTCATAATCAGAGCAACGCAACGAACTCATCCACAGTAAGTCCGGAATCCCTGATAAGATTCCGAAGCGTCCCGCGTTTCAGTTCCTTATGAAGCGGAACAGAGTGAGTAACTTCCATACCAGCTTTTTCCATGATGACATGTCTTGCTGTCTGCCAGCTGCTGGTAAAACCGGCTTTACTGAAGGCTTTTATTGCAGCGTGACCAGATAGAACGGGAAGTTTTGCCATCTTATACGGATTTATACGGATACTTCGACGACTTTGCTGCCCTGCCTGCGGTGCGCACGCTCGTTCAGCACGGCAACGCATCCTTCAATGGCATCTTTGATGTTTTCCAGTGCCACCTCCATGCTCTCCCCTTCGGAATGGCACCCGGGGAGTGCCGGGTGTGATGTAAAATGACATCGTGGCTGTTTTTGAAGATCGCAAATTCTAAAAAAAAAAGAGTCTGTAGATCACAAAGTGACCGTTATTTTGTTTTTTTGTCTTTATCCTTGCGATTTGTCAATCTCTTCAAGAGGCCCCCATCTTGAAATTTGGTCAGCATCTCTTTCTGAGAGAGATATGCCCCTATCTCATAATTTTTCATAAAGTGATCTGTTTGATTCGTAAATTCGCGATCAAGGTTAATGGCATTAATATCTTGGTTGACTTCAGGAATTTGATGAATTTGAGTTTTTGACTTCACATAATAATATGAGTCTTTGTTAAAAATTCTGAACCTATGTTCTGGGGGTTTTGGAACGTATGGAGGGCTTCCCGGAGTAATTTTAATATTTCTTTGTGGTTTCCTGTTTACACCTATAATATTGGCGCCCGTAATTGAAGTCAAAATATCCGATGCTGGATTGTTCTCTTCCTCGGCATTTTCTGAGATTATTTTGTTGATATTTGTATAGTATGAGACGGTCTTATCAAATATACCAAGTTCTTTAATTTTTTTATTGAAGTGCCGGAGTTTTCCTATGAGGGGTGTTGTAAGCGTTCTCCCCTCAAAATCAAACCAGTAGTTGTAATACTCATTTTTTACATAATGATCGATCAATTTATCCTGTTCATTTCCAGTTAAACGAATTGAAACCGGGACAAATATTGGCTTTGAATTTTTTGAATTTAAGATAGCAAAAGCCTCATCTACAAATCTGAGATAATTATCCATATTAATCAATGGGACATTTTTCTCGCCTTTCGTTTTTATATTAGGCACAAACAAGAATGGATTTGAAAATCCATGATACATATCAAAAAAATAGTCGATGTCATCTGCTTTTTTTATATGATCATATGGATTAAAATTTAAAGTAAAATTGATTGAAGTTGGTTTTCCCTCTCTCCATTTTGCCGAACCGAAGAACTCTTCATTTTTTGAATCTTCATTATCTGAGACAGAGGAGATTACGTCAAATGTTTGTAACTTTTTTGAGATTTCAAAAAGTTTAAACTGGTGAACTGGAAGTATATATTTGTCATATGTTTCTTTTGTGGCTTTTTTCAGATCGAGCGTTTTTTCTGGTCGCGAAATATCGAGTTTTCCTACGTGAAAACGCTTAATATTAAACCATGTTTTTTTGTCTTCGATTACCTCTTTTATTGGTATATCTTTAGACATTAGCACCTCTCAATATTAATTTTTATTTTTTCCAATATATCTTTTGATATTCTAAACTTTGAATCTCCAATCTTATTAAATATTACCATAGCCTCATTTTTCGAGAACACCTCGAAACGGCAGCAACACAACGCTATGAATCCAATAGTGCCGTGCAAAAATGAGATTAAATGATTAATATTTGCCTTGACAAATTCTCGGGCTTCTTGATCATCAATTACCAAATAAAAAGGCAAACCTGTCATGAAAAAATGATATCCAAGACCAATTACTTCATGTTCTCCTTTTTCTATGGCTTTGGTTGATAAAAACGGCTTTAGGATCTCCCCAAAATTGATATGATCGCCGACACGGACCATCTTCTCATTCTTTTTCAACCACTCATAATCATCCAATCTTATCTCACTTTCAACGAGGGGAGTGATATAGAAATCAAATTTGTCAATGACGCGATTTAAAAATGCTGGCTCTTCGATATCGTTTAGAAAGCATATATAAAAGCTACTATCGGCAATTATGTTTTGAGAAATTCCCATTATCAAATCACTAATTCATTATATCTATCTTTAGATATGATGCCCTTATTTAAAAGACCTTTTGCGTATCTCTCCCGAAGGGTTCGATTTTTTAAATATTTATCAGATACAGATGAAAATTTTGCGGATTCCGGATACGTGTTGTAAACCAGAAAAAGAAGCTCATTTACAGATAATTTATCGTATAATTCACGGATTAATTTCAGTGCACTTAACAATTCACTTGCATACTTATCAGATTGCCCTTCGTGGAGGATCTTCTTAAATTCATCTTTACCCTCATCAGAGAGCGAGATTTTATTTCCCTCGATCTTAAAGGCATTCTCGTAATAAAATGGTTCTTGGACTGCTTCTTGCAATGCTTGAGAATATGCTCCGTAGTGGAACGCCTCAAAATTAAAACATTCTTGGATTATCGGAAAACATTTTGAGAGCATAAACATTTCTTTCTCAAGATGCGTGAAAGATGGAACCGGACGGTCAACTATTCCCACAAGTAGCAGAATGTATTTTTCAATAACTTCTAGTTCATCATCATCTTTCATTCTGGCTACCCAAATTAATTGCTTTTAGTTTTTCTAACTTTTGAATTGACTCCGAACCGATATTATCATTGATCCACATCAAGACAATCGTTCTGACGACTTCTGGTTCACTATTTCCGTAGAATGGGGTCAAATTCCGAATAATTTGCCAATGGACCTCATCCAGTTTTACTGTTTTGCCTATTTTTTGGGTGGTGGATCGGATCTCACCGGCCATTATCGCTCACATCCATAAGTACTTCATAAGTACTTCTTTTGTACTACTTTTACTCTTTATTCTACTTAGATCTTTCGGCATATTCTCTTTTGAAATTACATTATTAATCCGAGGGCGTGAGGGGAGTGAAAGTGTGTTAAGAAGAGATTGTCTTTTCCTTCAACAACTGCATCGGCGTCTTGTAATCCAACTTCTGAATCTCACGCTCGTTGTTGTACCAGTTCCGGAACGCTTCCATGCTGTCAGAAAGTCCCTTCGGGCTCTGGTAGTTGTTCCAGTCAATCCACTCATCGAACAGGGTGCGGAATAACCTCTCGACCTTGCCATTCTGCCACGGCTTGCCCTTGTCAATCCGGTGGTGGAAGATGCACTGAACACTCAGGCAGTCCTCAAAGATCTTTGAGACAAACTGTCCTCCGTTGTCAGTGTAAAGAATGCGCGGCTTCTTGCCATTGTTGTTGATGATCGCCTTATAGAGACAGTCGATAACTTCAACCGACGTGCAGCCTTCGTACGATTTCAGCGCGAGGATCCGGCGCGTGCACGCGTCCATGACAGCGAAGATGTACATCATTTTCCCGCCCGCAATCCTCTTGGGAGTCATGTCCATGTGCCAGATCTTGTCAACCTCATCAATCTCAATGCGCTCTGCTACAACCGGCTCTTTCTTCTCCTGAATATCCTTCATCATCTGCGAAACCGTGACGTGAGAGATCTTCTCGCCGTAGTTCTTCTCAATCTCGTGCGCAATCCGACGGCACCCGAAGAACGGGAACTCTGTAACGATCTGCGCTACGAGGCTCTGGTGATAGTGTGTGTTCTTGATAACGCGGTGGACCGGAGCACGGGATTTGTCACCAATAATATCTCCACTGTGGTACCTGTGGAGCCACTTCTTCACAACAGAGATAGAACAGTTTAGATTCTCTGCGATCTCGCCGAGCTTTAATCCTTGTTCCCTGAGGGCAATGATCTGTTGGCGGAATTCCAGGGCAAACTTAGAATCGGCCCTTCGGTACACGTTCTCGTAACGGAACAATTCCATTGCGGGAGCGGGGAAACCATTTATCCCAATTCCACCGTATTTTACGGTGGGGAGAGTTACTGCATCCATGTTTGTGACCTCCTCGGGATGGGGACGATCTTGGCGGATTCCCCCATCCTTTGACATATCTATATTATATCCACTACTACTTAATCATATCTATAATATAGATATGGCATATCTATTATATGTTGATAAAATATTTATAGAATAGCGCTAAACATACACTTCATGACTACGCAATCGATGAGTGTTCAGACGCAAGCCTATGAAGTGCTTGAACGAGTGGTGAAAGCACGGGGAACATCCGGAGGAGTATATCTGCCGGTGTCATGGATTGGGAAGCGGGTTAAGGTGCTTCTTTTAGATCCGGTTACTGATGACAAATCAGAATAAAAACAACTAATAAATTTATACGGAGCGGGGGAATTGAACCCCTCATGGCTCGGTCACGATTTCCCTTTTATATAACCAGATTCAGGCAAGCTTGCACTCCATCCAAGGGGGTCCGGTTACAACATTTGGTATTAGCGTCATGATCGTTACTGCGATTGATAAGGTTAGAAGGATTGAAAAGTTTATTTTTACGTACACGTTCAAACGAGCGTGAACGTTGATCATCGCACTCATCACCCATGCTAGGGAAATCTCTAGGCACCCCGTACCTACAATTATATTATTTGCGTTATAACAATAATTATCTTCCGATCAAAAACAGCCACGATGTCATTTTACATCACAGCCGGGCAGCTGACCGTGTACCCCCCATCTTCAGTATCCGGTGTTATGACGACTTTAAAGATTATATCAATAGACAGTAATGCTACCTTGAATCTGATAAAAATTTTGAAGGGCACACGCGGGGGGATAAGGACATCGCTGATGAGTATTGAAACCCTTTTATCCGGAGCGCTGAACCATATCGATACATGCCACCTTTTAAGCCCCCGCGCCTCTCCGGCTATCCCTATACCCCTTTACAGTCCGGCCTCACCTGCCAGCAGGAAAAATCCCTGCCAGAAGATATTGTATTTTGTATACTGTTGACTCCATTCTATATTGTAGCGTATATAGCATCAGAGTGATATCACTTTCACCGGCAATGGCATTAAAAAAATTTAATATCAAATAATATTTGCTACGTTTTTTCAAAAACGAATTAATAGCTTCTGCGCAGAGGCATACCTGTTCGCAACCGGTCTGCTGATGATTACACCATCCCATCCATGGCCGGCCTCGCGGACATGGAGTAAAACCAATGGAAGCGAAACGAACAGAGAGCAGGCTCGGCAGGTTCTCATACCTGCTGAAGGGCAGGGCCCGGCCGCGCAGGTCGCTCGCGCTCATGATGGCGCTGGTGATCGTTGCGGTGATGGCGGGAGTGGTTTCGGCGGATAATTGTTAATGGTTTCTTTTTTGTATTGTTGTACGGTGTCCTGAAAAAATCCCCTGCCACAAAACAACCGGGTTTACGCGGGGATCCGATCCCTCAGAACCGGCTCTCAACCCATGCAACAACCTGCTTCGCCATGGATAGTGCCTGAAGGAATTCCGGTTCTTCAATTGGTTCATAATGACCGGGATACCGGGTTGTCACAGCATAGTAAGAAAGTCCAACTGCTCCCTTTACTTCTCCAGGGATATCTATGCCATTTTTCTCAAGCGTTTCCGTAAGCAGGGAGAGGGAATGCGTGGCTGAAGGAACAAGATTGTTGAGAACCATGAACGCCTTGAGAGATTTTTCTGCAGCCTGCTGACTGTCGCAGGCAGTGTGATTTCATCACTATGCCTTCTCCTCAAGCCTGGTGAACACCGGTCTTGAAATCAAAACAAAGGTCTTCGTAGACAACATCAGGACCGGTTTTTCCCATTGCGGCCCGACTCAGGTTACTCCTTGCCCGGCCCAGCCACTGCTTGAGCAAGCAACCGGTTTCTCATAGATCACTTTTCCCTGGAGGGCAATATCATGGTAGATGAGGAATGGATTGTCTTTGAGCTCATCAAACGCATCCGGCGTCTCTACGATGACATCCACCGCAACTCCGACTCCATAGAGATTGCGATAGATCTGCATTGCAAGATCCCGCCGCAGGGTAATCCCCCGTTTGATTACGCATATGTCATAATCGCTCTGTTTTTTATTGTTCCGCCGGGCCCGGGAGCCAAAAAGGATGATTCGATCAGGATCTGCAGTCCGTGTGACGATCTCCACAATCTTCTGGATCGGGGTCTGCATTTTCTGTCGCGTGGTTATCGGGATGGTAATGTCCCCCCTTTTGGTACGTGCCGGAATTGCTGAATGATAATTATCATTCACGGGTCGTATGTCTGTCAGCTCATGCAGGCAGGACCGGCGCCCGCGGTCCCGGGGCACAAGGAGCAGGAGATCGATATCACCGGATGTAACGATAACACGGGCCGGATCCTGTTCTGTTAATGTATGTAGCGGGAATCATTCCCTGCCGGCATGGTGTCGGCAGACTGTGTGGTGTTCCGGGTGTGTGGCGCGCGAAGAAGGAGACCGTGTGTCATTCCACTATAGTGTACGGGGTACCATTTCGTCTCAATCAGGTTTGTACGAAACGGTTGGCAAACCCTTTTTTAAAGCCCCATATCGGTCAGCTCGCGAATAAAATGCCCTTCCTCGATCAGGATCTCTTTTCCCGCGATTGACCGGGCAGCAAGGCCCAGAGTTACCGGTCCAGACAAACCCTTGACACGCGGGATCTTCTTTCCGAGGTCCGCGAGGATTTTTTGTGATTCAAAAAGAGAGAGTTCGCGGTTTTTGATCTCAATGGCAAGAGACCCACGCGAGCTGAGTGCGAGAAGGTCGATCTCGTCTCCCCTCCGGTTCCACCACGATCCGATATGTTCATACCGGGCAGAGAGTTCCTCGCGAAGAAGTGTCCGTACCATCTCTTCGAATGCCCAGCCGGAAAATGCCCTCCATTCCTGAAGAATCCGCTTTTTGAGGGGTGCATACTGTCCGCTCTGGTACTGGCTCATATTCCGGTAGATATACCGTGCATAGAACCGGAAAAAATTATCTGAATAAAAATAACGTCCCATCTTTGAACGACGATCAATTTCTGTAACCGGAACCCGGTACTCGATGATCCCCATAAGATCGATGAGATCGCGGAGGTACGAAGGTAACGAAGTCGGTTCAAGGTGCGTGTAATCTGCGATCTCTTTCTGGGCGCACTTTCCCTCTGCGATTGCAGCAAGGATCTCGTAGTACGTTGCATGCTCCTTTCCGAATTCCTCGATGAGCACATCGCTCATTTCGCGGCGGAGTGGCGCCAGGTCTGAAAGGAGAAGGGTATCAAGGGCACTCTCAAGATCGGTACAACCGTACTTGAAAAGATACGGATAATAATAGATTGTCCCGCCAAACAGGAGATAGAGATCGAGCCGTACTGCGGGATCGGTTATGCCAAGATCGGCAAGGACAGAAAAGCATTCTTTTGGACCGAAAGGACCCAGCGTGAGAATGTTGTCTGCACGCTTGAAGAGCGGCGCACCCCCTTCAAGAAAGATTTTCCGGATCATCCCGACGGATGAGCCGGAGATGATAAGGAAGATACGGGATTTTTTTCCTTTGAGATCCCAGAACCGCTGCAGCTGCGAAATGAACGAGGGATCAATCTTTAAAAACCTCTGGAACTCATCGAAAACGACAACAAGAGGTTTCTCATACGACAGGAGAAATTCAAGCAGGGTTTCCGGTGAGGTAAGCCGGATATATTCGGGCAGGTCAAGGTTTGCGGCAGTAAACCGCCCATACTCCTCCATTAAAATGTCTATGCTCTTGTTCTGGTCGACATAATAATACAGAGCGGGTTTGCCCGTGCAGAACTCTTTTATCAATTCGGTCTTTCCCACCCGCCTCCTGCCGGTAATAACAAGAAATGACGGCCCGGTCCTGTACAGCTGCTCCATGAGCCCGCGTTCTTTTTCCCGGTCATAGAACCTCATATGATTATGATTGTAATTATTATGGATATAATCATTGTTATCGCACCCGCAGGAAAATCCACTCCCGAAGGTAGCGTAGTTTGTATACAAATTTGCCTATTGCATGGGACAGTCTATATACTGCACCACGTATCCCGCTTCCCCCGGCCCAGCCACTGCCTGAGCAAGCAACCGGTTTCTCATAGATCACTTTTCCCTGGTGGGCAATATCATGGTAGATGAGGAATGGATTGTCTTTGAGCTCATCAAACGCATCCGGCGTCTCTACGATGACATCCACCGCAACTCCGACTCCATAGA
>Ga0302250_1002484_pt1 | contig 11279 bp, 12 predicted proteins | sample AAG_RA_Asp_MG_FD_193536 | JGI IMG/M metagenome (GOLD analysis project Ga0302250, IMG submission 193536) | Enriched activated sludge microbial communities from anaerobic digester in WTTP, New Holstein, Wisconsin, United States - AAG_RA_Asp | ecosystem: Engineered > Bioreactor > Anaerobic >... | reverse complement strand
TTGGCCATCTCCAGAAGATGCTCGGACATTAGAGCCCCCAAAAAGCGCTACCTCACCCGCTTGGTGTTGGTTGATTTGCAGCGGGGGCAGGTGACTTTATATCCGAAGCCTTTGAAGACCAGACCGCAGTCACCGCAACCATAGTCCTTGGCAAAGACATCCTCTATGCCGCCCAGATCGATTCCACAGCCACAGGTGGCGCACATGAAGAGAAGTTGACCTCGTCATGATAAATAGGTTGTCTCATCCGATCCTAGCTGCTCTCCCCGCCCGACAATGTGCTTGGCCTATGCTCTTTGTCATCTCCACAATATCTATCTGGTTATGATCATATGCAGGGATAAAAGTAGAATCAAGAAGCCGCTTTATGCTGGACGAAGCATCCTGGTTGATCTTGGCGGATTGAGCGTTCTTTGAGTTTGGAGATGAATGGTGGTGATTTAAGCGCAAGGGTTAAATGTAAACCCAATCACTTACATTATCATATAAAGGTTAGCACTTATGTTAAATATAAATGATTCTAAGGACGGACGCAAATGATCAAAAAATATGTATTTATAGCCTTGATTGCAGCCATGGCTCTGGCCTCGTCTGTGGGATTGGGGGAAGAGCCAGAAGAGCTTACCGTTTTCACCGCAGCCTCTCTGACCGGCGCTTTCGGGGAGATTGGACAGTTATACGAGAACGAGACAGGCATGAGCGTGGCCTTCAACTTCGATGGCTCGCAGGCTTTGCGCACCCAGATTGAAAACGGGGCCTATGCCGACCTCTTTGCCTCGGCCAACAAAAGACATATGAATGCCTTACGGGACGGCGGACTGATAAACAATAGCAGCATGGTCGTCTTCACCAAGAACAGGATCTCGCTTATCATCCCCAGGGACAATCCCGCTAAAATCAGCAACCTCAGCGATCTGGCCCGGCCCGGCTTGAAGATCGTCATGGGAACCAAGGATGTGCCGGTGGGAGACTATGCCCTGCAGATCATAGACAAGCTGGGCAACGACTCTGCCTACGGACCGGATTATAAAGCCGCCGTGCTGGCCAATGTCATCTCCCAGGAGACCAATGTCAACTATGTGGTGACCAAGGTGGCCCTGGGAGAGGCAGATGTGGGATTTGCCTATGTCTCGGATATCACCGAGGATATGGCAGAAAAAGTTGACAAGATCGACATTCCGGATGGATTCAATGTCATTGCCGAGTATCCCATCGCAGTGATGCAGGAATCAGAGCATCCTGCCCAGAGCCAGGATTTTGTGAATCTGGTTAAATCAGACAGAGGCAAGGCCATCCTGGAGAGATACGGCTTCTCTCCAGCCTAGCCCGACCGGAAGCTCTTTCTTTTATGTGATCGTGGCCAGACCAACAGACGATATCGAGATCTTGAGATGAGCGGGGACTCCAAAACGGCAGAGGACGGCAGCTTTCGGGAGAGCAGCCTTGCCGATCTGATCAACAAGGAGCGTCATGGCACCGGCAGGGCCATCTACCTCCCCTTCCGCAACAGGGATATCGCCCTCAAAGCCGGCCTGGGGCTGCTTTTATCCCTGGCCATGGCCTTCATAGCCCTGCCGGTTCTGGCTCTTTTCCTGAGAAGCCCCCTGCCCAGCATTGCCGAGGCCCTGCATGATCCGGTGGTCTTGGACGCCCTGCGGCTCAGCCTCATGACATCGGGTATCACCACCCTGATCGTGGTGATCATGGGCACTCCCATAGCCTATGTCAGCGCTCGCTTCAGCTATCCCGGAAAGGAGCTGGCCGACTCGCTGATAGATCTGCCGGTGATCATGCCCCCTGCCGTTGCCGGCATAGCCCTGCTGATGGCCTTCGGCAGGATGGGCCTGGCAGGCCATTATCTGAGCTCCTTCGGCATAAGCATAGCCTTTACCACCCTGGCTGTGATCCTGGCCCAGGTATTCGTCTCCTCTCCCTTCTACATCCGCCAGGCCAGGACCAGCTTCGAGGATGTGGATATCGCCATGGAGAATGCTGCCCGGACCCTGGGGGCCTCCCGAGCTCGCACCTTCTTTTATGTCATACTTCCCATAGCCATGAACGGCCTTCTCTCCGGGGCCATCATGGCCTTTGCCCGCTCTCTGGGCGAGTTCGGCGCTACTATCATGTTTGCCGGAAACTTCCAGGGCCGCACCCAGACCATGCCCCTGGCCATCTACACCGCCATGCAGGGGGATCTGGATGTGGCCCTCTGCATCTCCATAATCCTGGTGGCCTTCTCCTTTGCCGTCATCGTCCTGGTCAAGGTCCTCACCCGGCGGGTGTATAAGAGATGCTAGAGATCGATATTGAGAAGAGGCTGCGGGATTTCGATCTGCAACTCAGACTGGATGTAAATCAGGGCCAGACATTGATGCTGGTGGGCGACAACGGCTGCGGCAAGACCACCCTTCTCAATCTCATCGCCGGCCTGGACCGCCCCGACCGGGGCAGGATCGCTCTGGATGGCAGGTCTCTTTTTGATTCCGATCTGGGAATCGATCTGCCTCCCGAGGCCAGAGGAGTAGGATATGTCTTTCAGAGCTATGCCCTGTTCCCCCATATGAGCGTCTACGATAATGTGGCCTTCGGGCTGCGGGCCAGGAAGATGCCGGCAGAGGACATAGACCGCCGTGTAGAGAAGCATCTAAAGGAGGCGGGCCTTTGGGAGATCCGGCGGGCCAAGGCGGCTGATGTGTCCGGGGGCCAGAAACAGAGAGTGGCCCTGGCCAGAGCCCTGATCATAGAGCCGAAGCTGCTTTTATTGGATGAGCCGCTCTCTGCCCTGGATGTCCGAAGGCAGGTGGCAATGAGAGCGGAGCTCCGGGAGACCATTCGTGCCTGCGGCGTTCCCTGCATCATAGTCACCCATGACCTGAGGGATGTGGTCTCTCTGGGGGATAATGCCTGCCTTCTGGAGAGGGGGAGGGTGGCCATGCGGGGAAGGGCGGAGGATGTGGCCAGCTGGGGAGCGGGCCAGGAATAGAGCGGGTTGAGCTATAAGCCGGATCTACTTTTTCCAGAACTCCGGAACCAGCATTACCAGTGCTGTCACTATCTCCAGCCTTCCGATCCACATGCAAAGGAAAAGCAGCATCTTTCCCGCTGGATGAATCTCGGCAAAGCTCAATGTAGGCCCTACCATGCCGAAGCCCGGGCCGACATTGCCCAGTGTGGCGGCTACAGCAGAGAGTACTGTTTCTATGGTCATGCGCGGATCATGGTAGGAGATGATGGCCAGAAGCAGCGAAGCCTGGGCAAAGATTATGATATACATGGCTACGAATATGTTGCTGGGCCTGAGCATCTCGTCCTTGACCGATATGCTTCCCAGACGGAGTGGAATCACTGCTTTGGGATGAAGTACATGGCGCAGCTCCCGGTATCCGCTCTTTAAAACCAGAAGTATCCTCACCACCTTTATCGCCCCCCCAGTAGATCCGGCGCAGGCTCCTATGATCATGAGCAGGAGCAGGATTGATTTGGCTGCCGCTGTCCATTGGTCAAAATCGGCGGTAGCAAATCCAGTGGTGGTCATGATGCCGACGACGTGAAATCCGGCCAGCTGGATCTTGCGGAATATATCCCCCTCCAGGCCGCCCCAGAGAACTATGGCCGCGGTAGCGGCCAGGAGGATAAGGCTGTAAAAGCGAAACTCAGGATCCCTGAATAAAGCCTTTCCATCGGAGCTGATTGTCTTATAGTGCAGAGCAAAGTTGGCCCCGGCCAGGAAACAGAAGAGGGTGATGATGGCATCGATTCTCCAGCTTCCATAGGCCATGATGCTTGTTGCCTGGGGAGAGAATCCGCCTGTGGCCATGGAGGCGAAGCTATTGCAGAGGGAGTCGAAGAGAGGCATCTTGGCCAGATATAAGAGGACGATCTCTGCCACGGTTAAGAGGATATAGACCACCCAGAGCACCCGGGCGGTCTGCTTGATCCTAGGAGTCAGGGAATCCTTATCCGGGCCGGGCACCTCCGCCCGGTATAGCTGGCGGCCAGCAACTCCCAGACGGGGCAGTATGGCCACGAACAACAGTATTATGCCCATGCCCCCCAGCCACTGGGCGAAGGACCTCCAGAATAAAAGCCCCATATAGCTCTTATCCGGGCTTCTGCTGATCTGGAGCAGGCTGCTGTTGGCGGCTATGCTTTTCAGCCCAAGCTCGATATGATGAGATAAGCTGCCTGCAGCCAGTGTGGAGTTGATGATCCAGTATCCTTGCGCATTTGATTCCGTCATTATGGACGAGCCGGTGGTGGTGAAGGCAGACATGGACTCGAAGAGGCCGTCGATAAGGCTGGTTCCTAAAAAGATATAGGGTAGAGCCCCGAAGAAGGCCACACCAAGCCAGCCCAGGGAGACTAGGGCAAAGGCCTCTTTAATCCCTGGCTCCTCCTTTTTGGAAAGCCTGATCAGAACCATAGCCGTTACTAGGGTGAGCAGGGAGGTCAAGGCAAAGGCGATAACGCCTCCCGTCTCGGAATAGTAGGCGGCAACCGCGCCGGGAACCAGCATCAAGACCGCCAGGATCTTGAGGAGGGATGCAAATAGACCCAGAAATACCCTGAATTTCATCGAACAATGCCTGCCCAAGAAGGATTGGCATCCTCCGTTAGGCTCGACCCTTCCTAGCTATTGATATAAATAAGGTGTCCTCGGAAGAGGGCCGTCCTCAGGGGATGAACTCCTTCTTCACCTTGGATATGACGTGGGGCATGGACATGACCAGGATGCGGTCTCCGGCAGCAGCCCTGAAATCCTCGTTCGGCACCTCAGGCACACCATCTCTAATCACCAGGCCGACCAGGGAGTCTTTGGGCAGCTCCTTGGAGAGGACCTTTCCAATGATCTTGGCCTTGGGCCGTACCACAAAGTCCACCAGCTCCATCCTCTCGTCGCTGAGGGTGATCACCTCTTCGCCCCCTATCACCCTCTGCAATACGGCATCTGCAGTGACCTGGCCGGGGCTCACCGCCCGGTCCACGCCTACCATCTCAAAGAGCCTGATGTAGGCGCTGCGGTTGACACGGGATATGATCTTCTCAGCTCCCAGCTGCTTGGCCAGGAGAGCGCAGAGCAGGTTCTTGTCGTCCTGGCCGGTTACGGCAAAGACCACATCCATCTTGCCCGCCTCCTCCTCTCGCAATAGATTCAGATCGGAGCCGTCGCCGTTGAGGATCATGGTGCCGGCAAGCCTGTCCGCTATCTCGGCACAGCGCTCTGGGGATCTTTCGATGAGCTTTATGTCCAGCCCCATCTTCTCCAGCCTCTGGGCCAGGTAAAAGCCCACCATCCCACCGCCCACGATCATGACCCGGTGAGTTTTGACTGTCTCATGCAGGATATGCCTTAAGTCCGGCAGGACCCTGGTATCGCAAAGGATCAGAAGATGGTCATTGATCTTGACAGAGTCCTCTCTTTTGGGGATGGTTATCTCTCCCGCCCGGTTTATGGCCACGATTCTGCAATTATTGGGAAGGCTGACCCTCTCCAGAGATCCTTCCAGGTTCATATGCTCGCCAACCTTGAATTCGATAAGCTCAACCAGCCCCCGGCCAAGCTCGCGGTCCATCAGTAGAGAGGAGAAAGAGAGGGCTCTGGCCATATCCTCGGCCATGGCCAGCTCCGGACAGATCATATAGCTTATCCCTATTTCCTTTCGATCCTGAACCGGCTGGTCAATATATTCTGGATTGCTCACCCTGGCGATGGTCTGGCTCACGCCCAGATGGGCGGCTATGGTGCAGGTGATGACATTCACCTCATCATTGCCTGTCACCGCCACCACAATATCCGCCTTCTTTACTCCCGCCTCCAGGAGCAGGCGGGCATTGGCGGAGTTGCCCTGCAATACCTTGACATCCATGTCCTGGAGACGGGCACAGGCGGCGGGGTCCTTGTCTATGACTGTGACATCGTGATCGGCATAGAGCTCACTGGCGATGAGAAAGCCCACCTCGCCCGCTCCGGTGATGAGAATGCGCATATAATTCCCCGCATAACTCGAATCTAAATAAAGAACACGGTATCTATCTTCTGTCATCTAAATGAGAACAATATTTAATCTAAGAAGCCCGTGATCTTCTACTGATGACCGAGATCCGCGACCCGGTGCATGGCTATATCCGGCTGGAGGGGCTGGCTTTGGAACTGGCGGACACCCCCCAGATGCAGCGGCTGCGCTGGATCAGGCAGCTGGGCCTGGCCAGCCTGGTCTACCCCGGAGCCAATCACACCCGCTTTGAGCACAGCCTGGGAGCCTACCATCTGGCCGATCTCCTCTCCCGACAGCTCGACCTCGACGAGGAGGAGAGTCGGACGGTATGCGCAGCAGCCCTCCTGCATGATGTGGGTCACGGCCCTCTCTCCCATGCCACCGAAGCTGCTCTGGCTCCCTTCATCCGAAAGGAGCACGAGAGCATCATGGACCTGCTAAAAAGAGGCGAGCTGGCCGAGGTCCTTTCCCATCATGGCCTCAGGGCCACAGATATCCAGAAGGCCGTAAACGGCTCCGGCCTGGGCCAGATCGTCAGCGGGGAGATAGATGTGGACCGAATGGACTACCTCCTCCGCGATGCTCATTACACCGGAGTGGCCTATGGAGTGATCGACCGGTTGCGCCTGCTTCAGAAGATGACCTTGCACGAGGGAAAGCTGGTGGTGGAGGCGGGTGGGGTTTCCGCAGCCACATCCATGCTCATCTCCCGGCTGCTCATGCACCCTTCTGTCTATTATCATCATGTCTGCCGCATCTCGGAGTGCATGATAGCCGCCGCCATCAGGCAAGCCATAGAAGATGGCGCCAGCCCTGCTGCCATCCGGGCCATGGACGATATGGAGCTCTTTACCTTTTTAGCCAGCGCGGGAGGCTATGCCGCAGAGATGGCAGAGCGCATCCGATCGCGGCGCATATTCAAGAGGGCGGTCTATGTGGGACTGGAATGCCTGGACCCCTCCCTTCTCCGCATCAATGAGAAGATCCTCACCTCGGAGATAGCTCAGCAGGCAGGCGTGGAGGCGGATTATATCCTGCTGGACAATCCTGCCCTGCCCGATGCCCAAGAAGGAAGCTTTCCCGCCCTGGTGGATGAGGAGGTCAGGCCTCTGCGGGAGGTCTCCCCCCTGGTCAGCATTCTGGAGAGGGCACATAAGGCGACCTGGCGCTTTGGGGTCTACTGCCGGGAGGAGGATCGAGAGAAGGTGGCACAGGCGGCCAAGAGGGCTCTGAATCTGAAAAAGAATAAGCTGATTTATAAATATATAGATACATTTTAATTTCTCCATATCTGGCGGCAATAGATTCTTTTCATAGCTGTACCTTTTCAAACCAGCAAAAATTATTCATCCCATCAGAGCCTCTTCATATCCGAAGGTGGGAAAGATAAAGCTGGCTCTGGCGCTGATCGTCTTCTTGATGCTGCTCCACCCAGCCGGTGCCAGGGATGGAGAAGGCATGAGGGTGGTTCCGGCCCAGGAGATCCTGGACAAGATCGAGAGGGGTGAGCCGGTGGAGTACGATCATGTGATCGTGGAGGGGGATCTGGATTTGGAAAAGGTGGAGCTGCCGAGGACTGATTTTAAGGTTGATGTTTTTGGGTTGTCAGAGGATGTTATGCTTGTTTCGCCCTCCATAAGATTAAACGATTCTGCAATCAATGGAAACACATATTTTAGCAATGCGAGATTTATCAATCCTGTAGATTTCAGTGGTTCTCACCTCAACGGCACTGCCGACTTCGCCGGCTCGGACTTCAACAGCACTGCCGGCTTCGGGAACTCGGACTTCAACGGCTATGCCAACTTCGGGGACTCGGACTTCAACGGCTATGCCAACTTCGGGGACTCGAACTTCAACGGCGATGCCGACTTCGGGGACTCGGACTTCAACGGCAATGCCGACTTCAGGGGCTCGGCCTTTAACATCTCTGATTTCTCATCTGTAGAGTTCAATTAAACAAGTCTATTTTGTCGATGCCAATTTCAGCAATTCCACCAGCTTCAACAGCAGCCGCTTCAAAGAGGATGCCCTCTTCGAGGGCGCGCTCTTCGATGGCCCACTTTATCTGACCCGGACCAAGTACGACCGGCTCTACATTCGTTGGAACAGCATAAGCGAGCTGGGGTACGACGATGCCGCCTACCTGGCCCTCCTGGAGAACTTCAAGAAGCTCGGCTACGTGGAGGACTACGACGCCTGCTACTATGAGTACCGGCGGCTTCACCGCGATCAGCCCTGGAGCGGCAGTTATCACGCCCTGCACCCTGCCGAGGAGTGGCTGCGAAAGAAGATCGACCTGGGACTCCAGGCTTTTTACGGCTATGGCAAAAAACCGATTTGGCCACTGCTCTGGTCTGCCGGCACCATCTTATTCTTCGGCCTGATCTGGCGCAGAGCAGGCGTGGATGGGGGCAGAGGCCGGGGCGGCATCTTCGAGAGGTTCAGCCCGGGCGGGGAAAAGAAAGAGAGGATCTCCCTTGAAGAGCAGCTTCGCGCCCTTGGCGGGGCCATGCTCTTCAGCGCCACCCTCTTTCTATCCGGCACCCGCCTCTTCGTCGATCCTCCGGCCATGCCCAAGATGGAGGACTGGCTAGCCGCCCACGCCAGAAGCTTCTTCATAGCGGAGAGGGTGCTGGGGGCCTTCTTCTCCATCCTCTTCTTCCTGGCCGTCAGCGGGACTGTTGTGAGATGAAGGGGCTAGTCGCCCTGGCAGGGATAGCGAAGAAGACAACATTAAAGTAAAAGAGGAAATAACTTAAGCTGATGGCATTTTCCGGAGAGGGCAGGGCGATGAACAGGAATGTGCTGGTCAAGACCATCCAGACCATGAACTCCCATCTGCCCAATAGGCGCATCAGTTTGGCTGAACTATTGAAGATGGAAAAGCCGGGCATAAAGGGCAAGGACAACACATTTTTCATCATGGACAGGTCGGAGCTGGATCTGATATCCCAAAGCCTGCCCCGTTTTCTCTGGAGCCGCCTGCGGCTTCCCCTGCTTATAGAGATGTCTCCCGACTTCGGCAGCGGATCCGCCCGGATTCAGGGCGAGGCGGAGGTGGAGGTGGTCTCTAAGCTCCTGGGAAAGGACAGGCAGTATGCCAAGCAGATTATCATCTATCTGCCGGAGGTGAGGGAGCTGAGACGGAGGCTCCCCACGGCCACCCAGTATGCTTTTATCACCAATTTAAGAGAGTCCGGAGTGGAGTGATCGATTCTTATGGGCGAAGGTAATCTAGCAGAGGGGGCAAGGCTGTTTGCAGCCAAGATGGATCTGGGCGCCTATCAGGAGGCGGCCAAGATCAAGGCCGACTGGGGCCTGCCCGATGACATGCTTCAGGAGAGCGTGAGAAGAGCTTATGATGCAAATATAAAAAAGGGCGAGTATTCTATTGCCGCCGATCTGGCCAAAAAATACAGCCTTCCCCAGGATCTTCGACTGGATGCGGCCATGCGCTCCTTCCAGCGCAAGATAGACAGCGAGTTCTATCTGGCGGCAGCAGAATATGCCAAGGAGTTCGGGCTGCCCGAGAGCATGGTCAGGGAGGCGGCCAGCTATGCCTACCAGAACAGCATGAGCCACAGCCTGTTCAAGAATGCGGCGGAGATCGCTGAGCAGTTCCAGCTTCCAGCCAGCATGATGAGGGAGGCGGCGACAAAATCGTTTGAGCAGCACATGCAGACAGGGTTGTACCGAAAGGCGCTGAAGATAGCGGAGAAGTACGGCCTACCGGAGGATCTGGTGGCTGCGGCGAAAAAGAAGCTCTCATGATTTGATTTCCGATGGCAGGATGGCCATGACCAAGGTAGCGCTGACTATAGGCGGCTCCGATTCGGGGGGAGGGGCGGGCATTCAAGCCGATATCAAGACCTTCTCCGTGCTGGGGCTGCACGGGACCTGTGCCATCACCGCCATCACCGCCCAGAACACTCTGGGTGTGCAGCAGGTATTCAGTCTCGGCCCTGATGCAGTCAGGGCGCAGCTTCAATCCATCACCGACGACTTCACAGTAGCGGCAGCAAAGACGGGCATGCTCTTCTCCGCCGAAACCGTGGAGACAGTGGCCGACATTCTCCGGGATAAAGATATCCTGCTGGTTATTGATCCGGTGATCGAGGCGGAAGCGGGGGGCAGGCTTCTCCATCCGGAGGCGGTGCAGGCTCTGAAGGATCAACTTCTGCCCCTGGCTGATGTGGTCACCCCCAATATCTTCGAGGCCGAGGCGCTGTCCGGGGTGGCCGTGCGCGATAAAGAGAGCGCCGTCCAGGCCGCGGGCAGAATTCTGGATGCAGGAGCAGGCGCGGTGATTGTAAAGGGGGGGCATCTGGACTGCACCGACCTCCTGGCCACAAAAGAGATGAGCCTGTTCTTGCCCGGAAAGAGGGTGGCCGGGGAAAACCACGGTGTAGGATGCACCTACTCTGCAGCACTGACCGCTTATCTGGCCAGCGGGGCCAGCCTGCCCCAGGCGGCACGCCAGGCCAAGAGATTTGCCGAATATGCCCTTTCAGGCAGCATGCGGGTGGGAAAGGGGGTGGGGCCGGTGAGCCAGGCAGCTGGCCTACGTTGCGAGGCAAAACGCTATCGGTCCATCTGCAATGTTCCGGATGCTCCGGATTATCTTCTATAAACCTGGCAAATCTCAGAGAATGCTCTTGGGGGAGCTTTGGATCGGCCATTGCTCCTGGGGATGGCAAGCTATAAATCGATGAGGCTAGGATGCACTTAGGATTGCTCTAGCTGGAGTGTTGATTATGGGAAGCGTAAAGCCTAGTTACATCAAGAATTTCGCCATGGACCTGTTGAGATCTCACGAGGATTCCTTTAGCCCTGACTTTGAGGCCAATAAACTCAAGGTATCTGAGTATACCGATATCAAGAATAAGACCATACGCAATCGCGTGGCAGGATACATCTCCAATGTGATGCGCCAGAGAAGTACCCGGCGGGGCGAGGTGGAGATTGATGTTTAGAGGCGTGTTTCCTGCCATTATCACGCCTTTTTTAAAAGATGAGAGCCTGGACGAGGAGGGACTGAAGAGAAACATCGAGTACCTGAATAAGACCGGCATAGCAGGGATTGTCCCCTGCGGCACCACCGGCGAATCGGCCACACTGACCTTTGAAGAGCATAAAAGGGTGGTTGGGATCGCAGTGGAGGCATCCAAGGTGCCGGTTATAGCCGGTACCGGTTCGAACAATACCAGCGAGGCCCTGGAGCTGACCCGCCATGCGGCCAAAGCAGGTGCAGATGCTGCTCTGCTCATCACACCTTATTAT
>Ga0302250_1002482_pt1 | contig 11284 bp, 6 predicted proteins | sample AAG_RA_Asp_MG_FD_193536 | JGI IMG/M metagenome (GOLD analysis project Ga0302250, IMG submission 193536) | Enriched activated sludge microbial communities from anaerobic digester in WTTP, New Holstein, Wisconsin, United States - AAG_RA_Asp | ecosystem: Engineered > Bioreactor > Anaerobic >... | reverse complement strand
AACTCGGTGACGCCGGCGACGGCGGCGGTGGAGTTGAAGACGGCGGTGGAGCCGTCGGCGCTGAGGAGGTCGCCGCCATAGGCCCAGATCCACATCGAGGCGTTCTGCCAGACGTTCCAGTCGTTACGGCCGGGGTGGACAAAGGGCTCGATGCCGAGGTTGGCATCGCGGATCTTTTGCAGGGTGTTCTCGAAAGCGGCAATGTCCTTGAAGGCATCCTCGGGGGTGAGGCCGATCTGTTCGAGGACGTCCTTGCGGTAGGCCAGGGCGCGGACATCGGCGAACCAGGGGATGGCGGTGGTCTTGCCGGAGACGCCGGCGGTGGCCCAGGAGGCGGCGACAAAGTTGGCGGCGCCGCCGAGGGTGGCGATCTCGGCATCGGTGAACTCGTGGAGACCGCCCATGGTGCCAAAGGTCGGGACCCAGGTGGTGCCGAGCTGGGTGATGCAGGGGCCCTCACCGCCCTGGACGGCGGTCTGGATAAGGCCGTAGGCGTCGCCCCAGCCGACGATCTCGGCGGTGACCTTGACGTCGGGGTAGAGCTGGTTAAAGGCCGCGATCTCGGCGTCGATCGCCGCCTGCGGGTCGGCGCCGTTCGGCATGACCCAGATCTTGATGTCGCCCGTGAGGGACGCGGGCGGGACGGTGTCGGCGGGTACGACGGCCGTCGGAGCCGGGGCCGGCCCGCAGGCCGAGAGGAGCATGATCGCCAGTAGAGCAACACTCAGGAAGCGGGAGATTGACTTACGCACGGTTCTCCTCCTTGGGGCGTGAACCCTATCGAACCTGACTTTTGCATACCGGATGGATCTAGCTTTTTTGGGTCGGGGCACCTCCTTGCCGTCAGGAAGCTACGGGCAGCTATTGTAGAGCACCGCAGGAATCACGAATGATCAGTTCAGCGGGCAAGACGATGCGGTGGGCGGGACCCTGGGCCGACTGCGCGCCTTGCAGGAGGCTGATCAGCAGGTCCACGGCCATCGCGCCCATGCGCTCGATGGGCTGGCGGACGGTGGTCAGCCGGGGTTCAACCGCCGAGGCGATCGGGATGTCGTCGAATCCAACCAGGGCGATGTCGTCGGGCACGCGGCGGCCGACCTGGCGCAGGTACTTGAGCGCGCCGATGGCCATCGTGTCGCTGGCGGCGAAGACGGCGGTCGGCTTGCTGGCGAGCAGGCGCTGCATGGCCAGCATGCCGCCGGCCTCGGTATAGTCGCCGTGCACCACGAGTCCCTCGTCGGCCGGCAGGCCATGGGCCTGCAGCGCCTGGCGGTAGCCAAAGAGCCGCTCCTGTCCGGCGAGCATGTTCTCCGGGCCGGCGATTGTGGCGATGCGGCGGTGGCCCAGCCGGATCAGGTGTTCCACGGCCACGCGGGCCCCCCCGACGTTGTCGGCGTCCACGACATGGACCTGCTCGTTGGGGAGGCAGCCGACTGAGACGAACGGGATCCCGTCGCGGAGCATCAGCCCGGGCAGAGGGTCGCCCAGCGCGGCCGAGGCGAGGACCACGCCGTCGAGGTAACCGTTGCGCAAGACGCGCTGGTACATCTCCTGTTCCCCGGTGGGGTCGTCGAAGAGGACGAGCATGAGCTGCTGCCGATGGGCGTTGCAGGCCTCGGTCGCTCCGCGCAGGAGGAGCGGGAAGAAGGGGTCGGTGAAGAGGGTGGAGACGGCCTCGGGGATGACGATGCCGAGGATCCCGGTCCGGCGCGTCACCAGGCTGCGGGCCACAGCGTGGGGCCGGTAGCCGGAATCGCGGATGGCCTGCCAGACCTTTTCGCGCACCTCGGCGCTCACGTTGGGGTGGTCGTTGATCACCCGCGAGACGGTAGCTCGGGAGACTCCGGCGAGACTGGCGACCTCTTCCAGCGTTGGATTCATCGTCCGCTCCTGAGAGCGCTCTCAACATGGCCTTTCAAAAACGCCCGGAAACGCGTTGTGGTGTGGCGTTGGGCGCAGTGTAGGGGCTGCCTGGGCCGCGGAAAGGGCGGTGCCGGCCGGGCAACTACCCGCTCGGGAGCGCTTCAGGGCCGTGCTGGAGGGACCTTGTTGCGTCGGAACGGTGGAGCCGGGTAGCTCCTGAGAGCGCTCTCAGGAGCATTATACCATGTCCATGGCCATTTGTCAAGAGGGAATCGGCAACACCGTAGAAATACGACGAAAAGCGGTTGCGCGCACCGGCCCAATCGGATACAATGCCGGCATACGAATCAGGAGTCTGATCGATGTCTGCCGCCGACACGCAACGTCAAGATCGCCGCATCCGCTACCAGCACTGGCTCCAGACCGCCGCCTTCCTGGGGGCGGCCGCCATCCTGGCGACGGTGCTCTATACCTCCACCGTGGTCCAGCGGAATCGCCACGTCGAGGAGGCCGCGGCGACGGCGGCGGTGCAGACCCAGACGGTGGCGGTCCAGATCCAGCAGCGCACCGCCGCCGTCCCACAGCCCACGCCGACCCGCGACTGGCAGCCGTTTCAGAGCACCCCCCTGCCGGCCGCGTCCCAGCCTCTCTGGGCGGACAACGCCGCCCAGGTCGAGGAACTCGCCCGCTGGGGCCGTGGGGTGCTGTACGGCGTCTCCTGGTCGCCCGACGGCACCCTGCTGGCGGTGGGCACGACGGCCGGCGTCTACCTTCTCGACGCGGCGTCGCTCCAGGAGGTGGGCTTGCTGTCCTCGGGCGGCAGCGCCAGTTTCCCCAGCTCGCTGACCTTTTCTTCCGACGGCGCGTACCTGGCCCTGGAGCTGGAAGACCGCGTCCAGCTCTGGCAGATCGCGGACGATACGCTCGCGCAGACGGTCGAGACCCGCGGCGAGGAGAGCACGGCGGTGGCCTTCTCCCCCGCGGGGGGGCTGCTCCTGGCGTGGCTGGATCCGAGCGGCGCCTTCCTGGTCGTCTGGGCGGATGGGGCGACGACCAGCCTGCCGCTCCCCCACCGCAGCGCCAGCACCATCGGGCAATCGACCTCGGCTGTCGTGGCGCTCTCTCCGAACGGGCAGCTGGTGGCCGCCGGCCTGCCGGAGGGCACGATCTATGTCTGGCAGGTCGCCGACGGGAGCCTTGTCGCAACCCTCAACAACGGCACCATGGCGGCGCTGGCCTTTTCGCCCAACGGCCGCTTCCTGGCGGCTTCCTCGAGCGCGGGGGTGCGCGTCTGGCAGGTGACCGTCGCCGCGCTCCTCTACACCCTGCCTGGAGAGGGACACGCCCTCGCTTTTTCGCCCGACGGCCGGACGCTCCTGGCGGCCGGCCGCACGATGGCCCGCCTGTATGGCGTGGACAGCGGCGCGCTCGTGCGCGAGTTTGCGAGCATCGGCGACAGCCCCGCCGGCGCCTATCCCTGGGGACAGATCAGCCCCCAGGTGGCCTTTTCCCCGGACGGCCAGACGCTGCTCCTGGGGACGGTGGTCGGGGAGCTGCTCCTGATCCGGGTGGCCGACGGCGCGCTGCTGCAGGCGTGGGCCGGCTTTACGCCGCCGTGGAGCGGCCAGACGCTGTCGGCGGATGGCCGGCTCCTGGCGGCGCGGTCGGCTTTGGACGAGGCCCTCTGGCTGTGGGATACCACCTTGGCCGTGCCGGTGCGCGAGTTGCGCGTGCCGGAGCACACGGCGAACCTCGGCGCGCGGGCCGCCTTTTCGCCCGACGGACGCCTCGTGGCCGGCGCGGCGGCGCAGTGGGTCTACCTCTGGCAGACGGCCGATGGCGCGGCCGCCGGCCGGCTGCCGCCGGAATCCGACGCCATTGTGGATGAGTCCATCCTCACGCCTGCAAACCCCGCGCAGTGTGTCGCCTTCTCGCCCGACGGGCGCTGGCTGGCCTCTGGCTATCGGCAGGGCACGCTGGTCCTGTGGCAGATGCCGGCCGGCACGGTCCGCTGGATGACGCTCGAGCTCGATCTGCCGGAGACGGAAACGGGCTGGTGCAACCTGGCCTTTTCGCCCGGCGGGCAGTACCTGGCCAGTTCCTGGTTCGGCAGCCCGGTCTACCTGTGGCAGCTCCCGGAAGGGCCGCTGGTGCGCCAGTTGGGTGCGGCGCCCGCCTGGGCGACGGTGGACCTCGCCTTTTCCCCCGACGGCCGGCTGCTGGCCGCCTGGACGGGTCCGACGGAGGTCTCGCTATGGTCCGTGGGCAGCGGGGAGCTCCAGCGCACCCTGGCAGCGCAGACGGAGGTGGGCCTGACACTGGCCTTTTCGCCCGACGGTTCGCTCCTGGCCGGCGGCACGGTGGAGGGGGCGATCTACCTCTGGCGCGTGGCCGATGGGACGGTCGCGAGCGTGCTCGAGGGCCACCGGAGCTGGGTCGGCGGCCTGGCCTTTTCCGCGGACGAGCGCTTCCTCTACAGCGCTGCGGCCGACGGCACGGTACGGGTGTGGGGGGTGCGGTAGCGGGAGCTCCTCGTCGCCGGGCGGCAGGGGGAAGGAGAAAAATCACGTAAATCTAGCTCTGTCTCCGGCCCGACGCCGGGGAGGGGTTGGCCCGCTCCAGCCGTTGTCCCCAGCCCGTAACGCTCACGCGCGCCCACTTGCCGGAACGCCGCGGATGCGATACAATAGGCGTGCGGCAGGCAACTCGAACCCTGGATAGACGGAGCGGTTTGTTGGAACAGGACATTACGTACCTCACCGCCGAGACCCCGGCCGGCCGGCAGGCCCTGGACGAGGTGATGGCCCACTCCTACGCGGGCGACGTCGACAGTGTGCCCCCGGCCTGGGCGCGTGTGCGCCTGGCCGGCGGCGTGCCCGTGGCCTATGTCCTGGTCGACCCCGACCGCCGCATGGACGCCCTCCACCACGAGGTGCCCTTTGCCTTTATCTGCGACGTCGCCACGCGCACGGACCGCCGCGGCGAGGGGCACTTTCGCGGCCTGCTGGAGGACACCTTTGTCCGGCTGCGCGAGGCGGGGTGCTTTCTTGCCGTCACCCACGGCCGCTACCAGCTCTACCGCCGCTTCGGGTTCGACGTCTTTACCTATCACAGCGGCATCTTTGTCACGCCCGAGCAGATCGAGCGGCAGATGGGTCCGGGCGGCGCCCTGGAAGACCGCGACCTGCTGGTGACGATGGAGCACCGCGGCCTGCTGCCCGACCTCCTGGTCGTCACCGACGTCAAGTCGGCCTCGCTGGCGGGGCACCAGGCGGCGCTGCGCGCCGCGGCGGCGCTGGCCCGCGAGCTGGGCCGGCCGCGCATCCTCTTCGAACACCCGGCGGCTCCTTCCTATGGTTCGCGCTACCCGGTCTACTCGATGCCCGAGACGGCCTTTGCGGCGTTGGCGCGCACCTGTGGGGCGCAGGTGATCGTGCAGGGGGCCGATCCCGAGGCCGGCGCGATCCCCGATGCCGACTGGATCAAGGTGCTGGATGCGGCGCCGCTTCTGCGGGCCGCGCTGCCGGGTTTTCTGCCGGCCCGGCCGCTGCCTTCCACCCTGCTCACCCTCGAGACCGACGCCGGCACGGCGACCCTGATCTGCGCGGCCGGCGGGGTGATCCTGGTGCCCGGCGCCAAGCCGCTGGCCGAGCGCATCCGCTGGCCCTCCGCGGCGCTGGCGCAGCTCGTGACCGGTTATCGGCCGGCCGAGGTACTGGCCATGGTGCACGGCACGCCGCTCTCGCCCGAGGCCCGCGAGGCGCTGGGCATGCTCTTTCCGCCGCGCTGGCGCTTTTCACGCAACGAGAGCTGGGTCTTTCGGTCGTGAGGTGGGCGCCCCGGGAACTGTGGACGGCGGACTGTAAACTGTAAACTGCCAACTGTTAGCTGTAAACTGTAAACTGACCCCCCATGCGCGTCTGGGACATTCCGCCCGAAAAGCTCTGCCGCCAGCACCTGCTCGGCGAGCACCGCGAGATCCACGCCCTCTGGACGATCCTGACCCAGGGCAAAAAGGGCTACGCCAACCACCCCGAGACGCGCCGTTGGCGGGGCAAGGAGCGGGCCCTCCTCCTGCGCCACGACCGGATCGCCGCCGAGATGGCCGCCCGCGGCTACCATCACCGCACCCCGCTCGACCCGGCCCTGGCCGCCGGGACGGACGTGCAGGACGAGTTCGTGGATCCGCCGGAGGAGCAGGTCGAGCTCCTGCGGCGCAAGGGGTGCGGCTGTCAGGTCTAGCGCCAATACCGTTCAGATAGGGGCCAGGACCTTGCCCGGGCGGGGGACCCCTTGATATATTGGAGCATAAAGGTTGTAGCATGATAAAGAAGACTTCTGCAAGTTTCTGGAACATCATTCGCGAACATCGGATTGCGTTTCTTGTTGGAGCTCTCATCCCAGGTGTCTTCGGATTATTCTTGGCGGAAACAGTGATGGCTGTACAGTTTACTGCCTTGCAACCAATCTTGGGAAGTATGACCTTTTTCACAGTTGAATTCTTTGGTGCCTGGCTAGTGGACTTTCCCTTGTCCGTCGTTGCGGGATTCATTATTACAAAAAAAATACGCGCATCCGAAGCAAAGTATGGTGCCTTAGCTGGAGCTGTATTTTTGACTATCTTCCTCATCCTCGTCGCCTGCATAGGTGGGGGCTTGCACCAGTTTGCTCCGTTCTTCGATGCGTTTGGGTTAGGCAACGCGGTGCTTCTCGCCGTGCAGACTGCAAGAGAGCAATTGGGGTTCCATTTGGTAGCGATAATGATCATGTTTTTGGTGTCTGACTACTTTCTATGCATGCTGGGTGGGATACTTGGCTTTACTCTTGTCCGGTTGATCTATCCTTTAGAGACCCATGAATCCTGAGTATGCTCATGCAGATAAAAAAGCCGCCTGCACGCGGCAAGAGGCCGCAGGGGGCAAGATGACAGCACGAGGAGACCGGAGGGGGGAGTTCGGCGGCCCCGCGTCCGCCCTTTCGCCCTGGGACCTGCCGGCCGGCCCGCACCTGTATCTCCACATTCCCTTCTGCCGGGCCAAGTGCCGCTACTGCGACTTTTGCTCCTATCCCGGCCAGGAAGAGCTCCACGCCCCCTATGTCCGGGCGCTGTGCCGGGAGATTGCCCTGGCGCATGCCGGCCGCTGCGGGCCCGGTCCCGCGGTGGGCCTCGCGCCGCGGGCCGGGCGTCCGGCGGCGGGCGCCGCGACGCTCTACATCGGCGGCGGCACGCCCACGGTGCTGCCCCCGGCCGGCCTGGAGGCGCTCCTGCGCGCGTGCGGCGAGGCGCTGGACCTGGCGGGGGCCGAGGTCACGGTGGAGGCCAACCCGGGGACGATTTCCCAAGAGCATCTTGCCCTTTTCCGCGCCGGGGGGGTGACGCGCCTCTCCCTGGGGGTGCAGTCCTTCGCCGAGCCGGCGCTGCGCCTGCTGGGGCGCATCCACACCGCGGCCGAGGCCGACCAGGCGCTGGCCTGGGCCCGGCAGGCCGGCCTGCCGCAGGTCAGCCTGGACCTGATGATGGGGCTGCCCGGCCAGTCGTTGGCCGCCTGGCAGGCAGACCTGGAAGAGGCGCTGCGCCGGGAGCCGGACCACCTGTCGCTCTACGGCCTGGCGTTGGAGGAGGGCACGCCGCTGGCGGCCGACGTGGCGCGCGGGGCGCTCCCGACGCCGGACGAGGACGTGGGGGCAGAGATGGTCCTCTGGGCCGAGGAGCGCCTGGCGGTGGCCGGCTACGAACACTACGAGATCTCGAACTGGGCGCGGCCGGGCTGCTGGTCGCGCCACAACATCGCCTATTGGCGCAACGAGGAGTACGTGGGCTGCGGCGCCGCGGCGCACTCGCACCGCGGCCGGCGGCGCTGGGCCAACACGCGCGTGGTGGGAGACTACGTCGCGGCGCTGGAGGACGGCCGTATCCCGGTGGCGGAGGAAGAGGAGGTCGACGAGCCCACCGCGATGGGCGAGACGATGATGCTGGGGCTGCGCCTGCTGGCCGGCGTGCCGCGCGCCGCCTTTGCCGCGCGCTACGGGGTGGAGCTGGAGGCGGTCTACGGGCCGGCCGTTGCCGAGCTCTCCGCCCAGGGGCTGCTGGAGGTGGACGCGGAGGGCGTCCGCCTCACCCAACGCGGCCGGCTGTTGGGGAACCAGGTGTGGGCGCGGTTCTTGCCCTGATCAGAGCAACCGTCCCCACGCCCCGGCGCGGGACTGCGCCTTGATTCGCAGCATCTGCCCGTCGATCCCCGCCATGTCCACCGATTCCAGCTCAGGGATTCCAGAGATTATGGCGCCAAAACTCTTGACCGGGCCGGCGCTCTCTGGTATACTGGCAAGCGGGGGAAGGGGCGCCGGCAGGTCATTGCGCTTGGCAGGCCCGATCGAACCTGGCGCACGAGAGGAAGACTACGGGATGCGTCGGAGGCAAGGCCGCGGTTAGCGGAACCAAGGAGTGTCCCCATGCACCAGCTGGCGGTGCGCTCGCATACCCACCCAACCCCCCATGTTGCATTCTTGATTCTTGTCATGCTGCTCGGCACGCTGCTGCCTTCCCGGCCGGTCCAGGCGGCGCCCGCGCTAGAGCCGGCGGCCGGCCGGGACGTTACGGTGCCCGCGCCGGCTGAGTCTGGCCCGCCCGCGCCTCCCGAACCGCGCCCGCCGCTGCGCCGGCCGGCCCTGGCCGTGCAGGTGGCGGTTACGCCGACGATCGCCGCGCCCGGCGCGGTGGTCACCTACACGGTACGCCTGGTCAACGCGGGCGAAGGGCTGGTCCACGGGGTGGCGCTGTCGGGGACGCTGCCGGGTGGGCTGGAGTGCCCGGACTGCGCGGGCTTCTACAGCCCCGGCAATCGCCGGCTGTTCTGGACCTGGGGCAGCCTGGCGGCGGGGACGGCGGTGACGGTGACCTTTGCCGCGCAGGTGACGGCAGCGGCGGCCTGGGAGGAGGGGATAGCGCTGGCGCTGGGGGCGGGGGGCGTGGAGGCGCCGCGGGAGAGCCGCGGCCGGGCGGTGGTGCGAGTGCCGTACCCGCGGAGCGACGGACGGACCCAGGAGGTGCTGCAGCCCGGGGTGGGCGGCCGGCTGGTGTCGGCCGATGGCCGGCTGACGGTGACGGTGCCGGCGGAAGCGGTGGGGGTGAGCCTGACGGTGGTCTACAGTCCTACAGAAGAGGTCGAGGGTCGGGACATGCGCTGGCTGCGGCAGTTCCAGCTGCGGGCCTACGACGCTGCCGGGCGGGAGGTCCACGCGTTCGCGGCGCCGGTGGAGATTGTCTACCGCTATACCTGGGCCGAGGCGCAGGGGCACGACGCGGGCGCGCTGACGCTGGCCCGCCGCGAGGAGACAGGCGCGTGGCGGTGGCTGCCGACGGAGGTAGACCCGGAGCGCCGGCTGGTGCGGGGGCGCACGGAACACTTCTCCGACTTTGGGGTAGAAGAAGAGCACATCAAGCTGCCCAGCGACGACTACACGCCGCCTATGCAGGGCTTTCAAGAGCTTGACCTGTACAGCGGGGCAGCCTCGTACTCCTACCCACTGGCGGCGGCGGCGGGGCGCGGGGGATTCGCGCCCCAATTGACCTTGTCGTACAACAGCGGGTCGGTGGACTGGCCGGCGGCGGCCTGGGACCCGGATACGCAGGCCTCCTGGGTGGGCTATGGCTGGAGCCTGGAGGTGGGGGCGATCAACCGGCAGAACGTGGGGGGGTGGGACTGGACGGGGACGGTGACCAACTGCGAGGCAGCCAACCCCTACACGGACACGGGCGACGTCTACAGCCTGTCCTTGAATGGGGCCGGGCACGACCTGGTCCTGGGCACGGACGGCTACTACCACACGGCAGCGGAGACCTATTGGCAGGTAGAAGAGGTCGACGCCGACCAGTTCACCAACTGGCAGGTCCGCACCACGGACGGGACGGTGTACAGCTTCACCCAGCAACTGCGGCAGGTGCGCTGTCGCACCAGCGGCTGTGACTGGCAAGAGGACGGGGCCTACGAGGTGTACAGGTGGCTGCTGACGGCGGCCGAGGACACGCACGGCAACCGCATCGACTATCTCTATGCGACACAGGACGTCACCTGCACAGTGAACAGGGTGGATCACGTCTGCCAGGAAGCGGCCTACCTGTCCGAGGTGCGCTACAACTATGACGACAGCACTCCGCCGGTGGCGCAGGCGCGGGTCAAGTTCACGCTGGCGACGCGCGAGGATGACGACGACGCTCCGGCCAACGGCAGCCGCTGCCCGAGCGAGTTCAAGCAGCTCAAGCGACTGGCCAGCATCCAGGTCCAGGTGTGGACGGGGCAGTATTATGAGGGGGTGCGGGAGTACCGGCTGACCCAGGATTACACGACCCTGGCCGACAACAGCGCGGACCCGGGCGACGGCAAGCTGACGCTGACGGGCATCCAGGAATGCACGTCGCCCGGGATCAACCAGTACTGCCTGCCGGCGACGACCTTGAGCTACTGGACGTGGGACAACCTGCCGCTGCCGCCGCCGGCGGGGTGGAACCGGCTGCAGAGGGTGGCGAACGGCTACGGGGGCGCGGTCACCTTCGACTACGAGGTCAGCGAGATCCACGACAGCCGCAAGCGGGTGGTGGAACGGGAAGTGCAGGACGGGCTGGGCAACACGGCGACGTGGACGTATGCCTACAGCGAGGCGCAGCGCAACCTGCCCTGGATCGAGGGAACGGCCTGCCAGTACGTCTCGGACGACGCCGGGAGCCGCGACCCGCAGCAGGTGACGGGGCCGCGGACGCGGGTGGGGCAAGAGTTCCGCGGGCACGCGCGGGTGACGGTGACCAACCCGTTGGGGGAGGTGCAGGTACACGAGTACGACCAGGGCGACACCTGGCGGGGGAAAGAGACATGGGCAGGCTACTACGACGGGGCCGGCAACCTCTATCGCGAGGTGCTGACGACGTACGCCGACCTGACGGGGACGGTGGTGACGCCGACGTATACGTATGCCGAACCGGAGCTAGCCTTTAGCTATGTGTACACGCAGGCGGAGCGGCTCTGCAACGGGGAGGATGCCTGTGTCGAGGCGGAGACGCGTTCCTACTACGAGGCGGCCTGCCAGGGGAACGGGCAGTACGGGAACCTGACGCGGGTGGAGGAGTACGGCGCCGGGACGACACCCTACCGCACGACGGTCAAGAAGTATGTCCCGAATACGACGGCCTGGATCGTGGGGTTGGTGGGATCGGAGGCGGTGTTCACGGGGACGGCCAGCTGCGCCAGCACGAGCGGGTGGGCCAGGTGGACGAGCTATGCCTATGACGGCGGCGACCCGGGCGCGGCGCCGGAGGTGGGCGACCTGACGCGGGTGATCGAGGTGCTGGAGTATCCCACCCAGACGGTGCAGGTGCGCTATACCCATGATGATTACGGCAACCGCACGAGCGAAACGAGCTACCGGG
>Ga0302250_1002481_pt1 | contig 11292 bp, 8 predicted proteins | sample AAG_RA_Asp_MG_FD_193536 | JGI IMG/M metagenome (GOLD analysis project Ga0302250, IMG submission 193536) | Enriched activated sludge microbial communities from anaerobic digester in WTTP, New Holstein, Wisconsin, United States - AAG_RA_Asp | ecosystem: Engineered > Bioreactor > Anaerobic >... | reverse complement strand
AACAGCATGGTGGCAAACCGCCCCACATGGATGTGCCGGCTGTACGCCTGGTTCACGTCGCGCACGAGCCGGGACTGGTCCAGGTAGTTGATGTGCTCCCGCACCAGGCGTCGCAGCATCCGGGCCGTCTCCTGAGAGGTTTCGCCGTGACCGGCCACGTCGGCCATGACCATGCGGGTGACCCGGCCCGAGCCGCATACGGACAGGAGGTGCACGTCGCCGCCGGCGTCCGTTTGGTGGGGCCGGCTGTCCACCCAGACGTCGAGGCCGGGGGAGCGGATGAGGTAGCTGTCGAGATGATTGCCCCCGATCATGTCCATGCACTGCAGGACGGGTTCGGGCGCTTTCAGGATGTTCGCCATTGCAACTCCCGGGTGGCCATCTGGCGGCGCGGCCGCCGCCGGGCCGGAGCGACGGTCCATCATGCCCCGCGGTCCGGCATCGTGTCAACCGTCAACCGTCACGGGACCGGCAGTGCCGGCTGTGCCGCCAAATTTAGATGCACCATCCGGCGGGAGGGATGGCGCAGATCCGCCGGATTAACGTCCGAATCCGTTGAGTTGCGCGGGACTTTATGGTGAAATACCCGCTGAATCCTCCGGAGGTGTGCGATGGAACAACCGCTGGTGGGCGTGCTCATGGGCAGCTTGTCGGACCTTGACGTGATGCGGAGCTGCCTCGACACCCTGGCCAAACTGGGGATCCCCTACGAAGTGGACGTCTCCTCGGCCCACCGCTCGCCCGACAAGACCACCCGCTACGCCGCCGCTGCCCGGGCGCGGGGGCTGCGGGTGATCGTGGTGGGCGCCGGCGCCGCGGCCCACCTCGGCGGAGTGGTCGCCGCTCACACCACGCTCCCCGTGGTGGGCGTGCCCGTCGACTCGTCGCCCCTGCAAGGGATGGACGCGCTGCTGGCCACCGTGCAGATGCCGCCGGGCGTGCCGGTGGCGGCCATGGCCGTCGGCAAGGCCGGGGCGCGCAACGCCGCCGTGTTCGCCGCCCAGGTCCTCGCCCTGGCCGACCCGGCCCTGGCGGCCCGCCTCGACCGCTTCAAGGCCGAGCAGGCCGACGCGGTGGCGGAGCAGTCCCGCCAGCTCCGTGAGAAGCTCGCCCCCGGCGGAGGCGCCTGAGCCATCCCTTTTTTCCTGAGGCGTCCGCGATGCGATTCCATCTGCACTCGTTCGGCTGCCGCGTCAACCAGGCCGACGGCGACGGCCTGGCCGACGCCCTGGCCGCCGTCGGGCATGTCGCCGTGGCTGACCCCGCCGCCGCCGACCTCATCATCCTGAACTCCTGCACCGTCACCCACCGCGGCGACGCCGACCTCCGCCAGACGGCGCGGCGGCTGCATCGCGACCATCCGTCGGCCCGAATTGCGGTCATCGGCTGCTATGCCGAACGCGCCCCGCAGGACGCGGCGGCGCTGCCCGGCGTCAGCCTCGTGGCCGGCACCGGCGACCCGGCCCGGCTGGTCGCGGCGCTGGCCGAGGGCCACGCGGTTCCGAGCGCCGTCGGCACGGTTCCGGCCGTCGCGATGGATGTCCCCGTGGCGTGGCGGGGGCACACCCGGCCCATGGTCAAGGTGCAGGATGGCTGCAACGCGGCATGCGCCTACTGCATCGTCCCCGCCGTGCGGGGCGCCGAGCGCAGCGCGCCCCCCGACGCGGTGGCGGCCCGCGTCGCGGCGCTGGCCGCGGCCGGCGCCCGCGAGGTCATCCTCACGGGGATCCACCTGGGCCGCTACGGGCACACCCTCGCGCCGCCCCTCTCGCTGGCCGGCCTGCTGGAGCGGCTGCTGCGCGAGACGCCCGTCGGCCGCGTCCGCCTCAGCTCCGTGGAGCCGCTGGAGTTCGACGCGGCGCTCCTGGCGCTCATCGGCCGCGAGCCGCGGCTGGCGCCCCACTTCCACGTGCCCCTCCAGAGCGGGTCGGCGGCGGTGCTCGCGTGCATGGGCCGGCCGTACGCGCCGGACCAGTATCTCGCGGTGGTGCGGCGGCTGGCGGCGCTCCGGCCGCTGGCCGCCCTGGGCGCCGACGTGATCGCGGGGTTCCCGGGCGAGACCGAGGCGGAGTTCCAGGAGACGGCGGCGCTCGTCGCCGCGTCGCCCCTGACCTACCTGCACGTGTTCCCCTTCTCGCCGCGGCCCGGCACGCGGGCCGCCGCCATGCGCGGCCGCCTGCCCGAGCGGGAAGTGGCCCGGCGCACAAGGATCCTGCGGGACATCGGCCAGGCGAGCCGGCGGCGGCACCTGGAGGCGTGCCTCGGCCGCGCGCTCCCCGCCCTCGTCCTGCGGAGCGGCGGCCGGTTCGCCGGCAGCCAGGCGCTCACCGAAAACTACATCACCCTGGCCCTCGCCGAGGCCCTCCCGCCCAACACCGCCGTCGACGTCCGGATCCACGCGATCGACGCCCGCGGGCAGGCGTCCGGAATCCTGGTTTGAAGTCGTGACGGAATCCCTCCGCGGGCTCCACGATCCCGGCCGGAATGGCCGGCCGGCAGGACCGCCGCAGGTCGCTGTGCCACAAGCATCGATCACTCCGAATTGACACCCAGAAAAAGCCGCCTATAATCAAAGCACATTGAAACCTAATCAGGAGTCGATCATATGTCCAAACCACGAATCTTGATGGTTGCGTGGATTGCCATCATCGCCCTCATGATCCCGGCGATGGCGGCGGACTTCGCCCACCGCACGATGGAACTGAAGCCCGCCCTCAAAGGGACCGGTGTCTGGCTGTACAAAGGCGCCCCGTCAACGGATCCGCAGAACGCGCTGGTGAAATCCGCGGCCCCCCGATCCGCCTACCGCTGGACTCCCCGGATCGTGAAAAACGGCGGTCTCAGCATCCTGGTGTATGCCGACGACGCCTATCACGTCGCCCCCAACACGTTCACCGACCAGGCGCTGCAGTGGTGGAGCCTGGGATACACCGCATTCTACGACGGCAACTGGAGCGGGTTCGAGACCGCCCTGCAGAGCCAGCCCTGGGACATCGTCATCGTCGCCAACGACAATTACGGCCCGCAGAATACGCTGTTCGACCTCCTGGACGCACACGTGACCGGCGGGGGCGCCCTGTACTTCCACAGCTGGACAACCGGTGATTGGACATCGGCCAAGGCCATGGCGTACCCGTTCTTCGCCCACATGGGCATTGATTGGAACTTCAATGATTACGATCCCCCCGACCCGGTGCTCTGGTGGGATCCGGCGCACCAGTTATTCAATTTCCCCATGTCGGTGCCCGAGTTTACCAATCTGTCCGGTGGCCGCTACGGCACCTATGGCCAGCACCTGCACGCCCTGCCCGGCTTCGATACCGTGGCCGGATACACGCCCGCCCCCTCCGCGGGAGAAGCCGCCCTGGTGACGGGTAACGACGGCCGGACGATCTTCAGAGGATTCTGCGACGGGCAGAACGATGCCGACCTGGACACTGACGGCATGCCGGACGGCCGGGAACTCTGGATCAACATCGTGGGGTACTTCCTCGGGTTGGACTATGAGCGGTACGATTTGATTTTTGTCGACGACTACGGCCGCTCCAAGCTCTGCATCAACAGCGACACCGGCGACTACGTCTACCACGTCCTCACCGGCACCGGCGCCGGCGAGTACACCGGCACCGGCGTCTTCAAGCCCTACAACTACGGCTTCTACTTCTACAACCAGGACGGCAACCCGTGGCTCGTCTACGTCAACCACGCCACCAACATCAACCGGGCCACCGGCTACCTCAAGTGGGGCGCCAAGCGGATCAACTCCGTGCTTTACGACCGGGTCACCACGAACAACCCCACCACCTGCGACTGATCCACTCAGAATTGCGTTCGAATCCACAGGGGCCCGCGCCGCGCGCGGGCCCTTGTATTTTATTCATCGCTCATCGCGCAACCCGCCAGCGGCTTCGGGTACAAAAATGTGTTGCGCAACCGTTCATCCCCGCACATAATGGCCATATATTGAGTTTACAATGCTGTCGTTACACAGGAGAGGCCAAATGCTTCAGCGCAATACGAAGTATCTGACTATGTTCCTGGTCGCATGGCTGACCATGGGATTCTCGTCAACCATCCTGGGGGCGGACACCCTGCGTCACTCAACCAACTACGACAAACATCGGGCCTATACCGGCACCGAAGATCAGTTGTACCGGAAGGTGTTTGCCCTCGCCCCGTTGGCGGAAAGCCGCTCATCTGATTTGTTGACCGGCCTATATTTTGACCAGAGCGCCATCGCCAGCTGTTGCATCCCCGGCCTGCCCCAGACCATCCGGCTGGCGTTGTCCAACCGGACCGACAGCCCCGGCCTGGTCCAACTGGCTTACGGCGTCGATAGTCGGCAGGGCTTCATCACGGGTCCCGAGTCCGTGTACCTGGGCGCCTGGGATACGGCGGCCATCGAGGTGACCCTCGTGACCGATCCGGCCCTGCCGTCCGGCCAAACGGTCCGCGCCTCGATCCACGCTTTCGGCCCGGGGCTCACCGCGGCCACCGATATTCAGGGTTTGACGGCGACGGCGGTGTGGGAGCTGGCTCCCACCGAACCCAACACCGGCCGCATGGATAACGTCGTTGCCGTTTACAACGGCATGATCTGGTCGGTGACCGGCTGGGGCTCCTACCGTGAAGTGAGCGTCCTCAACCCGGACACCGACACCTGGTCGGTCATTCCCCTGTCCCGGCCGCCGTTCGGGGTCGGGATTGACCGCGCCCGCTCAGGAGCGGTACACGGCTCCAAGGTGTACATGTACGGCGATGCCGCCACCGCCGGATTCACCGGACTCTGGTCCTACAACATGGCGACGAATGTCTGGTTGAACGAGGCGCCCGGGGGAACCCCCCCACCCTACAGCGGAATCTGGACGCCGGCGTGGGCAACCGATCCGGAAACCGGATTGTTTTACATCACCGGTGGCGCCACCACGCCGGGCGGGGGCAACCTGAACACGGTCTACGTGTACAATCCCGTGACGAATGCCTGGCTGGCCCCACTGCCCAACTTCACCACGGTCCGGGATCACCATGCCGCGTTCATCTTCCGGCGGCCCAGCGACGGCCACAAACTGCTCTGCGTGGCCGGAGGCGCCACGTCTTATTTTACCTATCTGACCAGCACGCAGTGCTACGATTTCAACACGGGCACCTGGAACGCCGAAAACGCCGACGTGCCGCACCTTCCCTTCGACTGGTGGGGCATGGGCTACTGTCAGCTGGAGTGCCGGCCGCCTCAGCTGTGGTTGGTCGGCGGCGTCACCAACGGCACGGCGACCATTCACAACTACTCCTATTACCATGAAGTGGGAACCGACACCTGGGTCAGCGGCGGAACATTCCCGTCACCGGCAGCATACCGTCTGAATGTCGCCGTGCTGGATGGCACCATCTACAAACTGGGCGGCTCCACGGGGGGCTTCACCCCCACCGGCACAGCCAGCCGGATCACTCCGCCGTGCAGCACGTACGACCTGATCTTCGTGGACGACCACGGCCGCTCCAAGCTGTGCATCAGCAGCGACACCGGCGACTACGTCTACCACGTCCTCACCGGCACCGGCGCCGGTGAATACAGCGGCACGGGCGTTTTCAAGACTTACAACTACGGCTACTACTTCCACAACCAGGACGGCAACCCGTGGCTCGTCTACGTCAACCACGCCACCAACATCAACCGGGCCACCGGCTACCTCAAGTGGGGCGCCAAGCGGATCAACTCCGTGCTCTACGACCGGATCACCACGAACAACCCCACCACCTGCGACTGACCGTCTCCGCATCCTGTTCGAACCCACAAGGGCCCGCGCCGCGCGCGGGCCTTTTTTTCGTTTTTTCACGACTGTTCAGACCGGTGTAAGTTGAAATCGGTCCTGAATTGGTATGAATCGCTTGAACGATTCGTTCGTTTGTGCTACAAATCACAATCATCGCCTTCATCATTTTTTGGCACAAGGAGTCTCTATGTCCAATCCACGAGTCAGACCGTTTGTCGTGATCCTGGCTCTGCTGCTGATCGGCGTGACCACCTGCATCGCGCTGGGAGCGGACGCCAGCCGCCGCGGTCTCAATCTACGATCCGTCCAGCCGCGCGTGTCCACCGGCACCGCCGACCAGCCCTTCCGGATGGCCCCGGCCACGGCCCGGACGCTTCAGACGGCCGCGCCGGATCGGGCCACCGGCCTGAGGTTCGACCAGCCCCTGGTGGCCACCACCTGCACCCCCGGGCTGCCCCAGACCGTGACCCTGAAGCTGGCCAACCGGACGGGCGCCCCCGGCCTGGTCCGGCTGGAGTACGTCATCGACGACGCCCAGGGCTTCATCACCGGCCCCGAGTCCGTCTACCTGGGCGCCTGGGACGAGGCCGCCATCGACGTGACGGTGGTGGCCGATCCGGCGCTGCCGCCGGGCCAGACGGTTTCCGCTTCCGTCCTCGCCATCGGGCTGGGACTCTCCGCAGTCACCGACGTCCAGAGCCTGATGGCCCTGGCGGCGTGGGAGCTGATCGCCACCGAGCCCGACAGCGGCCGCATGGACAACGTGGTGGCCGCCTACAACGGTCGGGCCTGGTCCATCACCGGTTATGGCGCCAATGCCAACGTACGCGTCTACAATCCGGCCACCGATTCCTGGTCCACCGTTGCCGGCTCCGCGCCGTCCTTCGGCGTCAACTACGCACGATCCGGGGCGGTTCACGGCTCCAAGGTGTACATGTACGGTGACTCCACCACCGCCGGCTTCACCGGCCTCTGGTCCTACAACATGGCCACCAACGTCTGGATCCATGAGGCGCCCTCGGGAACCCCGCCGCCTTACCCCGGCATCTGGGCCCCGGCGTGGGTGGCCGATCCGGAGACCGGCATCCTCTACATGACCGGCGGCTCCACTATCCCGGGGACCGGCAACCTGAGCACGGTGTACGTGTACAATCCCGCCGCGAACGCCTGGTTGGCCCCGCTGCCCAACTTCACCACGGTGCGGGACTTCCACGCCGCCTTCATCTTCCGGCGGCCCAGCGACGGCCACAAGCTGCTCTGCGTGGCCGGCGGCAACGGCGCCGGTTGGGGGATCACCAGCACCCAATGCTATGATTTCAACACCGGCACATGGGGTGCGGAAAACGCCACCGTGCCGCCCCTGCCCACCGACCACTGGGCCATGGGCTACGGCCAGGTTTCGTGCGGCCAGCCGCAACTCTGGATGGTGGGCGGCGTGTTGGGCGGCGGCATCAGCAACCTGTCCTACTTTTACGACTCCGGCACCGGCATCTGGACGTTAGGCGGAAATTTCCCGCCATCCGCGGTCTACCGCACCAGCGCCGTGGTGCTGGACGGCACCATCTACAAGCTGGGCGGCGCGGTTGGCGGCTTCAGCCACACCGGCACCGCCAGCCGGATCGAAGTGTGCGACGTGTTCGACCTGATCTTCGACGACGACTACGGCCGCTCCAAGCTCTGCATCAACAGCAACACCGGCGACTACGTCTACCACATCCTCACCGGCACCGGCGTTGGCGAGTACACCGGCACCGGCGTCTTCAAGACCTACAACTACGGCTACTACTTCTACAACCAGGACGGCAACCCGTGGCTCGTCTACGTCAACCACGCCACCAACATCAACCGGGCCACCGGCTACCTCAAGTGGGGCGCCAAGCGGATCAACTCCGTGCTCTACGACCGACTCACCACAGACAATCCGGAAGACTGCGACTGACCGTCTCCGCATCCTGTTCGAACCCACAAGGGCCCGCGCCGCGCGCGGGCCTTTTTTCAGCCTCGGGCGAGGACGTACCCCAACCCTCCGCGGCGATTTCCGGTTGCATCGACCCGCCGGATGGCTTAACCTGACGGCGGACAATCTCCTGTCGCTACACACATCCTCTCGCGGAGGCCGCACATGACCGATGAGCGCAAGGCGTGGGTCATCTCGGTGGACATGGGTTACGGGCACCAGCGGGCCGCCTTCCCGTTCCAGCCCATCGCCGAGGAACGGATCCTCACCGCCAACAACGACCAGATCATCGCGCCCAGGGAGCACCGTTACTGGGAGCGCGCCCGCGGCGGCTACGAATTCGTCTCGCGGCTGCGCAACGCGCCCTTCCCCCTGCACCTGCTCTTCGACGTCTACGACCGCTTCCAGCGGATCTCACCGTTCTTCCCGTTCCGCGACCTGTCCAAGCCCACCACCACGGCGCTGTTCCTCCACCGCAAGATCCGGAGCGGCCTGTGCAAAAGCCTCGTCGACTATATCCGTCTCAAGGACCTGCCCATCCTGACCACCCACTTCATCCCCGCGCTGGCCGCCGACTATCACGGCCTGGAGCGGGTGTTCTGCGTGGTCACCGACACCGACATCAACCGGGTCTGGGTCCCCCCCAAGCCCAAGGAGTCGCGGATCACCTACCTGGCCCCGTCGCGCCACGCCCGGACCCGCCTCATCCAGTACGGCGTGCCGCCCGAGCGCATCATCCAGACGGGCTTCCCTCTCCCCGACTCGCTGGTGGGCGGCAAGGAGGGCCCCGTGCTCCGGCGTGACCTGGCCCGGCGCATCCCCAACCTGGACCCGAAGATGAAATTCCGGCAGAAGTACCTGCCGCTGATGGCCGCGGACCTCGGGATCGACAACATCACGGAGGAGTCGGGCCGGCCGCTCACCCTCATGTACCTCGTGGGCGGCGCCGGCGCCCAGCGAGAGATCGGCATCCAGCTCGTGGAGGCGCTGCGCGGCCGGATCGAGCGGGGCGAGGTGCGGGTGTTCCTCGTGGCGGGGATCCGGATGGAGGTGTACACCTTCTTCATGCAGGAGCTGGAGCGGCTGGGGATCGCCAGTGGCGTCGACGTCGTGTTCGCGCCCGACAAGTTCGGCTACTTCGAGAAGATGGACGCCGCCCTCCACGACACCGACATCATCTGGACCAAGCCGTCGGAACTCACCTTCTACACCGCCCTGGGCCTGCCGGTGATCACCAGCCCGCCGGTGGGCGCCCACGAGGTGGAGAACCAGCGCTGGCTCCAGAACATCGGCTCCGGCTTCCCGCAGGAGGGGCTGGAGTACCTGGACGACTGGCTGTTCTACGTGCTGGAGTCGGGCAAATTCGCCGAGGCCGCCTGGGACGGCTTCAAGAATGCGCCGTGGATGGGCACGTACCTCATCGAGGACGCCGTGTTCGGCGCCGCCCCGTCGGCGCCGGCGGGCGAACCCGGCACAGAATGAGGCGCAACTTTCGGCAAATAAATCCGATAATGACTGACAGAATCTAACCGGACAAGAATTCACGTCCCCATAGGAGGATATATGAATCGTTTGTGGAAACTGCTGATCTCTGCGACCGTGCTGCTGGCTCTCGCCGCGCCGGTCATGGCGGGCAACGGCGCCGTGCGCGGCGGCCCCCTGACGGTGGTGCCCAAGCCGGGGCAGCCGGCCACCCCGCGCGTGTACAACTCGATGAGTCCGCCTGCCGGCCACATCCTGGCGCTGCAGTGGACGCCGGGCGAGAAAGCCCTCAACGCCATGGGACCGAACATTCTGGTCCTTTGTGACGATTACACACACGGAACCACCAACGGATATCCTTCGCAGGCGCTGCAGTGGCTGGGTCTGCCCTACACCGCCTACGTCAGCCAGAGCACCTTTCTGAACGCCCTCCTGAATCAGAAGTGGGACTTGGTGATTTTCGCAAGCGAGAATGCCGGTCCCTCAAACTCGGCCGTGTATGACGCGCTGTTCCAATATGTCTCCTGCGGCGGCAAGCTCATCGCCCACTGCTGGGCCATGGACTGGACGGAGCATATCTATTTCGCCAGCCTGCCGGATTACAGCAACCACCCGCTCTGGGCGGCTCTGGGCGTTTACAGCACGATGGGAGATTTCGGCAGTGGATATGGCGGAGTCCCGGATCCGGTCTATTGGTGGTCCCCCGCCGACCCGATATTCAACATGCCCAACAGCGTGCCCCCGCTCACCGTGTTGAACGCCATAACGTACGCGATCTACGGCCAGCATCTCGGCGTGCTGCCGGGCTTTGAGGCGCTGGCCGGTTACACGATGGCTCCCGCCGCCGGCGAAGCGGCCATCGTGGTGGGCAATGAGGGCCGCACCATCTTCCGCGGCTTCGCCGACGCCATGGGCGGCGCCGACCAGGACACCGACGGCATCCCGGACCACGTGGAGCTCTGGACCAACCTGATCACCGCCGTGATGGATGTGCCGGACATGTTTGACGCCGTGTATGTCGACGACGCCGGCCTGTCGAAACTCTGCCTCAACACGACCACCGGGGCGTTCATCTACCGGGTGTTCTCCGGCAAGGGCGCGGGCGAGTATGCGGGCGTTGCCACCATCACCTGGCGGCCCAACGGATCGTTCGTCCTGAGCGGCGAGCGGGGCGCCCGATATGCCCTGTCGGTGTACCATGATTCGCAACAGGATCTGGTGAAGGGGTATTACCGCAATTTCGACTCCGGCGCCAACTCCAGCATCACCGACAAGAACGCATCCCAGACCAACGTCAACTGCTGTCCATAGAGCCGGTCACGGCAGGACCATTCAGCCCCCGGCCCGCAGCGGCCGGGGGCTTTTTTATTGAAGCGCCACCCGCGGGGCGGACAGCTACTCCGACGCGCCGGGCGGCGGGTCCTCCAGCCATTCCGTGGCGTAGTCGGCGGTGCGGGGGATGATGCAGAGAAACTCCACCGGCTCCCGGCCGCGGTTTTCATACCAGTGGGCGGCGCCGGCGGGGATGTAGACGGCGTCCCCGGCCCGCACCGTCCGCTCGCCGCCGTCGAAGCCGAGCACCATCTCGCCCCGCACCATCACCTGCTCATGCTCGATGTCGGGATGGCGGTGGCGCGGGATGCGCCCGCCCGGCTCGAAGAGAAAGCGACGGGTGACGAACCGGGGCGCGTTCTGGGCCGGGCCGATGAGCACGGCCATGCGGGCGCCGCGGGTCCGCTTCACCGGCTGGGCCGCCGACTCGGCCGGCGGCACGACCACCGGCTGGGGATTGCTGACGGTCATGGCATCCTCCCTCAGGTGTCCTCCCGACGGGCGGCCACGGCGCGCGCACCGGCCGGGGATTATCGATAGTATACCCCAAACCCGTCGGATCGGGTCTCCGCTTCCAGTCTGCCTGTTCACAGGAACGCCGGGTGGGGGATAGTGTTTTCGCCGTGTTTGTGCTGAAATGGCTCACACACTTCCGCCGGAGATGGTCCATGGAAAAAGAACTGCAGCCGCCGCCCGTGCGGCGCCGCGGCCATCGCGGAATGGACGTGCGCCGGATCCAGGAATGGCTCT
>Ga0302250_1002480_pt1 | contig 11295 bp, 9 predicted proteins | sample AAG_RA_Asp_MG_FD_193536 | JGI IMG/M metagenome (GOLD analysis project Ga0302250, IMG submission 193536) | Enriched activated sludge microbial communities from anaerobic digester in WTTP, New Holstein, Wisconsin, United States - AAG_RA_Asp | ecosystem: Engineered > Bioreactor > Anaerobic >... | reverse complement strand
GGGGAATATGGAGAGCATCACCCTGGAAAAGGAGCCCAAGATCGCCGTCTATATTCCGCCCAATACGCTCCCCTGGGATGATGCGGTCACATTGGCGTTGGAGTATGCTGAGATAGAATACGACCGTCTGTGGGACGACGAGGTGCTGGAAGGCAAGCTGAACGATTATGACTGGCTGCATCTGCATCACGAGGATTTCACAGGTCAGTATGGCAAGTTTTATGGCTCTTACCGGCACATGCCCTGGTACCAGAACGACATTAAGGTAAACGAAGCGATGGCCGCCAAGCATGGCTTTGCCAAGGTATGGCAGCTAAAGCATGCCGTGGCCGAAAAGATACGCAATTACGTAATAAACGGTGGATTCATGTTTGCCATGTGTGCCGCTACCGATACTTATGACATCGCTCTGGCCGCCAAAGACCTGGACATTGTGGACAGCGCGATCGATGGTGATGGAATAGACCCGCAATACCAGAAAAAGCTCGATTTCAGCCGCAGCTTTGCCTTTGAGAATTTTTCAGTGCGTCCCAATCCCTATGAATATGAGTTTTCAGATATCGACGCCAGCGACTATTCCCGCTTAAGAGGAGCTGAAGCCGATTACTTCCAGCTTTTCGATTTTTCAGCCAAATACGATCCCGTACCAACGATGCTTACCCAATGCCATACGAACGTGATTGACGGCTTTTTGGGGCAAACCACTTCCTTTTTCAAGGACAAGGTTAAGAAAAGCGTGATCATCCTGGCAGAAGTTCCAGGCCAGAATGAAGTCAAATACATTCACGGCAATATGGGAAAAGGCACTTTCACTTTCTACGGCGGTCACGATCCAGAAGATTACCAGCATAAAGTTGGCGATCCTGAAACGATCCTGGAGCTTCATAAGAATTCACCCGGCTATCGTTTGATTTTGAATAACGTCCTCTTCCCCGCTGCTGAGAAGAAGCAGCTAAAGACCTGAACATGAAGAAGTTTTACCCGAATCTGCGCAGCATTCAGATCAAAAGCGGCCTCTGGACGGTGGGCATTGTGATCATCCTGATTTTTGGTTATCTGTGGCTGAGCGGCACCCTAAACTTAAAAAACCAGCGTGAAATTCAGATTGCCTTTGCCGACGTGATGGGTTTGGAAACAGGCGACAAAGTGATGTATCGGGGTATGGAAGTTGGCCGCGTGAAAAACATCAGGGCTCTTGGCGACGCCATTATCTGCACAATCAGGATAGCCTCCGGGATAAAGCTGGTGTCAGGCAGCCGCTTCAGTATTTCCGACAGCAGCCTGATGGGTGGTAAAAGTCTCCAGATAATCCCCGGAAACAGCAATACTGCCCTGAACCCCAGGCAAATACAACGAGGTGAAGCTCCCGAAGGAGTGATGGAACTGATCGGCAAGGCCAGCCTTACTCTGCAGGAAATACAGGAGCTTATTCTGCGGATCAAGGGACCCGAAGGCCTATTGGTCAATTCTGAAAACCTGATCACTCAGGCAGGAAGCACCCTAAACAAGACCGAAGGCATGGCCGCTGAAGTGAAAACCGGACTAAACGCCACTCTGGAAAAGGTAACCCAGCTAACTACCGAGTTGCAGGAACTTGTACAGGTGAGCAGAATCCCTCTGCAAAACACCCTGGAAGCTTCACCGGTAACCCTGGTTCGAATCAATAGCACTCTGGACAGCCTGCAGGTTCTCTCCGCCTCTCTGCAAAGCACAGCCCAAGCCTTGAACAGAGGACAGGGAACGGCCGGTAAATTGATGACCGATAAACAATTGTATGATAATCTTACGAGATCGGTGGAAAATCTGGACGCTTTGGTGAAAGATATCAAGGCAAACCCCAAGAAATATGTAAAATTCAGCCTGTTTTAGGGAGTGCCATGAAGCGCTATACGCTCATCATCATCCTGCTGATTATGCTGTGCAGCCAAGCTCTGGCCTACAGCTTTGGGCAGAACAAAGTAAATGCCAAACCCCAGGATTTTGCTGTTTTGCAAACCATGCATTTTGATATCTATTTTCCAAAGGGTGAGGATAGATTTGGCAAAACAGCGGCCCTGATGGCCGAAGAGATATACTATTATATAAAGGCGGAGTTTAAGATTCCGCTCACCAGCCGCATTCCGATCATCTTTTATGCCACGAAGAGCGAATTTCAAAGTACAAACATCATCTACCCCCTCTTGTCGGAAGGGGTTGGGGGCTTTACTGAAAGCCTCCGAAACCGGGTCGTGGTTCCCTTTGAGGGCAGCTACCCGGCCCTTGAAGAGCTTTTGGCGCACGAACTGACGCATGCCTATCTGAACGCCATGGACAGCCGCTTGATCAATGCCTTCAATTCTCTGAGACCCACTTCATTCCCTTTCTGGTTTTCGGAGGGCTTGCCCGAGTTTTTGTCCATTGGCGGCGAAGATGACTATAACAACATGTTTATCCTGGATTTGGTGATAAACGACGACTTGCCAAAACTGCAACAAGTGGATGGCTACCTGGCCTACAGACTTGGCGAAAGTTTCCTCAGCTACATAGCAGATAACTGGAGCCGTGAAAAAGTAAGCGAATACTTCTTTGCCATAAAGGGTTCCAACAACCTCGATGATGCTACCAAGAAGGTCTTTGGCATGGATTTTAAAGACCTGGAATCCAGATGGAACTATCAACTAAAACGGGATTATTACCCTCTGATCAATAGCCATGGCATTCCTATGGAGCGTTTCGAACAACGAACTTTCCACAAAAAAGACGGTTCATATTTCAATTTCGCTCCCCGCTTTTCACCGGACGGGAACAAGTATGTATATTACTCAAACGCTGGTGCCCGTTATAGCATTTGGATGTCTGGAACTCAGGGCTTGGCAAAGCCAAAGCTTATCTTGCGCGGGGAAAAAACCTCCCAGGCGGAAGAATTCTATTATATGCGCTCCACTCTAAGCTGGTTTCCAGATAATCGCCGGATAGTATTTGCTGCTAAAACCGCAGCCGGCGACCGCATCCAGATACTGGACACCGAACGCAGGAAAATAGTTCAAACTATCGATTTACCGAGTCTGGATGCCATTTATGAGGTCGATGTGGCGCCAGATGGCCGCAGCCTCGTTCTCGCAGCTCAAAAGAACATGCAGAGCGATCTTTACATTTATGTCCTGGAAACCAAAGAATTACGGCAACTGACAAATGACGCATACAACGACGCACATCCGCGTTTTTCACCGGATGGCTCCCACATAGCATTTGACAGCGAGCGCTATATTCAGCCCCGAAACCAGCGATATGGTTTGTTTGCCGACCTCAGCACCGCCATTTTCACGCTGGACATAGCTTCGCTGCAGAAGCGGCAAATCAGCCCCGATAACCAGAAAAGCCTTCGGCCCTTCTGGTCTTCCGATGGCAGCAAACTGCTTTATATCTCTTATCAGAATTGCGTGGCCAATATTGAGGCAGTAGATTTGGTAAATTCCCTTAAGACGGTATGGGAGCAAACCATGGCGGGTGTTTTTGCCGCCGATATCAGTTCAGATGGCCAATATATATTGATTTCCAATTACTTCGATGGAGCCTGGGATTTATATTTCTCGGGTGAACCACTAAAAAACCCCGCTTGGATAGAATACCAGCCACCTTCTGGCTCCAGAACGGCTGAAGACCTTTTCAGCAGAGTAGATTTTGCCCGTTTGGGCTATTATGCCAGGCAAACCCGTGCCGAACGCAAGCGACTAAATCCTGCCCGACAGGTCGATCCCCGCCGGCCCAGTTTTACCGATTATGAGTACAGCTATGAGGATTCCCTGCGATTGTTCCCGGATTACGATTGGGACAACAAACCAGACAGCTTGGGAACTCCGCCCGAGGTGCAGAAGTACAAAACCCGTTTTGCGCTGGATAGCCTTTGGGGAGGACTGGCCTATTCCTCTTCGGCAGGAACCATTGGTAACATAGAATTGGGGCTTAGCGACCTGCTGGGGAATCATGGCATCGGGATCAGCCTGGGAATATCCGGGAAAATTGAAGAAAGCAACATTCTGCTTTCCTACCTGTATCTGAAGCACCGCATGGATTATGGAATCGGGGCTTACAACTTTTTCGATGAAACACTTTACCGGCGATGGCTGGGTACGGAGTATGAATACAAGAGATTGCGGGAAAGAGAAACAGGTCTTTATATTCTTACCCGCTACCCTTTAAGCCGATTTTTCCGGATCGAACTCGACCATAGCCTGTACAACATCGAACAGGCTTGGGACTATCTACCGCCTCAGAATGTGGAAGAAGAAAACTGGATAGAGGATATTGAAAAACATAGCGACACAGTTTACGCCCCAGGACTAAGCTTTATCCATGACAACTCCCTTTCTGGCTCCACAGGGCCATTGGTCGGCTGGAGAGCGTTCTATCAAATCCGCAAAAGCTTTGCCAGAAAGGAATTGGATTATCTTACGAACTATCTAGACCTGCGCAGCTACACATTTTTCAGCCGCCGCTACAGCCTGGCAGCCAGATTAAATGCCGCTATCAGCACTGGGAAAAGTCCTGATCGTTTCAGCCTGGATGGCTATTATGGAGTGCGAGCCCTGGAAGAGGACCTGGATGGTGAGCGCAAGGTTTTGGGAAGCATGGAGCTACGCTTTCCATTTTTCGACTACATAGCTCTGGCGTTCCCGGTTCCTTTGGCTCTGGGAAACATCAGGGGTAGTATCTTCGCCGATGCTGGCAGCGTTTGGGACGATAACGATAAGTATCAGGGGATGCATAAGGGCAAGCTGCAGGACATCAAATTGGGTTATGGTTTCGGGCCACGGTTGAATCTGGGTTATTTTGTTCTGAAGTTTGATGTTACCTGGCAATCCGACCTGTCCTGGATTTCCAAACCCCAATACTACCTTAGCCTGACCGAAGATTTTTAGAGGAAAATACAAAACATAAAAGGAGCTCATTATGAAAGTAGACGTTATCCGCAAGTTGCCGGAACATCTGGATACCCTTGTTTTGATGCAGGAAGAAGGGGGTAAGGCAGAACAGATAGAGTACCTGCCCACTGGATTAACCGAGCAGGTAGAAACCTTAGTAAAGGCTGAAGATTTCAGCTTTGCCTACAAAAGCATTAAAAGCTTTACCCAGGTAATCTCCGGCCGAGTGCAGAATGTAATTCTATTGGGAGCCGGGAACAAGGACCTGCTGACAGCGGACAAACTGCGCAGCCTTATTGCCCAGGCCTTGCGTCAGGCGGCGCGCATGAAAGCCAAACAAATTTTTCTTTTTCCCGGATTCATCGGCCCTGTGAATGATGTAGCTTTTGGCCACGTTCTGGCAGAAACAGCATTGCTGGTGTCCTATCGCTTTGGAAAGTATCAGAGTAGTGAAAAGCAAAGCACAGAGATGGAATCGCTGCATTATGTACTGAATACAAAAAACACCCGGCATTTAAACCGCGGCATACTGGAAGGCCGAATCTATGCGGAAGCCACCAATCTGGCCCGGGACATGGTGAACGAACCAGCCAATGTTCTTAACCCTGAGACCTTGGCCGAAACAGCCAAAAAAGCTGCTCTGCAATACGGTTTTTCTGTGGATATCTATTCCTACGACAAGCTGAAACGGATGAAAATGGACGCTTTTCTTGCCGTGGGCAGAGGGTCGGCGCGTGAACCCCGGCTGATAATAATGCGCTACAACGGCAGTCCCGACCGCCATACCGAAACTATCGGCTTGATCGGCAAAGGCCTGACCTACGATAGCGGGGGATATTGCATCAAAACCCCTCAGGGAATGGTAAACATGAAAAACGACATGGGTGGTGCAGCAGCCGTTATCGGGGCAATGTGCGCTATCACGGCCATGCGCCTGAAGGTGAATGTGGTAGGCATAGTGGCGGCCTGCGAAAACATGATCTCTGGCGATGCCTACAGAGCTGGCGACATCCTCACCTCCATGAGCGGGAAAACCATCGAAGTAATCAATACCGATGCCGAAGGCAGGTTGACCCTCTGCGATGCCATCCATTTTGCCATCGAAAAAGAACATGCCGACCGAATCGTGGATATCGCCACTCTAACCGGAGCGGCAGTAGCCGCTTTGGGCACCAGCTTTTCTGCAGTACTGACCAATAACGAAGCTTGGATGGAACAGCTAAAAAGTGCTGCCGCCTTCACCGGGGAACTCGTTTGGCAGCTTCCCGCCCATGAGGAATACAAAGACATGCTGAAATCTGAGATTGCCGATCTAAAAAATACCGGAGCAGCTTTCGCCGGGGCAATTACCGCCGGACTCTTCCTGAAAGAGTTTATCCAGGACAAGCCCTGGCTGCATATCGACATAGCCGGGACTGCCCTGAAAGATAAGGAAAGTGGAATCAACTCCTATGGAGCAACCGGAGTGGGAGTGCGACTGCTAACCTCTCTGCTCCGAAGCATGGAATAAACTTGATTGATTACCCGCGGGCACCATGTGCCCGTGGGTAGCTAACTACGAGAAACTTATGAAACCGAATAAACTTTTCTTGCTTGCCTCTCTGATTCTACTGATTTCCTGCAGTAAAGCCCCCAAGCAGGATAAACCCCTTCTTTTGACCAGTATCCACCCTTATGAGCTACTGCTGAAAGAACTTGCCGGAAGTGAATTTGAGGTAAAAAGCATTATTCCTCCAGGAGCCTCTCCTCACACCTGGTCCCCTGCCCCCAGCGATCTGCAAAACCTATCCAAGGCTTCATATATCTTTATAAACGGACTCGGACTGGAAGCCAATCTGGAGCCTAATCTCCTAAGCCGCCCAACCCCCAGATCAGAAGCAGCCATCCTGCTGGAGGATATTATCCCCGTGCTACATACAGAACCGGATGAACATATTCATGAAGATTATCCCGGGCCTACAGAAGTAGAACACACACACGCCCAGGATCCGCATCTTTGGACATCTCCCCAGTTGATGAGCCGGTTGGCTGGGAAGTTGGCCAAAGAACTAAGCCTGGTTTTCCCAAACTCGGCTTTACTTTTCGAAAGTAATGCCCAGCGGATTTCCGGGCAGATGAATACCCTCTCTGAACGCATAAAATCAGAAGGGAAAGGCTTCCTGAATCCAGCCATCATAACTTATCATAACAGCTTTGCTTATTTTTGTCACGAATGTGGAGTAGAAAACCTTGGCTGGGTACAGGCTTCCCCAGGCAAAGAACCAACTCCCAGAGAGCTGGCTCTGCTGGGAGATCTGATAAAGCAGCATGGAATAAAAGCTATCTTTCTGGAACCCCAGATGGATAGGAAAGCCGGAGAAGTGCTGGCCAGGGAATTTGGCCTGCAACTCCTGATTCTTGACCCCTTGGGCAGCGACAGCAAAGCAGGCTCTCTCGGCGAATTGATAAATGAAAACTGGAACACCATGAAGCAGAGCTTCAATCCCAGATGATCAAAATCTCTCAGCTTCAATACAAGCTCTCTGGAAAAGCTATCCTGGAAGACATCGACCTCAGCCTGGCTGAGGGTGAGTTTGTTGCCATAATTGGTCCCAACGGAGCTGGAAAATCGACTCTGGTCAAGCTGATCATGGGACTCCTGGAATTGCAGGAAGGCCGGATCGAAATTGATGGTCTTGACCAGACAGAATGGCTGAAGAATAATAGCTTCGGTTATCTTCCCCAGCACGAGGATTACGACCGCAATTTCCCGGCCAGCGTTTTAGAGCTGGTGCTGATGGGCCTGGCGGGAATCCTGCCCTTGGGAGCCCGCTTCAAAAAAAACCATCGGGATCAAGCCATAAACGCCCTGAATGAAATAGGGCTGGGCCATCTGGCCTCAAAGAGAATTGGCAGCCTTTCCGGTGGGGAGTTTCAGCGCGTTCTTTTAGCCAGGGCAATTGTAGGTCAAAACCGATATCTGATCCTGGACGAGCCGGAAGCCAGTCTCGACCGTCCCAGCGTGGAAAGCTTCTTTGCGTTACTAAAAAAACTAAACAGCGCTGGACGCACCATAATCACCATTTCGCACGATCTGAATATCCTGTCTGAATACTGCAGCTTCCTGGTTTGTCTCAATCGCCGTTTGCATTGCCATAATCATACAGAACTGGTGGATGCGCAGATAATTCACAAGACTTTTGGCGACAGTGTTCGGATCATCGAAAAGGATTATTGACCCAGATGTTAAGCTATTCCTTTTTGGTGAATGCCCTCATCGGAGCCTTGCTTTCCGGGCTCAGCCTGGCTATCTTTGCTCCCTTTGTAACCCTGCGAAAAATCTCATACATGGGTGAGGCCCTTTCCCATATAGCTTTTGCTGGCATCGCTCTGGCTCTTTTAACCAAGCTCCCAATCACGCTCACCACCCTGCTTTTTGTAATGCTCATCGCCCTTGCCATAGCAGCCTTGGCGCGTAAGCATAAATTGCAGGAGTCCAATACTATCAGTATCTTTTTGTCGGTAAGTATGGCTCTTGGGGTCATCCTTATCTCACTTTCCCGAAATTATAGCTTTGATTTGGCCAGCTACCTTTTTGGCAATGTGCTGTTGATCACAACCGGCGAACTACTGGGCTTGGCGATTCTGGCTTTTCTGAATCTCGCCTTCGTGCTAATCTTTTACAAAGAGCTCTTTTACCTGACCTACAACGCCGAAATGAGCCGGGTTTTCAGAATCAGGATAAATCCTGTTAACCGTATATTCATGCTTCTGCTGGCGGCCAATATAGTGGTTAACTTAAAAAGTGCGGGGATCATCCTGGTGACCGCTCAACTCATCCTGCCTGCGGTAATTGCCTTCAACCTGGCTTCCAGGCTACCCAGGATAATCATGTTATCAGTAGCTGTCTCGCTGGTTTCGGCGCTTCTCGGTTTTTACCTTAGCTTCAGCGTGAATCTGCCTACTGGCGCGACAATTGTGCTGTGTGAGGCATTTTTGTTTTTTCTTACCCTGGGTTTTAAAAGGAGATATTAGTGAAAGCTGCATTGAACAAACTAGTATGCTTGCTGATCTCGCTGGGTTTCAGCATCCTTATATGGCAAGTGGGAGAAGTAAAACTGGCCGTTTTTTGGGCTAAAGCCAGCGTGCGAATCAGCGGCAATGGCTTTCAGGAAGTTACCTATGTCTCTTCCGACAGCCTTCTCCGAAGCTATATCCCAGGAGTAGGTAAAGTTCCTGACCCCCTTCTATTGGCTGAAGAGAGCTACAGAATGTATAAAACCCGCATTGAGCCAGAACGGCTTGATGCCTTTCTAAAGCTGAGCGAGAAACTTGAAAACAGCATCGACACCAGCGGTAGAATCCCCCAAACCTACGATTACAAAGCAGCCCGTTTGGTGCAACCCTGGTATAACAGCGCTACTCAAGCTGCCTCAGCAGTAGCTCTGGCAGCAAGGGCCGGGTATCTGCGCAATCCCGATACTTTCCAGAAAGCCAAAATAGTCTTTTCTTACCTGATCCCCGATTCCGGAACATTGAGTTCACGCTTACCGGATGGCTCTGTCTGGTTTTGGGAGTTTGGCCAGGAGAACTACTCAATGAAGGGAATGATTCAAACCCTTCTTAGCTTACATGAGTATCATCGAATCGTCGGCGACCCTCTCGCCGCAGAGCTATTTTCGAGTGGCGTCAAAGCCCTGCAGAAAAAACTGCCGGAATTGCAGACCAAAGGATGGCTGGACGATCAGTATCATAAAAAGAACCAGCGGAGTGAACATTGGGAGCTTACAAACCTGCTCTACGAACTGAACGCAATTACCCCGGATTCGCTATTTACTCCTGCCCTTGCTGGTTTTCAACATCGATATAACCAGTCCATTCTATTGCAGTTGACCCAGCGCCCCAGTTTTGGCCGATTATTCACCTTTGCCCTTACCTGGCTTCTGTTGTACCTTATTGCCTTCGCCTTTCTGAGACCGCATAAACCCCGGTCAAATCAGGACGACAGTCCTGCCCTACAATAGCTTGCCGGTGTAAAAAGGAACCAGGAATTCTGGCTCGTAGCTCAGCTTGGCCTGACGCAAACCTTCCAGGCCGATATCCTGTTCACGGTTTATGTATCTAAATCTTCCTTGCAGATAACGTACAGTTTCCCAATTGATTAGCTGGGCCGCACCCTTTTTGTCCGGGTCGAATTTCTCAAAATGCTCGGTAACCATCTCTGGGCTTTGGGGGGAAAAAATCGAATAAGCCGCGATCCGGTTGTTCAAACAGATTATCAAACCTTCCACAGGCAAAATGTCCCACATCTGCAGCGTGTTTTCAATCGCTTTGATCTCCGTCATCAGGTATATGCCATCTGCGCTCCGTTCGCGCCGCCATTTATGTGTGAATTGCAAAATGGGTTCGAACTTTTCACTGGTGATGGGCAGCACGTGATAGTCGGGATATGCGCGCTTGAATTGCGAAATCAGATTCTTTTTCTTGGCCAGTTTTTTGCCGCTGAGCTGCACCAGCTTGTCTATCTCATAAACATAATCGGCCCAAGCCCGGTCCGCAGAGATGCTAAAGTGCTTGTCCAGATCAGGATGAGCAAGGTAATACTCCTCTGGGATCAATATCAATTCCGCTTCTGGATAGCTGCTGCGAAACAGCTTTACCAAAGATGGCAGATCCTCGCTTTGAAAGCTCTCCCCCACTGGGAAGCAGATGTATTGGTACTTCGGATTGAAAATCACCAGATTGTTTTGCCACAACAACAGGTGATTTCGATAGATTTTTCCCCAAGCCAGGATGTTGGTAACCGTATAATCGCAGTTTTGGCGCGGAAACCGGCTGAGAAAGTCCTGGATCAGAGGAATATGATCCGGGGTGATAAGTTCCAAATTCTGCATTATTCTTCACTTAACAGGAATGGAGTGTAGTTTTGCATCACGGCAAAGCCCAATCCCTGGTAAAATCGCTCATAACCAGGTTCGCTGATCAGCCCGATCCACTGCAAACCCTTCTCTTTCATATAGCCCACCAAAGTGCGGATAATCCCTTTTCCGATGCCCTGCCCGCGCAAATCCTGGCGCACCGTTACGTCCTGGATATAGGCATCGCTAACCCCATCGCTTATGGCGCGTCCCATGCCGATTATCTCGTCATTTTGGATGGCAATGACGAAGCAAAAGGAATTGGCGATGATCTTATTTACCAGTTCCAAATATTCGGGCTTTTCATCCGTTTGCCACCAGCCGGCCTGGCGGTATAAACTAAGGATTTCCTGGGGATCGGCATGCTTTACCACTTGATAGATTACTGATTCCATTCGTTGCTTTCCTGTTTTACTAGTTGTGTATTGTAGGTCAATACCAGAAAGGCGCGGATATTTGTCAAGTATGCTGTGGGAATGGGGGAGCGAGGATTAGAG
>Ga0302250_1002476_pt1 | contig 11305 bp, 7 predicted proteins | sample AAG_RA_Asp_MG_FD_193536 | JGI IMG/M metagenome (GOLD analysis project Ga0302250, IMG submission 193536) | Enriched activated sludge microbial communities from anaerobic digester in WTTP, New Holstein, Wisconsin, United States - AAG_RA_Asp | ecosystem: Engineered > Bioreactor > Anaerobic >... | reverse complement strand
CCGCCGTAGTTGGCCGGTATCCCCCGGGTACCCAGGATGGCGATCTTAAGCGGCGGCGTGCTCATGGTCCGTCCCGGGACGGAGAACGGGTACGTAGGCCAGGCTGATGAGGGCGCAGTACATCAGCAGGACCTCGGAGTCCCCGAAGTTGTATTCGAACAGCCCGCCCACGAACAGGGCGACGGTGACCGCGATGGCCAGCACGGGCCACAGCGTGGCGCCCGGGTCCGGACCGGCGCGCAGTTGCCGGAACCGGCGCCAGTGATCGACGACGATCTGCGCCAGCAGCCAGAGCCAGCAGGCCAGAGCCGGGAGGCCGCGCTCGGCGGCGATCTGGATGATGTTGTTGTGGAGGTGCTGGTAAAAGTCGGGCCGGATGTGGGCGTCCGCCCCGTAGCGATAGATGAACTGGTCGATCATCCGCGGCCCCACGCCCACGAGCGGTCGGTCGGCGACGATCCGCACTCCGGTGCGCATCATGTCCAGCCGCGCGGCGTTGCCCGCCTCGGCCGGGTCCAGGAGGTGCCGGACCCGTTCCCGGACCAGGTTGGGCGCCGCCAGCAGCACCACGGCCAGCACCACCGGCGCCGCCAGCAGCCAGCGGGGTCGCGTCAGCAACAGCGCGGCGGCCGCCCCGAAGCCGAAGCCGATCCAGCATCCGCGAGTCAGCGTGAACACCAGGGCGGCGGCAAGCAGCAGGGCGGCGGCGAGCAGCAGCGGCCAGCCGGTCCGGCGTGATCCGAATTCGAAGAGCAGGAGCGGCAGCAGCGCGGTCAGCGCCAGCATCAACTGGCCGGAAAACGTCATGTGGTGGCTCATCAGGCCGTGGATGCGGTAGAGCGGCTCGGTGGCGGTGACGAACTGGACCAGGCCCACTCCCGCTGACAGCGTCATCGTGGCCAGCAGCAGCAGCAGGAATGTCCGGGACTGGGCCGGCCGGTCGAGCACCAGCAGCAGCATGGGAATCAGAAAGAGCAGCAGCAGTTTTTTCAGGTGGAACAGGCTCAGGAGTGGTGCGTCCGAACAGAGCGCCGAGACGACGGACCAGACGATGAAGCCGATGATGGGCCAGTAGAACCGGGGGAGCGGCAGCCAGCTCGGGAAGCGAAGCACGGGATACGCCACCGCGCCGCAGACCACGGCGACGGCCAGCAGGATCTGCGTGGCCGACAGGCTGACCGGAATGGCCACCACCGTGGCCGTCATGAACAGCAGAATGATGATGCGCCGCCACCACGCCGGGAGGAAGTGGCGTCGCAGACCGTCCATGAGGCGCGCCGCGGCCGGTTGAGTCATGTTCGCCCCTGGTTTCAGCTCCGGTTGAAGAACGCGCGCACGGCCGTGATGGTCTCGGCCACCTCGGGCTCGGTGATGCCCTGGTACAGCGGAAGCGAAAGCACGGTGCGCGAGCACTCCATCGAGACGGGGAAATCTTCCGGCGCGTACCCCAGGTGGAGGTAGGCCTTCTGGACGTGAAGCGGGATGGGGTAATGCACCGCGGTGCCGATGCCCCGCTCGGTGAGGAAGGCGCGCAGGGCGTCGCGCTGCTGCGTGCGCACCGAGAACAGGTGCCAGGCGTGGGTCGCCCCCTCGGTGATCGGCGGAAGGACGAGGTCGCCGACCTGGCGCAGGCCGTCGTAGTAAACGTCCGCCCAGTGGGCCCGCTGGCGGTTCCACTCGGGCAGATGCCGGAGCTTCTCGTTGAGCACGGCCGCCTTCAGCGCGTCCATGCGGGCGTTGTATCCCTCGAACTCGTGGGCGTAGCGGGCGCTCTGGCCGTGATTGCGCAGGGCCAGGACTTTCTGGGCCAGCTCCTCGGAGTGGGTGGTCACGAAACCGCCCTCGCCGGTGGCGCCCAGATTCTTGGTGGGATAGAAGCTGAAGGTGCCCATGGTGCCGAGGCCGCCGACGGCGCGGCCGCCGAGCGTGGCGCCGTGCGCCTGGCAGGCGTCCTCGACCACCCACAGCTTGTGGCGGCGGGCGATGTCCATGATGGCGTCCATGGGCGCCGGGTTGCCGTAGAGGTGCACCGGGATGATGCCGCGGGTGCGCGGGGTGATGGCGGCCTCGAGCTTCCGCGGGTCCATGTTGTAAGTGTCCGGATCGATGTCCACGAACACCAGCCGGGCGACGTTCTGGGTGATCACCTCGGCGGTGGCGATGAAGGTGAACGGGACGGTGATGATTTCGTCGCCCGGCTCCAGGCCGCAGGCGGCGATGGCCAGGCGCAGCGCGTCGGTGCCGCTGTTGACGGCGACGCCGTGCGGCACCTGGCAGAAGCGGGCGAAGTTGGCCTCGAACTCCTGCACGTAGGCGCCGCCGATGAAGGCGCTCTTTTCGAGGATGTCCGAGAACAGGGCCAGGGCGTGGTCGCGGATCTCGCGGTTCTGGCGGCTGAGATCCAGGAAGGGAACAGGCATAGGGGCTACTCCTTGACAGTGTGTGCGGTGGGTCGGGCCTCGGTCCGCGCGGTCGCGACCGGCGGTGTCCGGTCCCGCCGGCGGGTCAGCGTGAGGCGGCGGCCGCCTGCGCCTGGAACCAGGCGAGCGTCCGGGTCAGGCCGTCCTCGAAGCCCACGCGGGGCAGGTAATTCAGGTATTCGCGGGCGGCGGTGATGTCGGCCTCGGAGTGTCGCACGTCGCCGCGGCGGGGCGGCTCGTGCACGGGTCGGAGACCGGCGCCCAGCCTGCGGTTCAGCAGGTCGACGATGGCGAGCAGGTCCACCCGGACGCCGCAGGCGATGTTGAACACCCGGCCGCAGGCGGCGGGCGGCGCCGCGGCCGCCAGCAGGTTGGCCTCCACCACGTTGTCGATGTACGAAAAGTCCCGCGACTGCCGGCCGTCGCCGTAGATGATCGGCGGCTCGCCGCGGAGCATCCGGCTGATGAACAGGGGGATGACGGCGGCGTACTGGGAGGCGGGGTTCTGCCGCGGTCCGAACACGTTGAAATAGCGGAGCGCCACCGTCTCCAGTCCGTAGAGCTGGTGGAACTGGCGGCAGTAGATCTCACCGGCCAGCTTCGTCAGGGCATACGGCGACAGCGGGTCCGTCGGCATCGTCTCGCGCTTGGGCAGCGTCGGGGTGTCGCCGTAGGCCGACGAGGAGGCGGCGTAGACGACGCGCCGCGCCCCGCCGTCGCGGGCCGCCAGCAGCACGGCCAGGGTGCCGCCGATGTTGTGGTCGTTGGTCCGGGCGGGATCGTCCACCGAGCGCTGGACGGATGCCAGGGCGGCCTGGTGGTAGACGGTGTCGACGTCGGTGAGGCAGCGGCGCAGCAGCGCGGCGTCGGTGACGGAGCCCTCGACGATCTCCAGCCGGCCGTCCCCGGCGGCGGCGAGCGCCTCGGCCAGGTTCTCCCGGCGGCCCGTGCTGAAGTTGTCGATGACGCGGACCCGCCGCCCGCGCGCCAGCAGCGCGTCCACCAGGTTGGAGCCGATGAAGCCCGCGCCGCCGGTGACGATGTCCCACGCCATAGACAACCCCCGAATAAAAGATGCCATCTTAGCAGAAAGTCGCGGCGCCGGCCACCGGTTCCTGAAAAATTATTGAAACACCCGGAGGCGTGTGGTACCCTGCTCCACTTGATTTTGACCAGGAGGTTGACCATGGCCATCAACGGCAAGCACCTGTTCTCTTCGGAATCGGTCACCGAAGGGCATCCCGATAAGATCGCCGACCAGATTTCCGACGGCGTCCTCGACGCCATCATGGCCCAGGATCCCTACGGCCGCGTAGCCTGCGAGACCCTCGTCACCACCGGGCTGACCCTGGTGGCCGGCGAGATCACCACCGATTGCTACGTGCACGTTCCGGAAATCGTCCGCGAGACCATCAAGAAGATCGGCTACACCAGCGCCGAATACGGCTTCGACTACCTGACCTGCGGCGTCATCACCACCATCGACAAGCAGTCGCCCGACATCGCCATGGGCGTGGACACCGGCGGCGCCGGCGACCAGGGCATCATGTTCGGCTTCGCCTGCAACGAGACCGAGGAATTGATGCCCATGCCCATCCACCTGGCCCACCAGCTCACGCTGCGCCTCACCGAGTGCCGCCGGAAGAACATCCTCCACTTCCTCCGTCCCGACGGCAAGAGCCAGGTCACCGTGGAATATGACGGCAACAAGCCGGTGCGGGTCCCCGCGGTGGTGGTGAGCACCCAGCATCATCCCGAGATCCCCATCGAGGAGCTGCGAGAACAGGTCCGCGAGCACATCGTCGCCCCGGTTATCCCGGCCGAGATGATCACTCCCGAGACGAAGTATTACATCAACCCCACCGGCCGCTTCGTGATGGGCGGTCCCCAGGCCGACTGCGGGCTCACCGGCCGCAAGATCATCGTGGACACCTACGGCGGCGTGGGCTCCCACGGCGGCGGCGCCTTCTCGGGCAAGGACCCGTCGAAGGTGGACCGCTCCGCCTCCTACATGGCCCGTTACATCGCCAAGAACGTGGTTGCCGCCGGCCTGGCCGACACGATTGAGCTGCAGCTGGCCTACGCCATCGGCGTGGTGGAGCCCGTCAGCATCATGGTGGACACCTTCGGCACGGCCAAGGTGGACGAGGACAAGTTGAAAAAGGTCATCCAGGAAGTCTTCCCCCTGACCCCGCGGGGCATCATCGAGCACCTGGACCTGCGGCGGCCCATCTACCGGCGCACCGCCGCCTACGGCCACTTCGGCCGCAGGGAGCCCGGGTTCACCTGGGAGCTCACCGACAAGGTGGACGTGCTCAAGAGCGCCTTCAACCTGTAGCCGCTTCGAAGCCCGCCCGGCGGGCGACGGCATATTCCGAGGGGACCTCCGGGTCCCCTCGTTCATTTATTGGCTATTGTTGATTGCTTATATATTATTGGCTATTTTGGGGCGAGTTGGGCCTTGCCGAAATGTGGATCTGGGGACCTGGGTGCTGGGACCTGGGATCTGGGACCTGGGACCTGGGACCTGGGATCTGGGACCTGGGCCCTGAGTACTGGGACCTGGGCCTTTGGACCTGGGATCCGGGACCTGGATCCAGGGATTTGGGTTTTGGGAATTGGGATCAATTAACCAGGACCCAGAACCCAGGTCCTAGGTCCTCGGTCCTTGGTCCGAAGTCCAATGTCCGATGACCGATCGCCGTTTCGCCGGCTCGCCCTTCGCCGGTTCGATTCCCGCCGGCTCGCCCTTCGCCGGTTCGATTCCTGCCGGCCCGCCCTTCGCCGGTTCGATTCCTGCCGGCTCGCCCCTCGCCAGTTCGATCCCCGCCGGCCCGCCCTTCGCCGGTTCGATTCCTGCCGGCTCGCTCCGCGGGGGGTTGCGCCGGGGCGCCGGGCTGGACTATACTGACATTTTGCATCGTCCCGCATCACAACCGCATGGGAGGCTTTCATGAATAACCTGGAACAGCAGCTCCGCGACCTGGCCGCCAAGGTGGTGGAGAACAACCTGTGGCGCCAGCGCCGCTGCATCAACCTGATCCCGTCGGAGAACACCCCGTCGCTGCTGGTGAAGCTGTGTGAAATCAGCGATCCCTCCGGCCGCTACGCCGAGCACAAGACCGCGCTGAAGAAGGAGATCGAGGCCCTCACCGGCACCGGGGCGCTCAAGGGCGACCAGGTCTACTACTACCAGGCCACCGATTTCATCTACGAGGTGGAGGAGCGGCTCAAGCAGGAGTTCGGCGCCTACCTCGGCGCCTCCGAGGTGGAGGCCCGCCCCGTGAGCGGCCAGATGGCCAACGAGATCGTCTTCAAGGCCACGGTCAAGTTCCTCGGCGGCGCCGGCGAGGGCTTCCCCAAGCTGACCGCGACGGGTCGCCTAGCCACCGCCATGAACAACAACCTGAACTACGGCGGCCACCTCAGCGCCCAGCCGTTCGGCGCCCTGTTCAACTTCGCCGACGGCGACCCGGTCAACTTCCCCCTTGAGGCCGGCAACCCCTACAAGATCGATGTGGCCCGGATGCTGGAACTGGTGCGCGAGCACCGGCCGCCCATCATCGTGTTCGGCAAGAGCATGTTCCTGCACCCCGAGCCGGTGAAGCCCCTCCGTGAGCTGGTGGACGCGATGCCCGACTACCGGCCCGTGATCATGTACGACGGCGCCCACGTCATGGGCATCCTGGGCCCCGGCTTCCAGGATCCGCTGGCCGAGGGCGCCGACGTGGTCACCGGCTCCACCCACAAGACCTTCTTCGGCCCGCAGCGCGGCATCATCGCCGGGCGCCTGCCCAAGGGCTCGCCCATGCGCAAGCTCTGGCTCGAGGTCAACGCCCGCTCATTCCCCGGCTCGACCAGCAACCATCACCTGGGCACGCTGCTGGCGATGCTGGCCGCCACCCTCGAGATGAACCACTTCAAGGCCGAGTACCAGGCCGCGGTGCTGGCCAACGCCCGCGCGTTCGCCGCCGCCTGCCACGCCGCCGGCATCCCGGTGGAAGGGGGCGAGGCCGACGGCTTCACCCGCACCCACCAGGTGGTCATCCGGGTCAAGCCGTTCGGCGACGGCAAGGAGATCGCCGCCCGCCTCGAGGCCAACAACATCATCACCAACTACCAGGCGCTCCCCGACGACGAGACGTTCTACCACCCGAGCGGCATCCGCATGGGCGTGTCCGAGATGACCCGGTTCGGCATGGGCCCGGCGGACTTCGCCGAGCTGGCCCGGCTGCTCGCCGACGTGGTCATCCGCAAGAAGGACGTCGCCGCCGACGTGGCCGCCTTCCGCGGGAAGTTCAGCCGGATGCGTTTCTGTCTCGACGCCGAGGCGACGATGCAGGTCGCGCCGGCCGTCTTCGCCAGCGTCTTCCCCGATTCGTCGTACTTCCAAAGCTTCGCCGAGGCGCTGCGGCGGATCTGATCGAATCAGCGAGCCGGCGAACCGGCGAGCGTCGTGCTCGTAACCGAAATCGTAATCGTGCTCGTAATCGTGCCCGTGATCGCACCCCGCTCACGGGCACATTTTTTCGATACAAAGAGCAGATAATCGAAGCAATCGGACCTGGGTCCTCGGTGCTGGGACCTGGGGTCTCGGTCTTGGGTTCTAAATGCCGAGTCAAAAACCAGGTCCCAGAACCCAGGTCCCAGGTCCGACTATTGTTGAAGGTTGATAGTTTATGGTTGATCCTTGGTGGCGAATGCCGAGCCCCGAACCCCGAACCGCGAGACCCGGTGGCTGGGAACGAGCCTCGAGTCTCGATTACGATCACGATTACGAATTACGATTACGAGCACGAACCATCAACCATCAACACTCTTTGTGCCCTTCGTGCCTCTCTGTGGTGAATGAAGCCCGCCCTACTTCCCCGGCACCAGCGGCACGAACCGCACCGGCATGAGATTTTCGGTGCGGGTGCGGCCGTCCGTTTCCCGGGTGATGCGGAGCAGGTACTGGATGTCGTGGGTTCCCCCCACGGGGATGACCATCACCCCGCCCGGCGCGAGCTGTTCCACCAGCCGCGGCGGCACCGTCGGCGCCGCCGCGGTGACCACGATGGCGTCGAAGGGCGCCGCCTCGGGCCAGCCGCCGTAGCCGTCGCCGATGCGGCAGCGCACGTTGGGGCAGGGGAGCGCCGCGAGCAGGGCCGCCGCCTTCTGCCCGAGTTCCGGCAGCAGCTCGATGGTGTACACCTCCGCCACCAGCGCCGCCAGCACCGCGGCCTGATAGCCGGAGCCGGTGCCCACCTCCAGCACCTTGTGCTCGGGCCGCGGGCGGATCGCCTCGGTCATGAAGGCGACGATGTACGGCTGCGAGATGGTCTGGCCGCTGCCGATGGGGAGCGGCCCGTCCTCGTGGGCGGCGGCGATGTAGGGCTCCGGGACGAAGCGGTGGCGGGGCACGGCGAGCATGGCGGCAAGCACGCGCTCGTCGCGGACGCCGCGGGCGCGGATCTGCTCGTCCACCATGCGGCGTCGCAGCGCCGCGAAGCCGTCGTCGGGCGGCCCCGGCGGTGTCGATGGGGCGCCGTTGGGTCCGGCGGCGCCGGGCGCCCGGCAGGCCAGCAGGACGGCCAGCCCGGTCCCCGCGACGAGCAGGGCCCACAGCAGGAGGTACTTCATGGCGGTTCTCCTCGGCGGCCTGTTACCCCTATTGTAATGCGCCGCCCGCCGGGGCGCAATCGGGAGACGGAGCGGTGAACAGTGAACAGTGAACAGTGAACGGTGAACGGTGAGGAGATAGGAAATAGGAGATAGGAAATAGGAGATAGGAGATAGGAGATAGGAGATAGGAGATAGGAGATAGGAGATAAGAGAATCAAACCCCTTCGTGCTCGTAATTCGTAATCGTGATCGTAATCGTAATCGAGGCTCGAGACTCGAGACTCGAGGCTGGTTCCCAGTCACCGGGTCTCGCGGTTCGGGGCTCGGGGCTCGGCACTCGCCACCAAGGATCAACCATCAACTATCAACCATCAACAATAATCGGACCTGGGTTCTGGGTCCTGGTTGTCGGACCTTGGACCTGGGACCTGGGTGCCAGGTCCTTGCTGACAGATCCCAGATCCAATGATGATGAACGAATGCCGCAGCTGAAGCGGCGGGAAAAAAGTAATATTCTGAATCACCCGACCAGGAGGAGCACCGGCATGGCGTTATGCTACGGGAATCGGCACCTGAAGCAGCTGCTGCAGGCGGGACGCCTGCGCCACAGGCCACCGAGCCTTGCAGAGTACGTGTCGCCGGTGAGCTCCAGGCGAATGGAGTTGTTCAGAATGCCGCGGCGGCAGGGCAAGGCGACACCCGGCGATGGGAATGACACGCCATGAACTGGGGAGTTTTTTCGGCGGAGGAGCCAGGACGACGAACCCAATCACGGAGAATCCGCCTGCCCCTGCGGCTCCTCTTCCGCTGCCAGCCGGAAGTGGACGGTCACCGTGCCGCGAACCGGGACTGGACGGCCGTTCAGGATCATCGGCTTGTACCGCCATTTTCGAACCGCATCCGCCGCCGCTGCTTGCAGCAGCGGGTGTCCGGACACGGGGCGCACGTCGCTGACCTCGCCCCGGGTGTTGACCTGGATATCCAAAACGACAGTGCCCTGAAGGCGCGCCGCACGGGCCACCGCCGGATATTGCGGCGGTACACGCTCCAGGGGGGCGGACTCCAGATAGTCCGTGGATACATGGATCGGGGTCTCGTCTTCTGCGTCGGTCAGTGATCCGTCCCCTGCCGGGTGGGGAGCCGCTGCCCCCTTCCGGACCGTTTTCCCGTCGCCAAGCGGTGCGTCGAGAACGCTTCCCTCGAAACCTCCCTCGACGCCTCCCCCGAAAATTTCGTCCGCGGCGCCGTCGTCGGCGGAGGGCGGGGGAGGCGGCAACTCGATCGGGACCTCATCTGATGACGCCGGATCCAGGCGGTCCGCTGGAGCGGACACGGCCGGCCCGGCTGCCAGCATGTGAATGTACCCGACCACCGTTCGATAAACCCACCAGTGGGCGCCGACCGCCAGGGCCAGGATCGCCAAAAAAACGATTGGCTGGATCATCGGTGCGGTTGTCCGGCCGCCGTCCCGCCGGTACCGCCAGGCCAGGAATGCCGCCGGCAGCAGAGCCAGGATACCACCGCCGAAATACAACAGCGTCAGATGAGGAGATGAAAGGACCAGATCGTGGGACGCGGTCATGGCGAACTGCGTACAGACGTCGATCCGGAACAGCAGGGCCACCGCACCGGCCGCCGACCAGAAGGCCAGTCCCACCGCCGCCGCGGCGGCCACCCCGCCTGGCGAGCGCCCCGCCCATCCGGACAGAGCCCACAGCACCACCGCTCCGACGGCCAGGAGCACCAACCACCCGGCCGATTCGTGGCGGAGCACCCAGAACACGATCAATCCCAGCGCCGGCAACCCCATCGCGGCGGCCGGTAAAATGCCCGCCGGCTGGAGCCGCCGTTCCCGCTCGCCCAGGGCCAGGAGCAGCAATCCTGCTCCGATTGAGGCCAGCAGCCAGCAGGCGAACCAGGAGCCCGCCAGCGGGAACAGCATGATCTCGGCCAGGCCGGCGGCCACGGACCCCATTCCTCCAACTCCCATCGCCACCGCCTTGTCGATCTCGGCCAAGCCGGGCCGAGTCATTAACTCTCCGGCCAGCCAGGGGAGGATGCCGGCGGCCCAGCACGCGGCGGCTGGAATGCGCCAACCCAGGCCGCGGAGCACGAGACAGACGACGGCTGTAACCACCGCCGCGGCTGCCACCGCCAACCAGATCAGCAGGTGCAGCTTGGGGATTGCAGCCCAGCTGCCCGTCATGTCTACCTTTCTCGCGATCCATAGCCCCATCGTGCCCAGGGCGGCCATCGAGCCGAGGAGGGGCAGGGCGGCGGCTGAAACGATGCCTGGCGTGGTCGAACGGGTCCGGACGGAAGGATCGGGCGCCTCCGCACCGGATGCATGCACCGTGGGCATGAGTGACCTCCTGAACCGTATCGGTTTGGCCCATTTCTTCCTGGTCGTGCGCCGGCGGGCCGGGCGGCGCCACATCCTGCCCCGACGCCCAAAACGGTGCAGGCGCAGGATCCCGAGTGGATGTCCGCAAAGAAGGAGGAGTCGGAATAATGGTACCATGCGGTGCGTGGCGGCATCAAGAACCGTCGGTTCGGCACGTGATGAATTGCACCCGTCCGGCATTCGCGCCGCTGTGTGCACGGGCGGCGCGGGGCCAGGCAGAACTCGGGGCGTGACGGTGCGTTCGCGACCGCCCGTCCACCCGGTTGTTGCCGCCCCTTCGGTTATCGGTATGCAAGGGCAGCGATTTGCTGTAATACTGATGATTCTGCAAGAACTCACCGGGAGGTGTCCCATGAACGGACGTCTGGGTTGGATCGGGATACTGGTGGCGATGTCTGTGGCCGGGGCCGGGTTGACCGCGCTCTTTTCCGACGGGGTGGCGGTCCGTGGCGACAGCCGTGGCTGCATGTCGGCAGAGACGGGCAGCCCGCAAGTGGATCCGCCCGGCAACAGCGCAATCGGTGAAAAAATCTCGCTGGGCGCCAAAACCGCCATCATCCCCGCGCCGGTGTGGGTGATCGGATCCTATGACAAGGAGGGGAAGCCCAACCTGATGACGGCCGCATGGGTGGGAATCTGCGCCTCGACCCCGCCATCCGTCACGGTCTGTCTGCGGAAAGCCACCTACACGCATGGCAACATCATGGAGCGGAAAGCCTTCACGGTGAACATCGCTTCGGAATCGCTGGCCCGGTACGCCGCGTATGTCGGCCGGGTATCCGGAAGGACTCAGGACAAGTTTCTGAAGACGGGCCTGACGCCGGTGAAAAGCGCCCGGGTGGATGCACCGTATGTCAAGGAGTTCCCCCTGGTCGCG
>Ga0302250_1002475_pt1 | contig 11305 bp, 11 predicted proteins | sample AAG_RA_Asp_MG_FD_193536 | JGI IMG/M metagenome (GOLD analysis project Ga0302250, IMG submission 193536) | Enriched activated sludge microbial communities from anaerobic digester in WTTP, New Holstein, Wisconsin, United States - AAG_RA_Asp | ecosystem: Engineered > Bioreactor > Anaerobic >... | reverse complement strand
GCAGGAGGACGAGGTCGGCGGACGGTTGTTTCGCCGGCTTTGGCTCCCGCTCCCTGAATTCACGGAGAATACGGGAGGGGTCCGCTGCAAGCTCCTTCTCCCACTCACCGGCCTTCTCAAGCGCCACGGATTCAGCCGCAAGAGGCGAGAGCGGGGAGTACTCGAAGGTGTTGGTCCGGAATGATGCAAGCCGCCTCTCTCCGTCAGAGACTGCGAGAACGTAGCGGACCATGCGGGGGTAGAGGGCTGAGTAGTCCTCGCGATCGAGCGTGAGGAGGTAATCTGCTGCCCCGCTTTTGACCGGTGTTTCCCGCAGCCGTTCCCGGACCGGTTCCATGGGGGATCATATTGCGGGCTGGTTGAAATGGTTAACGATAGTGGTCACTTCAGCGGCTTCCGGAACACGATCCAGTAACCCGAATCGTCTTTATTGAGATCATAATCCCGGATACCTGCAAAGACAAGTGCTGCCCGCACCTTTGGGGGTGTGCAGTTCTGTGACCACCGGTTCCGTTTCTCCTTCCATTCCGGATCCCGGACCCGCATCTTTTCAGCGATCTCGTCCTTGAGGCGTGCATTTCCAAAACCGCCTCCAATGTACGCAATTCCCCCGGGCCTGATGACCCGCAGGCATTCGGAAAAACCCCGGGAGAGGTTTGGCCAGAAGAAAAACGACCCCCGGCTGACAACAAGGTCCATCGACCCGGTATTGAACGGGATTTCCATGACATCGCCAAAGACGGCCCGTACGCGGCGTTCAAGCCGGTATTTCCGGATATTCTCTTCCGCTATCCTGAGCATGGGCCGGGAATTATCCATTGCACAGACTTTCAGGTCCGATAAGGTTGCAAGCGCGATGGCGAGATGCCCGGGGCCGCACCCTAAGTCGAGGCACTGACCCTGCTCGATACCGGTCCTTTCAAGGATCTGGTTGGCGATGACCGGGTAAATGGGGAAGAAGATGGTCTGGGCAATCTCATTGAAATCGGCAGCGGACTCATCCGTATGCTCCTCCCGGTTCACGGTCCTGGACGCCATTCCTTCCCCATACCTGGATTAGCGGATCGACGGATCCAACAAACTGTTCACTTCGCTGTCCGAGAGATCGTAGTGATAGAACTTGCTGTAGAACTCCCTTGTCAGGGCCGGCATGTCGATATCCGTGAACTTTTCGGGATACAGAACCTTTGCCGTCCACGGGATACCGATGATCCGGTTGACACCGGGCGGCCGGTCGAACCAGGTGAACGGCGACTGCGGGACAAGGTAGATCCGGTGGTTCTTCACGGCCGGGATCACCTGCCAGAGCGTGTCGTTGGAGATGGTCTTGTAGAATCCGGGGTCACCGACAATAATGACATCGGGGCTCCACTTCGTGACCTGTTCCATCGAGACGGTTGTCCGCCCGTTGCCCGGCGTAATGGCACAATCAGCGACATTGATCCCACCGGCGAGATCGATCAGTTCTGCATGAGGGGAGCCGATCGGATCGGTCTGGAGTCCCTTGGGGCCTTCTGCATAGTAAACCCGGACCTTCTGGTCATCAGGGATCGTCTTTACCGTGGACGTGACCTTTGAGAGGACACGGTTGTAGAATTCCGAGAGTGACGCCGCCTGCTGGTCCGCGCCAAGGAGTGACCCGAGGAATGCTATCGAGGGATCGTACTGGGTCACGTTTGCTGCATCCGTGATGCCGACCACGGATATGGTACCGAACTTCTGCTGGCGCTCATTGACGGTGCTCGTGGCATTGGGATCCCCGAGTGTCGACATGTCAATGATGATGTCGGGGTTCATGGCGATGAAAGACTCATAATTCCCGGTCTGGGTGCCGAACCATCCGCCCACAACGGTCAGGTTCCGGTACTTTGCCGGCATATACACCGAGCCGTCGGGAGCGGGGTTCGGGTTGAAGTTGACGCCGATCAGCTTGTCCGGTGCAAGGACGTAGACTTCAAGTGTTGTCGGAGGGCCGGTGGCCAGTACTCTGCTGACTGGCTGGGGCACGAAAATATTCCGCCCCATCATGTCGGTGATCATCTTCGTATTTTGTGCTACAGGAGCCGTTGCCGGTGCATGGCCGACTGAGGCCCCGCTGAGTGTTATCACGGCAATACCCGCAATAATGAGAAATGCGACGGTGATCAGGATGTACTGGTTCTTCTTATCCATGGGTATCACCACAACAATCACGCCTTAGCTTTTCCGGACAGGATCTCCTTCACCTGGTCTGAGGTGAGGGGATAGCCGAAGAATTTCTTGTAGAATACGATGGTCTCTGCTTCCAAGTCGAGATCCGCGAATGTATCCGGGTAGAATGTTTTGGCTGCCCACAGCACGGTCAGCGGTGTTTCGATCCCGCGATGACTCCAGATGTGCGCTCCCATCGGTGTGATATATACCCTCTTGTTCTTGATGGCAGGGACAGAAGACAACCTAGTGTCATTGTACACTGCCCCAATCTCTGCTGGTGATGCAACAATGATGATATCCGGGTTCCATTTCACGATCTGTTCTGGTTCGATCTTCAGGCTCTCGGTCTGGCGAGGTTCATCAGTCACGCTCTTCCCTCCTGCTTTCGTGATCCACCAGTCCCCGATCTTGTGCGGAACGCTCATGCTGGTATACTGGAAATACAGAACCTTCGGACGCTGGTCCGCTGGGATTGTGGACACCTTTGCATCGATCCGCTGGATAGTCATATCAAAGAACTGCACGTATTCCTGAGCTTTCTCCTGCTCATCATATATCTCACCCATGAGCGTCATCAGCTTCTTCACATCCTCGGCATCCACCCATGAGAGATAGACCACCCTGATATCGCTTTTATCGAGGCTCTTGACCGTAGCCATGTCCATAGTGAAGACTAGGTCCGGCCCTGCCTTCAGGATCTCCTCGGCATTCGGCTCATAGGAGGCCGACTGCATCCCCGGCTGGCCGATAAGGTTAGGGGCAAAGACTTGCTGGTACTTCCAGCGTCCCTGTTTGATGAAGGATTCCGGCAGCCCGTTAGCTATCGTCCCGTTCTTCCCGAGCGCAAAGATGAATGTGTTCTGGACCGGGACCGACCCGATCGTCACTACTTTCTGGACCGGAACGGGGATTGTCACATTTCTCCCCATCATGTCCGTTATCGTTTTCGTGGTGTGTGACGGTACCGTGTGGCCTTCCGAGGCATAGACCGCATACCCTGCTGCACAGAGAACCACGATCACTGCCACACCGATAATGATGAAACTGCTTTTCTTATCCATACCATACTCCCTAAATTTTTTTTGTCCTGGTCGTGCCATTTACCGGGAAATGATCGTTCCGGATACTGATCCGGTCCGCGGATTTGCCAAAGAAATGATAACCGGAGCCGCCTTCACTCAGGATATCCAGGAGATCGTCAGGATGGAGCACGAGGTCACCGCCCAGCACAGATACCCCGTGCCGGAAGAAGGCCCCCGGCAGCATGCTTGCCGTCGGCCCGACAATGATGATGTGTGCCCCCTTCTTCGCACTGGCGAGGATGGGCTCAAGCGAGTGGAAGAGGAGAGACGTGCCGGTGATGACCAGCAGGTCTGCTTGCGGAACTACTTCGGATGTCCGTTCTACCGGCACCCAGAAGGGCATCTCGTCAGGCTTGAGGGTCCGGGGGTCCATCTCGATGATCGAGTACGGCTTTCCCCGTTTTTTCAGCCGCATCAGGATTGGTACAAGTGCCCCGATGACAACGACATGTGCGTCATCCGGGATCTCTACCGTTTCCAGAGGGTCCGTTCCACGTTCGATGTGATAATCCTCCGGAGGTTCCTGCTCCCAGCTGGATGCCGATAGGGCATTTACTACTGCGATCCCGAAGGCCCGTTTAACCGGGCCCGGATCGAAGAGGGCATCAAGGAAGGTCGTGACCGGCCGGCCCCGGAACTTACCGGACCATGGAAGCGCCCGGAGCGAGCTCGGGCAGCAGACTGCCTGAGGGATCTCCTTGATGGGCGTGAAACAGAGTCCACCCGACCCGTTGCTGAGTTTCACCCCGGTGAAGAAGATCCCGATGACAGCCCGTTCGACCGTGATGCCACCGAACTTATGACCGAACCGGGACTGGAGTTCGTCGACGGTCTCCCGAAGGATTGCCCCGGGTTCAGCGGAGATGGCAGTGTCGGGTCGGCTTTTCTGTTCCGGGCGCCGGCGGTTTACTGGCATGAACTGCACCCGCATGAACGTTCCTGGCGGGGCAGCGGGCTCTGCCCTTCCGGCACCTTCTCGGCAACGTGTACCTGCGAGTCCCCGAAGTTCGTGGCGATGGTGGCCCGTTTCGTAACAACCAGACCGTTCATGAACATCGCGGAGGCAAAGTCCTCCGGGTGGCAGAGCGGATGCCCGTAACTGTGGATGGACCGGTCGAGTTCCCTGACGCCGGAAGATCCGGCTCCGCAGACCGGGCCGCAGAACCAGTGGTTGGAGACAAAGAGCCCCCGGGGTTTCAGGCTGTTGCAGACTTTTTTGAAGATAGCGGGAAGATCGGCCCGGAACTTGTAGAGCAGGTGAGAGATGAGCACGATATCGTAGCCGGAACCGGGATCATCGGTTACGATATCACCTGCCATAACGGTGATGCGGTCTTCCATACCATACTGCCGGATAAATTCCTGGGTCAGGTCAACGACATGGGGTTTGTCAAAAACAACCGCATGGAGACGGGGGTTCTGCTGACAGGCGGCAATCGCGTAGAGGCCGTGTCCACCCCCGATATCGAGAAGTGTTTCAGCGTTACCAAAACCGTCCCATGTACTAAGGATCTTCGTGATGCCCTGGACTTCCCCACGCAGGGCCCGCTCGCCCGCTGCCCGGAGAAACTGCGGGCCCGGTCCCTCGGAAAAGCCGGTGTTTTTCGGAGCGGTGAGGGCAAGCGTCTCAGCAAGATTGTCCCACTGGCCGTTGCCATCTGCGGCATTCAGGATCCAGTCGCCCTGGTATGCCGGGCTGCCCCGGACCAAAAGCCGTGTTGCGAGGTCCGTATTCCCGAAGCGATCATCCTTTCCGGAAAGGAATCCAAGATCGATAAGCGTCTGGAAGAAACTCCGGGTGAACATACCGTTGATGGACAATGCCTTTCCGATATCTTCCCGTAATGCGGGGCCGTGCTCGTCCAGCCAGTCAAAGAGGCCGAGTGTCAGGGCCGCACGGAGTACCTGGTAGCTTTTATACCCCTCAATTATGTTATCGATCGAGGAGATCTCCTCCCCGATCCTGATATTGATGAGATCTGGTTTTTTGCCGTTCATACATCTTCACGTGTTCCGTTATTTTGTGGCAGGCTGCGGGTTGAGGAATTTCTCATACTCAGCGTCGCTGAGTGTGTACCCGTAATACGTCCGGTAAAAGTCCTGCGTCTCAGCTTTGAGATCAATGTCGGAGAATTTCTCCGGGTACAGTGTCTTTGCAAGCCAGATGATTCCTAACGGCGCTTCGGGCGACGGCCGATCCCACCAGAACGATCCGATGGGGCATTCGTAGAGCTGGTTGTTCTTAACAGCACTGATACTGCCCAGCTGGGCGTTGTTCTTCACATCCGCTATGGGAATAAAGGTGCCTTCGTTGCTGCTGATGATGATGACTTCCGGGTTCCATTTCACCAGCTGTTCAAGCGAGGTGTCCCGGTTTGTCCCGAGTTCCTCGGCAACATTGATGCCGCCGGCCGCAGTGACGTACTCCTGTCCCCACCAACTTCCCCCGTTGGTGTGGGTGGTCTTCCCCAGCATGTAGTAGACCCGTTTTTTCTCGTTTGCCGGGATCGCTGCAATACGTTCCTTCACAAGAGCGAGCTTCGTCTCCCAGTAGTTGTTTAATGAGGACGCCTGATTCCCGGATCCCAGGAGCTGGCCCATCATGGCGAACTCAGACCGCATCTGGCTCATGTTGCCGCGGCCGGTCATGACAGTCACAACAGGGATGCCCGCCTCGCGGAGTTTCGTGTTCCCCTTTTCCGAGGTGACACTGGCAATGACGACATCGGGATGGAGCGCGATGATCTGCTCAACATTGATGTCGTCAAAGGATCCGGCATCCGTCACGGACGAGAAACCCGGTTTCATGACCTTGAGCTCGGGCATGATGCACTTGGCGGGCTGGGCAACGATCCTATCTGCCGCTCCCATGACCATCACCTCATGGGTGGCTCCCCCACAACAGGTGACAACAATGCGGTTGACTTCCTGCGGAACAACCACGGTATTGCCCATCATATCGGTGATGGTCCGGGTCTGGTGAGCAACCGGTCCCGCAGCAGCTTTGGGCAATGCAATCACTGCAGCAACTGCAAGGACAGCTCCGATGATAATGATCCCGGCAAGGATCTTGATCAACCGGCTGTTCTTTTGCTTCTTTTCGGGTTCTGTCATAATGATATACCTCTGAATTCCCCGTTCCCTCCCGAATATAGGATGGGATCTGCCTGCTCAGTGTTTCCCGGTCGGAGCGGAACTCTGGTTTTCGGGAAAACGTCTTACCTCATCGCAGGGACCATTGCGGCCATTTTCGGAGAATATTCCGGCTGCTTTGGATCCCGGCACCGGCACTGCCCGGACCGGTGCGGCACGCAGACATGCCGTTCCACGTCATGGCTGTACGTGATTGAGACGTCAACCCCGTATGTCGCCTTCAGGTTCGTCTCCGTGACAACCTCTTCTGCAAGCCCATAGGCCATGAACGAGCCGTGCTGCATGATGGCAACATTGTTGGAGGTGAGGAACGCGTGGTCCGGGAAGTGGGAGCTCATGATCACGGACAAACCGTCACGGGCAAGCCGGTCGATGATCTCCAGGACCCGGATCTGGTTCCCGAAGTCCAGGTGCGAGGTAGGCTCGTCCAGCAGGAGCACCTCCGGTTCCTGCGCAAGTGCCCGTGCAATCATGGCGAGCTGGTACTCCCCGCCGCTGATCTCGTTGACCGGCTTGTCTGTGATCTTTTGTATGCCGACAAGCCCGATGGCCTCGTCCGCTTTTGTACGATCCTCCTTTCCCGGCGAGGCAAAGAGCCCGAGGTGCGGGGCCCTCCCCATGAGGACGAACTCCCGGACACTGAACGGGAAGGTGATCTCATGGGCCTGCGGAACGTACCCGATGACCCGGGCCACGTCGCGATAGTTCAGGGACCGTATGTCCCGGTCGTGCAGGCGGATTGAGCCCGCACAGAGCGGGTAGAGGTTTGCAAGGCACCGGATGAGCGTTGACTTGCCGATCCCGTTCGGACCAAGGATGCAGAGCACCTCCTGCTCCCCAAGCGAGAACGAGATGCCCGAGAAGATCATCCGTACCGAATCGTACCGGAACCCGGCCTGGTTCACGTCAAGGATCATATCCACCCCACCGATTTCCTGCTGAGCAGGTACGCAAAGAACGGGGCGCCAACGATGGCCGTCAGGATCCCGAGCGGGATCTCGGCATTCGTGAGCATCCGCGCAAGGTCATCGATAATGAGCATGTAGCAGGCCCCAAGAAGCAGGCACGCGGGCAGGAGCCGGGTATAATCCGGGCCGACCAGCATACGGCCGAGATGCGGGACAACGAGGCCGACCCAGCCGATGATGCCGGCAATGCATACTGCTGATGCCGTGATAAGCGTGGAGCAGAGGATGATCACCTGCCCCATCCGTTTCGTGTCGATGCCGAGCGCCCGGGCCTCGTCGTCGCCCACGGCAAGCAGGTTGATGCGCCAGCGGATGAGGAGGAGGATTCCCGTTGCGATAAGAAAGAACGGGATGACCATCAGGAGGTCGGAATAGCGGACCGAGGCGAGGCTGCCCATCAGCCAGAAGGTGATGGCCGGCAGCTTCTCGTACGGGTCTGCCACGTACTTGGTGAGCGAGATAAGGGCGGTGAAGAACGCGGCAACGATAATACCCGACAGGACAAGGATCAGCGTGGGTGTTGTCCGGTAAAACCTGCTGAGGAGGTACGTGATGGTGACCGCGAGGATCCCGAAGCAGAAGGCCGATACCTGGATCATAGCCATGTTCCACGAGAGGAGGATGGCGAGTGCCGCGCCGAAGCCGGCACCGGATGCCACCCCGAGGATATCCGGTGAGACAAGCGGGTTCTTGAAGAGCCCCTGGTAAGCGGCACCGGCGATGGAGAGTCCGGCCCCGACAAGTACTGCTGCGACAAGCCGGGGGAGCCGGATCTGGTAAATGACATTCTCCTCAGCGGCCGTCCAGGTATGTTCGATTTGGATGAGGTTTCCCGGCACAAGGTCTGTGACCGGTGCTGCAAGTATCTGGAGAACATGCTGCGGGGAAACCTCGTACCTCCCGAAGAAGAGGGAGCAGATGAAGATGAGGGGCAGGAGGCTGTAGATGAAGACCATACCTGTCGCGCCTGCTGATATCCGGCTTGTGAGCTGACCGACTGCTGCCGTTACTCCGGAGAGGGTCGTGGATATCCTTGCAATAGATATCATAATACTCCCTTCACGTGACTGTTACCTCCTGGCTGTCAGCGATCCGGTTATCCGGAAGCTCAATCCGGACATCCGACTGCCAGATCATGGATCCGACGCAAAGGCAGATGGAAAAGAGACCAAAAGCGATCATCTCATAGAACGAGACATGGACCGCCGACTGGATGAGCAGGAAAAAGAAGAGGACCGTGGCGTGGTACACGTAGAACCCGGTGATCCGGCGGTCGATGACATCGCAGGGCCGGATTGAGCCGTAAATCCTGGTATCATTGAAGGGATGGAAGAGCGCGATTCCTTTGCGGCAGCAGCAGTCTTCTGCAAGGTGGAGGACCATGCCAAACAACAGCCCTGCGAGGAACCCCATGACGAGAAGCACGGGAATCTCATCCCCGAATACGAATACCGGGACAAACGCGATTGCTGAAAGAATACCGAAGTTCAGGATTAACCCGGGAAGGGAGTGGGTCAGCCATTTGTCGCCAGGGTTACAATCGATCCTGAAGATCCTGCGATAGAATATGCACATGACCGGTGTGCAGATCCGCCGGCCCACCTGGGCAACCACCCACGCACTCGTCCGGAGCGGATTATTGTTCGGCCGTTTCATCTGGATATCCGGAATGATGGCACCAGTACCCGCACCGATGGCAACTAGGAATGCCAGGGCCGGATTATAATCCACGATGGCACTGCTGAGGATAACGCTGCACAACAGTACGAGCAGGAGATGCTGACGCGTGATCATTGCCGGTTTCCGGAATTATGATGTCGGGGTGGCGGGAGTGGTAACCGGTTCAGGTGCCGGTGCTGCAGGCGCACAGGCATACTGCCGGGCATTCTTCTTCTTCGTGAGCCAGACCAGATCGCCATCGGCAAAGGCGAATGCCTTCATCAGGAGAACCTGCACGTGGGGAGGGACAAATGACGTGTCGGTTGCCTGTGGCGTGAGCAGGAATTTCTTCACCCGCGATCCCCGGCTTGAGGGAAGTGCGTCGAGAGCGGTTATGCACTCGTTTTCCGGAATTGGATCAAATGAGACCGCAATGAAGGCCACTTCTTCGTGGTACAGCCGGTTCCGGGATGCCCGGTACAAGCCAACCGGTGATTGCACTCCGGTGATCGGAGCAATATTCCATCCGTCGAATTCAGAAAAATACTGGCGGATGTCCCGCTCGGCAAAGGTTGTCATGACATCTTTTGAGCCCATAGTGATCCTGATCCGGTTGTCTGTTGGACCATTTAAGTTTTGGGAAATTGGTTAATTTTTTGAGAAGTAAACTAATATCATTTTACAAGAGAGTTTTCATCTCCTGCACCATGTTCGCTTAATGTCATTAATAAATGAAAAAATAAATTAGTATAAGTGAACAACAAACGGGGAGAGAATCAATGAACGAGTATACCAGCCCCCCATATACCGGGAGTATCCCTTTACCAACTTGGAGTGAACGGTGGCGCCGGGTCAAGCTGGCGCACTGCGCCGTGCCGAACTATGGCAACAACAAGCAGTTCTGGAACAACAGGAAGAATGTCAAAACCGTGTACATGAAGGGCCGGGAGAAGAACCAGCACCAGACCGGGGAACGGCTGGAGGCCATGGCGATACCCGATGGCTCGCGCGTGCTGGACATCGGCGCCGGACCCGGCACGTTTGCCATACCGCTGGCGGCCCGCGGGTGTACGGTGACGGTTGTCGAACCTTCGGATGTGATGCGGGAGGCACTGGCTGAACGGATTGTCCAAGAGAACATCTCCGGCATATCGGTTATCCCGAAACGGTGGGAGGATGTGGGCATGGAAGAACTCGGCGAGCCCTACGATATCGTGATCGCGTCCTACTCCCTCACGATGATGGACATTGCAGAGGCAATCGCAAAGATGCAGCGCTGCTGCCACGGGACCGTACACCTCTTCTGGTTCCTTACCCCGCCAGCCTGGGCGAACGTGAACCGGGACCTCTGGCCGCTGATCCATGGCGGGGAGTTCCCGGGCGAGCCCACGGCTGACTGGCTCTTTATGGTCCTTTTCGAGATGGGGATCTACGCGAACCTTACTGTCGAGACCAAGTCACCGGCATCCTCCTTTGCCACGTTCGAGGAGGCTACGGGAGAATACATCCGGCGCCTGAACTGCGCGGCTCCGGAGCATGAGGAGATTGTGAGGAATTATCTCCACGCCATGCTGCGGAAGACGGACCAGGGATTCGTGCTGGGGGAAAAAACCCTTGGCGCCCATCTCTGGTGGAATGTCGCTGACGCACGGAATACCGGCGGGAACAACAAAGATAACAAGACCTCAGGAAAGAGGAGGAGATCATGAGCGATTATGATAGTTTGTTTGCAAAAGCGAGAGAATTCCACGGTCATGTCTGCGCCGGGATCGTGCTGGGCACCCGGCTGACAATCGCCGGGCTCCGCGAACTCGGGCTGAACCCTCTCGAACACCACCGCGATCTGATCGTATACATGGAGATCGACCGGTGCGGCGCTGATGCCGTGCAGGCCATCACCGGTTGTTCGCTGGGCCACCGCAGCCTCAAGTTCCGCGACTACGGCAGGTTTGCCGCAACGTTTGTCGACCTGAAGTCCGGTCGGGCCGTGCGGGTTGCCGTGGACGAGAAGAACCGGGCAAAGCACGACCAGATGGACCCAAAGGAGATGCTGCAGGCCCTTGCGACCGCCCCTGATGAAGAGATCCTAAAGATTCAGCGGGTCTCCGTTGAAATTCCCGAGAACGATATTCCAGGGATGCCGAAACACAAGACGCTCTGCACGCAATGCGGCGAGCGGATCATGGACGGCCGCGAGATTATGCGGGATGGCAAGGCCATATGCAAAGCCTGTGCGGACGGGGCATATTA
>Ga0302250_1002474_pt1 | contig 11311 bp, 1 predicted proteins | sample AAG_RA_Asp_MG_FD_193536 | JGI IMG/M metagenome (GOLD analysis project Ga0302250, IMG submission 193536) | Enriched activated sludge microbial communities from anaerobic digester in WTTP, New Holstein, Wisconsin, United States - AAG_RA_Asp | ecosystem: Engineered > Bioreactor > Anaerobic >... | reverse complement strand
CCCGGCCAACGGGTATTCGTGCCGAGTCTATCTCAGCAGCGAAGCCGGCGGTGAGCAGGTGCCGCCGGTGGTGGAGTCGTTGGCCCTCAAGGCGGCGAACAAGCTTGCGGACGGAGAGTTCGTGCTGGATACCGAATGGACCGACACGGTCAACCGATTGCATATGATCCAGCAGGGTTTGTATCTGCAGGTCACCCTGACGGTCAACGAACCGTTGGCCGAGATCAGCGTTCAGATCGATGACCGGCAGATTCAGGTCGCTGGCGATCCGGCCGGAGGTTTTTCGTCCGAGTTTCAATTGATGAGCATCTTGGGTGCTCATCGGATCCGGATCGTGGTCAAGGACCTGAGCGGGAACTCCACCGCCCGGGACGAGCATGTCCTGGTGGTGGCGTCCGAGGCGAGCGGCAATACCCAACCGATCCCGGGCGCGGATCCTCAGCTCATCCGGGTGGTGCCCTCGCCGGAGTACCGGTTCACGTCCTGCCATGCCATGTTCGAATTGCTGTTTTCCGAGCCGGTGACCCTGGAGGCGTGTGCGCCGCCATCCTGGCGGATCCGGATCGAGGAACAGGGCGATGCGCAGGCCTCCATTCCGCTCGATCGGATCTGGCTGGATAGTTACCCTGTGGGCGATCAGACATATCATGCCGGTGTCCGCCTGATTCCCGGGGAACCGCTGAAGCCGGATACCGAATACAGCCTGATCATCGAGGGCGGCTCATTTCTCGTCGACACAGAGGGCCGCCAGGCCTGGCTGATCGACACGTACACCGCCGAAGGCGTTTGTCGCATCCCCTTCCGCACGTTCAAACCGCAAGTGGTGGATGAGGGGCAGGCCGGGCCGCCGTATTCCACGTTGATTCAGAAGCTGGGGCCGCTGGTCTTCGTCGTGGCCGATACGGGCAGCGAGAATCCCTGGCAGCGTTCCGAACTGCAGATCTACGACTACTCCATCGCCAGCCGGGGCGCCCTGCGGGTGCGCCAGCCGGTTCCGCTCCACGTCCTGGACCTCCAGGTCCAGCCGTTGGACGACAAGGGGGATCATCTCGGCGTCTGCCTCATCACCACGCCGGGCGGCCTGGCATTCAACTCCGGCCTCCTGTTCTATGCGGCGACAAACCGGGATTTGCTGCGCGGCCATCCCGACGCCCTGAAGCTCATGGGCGCCGCCACGCTGACCCGGCCGCAGACGGCATTGTCTCCGGCACGGCTGCGCTGGCTGGGTGATGACGTCTATATCGCGGTCGTCAATGCCGGGGTGTTCAAATTTTCGCTGAACCGGCTGATCGATGCCACCCGGGATGCGGCCGGGCGCGGCCTGCCGCCGTTGGCCGAGTGCCTGTTGCCCGAGCGCGGCCTTAACGAGTCGATGTCGGTTAACTTGCCGACACCCGGTCTGTGCATGGATCTGGATGTCTTCGACTGGCCGCCGGGCGACGGGAACACCAGCGGCCGTTCCCAGCGGATCGTCGCGGTGGCCGACAGTCACAACCGGGACACCCGGCGCTCCATGTTGACGTTCCTGGAAGACGATGGCCGGCAGGATCTGGAGACGGCGCCGGGGTGCCTGGCGTGGGTGAAGCTGCTGGCGGAGGTGCCCGGTGTCCCCGTGGCGCGGCATGTGCGGGTCTTCGCGCCGTCCGCGTACGTGGACGCCCAGGGTGACGCGCGGCGCACTCCGCTGGTGGTGTCGTTGAACCTGTCCAGCCAAGGGCAGCTGACGCTGAACGTGTTCGGGCTGACCATCGAGTCGCAAGCCCTGGCCCTCACCCATCTGCGGACGGAACCGGTCCCCGAAAGCGGACTGGTGGATCTGGCGGTGGGGCGGGCGGGCGTGTATCTGCTTGCCGCCGGCGGCATGTACCGGGTGCAACTGTCGGATTTTCGGGACGGACAACCGGTTCTCTCCCGTCGCATCGCGGTGGATGGGCTGATTCCGGGGCGGGCGGTTGTCGACGGTGGACTGATCTACACGGCGCCCGGCCTCGGCCGGCAGGGCGGCGTGGCGCTGGTGGCCATGGATCTGGTTCCCGAGTTGGTGGGAATGGAGTGGTTTGCGGATGCTCACGCTCCGGTGTACACGTTGACGGTGCCGGTGGTCAAACGGCCGGATGTCGACGACAGCCAGATCATTCTGCACCAGGTACCGGCGGACATCCGGTTCTATTACCAGGTGAATCCGCCCCAGTTTACCGGGCAGACGGAAAGCGTCGTGATGACGGCGCAGGAGGCCGCCTTTGAGTTCCACCAGGTCGACTCCGCCGTGCCGGATCTGCGCTGCGTGCTGATCCCGGCCGGAACCGCCTACCAGCCGCGCAGTCTCGACCGGTACTGTGGCTTGCCGCCCGAGAAGTTGCCAGCCAATTTCAGCGGTTGGGTCCGCCTGGATGGCGTCAGCATCATGGGGCAGGGCTCCGATCAGGTACTGGAGTCCCCTCCGGTCAAGGTCGGTTTCGAGGAGTTGCTGAGACTGAAGACCCATTTTCTGGCCTACTCCATCGAAGCCATGCCCCGGGAGATGTTCGAGGAAACCGGCGGCATCGAGGTGCGGGCGCAGGTTCCGCCGGTAATTTTCATCCCGAATTTTCCCATCCGGGTGTTGGCGGCCCGGCTGTACCGGTCGGTGGACGCCGCCGAGATCGAGATCTATGAGCGGCCCATCGGCACGGTCTACAACGCGGACGCGCTGACAAAAATGCAATCGGTGAGCCTCTTCCCGCCGGGGCAGATGCCCGATGCCAGCGTGTTCGCCGATCCGGGAGACTACCGCTTCGAGCTTGAGGTCGAGGCCCTGAACCTCATGGCCGGCGGTCAGCCCGTCACGGACACCTTCAGCGGTGTCCTGCGGGTGGGCTATCACTCGGCCCGGTCCCTGAGCGTGGGCAAGACCTTCGTCCAGGGTGTCGATCTGTCGGAAGGTTTCCTGCTGCACGCTCGGCAGGATCTGTTCCTTGAGGACAAGGGGCTGGATCTGTCGCTCCAACGCACCTGGGCCAGCGGCGCCTTCAATCCGAAGGGGATTGCCGGTCCGGGTTGGGAGATGTCCAGCCGGATCGCTCTGGTCCGGGAGGACTCCGAGAACTACATCATCTACGGGGGAGACGCCTCCGGGGTCCGCTTCCGTCGGATCAACGGCCGACTGGTGCCCCAGCGGGGATTCCATTGTCAGTTGACCCCCAATCCGGACGGCAGCTTTGATTTTTACACCAAGACCAGGGTCCGTTACCATTTCCGGGATCCCTTCACGCCGCTGGAGAGCGGCTATCTGGCGGGCACTACCAACATCCGCTTCATCGAGGATCTGGACGGGAACCGGCTCACCTGGATCTACGACGCCGTGGAGCCCGGCCTGGTGCGGCGAATCGAGCATAGTTCCGGCAACCGGATCGAGTTCGTCTACGACGAGGAAGACGTGTTCCTGGGCTTTCGCCTGCGGGAAGCCCGCCTGGTGAACCGGGACGGACAGATCGGGGTGACGGCGGCCTACGCCTACGACGAACCCTGCCGGCGCCTGGCCGAGGTTCGACTGACGGGCGCCGGGGGGGAGGCCGAGCCGATCGTGACCGAGTACCGGTACGGCGACGACGCGGACGCCCGGCAGCGGAACAAACTGTTGGAGATTCTCGGTCCCAATCCGGATAACCGCGTGCAGATCGAATACCTGCCGGACGAGCTTTTCCACTCCGACGGCCAGCGGGTGGCCCGCCTCCGTCTCGGCGTGGACGGGGCGGTGGCGTACGACTATGCCTACGAGTTGTGGGGCGACGACAGCCTGCGGCGCAGCCAGCGCACCACCGTGCAGGATCCGGAAGGTAACCGGACTGAATACGCGTTCAACGACTTCAGCGTGCCGGAGCGGATCCGCCGGGAGGTGTCGCTGGACCCGGCCGACGGGGGAGCCTCGGTGCCCACGACCAGCGTCACCCGGCTGACGTGGCGGACCGGAGCGCGCGAGCTGCTGAAGGAGTCCGAGGAACTGCCCGACGGGCGGACGGTGCGCCATGAGTACGACAACGGCGGCAACGAGATCCGGGTCACCGAGCATCCCGCCGGCGCCGGCGCCGAGCCGATCGTGCGGGAATTCCTCTACGACGAGGCGTTCAACCGGAAGATCCTGGAGATCACCCCCGCCGGCGCCATCCATCGGTGGCTCCTGGACGAGCGGGGCCGGGTGACAGCCGTGCATCAGGACGTCCCGGCCGAGGCGGCCCAGGGGCTGGGGAAGGGGCTTCCCGTGGGGCTCCGGTCGTTCAGCCGGCTGGCCCACACGTTCCGGCGCGGCGACGACTGCCTGGACCTGCAGACCCGGTTCCACTGGGACGCCGCCGGCAACCTGGTGGAAACCGTGGATCCCCGCGGCGGCGCCACCCGCTTCGAAAACCACGACCGGCACGGGCGCCCCGCCCGGATGGTGGATCCGGCGGGCCGGGTGACCCGGCGCGAGTGGAACGACTGGGGCGAGTGCGCGTACGAGCGCGGCCCCCAGGGCCGGGAGGAGCACCGGCGCTTCGACGCGTACCACCGGCCGGTGGTCGTGCGCGTGACCGACGGCCTGGGCGGGGCGTCGACGCCCGACTATCTGGAAACGACCAGCTACTATCCCGGCGGCCAGGTCCGGACGCGGGTGGTGGAGGAAATCGGCCATTCGCTGGCCCGGCTGGACGAGCAGGTGGAGCTGGACAGCCATGACCGCGTCCGGAGTCGCCAGGTGACTTTCCCCCACCCGGTCGACGGCAGCCCGGTCGTCCTGCGGGAGACCAGCGACTATGACCGCACCGGCAACCTGGTCGCCCGGGCCGAGACCGTCACGCCCGACGACGGCCGGCCGCTGCACCACGCCTTCTTCTACGACGAGCGGGGACTGGAGCGGGAGCACCAGGTCAACGGACGGATCGTCCGCCGGCAGGGCTGGGACCTCGTCGGACGGAAGGCCTGGGAGCGTGACGCCGCCGGCCGGCTGCGGCGCTTCCTCTACGACGGCCACGGCCGGCTGGCGTGGGAGATCGCCGGGCCGGTGGGACCGGACGACCGGGCGCCGGACGAACCGGTGGCGCGTCCGCCGGAGGCGGACGGCCGCTGGGCCCGCTTCTGGCACTACGACGCCGACGGACGGGTGGTCGCCGAGTCCGACCTCGCCGGAGCGGTCACGGCGTATGCCTACGACGCGCTGGGCCGGCGGATCGCCGTCACCAACGCGCTGGGGCAGGTCGTGGAATCCGACTACGATCCGGCGGGGAATCCCGTCGAGGAGCGGGACCTGACCCGCGGCCGCTGGACGCGCTGGCGCTACGACGCAGTCGGGCGGCCCCTGCAGAAGACGATCGGCACCGCCGGCGACGCCCTGGGCGATGCCGAGGGGCGGGACACTTACGCCTGGACCTACGCCTACGCCGACGGCGCCGGTCAGTGGAGCGAGGAGACCAACGTCCAGACCGGTGTGCGCACTCGCACGCTTCACGACGCCCACGGCCGCCTCCATCGCCGCGAGGTGGATCCCGACGGCTTGCTCCTGGTGACCGAGGTCCGCTACGACGCCTTCGGCCACCGGCGGGAGGAGACCGACCCGCTGGGGCGGCGGACCCGGTTCTGGCATGCGCCCGCGGGGTGGCTGGTCCGGACGGAGGATCCGGAAGGGTTCCGGGTCGACCAGGCGTTCTGCCGGGACGGCGCCGTGCGCCGGCGCGCGGCGCAGGTGGACCGGGCCGGGGATCGGGTTCTGCTCACGGAGTTCCAGTACGATCCGGTGGGCCGGCCCGTGACCGAGCGGTTGCGCCGGGAGGCCGACGGCCAGCCCGCCTGGACCGAGGAGCACCGGTACGCCTACAGCCCGTTCGCGGTCTCGGGAGACGGCGCCGCCTGGTGGACCGACACCGACGCCATGGGCCGGGTCACCCGCCACGAGCTGGATGCCACCGGCCGGGAATTCCGGACGGTGTTCCCCGAAAACGGCGGCCTGCCGCGCGAGGAACGGTTCGGCTTCGACGGCGGCGGCCGGAAGGTGCTGGAGATGAACCGCCGCGGCGTGGTCAGCCGCTATGGCTTCGACGCGCTGGGCCGGCTGACCGAGTTCCGCGAGGCCGTGGAGCAGCGGCCGGCGGGCGGCAAGGCCGGAGCGGCGCAGCCGGCGGGCGGCGAGCGGCCGGTCCGGATCGAGTACCAGGACCACATCCTTCAGCGCATCGAGTGGGATGCCCTGAAGCGACCCACCCGGATTGTCATGGATCCGCTGGGCCGCGAGACCGCGGCGTTCCGGGGCGCGGTGGACGCGGCCCTCTACGACGCGGCGACCGGCTACGGCGGCATCACCGACGCGATGACGCTGTGGCGGCGCTGGTACGATTCCGACAACCGGCTGGTGGTGGAGAGCGACGCCGCCGACGCCGCCATCCGGCACGCGTACGACGCGGCCGGTCGGCTGATCGAGAAGACCACCGGGTTGCGGCTGGCCGACGCCGGATCCGGCGCGACGTCCGAAACCGAGGCCACGGCGCGGTGGCGGTACGATTACGACGCGGCCGGCAACCTGGTCCGGGAATACAGCCCGCGGCTCGACGCCAAGTACGGGGACGGGGTGCACGCGGCCTGGACTTACGATTACAACGGCCGCAATGAACAGACCAGCGCCACCGACGCCGACGTCCTGATGACCACCACAGAGTATGACGGCCTGGGCCGGCGGAGCGCGGTGGTGTCGCCCACGGGGCACCGGACGCTGTACGGCTGGGACGAGTTATCCCGGCTCACCGGGGTGGTGCAGGGGGCCGAGGACGGCGCCGCGGTGACGGCGGCGACCCGCTACATCTACGACCTGGCCGGACCGGTGCGCTTCCAGCTCGACGCGGCCGGCCGCGTGGTGGAGCGGGTCTACGACCCGTGGGACCGGATGACCGCATACCGCCAGTGGGACCGGGCCGCCGGCGAGATCCCGGGCCTTGAGGCGGGCCGGCCGACGGTGCCGTTTGCCGGAGCGGCCTGGCTCTCCGCCCACGACGCGGTGGGCAACCTGGTGGCGGCGGCCGATCCGGCCGGGCGGGAGCGGACCCTGGCCTACGATTGGCGCAACCGGATGACCGAGGAGTCATGGGCCTGGCCCGGCGCGGACGTGGCGGGCCTGCCCGACGTGCCCCTCGCGGCGCGGTACGCCTACGACGCCAACGACAACCTGGTGCGGGTGGCGGAGACGGCGTGGGTCCGTCCGGAGCTGGCGGCCGTGGGGGCGGGGGAAGACCAGGGCGCCGAGGGTCCGTGGCGCCGCGTGGCGTACACCACCCGCTACGTCCACGACACCCTGGACCGGGTCCAGGAACAGACCGACGGCCGCTGGGGCACCCGGACGGCGTTCTGGTACGACCGGGCCGGGTCGCGGACCGGCGTGGGCTACCCCGGCGAGTGGTCCGCTCCGCCCCCGGGGCAGTTGCCGGCGGCGCCGCCATCGGCCGCCTACCGCTACGACGCCGCTCACCGGCTGCTGGGCGTCACGCGCCACACCGCCGACAAGCGGGCGGCCGCGGAAGCCGCCGCGGTGGCATCCGTCGCGGATCGCGCGGCAGGATCCGCTGATGCCGGCGGTGACCGTGCGTCGTCCGATGACGACACCGGCAGCGATTCCGACGGAGACCCGGACCCAGGGGCGGATCTACCGAACGACCGGCCGCACCCGGGCCGCCAGGGGACGGACCCGGCCGCGCCCCGGCCGCTGCTCTCCGCCGGCCATGGGGACCCGGCGTCGCCGCCCCGACGCTTGGACGTTCCCCCGACTCCGAATGCGTCGGGCTCTGCTCTGATCCAGACGAATTCTCTGCGCCCTCTGCGCCTCCGCGGTGAAAAGGCCTCCGCCGGGATCGCCGCTTACACCTACTTCGCCGACGGCCTGGTGGAGTCCGTCACCTTCGCCAACGGCGTCGTCACCCGCTACACCTACCGGGACAACGGCTGGGTGGAGTCTATCGTCACCCTCACCGAAGCCGGCGAGCTGGTGAGTCGCTACGAGTACGATTACGATTCCGACGGCAACCGCACCGCCATGCGGGAGTGGAACGCCACGCCGGCCCGGCGCGCGGCCGACCCCATGTGGGGAGCGGCGGCGCGCGAAACCCGCTCCGCCTATGACAACCTCGGCCGGCTGATCGCGGTCACCTACCCGGCGGCCGGGCCCGACGCTCCGGCGCGGCGGGTGGCGTACACCTACGACGGGGCCGGCAATCGGCTCACCGAGTTCGAACAGGCGCTGGACGGAGATGGCAATCCGCTCCGGGCGATCAAGGACCGGGCGTATCACTACACCGATCAAAACCAGTTGGCGTACATCCTCGACAACCTGACGCCCGGCCGGAGCGTCCGCTACGAATACAACGCCGCCGGCGACACCACGGCCAGGATCATCGGCGAGCTGGCACCCGACGGCACGGTGGTGGACGAGCGGCTGCGGCTGGCGTTCGCCTGGGACGCCGCCGGGCGCCTGCGGCAGGTTGTTCGGACGGTGGCGGGGCAGGGGGGCGAGCCCGATGAGACCGAGCGGATGGCGGAGTTCACTTACGACTACGCCGGCCGGCGGGTGCGCAAGGACGGCCGGTTCGTGTGCCTCGGCGACGGGGCCGGCGACTCTATTCCTTCCGATAACCGGCTATATGTCTACGACGGGGCGGCGGTGCTGGCCGAGTACGCGCCCGACCCGTCGCCCGACCCGGACGGACCGCCTGATCCCATCGATCCGGCGGCCCCCGACGGCCTGCTCAAGGCGCGCCAGTACCTCTACGGCACGGCCCTCCTCGCCGCCGAATCTTTCGACCCGAGCCTCGAGCCTCCAGCCCCGAGCCTCGTCTGCTACCATCTCGACTCCCTCGGCTCCACGGTCAACCTGACCGCCGGCGAGAATCTCCCCGGCGGTCCCGCCGCCGGCGCCGTCACCGCCGCCTACCTCTACGACGCCTGGGGCAACTACCGGGAACTGGACATCACCGATCCGGCCAACCCCGACGATCCCCTCTTCGACGCCACCCCCGACCTCGGCCCCGACGGCCTATACGCTTGGGAATCCTACCTGGCCAACATCCAGTCAGCCTATGATCCGACGAGCCCCGAGCCCCCAACCCCGAGCCCCGCGGATTGGAACCGCCTCACCTACACCGGCCACGAATTCGATCCCGAGACAGGGCTCTACTACTTCAAGGCCCGCTTCTACGACCCCGAACTCGGCCGCTTCGCCTCGGAAGATCCGTACCTCGGCGACACGCTGACTCCGCCCAGTCTGCACCGCTACCTCTACGCCTATGCCAATCCGTCCCTATATATCGATCTGAACGGGTATCAAAGTCAGAGTACCGCGGAAGAACTGGCCGAGAGATACCTGAAAACCCGAGACAGAATTGGAGAAATTACCAATTGGCAACAACCAGGATCGGATGGTTCCGAGATAGCTGGTCGGGCTGGATCCGCCGCGGTTAAGGCGCTGCAGGATCCGAAGAATTATGGCGAAGCAATCAGCCAGGTGTGGGATGTCTTCAAGACGGTGATTACTCGGCCCGGCGATGTGGCAGGCGGCCTGTTAACCCTGCCGGAAACGGTGTCCCGACAGCTCAAGGAGGGGTTGACCCAAGGGTATGAGCAGTTGCGGGATTGGGAAACCCTGAGTTCCGCCGCGCGACAGCAACGAGTGGACACGCTGGTGCAACAGGGCGTGGTGACGGTTCTGCGCGAGGGCATCATCATCCTCACGGTCAAGGCGGCAGGGAGAACGGTCGAAATCACGCTGCGCGAGGTCGATGACACGCGCTGGACGATTTCCCGGATGCGGACCGACCGGACCGAGGTCATCCTGGAGCGGGAAGCCCGGCCAGCGGTGGGCCCGGGCCGGGTCACCCAAGCGGAACCCGTGGCGTTGGGCCGCGGTGCCGAGGCGCCCGCCCAGTCAACCGGGAGACGCGCCACCGCGGCAAACGCGGTGGAACAGGCTACGCCACCCATTCGGATGCGACGGATCATCGTCCAGGACTCAGCAGGAAAACCTGTGTTACGATATGAGCCGGAGGTTACTTCCAATGCAGCCCCAAAGAGTGCAACGGGATCAAGATCTCCTTTTGCAGAAGGTACCGGTCCTTATCGTGACGTCGGCGGGCACCACGTACATGCGAAGGCAGGTATGCGCGGTCACGTTACATACGACCTTAAACATGGCTTCAGCATTAGCCAGGACTTTATGAAGAGTCGCGGCTGGCGCCATGAACGGATGACAGTGACCCAGCAGAGACTCTTCAAAGAACTTGGCGAAAGTGGCGCTCCGAACACGCTCGCTGAACATACGAGAATAGCCGTTGAGTCACTAAAGGACGGCGGTGCCACTGAAGCGGAAGCAAGAGCACTAGTTGCACAGTCGCTTCGAGACCTTCGGAGCCAAGGTGTCCGAGCGCCGACAAGAATACCCTGGTTCAACAAGGACAAGTAAACATGAGTCAAGCAGCCCTTGATCACTTTGGAAGCGTGCTAACTAAGCGCGTTCGAGACGAGGCCATCAGTGATTGGGACATGATTCTCGACGGGCGCATGAAAGACGCAGGCTCTCAGGAGATCCGAATGCAGATTGAGCGCTTACATCTGAGCAAGGACCAGATCGAGTTTTTTCGGCGACTTATTCCCAGGATAATCGATACAACGCTTCATCACCTTCTCTGGACTCTAGAAGAGGAAGATTCTATAGATGTCGCCGTGAAAACTCAGGCTGGCTCTGTGCCGAGTTTGCGAGATGTAAGCGATGGCCTCGCCGGTGAGCTATACAGCTGGATCCCTCGATTCAGCAGAGAGCGCTACGAAGAGCCGTGATGGTCATGCCAGGAATGCAATTATTGTCAACCTTTAGCTCGCCAAAATTCTATCCGACAGTTCGTTCTGGCGAAATGGTCATTTGTTTCGGAGTGTTTTGAGCCGTGAGAGTTATGATGTGTTTTCCTTCGAAGCAATAGCCCCTTTGAGAAACATGTCGATGTTGCGAATGAGGATTTTCTTCTGGCGTCGGGGGAGGGATTCGATCTTGCGGAATCGAATCATGAGTTTTTCATCGGGTAGGTCAGAACTGTTTTCTTTGTCGGCAATGACCAGTATTTCATAGGCGGAAGCGTCGCCGGCCTAACGGCTTTCATCTGCCAAGGCCTAAACTTGAGGATGCTCGGAGTCTTCAGGCCGCTGCCGGCAGCGGCCTCGACGCTCCCACTGCCTCGCTCGACTCCAGCCAGGCGCGGAGTGCGTCTCCGACCCTCGACTCTGACGGCTTTTTCAAGGGGCACCAGTACCTCTACGGCACGGCCCTCCTCGCCGC
>Ga0302250_1002471_pt1 | contig 11331 bp, 9 predicted proteins | sample AAG_RA_Asp_MG_FD_193536 | JGI IMG/M metagenome (GOLD analysis project Ga0302250, IMG submission 193536) | Enriched activated sludge microbial communities from anaerobic digester in WTTP, New Holstein, Wisconsin, United States - AAG_RA_Asp | ecosystem: Engineered > Bioreactor > Anaerobic >... | reverse complement strand
CAGCGGGAGCGGAAAAACAACCCTCACCCTGGGCATACTGGCGGCCTTGAGCCGCAGGGGTAAAAAAGTAGCCGCCTTCAAATGCGGGCCGGATTTCATCGATCCTGGCTACCACAGCCTGGCCACTGGACGTCCCTCCATCAACCTGGATGCCTGGATGTGTCCGGCAGCATTTGTTGAGGAGACCTTCAGGCACCACTCTTCACAGGCGGATATCGCCGTCATCGAAGGCGTTATGGGACTGTTCGACGGGATGGGCGCATCACCCATGGATGGCAGCAGCGCACAGATCGCCGCCATTACCGGCACCCCGGTGGTGCTGGTGGTCAACGTGCGCGGCATGGCCGCCAGTGCTGCCGCACTGGTAAAAGGCTTTGCCGAATTCGATCCACAGGTCAAAGTCACCGGGGTCATCTTCAACGGCGTAGGCAGCTCCAACCACAGGGAACTGCTGACCAAGGCCGTTGAAAATGCTTTGCCGGACATCAAGGTGCTCGGCTGCATGCCCAAGGATGACGCTCTGAAGATACCCTCGCGCCACCTGGGGCTGGTCACAGCGGAAGAAAATCCGCTGCCGCCGGCATATCTGGATCACCTGATTGCCCTGTGTGAAGAGCATCTGGACATGGATGCGCTTTCGCGGCTGGAAACAGTTGCAACTCCAGAGGCACTGAGCAGTGCCGGCTTGGGGATTATCACGAGCCAACAAAGTGAGGGCCCGAATACGGCATTGCAGCCAGTGCGCATTGCCGTTGCCCGCGACAATGCCTTCTGTTTTGTCTACGAGGACAACCTGCGCCTGCTGCGTCAGGCCGGCGCTAAACTGGTTGAATTTTCCCCGCTGGCCGATGCCAGCCTGCCAGACGGCATCAGCGGCATCTATCTGCCCGGCGGCTATCCTGAGCTGTATGTGGCGCAGCTGGCCGGCAACCTGCCTATGAAAGCGGCCATACGGGACGCAGTCAAGGCCGGCATGCCGGTATATGCCGAATGCGGCGGATTCATCTATCTGACACAGGGCATGGAGCCCACAGACAGCAGCAACCCGGCCGAGGACTTCGTCGGCATCTATCCGGTCAGGGCAAACATGCTGCCCAAACGCAAGGCCCTGGGATATCGCCAGGTAGAGCTGACCGGTGACACAGTGATTGCAGCAAAAGGTGAAACAGCGCGCGGGCATGAATTTCATTATTCCGAGATCAACGGCATGCCCGCATCCATCCCACGCTGCTACCGCATGACCCGGCAGGAACGATTCCTGGGCGCAGAAGGCTACCAGGTCGCCAACTGTCTGGCCTCCTATGTCCATCTGCACTTCGGCAGCAACAGCAATATAGCGGTTTCGTTCCATGACGCCTGCAGTGATTTCTTACACAGTAAAGTATCCCGGAAGTCTGCCGGCCTTCCGGCATTTATAGAAATGAATACCAAAAACAGTTGACATGGTCAGCACTGTTGTAATATCAAAATAGGCACATAAGCTGCCACGTGCAGCACAGAACAACAAGATCCTGGTGCCCGCAAGGGCTTGATAGGGAAGAGGGGTGCAAATCCCCCGCGGACCCGCCGCTGTAAACGATGACGAAAGGCAATATGTCACTGGTCGCAAGACTGGGAAGACGCCTGGAGGATGACTCGTGAGCCAGAAGACCTGCCAGAGATTTACCACTAGCTAGCTCCCTTGGCAGGGGATGGTGGATAATCAGGTCATGGACTTAAAAACGGAAGGTCCGCAAACTGAAATACAGTTGCGGGCCTTTTTTTGTGCCTGCTGATAAGGCCAAAATCAGTAAACAACAGAGCCTCTTGCAAAACAGCAAACATAAAGGAGCGTATAACAATGTTGAACATCCGTAACCACGGCAGGGTATCATTTTTGCTTTCGGCAATATTTATCCTTTCCATACTCAGTCTAGTCAGTCCGCAACAGGCTATGGCGGTACGTCCTTTCGTAACCGATGATGCCCGTGTTGTCGGCAGCAAGCTGTTTCTTTTGGAAACATCATTAAAAGGCAACAATGGCGTTCTGCAAAATCTCAACCTGCTGGCATATGGCCCGAATGACAAGCTTGAGCTTACCGTCGGATTTGTCGACGGATTCACAACAAAAGGTTACGACAGACATAGATTGTCTATTGGCGGTGTACTTGGGCAAGCCAAATATCTGTTTACAGAAGGCACTGAAAACGGCATGCCGGGCGTCGCCTTTGTCACCGGATTTGGTGCGCCATACGGTACGAACAGCTTCAAAGCCGAATCATGGACCAACTTCGGTTATCTTGCCATCACTGAAGCTCTAGGCAAAAACGAGCAGGTGCTGATACATGCCAATGTTGGTGTCAACTACACCAAGTCGGATGACAAATACCGCACATCAGCAACCTGGGGTTTGGGAACCCAGGTAAGAGTGATCGGTGGATTACACTTTGTTGGCGAGGTGTTTCACGGAGACCCTTATGCGGGTGACTCCGGCTGGGCTTTCCAGACGGGTGTACGTTATTTCGTCAGTGAACGCGTACAGCTAGATGCAACTGTGGGGTCAGGCTTTGCCGGCAACAACCAGCCGAAGGAGTTTGCCGGCTGCGGTCTGCGCGTCGTGTTTGACCCGCCTTGGTCCACCAAGGCCAAAAACTGATGCTCACAGCGTTATTTTCCCATTTAAAAACACCCAACAAGGAGCTTCATATGCATAGAACATTTCTCAGGACTGCCGGTGGTTTTGCTTCTGCCTTGCTGCTGCTTCCCGAGTCAGCCTTTGCCATGCATATTTCCGAGGGTATTCTCCCCCTTTCCTGGTCACTGTTCTGGACTATTGCTGCCGCTCCGTTTCTGGCCCTGGGCTTGAAAAAACTGAAGCAGCAGACCGCAGCAGACCTGTCCGCAAAACCTCTGGCAGGCATGGTCGCAGCAGTGGTCTTCGTAATTTCCTGCATGCCGGTGCCGGTACCCCTGGTCGGCACATGTTCCCACCCCTGCGGCACCGGACTGGCCGCCGTACTGCTGGGACCGGCCATGGGGGTCGTCACCGCCGCTGTCGCCCTGCTGATCCAGGCCCTGCTGCTGGCCCACGGCGGGCTTTCCACCTGGGGCGCCAACGTATTCACCATGGGCGTGATGGGTTCATTTTGCGGTTATGCCGCCTTCAAGGCGGTACGTGCCTGCGGCGGCGGACCGGTGATTGCGGCCTTTGCGGCTGGCCTGATCGCTGACTGGGCCACCTATGCAGGCACAGCCATGATCATGGCAGCAGGCATCAAGGGGAGTGCACCATTCTGGCCGCTGGCCGGCAAGATCGGCCTGGCTTTTGTCCCTACCCAGCTTCCGCTGGGAATTGTTGAAGGCATTGTCACCGCCGGCATGGTTTCGCTGCTGATCCGCAAGCGCCCTGACCTGCTGGCCAGAACAGCCCTGGCCTCGCTCAAAGGGGGTGCAAAATGAAAAGGTTGATTGTACTGCCGGTGCTGCTGCTCACACTGTTTGCAATTTCAGGAATCGCCACCGCCGAGGAAAAATGGCAGGGACTGGATGAAAAGGTGGTCGGCAGGATTGCCGAGGAACATGGCCGCCCGCCCAAAGAACCGTTGATAAATACCGGCGAGGGCGATCTGCAGCTGTTCGTGTTCCTGATGGCCGGAGTTGTGGGTGGATTTGCCGCCGGCTATTACTGGCGGGCGCTGCTGGATGGCAGACCGGATAAGAATTCCGGCGATAAAGCTTAAATGAAAGGCCCTTGCGATGTGATTGCAAGGGCCTTTCATTTTCTATCAAAAGTTGACTGGTATTCAGGGTTTCCTGCCCTTGGGCGCTCTGGGCGCAGAAGGTTTCCCGCCGCGGCTGCCGCCGGCAAAGGGTTTTTTCTTGTGATTCTGGGGGTTGGGGCGCGCCTCGCTGACGGTTATTACCTTGTCTATAAGCAACGCGCCATCCAGGGTCTCAATGGCATCCCGGGCCTGCGCAATCGTCGCCATACGCAGATAACCGCATCCCTTGAATTCCCCGCTGACGGCATCCCTGATCAGATGCATGGATGTTACCGTGCCGCACAGCGTAAAAAGCCGGGTAATGTCTTCTTCTGTAGCTCTGGCAGATATGCTGCCCACATACAACTCGTTCTTCATGTACTCTCCTGTGATGGCCTGTAATGGCGCACAAACGGCAACCTAATACAACAAAAACTACTTACTGACGCCTTTCAGCAGCACCCTGATTTCATATTCCCCATTGTCAGCGTCAACATGGTTGAACACATAGGCCGGAGCGCCGCTAGCCGCGTCATCCGCCCTCCGGTAAGACAGGCCAAGCCCATGGGCAAGGCTTTCCACCACCTGTCGCCCGTCTTCATTACCTTCCAGCACCACCAGCTGTTCACCGTAAAGCGCTGTAAAGCGCTCAAAGGTGATGCGCTCCGACTGGTCCGGGCTGCAGACCACCATGGCATTGGCCCCGGCATAACCAGCGCCGAATACCCGCGCATCGCCCTGCTGAGGTTTTGACACCTGCACCATATCCAGCTTCTCCAACAGGCTCAGTCCCAATGCGCATGGTGTAGTGAACTCCACAACAACCTGTCTGGTAGCCAACGGTTTTGCGCCAGGCGCGGGCAGCGGAATCAGCAGCTTTTTACCTGCTGCAACAGATTTGGGGCTACGGATCGAGTTAAGCCGCATAACCTCAGGCACGAGCTTGTGGGCTTCCGATTCTTTTAGCCCGTAATGCCTCACCAGTATCAAAGCGATATGATCCCCGCGCTGTACAGTATAATGGCTGTACTCTCCGCTCGCCGCCACGCTGGCGGTTGAAGGCCTGCTTTTGGCCTTGCCGCGCTTTTTGACCGCCTTGGCACTTTTGCCGGCCTTGGCCTTGCGCGCCAGCTCGGCCCGCAACTCATTCAGGTCAATCTCCAGTTTTTTGGCATCCACCCTTTTGCCGGCGTGTGCGGCAGCCGGTTTGGGCAATTCTTTGGTATCAATCTCGAAAGATGCCGGCGCGGACATGGCCGGGCCGCAGCTAAGCACTCCAAAGAGGAAAAACAGCAGGGCGGTTCTGTAGGCAGGCAATTTCATCGGTCTGTTATCTCCTTGCAGTTTTGATCACATTCAACACAATAATTACCACTACTGATCTTGTCCGGGCAATAGCTGAATTAAAAAGTCAGCGCTCTTTATTCTGCGCCCGGCATGGGCTTCCAGGGCGGCATCCAACAGTACGCCAGCCTCGGCCAGGGCTGCATCACTGAATCGCACCAAGCCGAATGTGCCTGTTTTCAGGCAGGCCTGCAGGGTCTGCAAAGTGGCCGGCTGAAGCTGAGGCCCGCTAACCGAGCAGGCACTGCAGACAAGCTCGCCATCCCGCCGGACTATCGCGCCGGACTCCCCGTAAATACTAGCACAATTGCCGCACTCCTCAAGTGCGGGCCGGTATCCCAGGATATTCAGCAGGTTGATCTCGAAAAAACGCCTTTCCATGCTAGTCGGAGGCACGGCCTCCAGACGGTCGAGATACGCCGAATACAAGCGGAACAGGCGCGGCAGCGCCAGCCCCTCCGGGGTAAGGACATCCAGCAGCTCGGACGCATACATGGCATGGGCAATTTTCTCCAGTTCCTTGCGGATAGCGGGATAAATCTGCCGGATCTCGGCCTGCTGGAACGAGCAGAGCCCTTCCTTGACCTTCAGTTGGGCATCAATGTGCGCGAACAGCTCCAGGGCCGCGCCGAAACGTTTTCTGCTTTTTCTGGCTCCGCGGGCAAAGGCCTTCAGCCGCCCATATTCCAGTGTAAACAGGTTGACAATCCTGTCACTGTCTCCATAATCCAGCGTTGACAATACAAAGGCATTCAGCTTCTCGCTGTGCATTAAATTCCTGCATTCTCCCGCAATAGTTTTGCAGGCGTCTCTGATTTGTAGCAGGTACAATAGCAGAAACAACCTATACCCAATACGTTTTTTTGGTGTATAATTTCAAAATATCCAGCCGGATAGCTTCAATTTCCCCCGATGCTAAAGAGGTTCTGTTTGAATACAAAACGATTGCAATCCCATTCCCGGGCATCAAAACCCGTCGCCCTGGTTCTGGCGTCATGCCTGCTGGCCCTGATTGCGGTCCTGCCATTTGCCAATCAAGCTTGCGCCCGCCCCACATCCGGCCCGCCCCCCTACGACAAGCTGGAGCAGTATGAAAAACCGGGCGGGCACCATATCAAGGCCCTGCACTTCAAAAACCTCAAGGATCACAAACGCAGGAACCGTCCGGTGGAGATGAGGGTCTATATGCCCAGGGACGGCGGTCCCTATCCGCTGGTGATCATATCACACAGTGCCGGCGGCATTTATGATTCCCACCGGTTTCAGGCAGAACATCTGGCCTCCCATGGATATATCGTCATCTGCATCGAGCATGTGGACAGCAACAATGTCTCCGTCAAGTTTTACATGAGCAAGGCCGGCGGCAGTGAATCACTGCGCGAGGCCATGCACCACGTCACAACTGATGCCGTAGCTGTGCTGGAACGCCCGCGCGACATCAGTTTTGCCATTGATTGCGCCCACACCTGGAACAAATCACACAAAGAACTGGCCGGCAGGATCAATACCCGCAAGATTGCCGTCATGGGGCACTCCTTCGGGGCATATACCGCCATGGCCGCCATTGGCGCGCAACCGGTGCTGGACCACCTAAAACCAAGAACAGGCAGCGGCAAAGGACTTGCTGGCCCTTTGGGCGACCAGCGTATCAGCTTTGCGCTGGCCATGTCGCCCCCGGGACCTGGTTCCAAATTTTTTGACGAAGACAGTTTTAAAAGTGTAAATAAGCCGCTGGTGATGATTAGCGGTTCAAAGGACGAACAGAAAGGGTATGACGGCAAGATCATGCCGCCAGAAACGCGGCGCGAGATCTTTCCGCTACTGCCGCCCGGCAACAAATATTTCCTCTGGCTGGCCAACGCCGACCACGTTTCCTTTACCGACAATCACAGCATGTGGCTGCTGCCGTCGGCCGCCCGCAAGGATGTCCAGCGCATCACCAAGGCGCTGATGGTGATCAGCTGCGATCACTTCCTCAAGGGAAGATACGATGCCCGCAAGTCTATGAAAGCGCGTTACATCCGCACCATGCGCGGAGAAGTGGTCAACGAGCTGGAATGGTTGGAAAAGTAAGACCGCGTTATCCGGAACCCGTGTCAGGGGACCTTAATTTGGCCCGTGTCCGGAAACGGTAACATTGACGGAAACGCATAACGTTTATCAGTGCGCCTCGCTCCAGTTGGCACCATGATTGACCTCCACCTTCAGCGGCACCTTTGACTCCACTGCACTGGTCATCTCCTCCTCCACCAGACGTTCCATCCTCAGCAGTTCACCTTCCGGTACCTCAAAGACCAGTTCGTCATGCACCTGCATGATCAGCCTGCTCTTCAGACCTTCGGCCCTGATCCTGGCATCCACCTTGATCATGGCGCTCTTGATGATGTCCGCCGCCGAGCCCTGGATGGGATAGTTGATGGCGTTGCGCTGGGCAAAGGCGCGCACATTGCCGTTGCTGCTGTTGATGTCGGCGATGGGCAGCCTCCTCCCCAGCATGGTAGTGACAAAGCCGTTCTGCTCCGCCTCCCTGATGCAGCTATCCAGAAAACCCACTGCTGCGCTGTGGCGTTCCTTGTAGGCGGCAATAAACTCTTCGGCGGTCTTGCGGGCGATGCCCAGCTGCTTGGCCAGACTGAAGGCCCCCTGGCCATAGATGATGCCGAAATTGATGGTCTTGGCCTGGCGCCGCATCTCGGGCGTGACCATCTCTGGAAACAGGCCGAACACCTCGGCGGCTGTGCGGGTGTGGATGTCCTCGTCGTTGGCAAAGGCATGGCAGAAGACCGGATCACCGGAGAGATGGGCAAGCACGCGCAACTCCACCTGGGAATAGTCGGCCGACAGGATCAGGTGCCCGGGCGGGGCGATGAAGGCGTGGCGGATCAGGCGCCCTTCCTCACTGCGGATGGGGATATTCTGCAGATTGGGGTCTGAGGATGACAGCCGGCCGGTGTTGGTGACGGTCTGGTTGTAGGAGGTATGCACCCGGCCGGTACGGGGATGGATCAGGCGCGGCAGGGCATCGCTGTAGGTGGATTTGAGCTTGGCGATACCCCGGTATTCCAGGATCAGCCGGGCGATCTCATGCTCTTCAGCCAGCGTTGTCAGCACCTCGTTGTCGGTGGACCAGCCGGTCTTGCCCTTGGTCTTCTTGCCGCTTTTCAGCTGCAGCCGCTCAAACAGCACCTCCCCCAGCTGTTTGGGGGAATTGAGGTTAAAACTGCTGCCGGCCAGTTCAAAGATGCGCTCTTCGAGCCCGGCCATGCGGCCGGCAAAATCAGCGGAAAGCCCGGCCAGCATCTCCCGGTCCAGCAGCACGCCATAGTTCTCCATCTCGGCCAATATGGGGACCAGCGGCATCTCAATATTACGGAAAAGTGCTTCCTGTCCGCTTTGCTCCAGCAGCGGGGCGAATTTTCTGTGCAAAAGCCAGGTGGCGTCGGCATCCTCGCAGGCATAACGGGATGCGGCAGCAATCTCCACCTGGGAGAAGTTGATCTGCGACTTGCCGCTGCCGGTGACCTCGCTGTAGCTGATCATCCTGTGGCCCAGGTGTTCCTGTGCCAGCGCGTCCAGCCCGTGCCCCTGGCGGGAGGGATTGAGCACATAGGAGGCCAGCATGGTGTCGAAGGTCACCCCCAGCAGGCGGATGCCGTTCATGGCCAGCACCTGCATGTCGAACTTGATGTTCTGGCCGACCTTGGCGATGGCCGGGTTTTCAAGCAGGGGACGCAGGGCATCAAACGCTGTCTGACGGGAAAGCTGGCCTGGTGAAAGTTCACCCATTTCCTGGCCTCCTCCGGCTGGGAGAGAGGAAGAAAAGGCATCACTCGGCTGAATTGCAGAAAAAAGAGTCCCCTCCATTTCAAGGGGAGGGTTAGGGTGGGGATGGGATTTCGTAACATGCCCCACCGGCACATAATAGGCCTCATGGTCGCAGCAGGAGAAAGAGAGCCCCACAATCGCCGCGTCCCGAGGGTTGAGGCTGGTGGTTTCCAGGTCAACAGCAAATACCCCCGCCTTTTCCAGCTTGGTGATAAGCTGCTTCAGTTCTTCCGGGGTGGCAACAGTGACATATTCTTCCGCAGACAGCGTGGATTTGGCGGTCAACTCCTTGATCAGGGTATTGAAACCATACTCTCTGAAAAAGGCATTCAGCGATTCCTGATCCGGTTCCCGGGCCGCCAATTCTTCAAGTTTCAGTTCCAGAGGCAGGTTGTATTCGATGGTGGCCAGCCTGCGGGACAGCAGTGCCTGTTCCCGGAACTCGCGCAGCTTCTCGCCGTTCTTTCCCTTGACCTCATCCGCCCGCTCCAGCAGGTTTTCCAGCGTACCAAATTCGCTGATCAACTTAATGGCGGTCTTCTCGCCAATGCCCGGCACCCCCGGAATATTGTCCGAGGAATCTCCGGCCAGACCAAGGATATCCGGCACCAGTTCCGGCGTCACGCCGAAACGCTCTTGCACCTCGGCAATGCCCGAGCGTTTATCCTTCATGGTATCCAGCAGGGTAATGCGATCGCTGACCACCTGCATCAGGTCCTTGTCGCCAGTCACCACCACCACCTCGCCCCCCTGGTCGGCAAAGCGGCGCGACAAGGCACCGATGATGTCATCGGCCTCGTAACCCGGCAGCTCCAGTGTGGCAATATTGAAGGCCCGCACCACCTGGCGGATCGGTTCCATCTGCATGCGCAGATCATCGGGCATGGCGGCGCGGTTAGCCTTGTACTCAGGATATATCTCCGTGCGGAATGTAACCCGGCCGGCATCGAAGACAACCGCCAGGTGCTTTGGCTGGTGATCTTTCAGCAATTTGAGCAGCATCTGGATGAAACCGTAGATGGCGTTGGTGGGGTGCCCCTGGGGCGAGGAAAGGTGACGGATGGCGTAATAGGCCCGATAGATGTATGAGGAGCCGTCAATCAGGTAAAGGGTGTTGTCATTGTTCATCGGTCTGCTCCCTGGTAAAAAGCACAAAGGCCATGGATGGGCGCTTGCTGGAATCTCGCATGGCAAACTGCATGCCGTCATAGCGCCATCCTTTGGCAGTCCAGTCGTTGAGTGTGCTTTCAATCTCATCCTCTGTTACGGTACTCAGTTCGACAACCTTGTAAATCAGCATGGCATATCCTCGCTGCTGTTTGAGATATCTAAAAATCGTTTTCACGCGGCGGCGCAACAACGCAACGTGCTTATAACCTGGAATCCGGCAAACGGTTTTGCATCCACTAACAGCACATTATTAGCACAAAACTTATATGTCAAACCAGCCATACCACAAAAATGAAACTGTCTGTTATGGTCTGCTATTCGGTTTTGTTGGTGTATTTCGTGTGTTTCGTGGACAGGCAGTTGTGCTAAGAAGACCGTGCAAAACATAACAAAAAAGGCGGCCTGATAGCCGCCTTAAAGACATAACACCTTCAAAACCTAAGCTGCATGAAAACCGAACTTGGCCGAGATTTCGCTGGCGCTTTTCAGCACCAGTGGAATCAGCTCCTGCTCCATTCTCTCGTCACTCAGCCTGATCGAAGGGCCTGAGATGCTGATGGCACCCACAATACGGCGGGTATAATCGCGGATCGGCGCGCTCACGCAGCGCACCCCCGGATCCAGTTCTTCGTCGTCAATGGCATAGCCGCGCTCGATCACCTTTTTCAGTTCCTCACGCAACCGGACACGATCGGTGATCGTATTCTTTGTATAAGCTTTGAATTCGGTGTTTACCAGATAACTTTCCAGTTCATCTTCATTCATGAAGGCAATCTGCGCCCTGCCAGCCGCGCTGCAGTAAGCCGGCAGACGACACCCCACCCTGGTGACGACCCTGACCGTCTTGCTGGTTTCAACCGCATCCAGGTAGATGCTGTTGAAATCCCTGACTATCGCCACATAGGCAGTTTCATCACACAGCTTGACAATCGATTCCAGCACCGGTCTGGCCTGCCTGAGCAGCCCCATCTGGCGTATGAAGGTCTGACCAAGCTCCAGGGTCTTGAGGCCAAGGCGGTAATTTTCGGTCACCTTGTTCTGTTCGATATAACCGCGCGACTCCAGTGTTGCCAGCAAGCGAAAGATATTATTCTTATGCAGTTTGAGCCGTTTGCTCAGCTCTGTCACACCAAGCTCGTCCACATCTCCGCGAAACTGTTCCAGCAGGTCCAAAGCATGGGATACAGCCTGAATCAGGTATTCGGATTTTTCTTTTTTGATCATGATCAATATCCTGTGTATAAAGAATGGC
>Ga0302250_1002470_pt1 | contig 11332 bp, 8 predicted proteins | sample AAG_RA_Asp_MG_FD_193536 | JGI IMG/M metagenome (GOLD analysis project Ga0302250, IMG submission 193536) | Enriched activated sludge microbial communities from anaerobic digester in WTTP, New Holstein, Wisconsin, United States - AAG_RA_Asp | ecosystem: Engineered > Bioreactor > Anaerobic >... | reverse complement strand
CACGAATCGCTGGTGACGATGCCGTCGGGGAAAAGTGCCTGGATCTACGTTCGCGGCGAAGCGGTTTTCCGCGACGGTCAGGTCGTCAAGCTGATCGGCGCGATGCAGGACATCACCGATCGCAAGCTGGCCGAGCTGGCATTGATTCGCCGTACGCGGGAACTGGAGATGCACAACAGCATCCTGCGCCAGATTCATCAGGGCGTCGCCTTGAGCGAGGTGCTCAATTCCCTGGCGTCACAGGCCGAATTGCTGCACCCGGGGATGCTGTGTTCGATCCTGTTGCTCGACACGGTTTCCAATCACCTGCGCCACGTGGCCGCGCCGAGCCTGCCTGGGCAGTTCGTCCGGGACATCGACCGCATGTTGGCCAACGATGAAAGCTGTTCCAGCGGTCAGGCGGCGGCGAGCGGAAGGCGGGTAATCGTGGCAAATCTCCGTGAAGGCAGCGTGTGCTCTGCGGCCTACTGCCGGCATGCGGCGTCAGCGGGGTTCCAGTCGTGCTGGTCGCAGCCGATCACGGGGCGTGAGAGGCGCGTGCTCGGCGTTTTCGCCATCTACCAGCGGGTCTCGGCACAGCCGGGCGACGACGATATCCAGCTGCTGGAGAACTGCGCGAACCTTGCGGCGTTGGTGATCGAGCATTACCAGGCCGATGAAAAAATACGCAACCTGGCGTACTTCGATGCGCTGACCCGACTGCCCAATCGGCGCATGCTGGTAGACCGCCTCCGGCAGGCGATGGCCAACAGCCGCCGCAGCGGCTGCTATGGCGCCCTGATGTTCCTCGATCTGGATAATTTCAAGCCGCTCAACGACGCGCACGGGCATTACGTCGGCGACCTGCTGCTCGTCCAGGTGGCGGAGCGGATCACGAGCTGCGTGCGCGAGACGGATACGGTTGCGCGCTTCGGCGGCGACGAATTCGTGGTCATGCTCGGTGAGCTCGACGAGAGCCATGCAGCGTCCGAAATTCAGGCGCGCGGTGTGGCGGAGAAGATTCGTTGCATCCTCTCCGAGCCGTTTACGTTACGGATCAAACGGGAGGGTGAGCCTGAAAAGGTGGTCGTGCATTGCTGCACCGCCAGCATCGGCGTCGTGCTCTTCTACAACCACGAAGCCTCGATGGACGACATCATCAAGTGGGCCGACGAGGCGATGTACCAGGCCAAGGAGTCGGGGCGCAACGGCATCCGGCTGCAGTCGTCGCAGCACCCCGAACGTGGCCAGCTCAAGGCTTGAGCAGGTCGATCAACTCTTCCTGGGCGCAACGCGGTTTGGCTCGTAGCGCGCGTCGCGGGTGATAACCTCCGTTGCCGTCCATTTCCCAGGAATTCTGGTTGTCGGTGAGGTAGACCTGCAATCCCTCGACGATGACGCGGCGCTTGAGCTTCTTGTCGAGAATCGGGAAGGCGACCTCGATGCGCCGGAAGAAATTGCGCTCCATCCAGTCCGCGCTGGAGAGCAGGACCTGTTCGGCCCCGCCGGCGTAGAAATAGAACACCCGATGGTGTTCGAGGAAGCGTCCGACGATCGAGCGCACCCGGATCTTGTCGGAAAGACCCTTGATCCCCGGACGCAGGGCGCAGACCCCGCGCACGATCAGATCGATCCTGACCCCGGCCTGGGAGGCTTCGTAGAGGGCGTCGATGATCGCCGGTTCGAGCAGGGAATTCATCTTGGCGATGATGCGCGCGCGCTTGCCGGCGCGAGCGGCCTCGGCTTCCGCCTGGATGGCCTTCAGCGTATTGGCATGCAGCGTGAACGGCGCCTGCCAGAGATGGTGCAGCGACTTGGCAAGGCCCAGGCCGGTCAGTTGCTTGAAAACCTCGTTGACGTCCTCGCCGATCTCTTCGTTGCAGGTCAGCAGGCCGAAATCGGTATAGAGGCGGGCGGTGCGCGGGTGATAGTTGCCGGTGCCCAGATGCACATAGCGACGCAGGGCGCTGCCCGAACGATTCTCGTCGCGGCGGACGATCATCAGCATCTTGGTGTGGGTCTTGTAGCCGACCACGCCATAAACGACGTGCGCGCCGACCTGTTCAAGCTTGGTGGCCCAGCCGATGTTCGCTTCCTCGTCGAATCGCGCCATCAACTCGACCACCACGGTCACTTCCTTGCCATTCATGGCCGCTCGCAACAGCGACTGCATCAGCACGGAATCCGTGCCGGTGCGATAGACCGTCATCTTGATCGCCACCACGTGCGGGTCGGTCACGGCCTGGTCGATCAGTTCAATGACCGGCGCGAAGCTCTGGTAGGGGTGGTGCAGCAGGATGTCGCCGGCGCGGATGGATTCAAAGATCGAGCGGTTCTTCTTCAGCGACTTGGGCGAGCCGATCTGGAACGGCTTGAATTTCAGATCGGGACGCTGTACCAGATCGGGAATCTGCATCAGGCGCACCAGATTGGCCGGGCCGGGAACGCAGAAGAGGTCGTTCGTTCCCAGACCAAACTGTTCAAGCAGGAAGCGCGTCATGTTTTGTGAGCAGTTGTCGGTCACTTCCAGGCGCACCGCATCGCCGAAATGCCGTTGCGGGAGTTCCCCCTGGATGCTCGCGCGCAGGTTCTTGACCTCTTCCTCGTCGACGAACAGGTCACTGTTGCGCGTGACCCTGAACTGGTAACAGCCGAGCACGTTCATGCCCGAGAAAAGCTCGCCGACGAATTCGTGCAGGACGGAGGACAGGAAAACGAAACAGTATTCGCTGGCGCCGAGTTCACGGGGCAGGCGGATCGCGCGCGGAAGAACCCGGGGCGCCTGGACGATTGCCGTGCCGGAACTGCGGCCGAAGGCATCCTTTCCTTCGAGTTCGACGGCGAAGTTGAGGCTCTTGTTGAGCAGCCTGGGGAAGGGGTGCGACGGATCAAGACCGATCGGCGTCAGGACCGGCATGACTTCCCGAAAGAAATAGCCCTTGATCCACTGCAACTGCTCTTCGCTCCACTCACTGCGGCGCAGGAAAACGATCCCTTCCGCCGCCAGTTTCGGCAGGATCTCCTGATTGAACAGGCGGTACTGTTCCTCGACCAGAGTGTGGGCGTAATCGCTGATGTGCTGCAACGCCTCCGAGGCGGAAAGACCGTCGGAAGTTTTTGCCACCGAATTCAGCTTGACCTGTTCCTTCAATCCGGCGACGCGGATTTCGAAGAACTCGTCCAGATTGCTGCTGAAGATGCAGAGGAAACGCAAACGCTCCAGCAACGGTGTCGCGGGATTTTTCGCCTGCGCGAGAACGCGATGATTGAACGCCAGAATCCCGAGTTCCCGGTTCAGAAAATTCCTGGCCGGATACGAGGTGGTGTCTGAAGGCAGGCTGGTTCGTGCAACCGGTTTTCGTGTGCTCATGGGGCCAAAGGATCAGGAATGGTGAATGGTCACGATTATCCGCCATTACGTGCGTTTTTGTTGGTTGCCGGACCAGGATTGGCGTGTGGAAAGCGAAACGAGAAGGCTGCGGGTGATGTGCGCTGTAATCCCTTTGTCACACGATTCTCATACGCTGTGCCGATGGTCATGTACGCAGGTTCCGAACGACTGGTCATCTTCGATGCCGACGGCACGCTCATCGACGCGTTTCATGCCATCGAACAGACTTTTCTTTCTCACGGCATGGCCATCGGCGACCTCGAACGTTTTCAGAAGCGCCGCAAGCTGTTGAAGTATCTCGGCGGGCTGCGTGAGTTTCCGAACAATCTGCGCCGGCAGTTCGGAAAACAGCGGCGCAAGCTGCTTCTGGCGACGCTGACGGAGTTTTACCGGAGCGAAGCGCTCCTGTATCCGGGCATCGAATCACTGTTGCGCAGGCTGCTCGACTGTCCCGATATTCGTGTCGCGCTGGTTACCCGCAATGTGACCATCGAGCCGGAAACGACGCTGAAGCACTTGTTTGCGCGACACGACATCGATCTCGGCCAGTTCGACTACTTCGCCAGCCTGTCGCTGGGTGAGGATAAAACCGGCGAAATGAAGCGGGCGCGCGAGCTCTACGCCATCAATCCCGCGCGGGCCTGTGCCTGTGGCGATGAATACGGCGACTACCTGGCGGCGATCGGCGCCGGCGTGTATCCGTTCATCGTCGCCTACGGTTTCGAGGACAGGGAGCGGCTGACACAAAGTTTCGGCGTGCCACGCGAGGTCATTTCAAGTTCGCCGGCCGAGTTTTCCGACCGTCTGCTGCACGCGCTGGGGCTGCTCGTCTGACGCCTCGGGAGGTTTGCTGGCGAGTTGCGCCTCGGTGTGGATCATGAACGCATGCAATATTCCCTTAACCTGGCGCGCGTAGGGTGGTTGCTGTTCGTGGTAAATCGCAGCGAAGGGAGTCAGGATCATGGCCCGGATCATTCAGGAAATCGTGGAGCGACTGATGGAAAGCGTCTTCGGGACACTTTACGGCGAGTATTTCTTTGGTGAGTGGATCATTCCCTGGTTGCCCGACGATCTCTGACTCTCGTGACGCAACAACCGGTTTCGATGAAATGATTTTGTAACCAAAACGTAACCTTCGGCGGGCAATCTGGCGCGTAGTTTGCGTCTTTTCTTCGGCACCTCTCGTGCTGTTTTCCGTACCTGTCCCGCAAGATGACAACAGATTCCTCCGTGTATCACGGGCCGCTTTTCAGATACACCGACTGGTGGCCGCCGCTACTCATCATCGTGCTGTTGGTGGTTTCGTGGGTGACCGTCGTCCGCCGCGCCGGCGACGACGATGCGCGTGCTGTTCGCGACGCCGAGGTGATCCAGGCGAACATAGCGCAGGCGGTGGTCAATCACACCGGGCAACTGATCGAGTGGATCAGGCTGTTCGACAGCATTCTCGCGACCTGTCCGCATCCGGAAACGGCGCGAACGATCGTGAACACGGCGCTCGGCCGCAACGGTGCCTTCCTGCGCCTCATGCAGTTCGACGCCGACGGGCGCCTGCTGATGTCGATCGGGAAAGCCCCTGAACCCTGGTTGCGCCAAGCCGCGATGAGTTTCGCGGTCAGCGTCAAGAGTGATTTTTCCGAGCGGATCGCCGTCGGCGAGGCTCCTGCCGAGGAAGAGGCGCAGGCCTGGATGCTGCCGGTGTTCTACCGGCTGCCCTCGGCAGGAAATCCGGCGCACTCTTTCCTTGTTGTCCTGATCGACAAGGGGCAGTTCCAGCAATTCTTCGGCAATATCGTTCTCGGCCGCGGCGGGGAAATCGTGCTGCTTTCGGCAGAGGGGCGGGAGCTGTTGCGCTTGCGCGAAGGGCGGCTCGAATCCGTTCCTCCGCGCGGTACTTCCCGGCAATTGGCGCGGCTGGAAGGTCTCCCGGGTGTGCGTGACGATCCGCTCGTGGCTTTCCGGACGGTACCGACGACCGGACTCTCGGTCCTGGTGAGCCGCCCGCGCGATCAGGTACTGATGGAGAACCATGCGCGGCAGAGCGCCTACATGGGATCCGCGTTGCTGTTGACGCTGACGATGCTGGCCCTGACCGCGCTTTGGGGTACAGCTGCCGCTCGACGCAGCAAACTCGTCCACAGCCTGGAGGATGCTCTGGCGAACAACGAGCAATTGATCCGGCAGATTGGCGAGGAAAAGGAAACCGCATACATCATGGCGACCCACGACAAACTCACCGGTCTGCCTAACCGCATGTTCTTCGCCGACCTTGCTCAACGCCATGTAGCCCGCGCTCGGCGCCTGCAAGGCGGGTTTGCGCTGGTATTCATTGATCTCGACCGCTTCAAGCCGGTCAACGACACCTTTGGCCACAAGGCCGGCGACCAACTGCTGATGGACGTGGCCAATCGCCTGCGGGACTGCGTGCGGCAGACCGACGTGGTGTCGCGCTTCGGCGGCGACGAGTTCGTCGCGCTGATCGGCGATCTGCGCAACAACCAGGATGTGTCGGTGATCGCCGGGAAATTCATCGACGTCCTGAGTCGGCCGTACGCCGGCATCGTTCCCGATACCGAACTGCGGGTGACCCCGAGCATCGGCATTGCCTTCTATCCCGATGATGCCGAAGAAATCGACGCGCTGCTCCGTCAGGCCGACATGGCGATGTATCGTGCCAAGGAACGGGGCAGGGCGACGTACGCGTTTGCCGATCCTGCACTCAATCGCCGCTACGAACTGAGCAACCAGATCGAAGCGGCGTTGCCGGTCGCCATCGAAAGGAGCGAAATCCGGGTGCATTACCAGCCCAAGGTGTCGTTGGCGGATTTCCGCCTGACCGGCCTGGAGGCTCTGGCGCGCTGGGAGCATGCGCAGATGGGCACGGTTTCCCCCGCTGATTTCATCGCCGTCGCCGAGAAGTGTGGCGCCATCATCGAACTTGGAGATTACGTCCTGCGCGAAGTATGCCGGCAGCAGCGCGAATGGCTCGACGCCGGTTTGCCGGTGGTCCCGGTCGCGGTCAATGTCTCGCCGCGGCAGATCGGTGCGGATGGCTTCTTCGTGCGTGTCGAGAAAATCCTGGCCGAGCATGGCATCGCACCGGCACTGCTCGAGATGGAAGTCACCGAAACCGGCGTGATCGAGACCGACGGCGCTTTCATCGAGACCCTGAACGGACTTGCCGCGCTTGGCATTCGCATCGCGATCGACGATTTTGGCATGGGCTACTCAGGATTCAGTCATCTGCGCAATTTGCCTGCCAAGCAGTTGAAGATCGACCGGTCGTTCGTCCGGAACATCCGTAACGATGTCAGCGATGCCGCCATCGTCAGCACAACCATTTCCCTCGCGCATAACCTGCACCTGGAAACCGTCGCCGAGGGCGTCGAGACGCCCGAACAACTCGCACACCTCAAGGCGGCGCGCTGTGACCAGGCACAGGGCTACCTGTTCGCAGCGGCGTGTCCGCCGGCGGAAGCACGTGAACTGCTCGTGCGCGGCGCAATTCTTCCCGTCATCGCCGCGGAAGGCAAAGCATGAAAATTCTGTCCCGATTTCTCCTGATCATTGCCGCGCTTGGCGCCAGCCCCGCCGTACTGCTTCCGGCACATGCCCAGACGTGCGAGAGCCCCACCGTGATCCGGTATGCGATGGTGCCGCTGCGCGAGATCGAACTCGATCTGCGGCGTCGGGAATCGCTGTTCAAACGGATGACCGAACTCACCGGACGGCCGGTCGAGGTCGTGCGTGCGACATCCTATCGCTCGGTGGTGGAGGGCTTGCTGCGCGGCGCGGTCGATGTTGCCGAACTGGGTCCGGCGACCTACATCGAAGCCACCAAAGGTGATCGCCAGATCACCGCCTTCGCCACGACGGAGAGAGTCGAGGGCGTCTATCAGCTACGTGGTGCGCATTACCAGTCGATGCTGGTCGTCCTGGCAAAAAGCGACTTCAGCGATATCGACACGCTCAAGGGAACTCGCCTGGCCTTGACCGATCCCGGGAGCACCTCCGGTGCAATGTTGCCGCGCAAACAGTTCGTCGGCCGGGTCGGCATGCCCCTGGAGAGTTATTTCGGCGCGGTATCGTACTCCGGCAGCCACGCCAGGTCGGTACAAGCACTGGTCAGCGGTGCCGTCGATGCGGCCTTCATCGCTTCCGCGCAACTGGAAGAAGCGCATCTGGCCGGCAAACTGCGCAAGAACGATGTGCGGGTCCTATGGACGTCCGGGCCCATCCCGAATGACCCGACGGTTTACCGCGGGCAACTGTGTGAAGCACTGAAACGCCGGATTGCCGAAGTTTTCCTCGGCGAAGACGCGGGGACGGCGCTGCGTGACTATATGGCGGCGATGAATGCCGAGCGCTTCGTGGCGGTCGACGACAGTCTCTACGCGGGGATTCGCGAAGTGCTCGAGGCACCCCCGCCGACGGGACGATAAAGCCGCGTGCGCAGCGTTTCGAATCGTGCCCCGCTATAGCCGTCAGTACGTACGAGGTTAAACTGTTGGCCCCGACGATTTTGTTTACAAATGTCGATTGAAGGATGTGCCATGTCCGCTGTCCGAAAAGCCCCTCCTAAAACAACTGATCCAACTGATTCTCCGTTCAACCTGACCGTTCCCTTTGCCCCGAAAACCGTCCGGCCACGCGCGCCGCGCAACCAGGCCGCCGCGAAGCTCCAGCCCACCGAAACTGCTTCGCCTTTGCCGGCAGAGCCGGAAGCGGTTGTTCCGCCCGTCGCCGAACCGGCTCTCCCGAGAAGGAGGCGACTGGCCAAGGCGTTCGAACGGCCCCTGGACAAAGTGTTGCGGAAAAAGTCCGAGGCTCTCGGAGCGTCTCCGCAAAAGCTTGAAAAAGCCACTGTGCGCGATGGTTTCACCTTCCCGAAGGCCGAGCACGATCGTCTTGTCGAGCTCAAGAAGCAGCTTGCCATGCAGGGTGTTGACGTCAAGAAAAGCGACCTGATCCGCGTCGGTCTGATCCTTGCGCTGTCGCTTCCTCCGACCAAACTGAAAGCCGTGCTGGCCAGGTTGCCGCCGGTAAAGTAGCCTTTCGGACCAGCGTGCCCTCACGGCACCCTGACCGAGTTCGATTCACTCCATCGCGCCGTGAAGTTTCCCTTTCAGGGTGGCGCACTCGGTTCGCAACGCTTCCAGTTCGGCGTGAGTCGCCTTGAGTTCCCGTGTCAGGGCGGCTTGCCGCAGCGAGTCTTCTTCGAGACTGCGCTCTTTGTCTTCACCGAATTGAGCGTTTTCGCTTGAAGCGACGACAGAAGCCCAGAAAAACCCGACAAGGCCGATGGCCAGCCAGGCAACTGCAAGGATGACAAGAGTTTCGTTGCTCATGAATCGGGTACCGGTGATCTGCAGTTGACGAAGGTGAAGGGGAGGGGGATACCGCCTGCCTTCAGTGCCAGCCAGGATGGAATGGCTTGATGCAGAGCATTCGGCAAGATGGCTGACGAAAAAGATAAATGAGCGTGATTACGGATATATTACGTTGCGATGGAACGATGGCCGGGCAGCGCCGGCCTTGCCGCTGCGTTGTGTCATGCGGCATGGAAACGGATGATGCCGTGTCGGGAAAAAACGGGGAGAAATGACCTATGGCCGTAGAAATCGAACTCAAGTTGCGGGTGGCGCCGGGGCAAGCCCGGCGTCTTTCCGGGCATCCAGCCCTGGCGGATGTCGCGCCGCAGAGATACAGCCTGTTCAATACCTACTACGACACGCCGGATTTTGCCCTCCGCAAGCGGCGCATCGCGGTGCGGCTCCGGCGCAAGGGGCGGGCGACCTGGCTGATGACGGTCAAGGCGGAAGATGCCGGCGCGGGCGGCCTCGCCCGGCGACTGGAATGGGAGGTGCCGACGCAGCCAGGCGTGTTCGATTTCAGCATCGTGACCGACGAGGCGTTGCGCGGCTTCCTGATCGAGCAACTGCCACACCTGCGCCCGGCGTTCTCGACCGACTTCACGCGCACGGCCTGGACGTTGCATCGCGGAGATTCACGCATCGAACTGGCGCTCGATCGCGGCAAGATCGCCGCGCCCGGCGCGACCGAAGAAGCCGCCGCCGTGAGCGAGGCCATCTGCGAGGTGGAACTTGAGTTGCTGGAAGGGCCTTCTTCAGATGCGCTGTTCGATCTGGCCATAGAACTGGCGCGCGATCTACACCTGCACCCGCTGGCCATCAGCAAGGCCGAGCGGGGCTATAACCTGGCCGATGCGTCGCTGCTGCGGCCGGCAAAGCGGTTTTTCTCGCCCGTCGCCCGGGAAATGTCGCCGGTCGACGCATTCCGCGCGATTGCGCTGTGCTGCCTCGGGCAACTGCAGCGCAACGAAGCCGGCGCCGTGCACGGTGGCGATCCCGAGTATGTCCACCAGGCCCGGGTGGCGATCCGCCGCCTGCGCTCCGCGTTTCGCCTTTTCGCCCCGGTTCTCGGCCCGGACTTCATCGCCGTGTATTCGCCGCGCTGGCAGGACGTGGCGAAGGCGCTCGGCGATGCCCGGGACTGGGATGTCTTCCTCAATGAGACCCTGCCGCCGCTGGAAGACGCATTCCCCGGGCACGCCGGGCTGGCGCAGCTGCGTCGCCACGCCGAGGTCACGCAGGGACGGGCACAGGCAACGGCCCGGGCGGCCCTGACCGGGGAAGAGTACAGCCGGCTGTTGCTGGCCTTCGGCGCGGCGCTGTTCCGTGTCGAACCGCCGACCATCGAGGCCGACAACAAAGCGGTGCGCCGCAATCTGCGCAAGTTCGCCCGGCGGCGGTTGCAGAAGCGGGCGACGGCTGTCGAAAAGCTGATGAACGGCAACGTGAAGCTGGACGCCGAGCATCGCCACCTGCTGCGCATCGCGTTCAAGAAACTGCGCTACGCCATCGAGTTTTTCGCGCCGCTCCTGCCGCGCAAGTCGCTCGCCGCCTACCAGGCGTCGCTCACCACGATTCAGGATCTGCTCGGTGAGCTCAACGATCAGGCAACCGCGTTGCGCCTGATCAACGATGCGGGACACGACGGCCCGGCCGATTCCCTGGCGTGCGGCTGGATTGCGGGCCGTAGTCAGCTCTTGATTGCCGAACTGGACGTCGAGTTGGCCAAGGTCAAGGTTAAAAAGCGGCCGTGGCGGAAAAAATGACTTTTCAACGCTGACTCAGTAGATGGCCGGCACGTACATCTCCGGCGGAACGGGGTGTCGCAGATAATCGGGGTTGTGTACCCGTTCCGGCAATGTCACCGGCTCGCGCTCGTATTCCTCGTAGGGCACCTGGCTGAGCAGGTGAGAGATGCAGTTCAGGCGTGCGCGCTTCTTGTCGTCGGCTTCAACGATCCACCACGGCGCTTCGGGGATGTGCGTGCGTTCCAGCATCGTCTCCTTGGCCTTGGTGTATTGCTCCCAGCGGCGGCGCGATTCCATGTCCATCGGGCTCAGTTTCCACTGCTTGAGCGGATCGTGGATGCGCATGGTGAAACGAAAGTGTTGCTCGTTGTCGGAGATCGAGAACCAGTACTTGATGAGGATGATTCCGGAGCGGATCAGCATCTTCTCGAACTCCGGCACTGTGCGGAAAAATTCCTCGTATTCCTCGTCGGAACAGAAGCCCATGACCTTCTCGACGCCGGCCCGGTTGTACCAGCTGCGGTCGAAGAGGACCATTTCACCGCCAGCGGGCAGGTGGGCGACGTAGCGCTGGAAATACCACTGTGTTTTTTCCCGCTCGCTCGGCGCGGTCAGCGCGGCGACACGGCATACGCGGGGGTTGAGCCGCTGGGTAATGCGCTTGATGACGCCCCCCTTGCCGGCGGCGTCGCGCCCTTCGAAGAGAACGACAACTTTCAGCTTTTTGTGGACCACCCAGTCCTGTAGCTTGACCAGTTCGCCCTGGAGACGGAACAGTTCCTTGAAGTAAAGTCCGCGCTTGAGTTCGTTCTGCGCGTCCAGGGGCGATTCGGATGCCTCGC
>Ga0302250_1002469_pt1 | contig 11336 bp, 10 predicted proteins | sample AAG_RA_Asp_MG_FD_193536 | JGI IMG/M metagenome (GOLD analysis project Ga0302250, IMG submission 193536) | Enriched activated sludge microbial communities from anaerobic digester in WTTP, New Holstein, Wisconsin, United States - AAG_RA_Asp | ecosystem: Engineered > Bioreactor > Anaerobic >... | reverse complement strand
AGATCCGCAATGCGCCGGGCTATTTTCTGGTGAGAAGGCGTAAGCTCGTCCAAAGACCGGAATTTTTCCACCAGAGAGCTCAAACGTTCATCCAGATACTGAATGCCTGTGAGATAATGAAGAATCCGCTCATCAATTTTCAGCGGACAGGCTGTCAGAACGGGGCCTTCCGACAGCTCGATCATCCGGAAGCGGCGCAATGGCGCGGGCGGGGTAAGTGCGCTCCAGTGGGGATCAGGCAGAATGGCCAGAGCCAGACTGAAAGTGGGATTGCATCTTTGTGCATCTCCGGAAAGCAGCGACACCAGCGCGGCCAACGATGAATCCAGCTCCACTCCGGCGCACAGCAGAAGGATGTTGCGCTCGAAAGGCGAGAGGCGAAAGGCGGTGCATAACGTCTCCAGCGCGGAGGGGACCCGCCCGTCGCTTCGACTATCGTTATTTATGTTTGGGTCCGGTTGTGCAGCGACTTCAGTTTCCGGCTTCAGCCCGGCGCGCACAGCATGACTTTCCAGACGCTGCTTAATAGACGCTATGGCTGCTGTAAGGCGGCGCTGGTTGGTTTCGACCCAGTTGCCGGCGATATCAGGGGACATCTTTAATCTCCACCAGCGGACCGGGCGGATCATTATTCACGGAATTTCCCGCACCGTCTACGTTGACGCGGACAAAATATTTTCCTGCTTTGGGTTTAAACGATGTGGTCATGACGAAGGTAATGGCGCCGGTTTCCGTCACAGCCGGATCGGTGATGCCGTTGTTTTCCGGGGCGGCGATCCGGTAAATCACCGGCGGTGCGGTGGAAATTTCCTGATATTCATTGAGCAGGAGAAACACTCGTGAATTGCGTCCGCAGGCGGGGACCAGCCCGACCGGAATGGTTAAGGTGTAAATCGTCTTTCCATTTTCCGGCGTCCCGACGGGGGTAACCGGCCCGGCGGGAACGGCAACGGTCGGACACAGAAGAAAAGCCAGGCTGTTTGATTCTACGCCCGAATGCTCGGCCGGCGGCTCACCAATCATCAGTTTCTGGACAACCGAAATGCTGTGAATACCGGCGCGCAGATTCGAGGGCAGCAAAATAGTAATCCGGTTATTTTTGACTTCCAGAATCTGTGAGGAAGCAATTTCCTTTTCGTCAATTTTAACAACTGTCTTGTCACCGCGTAATTGTTTGCCGGTGAGAACCAGCCGTTTTCCGGCTAGAAAACGCTGACCGGGAATCAGCGGCTCGTCCACGCCGTCCTGCGACGCCAGGCCGTCGATCACGGGAAACGCAACCGGCAGGGCATAAACATTCCTGGCCTTTACGGGCAGCGGCGGAGCTGGTGATTCCTTTCCTTCGATGAACACGACGGAAGCCGTATAAGCTATCGATAAAGTATAAGAATTCTGAAAAAAGACTGACCAGATTTTGGATAACTCTTCAATCGTTAAAGGCAGGGGCGTCAGTTTGATCCGTTCAATTTCCGCATCGAGATCCGATTCGTTCAAAAAGCCGCTCGTCTCTATGATATGGCTGATATGCTTTGACGGCAGCTGGGGGGAGGCATGCAAAGTGCGGATAACGCTGCCCATCACCTGCTGGGGCTCCAGCTTACGCTCCTCTCCATAAAAGGAAAAGAGATAGTGCAGTTCCAGTGCGGCGCGCGGCTTCTGCTGAACGACGCCTCCAGTGCTGCGCGTCGGAATGTCGGCATTACGAAAAGCTGTATTATAGCCGACCTGATAAAGATAGATGTTGACGCCGAGTTTCGGCAGATCGGTCGCACCGGAATTAGGCCGGACAGCCGTGGCCGTGGCTTCATTCAAGGTTTCGGTAAAATCAGCTTTAATTGCTCGCTCCAGCATCTGCCGGATAGCTTCCGTTACGGTGGCTATGGCCAGATAGTTGCTCATCGGCTGCCTCCCCGGTGTTTTTTAAGATAGTCTTCCAGTGAAATTTTCGGCTGCGGTTCCTGTGGAGCCTTATGCGGCCGGGATAAAGGCGCCTGCGGCATCACCGCTCGTACTTCTATACGTCCGATGGTAACCTTGATGGTCTTCTCCGGCCGATCTTCCCGGGGAAGGAAGGCTGGAGGCATTTGGAGTCTGGTCTCTGCTGCGATCAGCGGCCGGATTCCCGGCTGCTGTTGGAGTACGGCACGGAAGTCATGTATTCGTTGAGAATCAGACGCCAATGCAGAGGCCGCAGTCACGGCTTCTTGGGAAGAAACTCGTTGGGCCATTCTTTCTAATTCGTCCCTGGTTGAAGGCAGAGTATCCATTTTTTGATTTGTACCGTCATCACCAACAACAGACAGCTGAAGATCAGGCGCCGCCGCCTGCGGCCGTACATTATTTATAACAGTTTCCTGGTGCACTGAATCAACGGTCTCGCCGGGAAATATACGGACGGTATCTTCGTATAAAGATGTTTTTGCATCTTGGGTATCTTTAATATGCTTTTCAGAAGCTTTGTCCCGGATAAGTTTTTCCGGAGATGTTTCCTGTCCCGACAACACTTTATATGGGGCAGCGGTGGTTGCTTCCTGATCGATGCCTGTTTTTTCCAGCGAGTGATGAATTATTTCAGACCTGAAATCAGCAACTGCAGTAGAGTCCGGTGCATCCGGGAATTTCGTTGCCGGGGAAAGTCCGAGATGAATAACCGGTGTCCCCTCCGTTTTTTCCGCTGGACGATTAATTTCAACTTCCGAAACATTACTTACAGTAGTGGCGGCAACATCCGGGAATTCGAAGACCGAAGAAAACCGGGGACGGATGGCCGGGGCCTGATTAGTGCTTCTGTCAATCAAATGCTGAAAATAATCGTTCATCCGGATACCATCTCCAGGTAGGCCTGCCGTCTTGCCGGACTGAGAGCCAGTATTTCTGCTTCGCTCCATCCATAAGTGCAGGCCAGTGTATGGACATCGTGCAGCATACGTTTTGCCCAGGCGGAAATTTCCATCCAGAAGAAAGCGCCGATGTCAAAGGGAGAAACCCAGGTGGAACTGCAGGCAGGGCAGGTCATCTCGAACTCAATATTCGACTGGGCATCAATCGCGGCGATACGCTGGGCCACGGCATCCAATACATCGGGTGGCAGTGCGTCGGGAGGGATGCTCTTATCGTCCTGAAGCGCCTCGATGATGCACCGATGGAGCAGCCGCCGGGCGGCAAGAGATTTGTCCCCCGCACCAACCGCCGCTGCGAGGTCGCGGCTGTCGGGCAGACGGAAATATACCTTGTAGTTCCCTGTTGTCAGACTGAACAATTCATCCTCCTCATCCGGCATATCGATAAGAATATCTCCGGCCTCGAATGACATTTCCACTGTTTCGCCGCACTGCGGACAATCGCAAACAGCCTGCAGGCTGGAGCCGAAAGCCTCGGCGCGCATTTTCAGCAGCCGGGCGTCGCGTTTACCGATGCTCAGCCTGGACAGCGCATCCCACGATTCTCCTTCATGGTTGGCAATCAAAAGCAGCAGAGCGCGCTCGACCGGCGTCGCCGACAAACCCTGTTCCCAAACCTCCAGCAGTCTGGAGGCTGAAAGTCGATTCATCTTTTATTCCGGTTCGGTAAAGGTCGGTTCGGCGGGCTCGCTGATGCTGTAATCGCGCTCCCAGCCTTCGTTTTCCAGTTTGATCGTCTGTATGGCCACGGCGTTGGCGTTGGCGTCGAGTTCCGGCAGAGCCTGGAACTCCGATACCCAGCAGCGGTAAACCTTGTAGGCGATAGCCAGCTGCCCGGCTTCATTGTATACTTCCACAATGATGTCCTTGCGGAAATCCTTCAACGACACTTCTGCGCCCAGACCGGAACCGAAATTCCAGACCTTGTTGGCCCACTGTTCAAAATCCTTGTCGTGGGTAACGCCCCGTTCCAGCGTGATGGCTTCGTATTTCGTCCGGCCCGGCGACTTTCTCGACGAACTGGGATCACCGCCCTCTCGATGTTCCACGACTTCCGTTGTTTTCTTTAAAGCGCCCACTTTGCTGACGCCGGCGACATAACGGCCATCCCACTTGACGCGGAATTTGAAATTCTTATATGGATCGAAACGCTGCGGATTAACGGTAAATTTAGCCATGGGTTTTTCCTCCTAACTCTGAATCTGTCCAGCCATCTGCTGGAGCTTGATAATGACGAATTCCGCGGGCTTGAGCGGCGCAAATCCCACCACGATGTTGACGATGCCGGAATTGATGTCGTTTTGCGTCGTCGTTTCCTTGTCGCACTTGACGAAATAGGCTTCTTTCGGGCTTACCCCCTGGAATGCGCCCTGGCGGAAAAGATTGTGCATGAAGGCGCCGACATTAAGGCGAATCTGCGACCAGAGCGGTTCATCGTTGGGTTCGAAAACCACCCACTGCGTGCCCCGGTAGAGGCTTTCTTCGATGTAGAGAGCAAGACGGCGGATGGGGATGTACTTCCATTCGGAAGCCATTTCATCGGCGCCGCGCAGCGTCCGTGCACCCCAGGCTACGGCTCCGTAAACAGGCAGAACGCGGATGCAGTTGACGCCCAGAGGATTCAGGGTGCCGTTTTCCAGATCGGTGAGAGTGTAGTCGACCGCCTGAACGCCGGCCAGTGTCGCATCGGTTCCCGCCGGAGCTTTCCAGACGCCGCGCGCGCTGTCTGTGCGTGCATACAAACCGGCGATTGTGCCGCAGGGCGGCTGCAGTACCTGTTTGCCGTTCTGCAGCGGATCAGCGATTTTCAGCCACGGGTAGTAAACGGCGGCGTAGTCCGTTTTCGGCAGCGCCGTGCTGCGGGCGGCATCATACATTGCGGATGGTTCTTTCTTATTGGCCGGGGCATCAATGATCATGAATGCCCGCCGCTCCTGGCAGTAGGAGCCGGCGTCCATGAGAATGCCGGGATCAGTTATGCCGGGAAGGCAAAGAAGATTGAAGATATCAACCGACTCCAGGGCATAAATGCCTTTGCGCTTGGAGCGGTCGGCGATGAAGAGATCATAAGGGGCGGCTTCGTCCGCGTAAGGCTGCTCGTTGCCGCCGGTAAGCGTAACGTTGGTTGGCAAAACAGATGTTGTACCGGAAAGCAGTTTTAAATCTGCAGCGATGTCATTGGCGGCGGCGGCATCGACAACCACGGAGGAGCCTGTGCCGCGTGTACCGGAAGAGAGGATCAGCTTGTCAGCCGTACTGGTACAGGTGAATCCTTTGTAACCGGCAATCGCGGGTTGAAGCGCGCGGACTTTGCTCTGAATCCTTCCGGCCATGTCGGCCAGCTGGGCGGGGATGGTCGCGCCGGAAGCCACGGCGGCATCCAGAACGACGGTATCCGGTCCATAACCGTCCACGCTGATTTTGAAGCTGGTCTTGGCTGCGGAAGGAACTGTCAGCGCGGCGGCAAAAGCAGCACTGGTCAATTCTCCCCGCAGAGGGATTTCCGCAGGGCGAATTGCGGCAACGGCGTCGGTTTCCACGCCGCCGTTTAATGTTCCCAGTTTCAAGCGGGCGGAGATGTCGTTTCTTTCGCCGGGAAGAACGCGAACCGTGGAAGCTTCTCCCGCCACACCGGAAGTGATGACGATTTGTTTGTCCGCATTGACGACGACGGTCAGGTCTTTGAGGGCCGGTTCGGATGGTACGGCCGTCGTCAGGCGCGTTGCGATAGCCCCGCGCAGCTTTTCCAGACGGTCGGCTGCAGTTGCGCCGGTCACATCTGCCGGGGCGAGAACGACGGATACGGGAGCCAGACCGTTGACGGATATCCGCAACGCATTGTGAGTGTCGTCGCGCAGCAGGGCGACATCCAGCAGATTGCTGGATTCATCCACCAGTTGGCCGCTCACGCTTGTTCCTTTACCGAGGCCGGCGAGGCTGGCAATGTTTTTGACTGCAACCAGCCTGGAAACACCGTTGATTTTGTCGACGACGTAGGACGAATCCTTGCTGTTCATGGAGAGATTTGCAAATTTTTCCGTGATCGCATCAGCCGGAGCGTCGGCGGGAGCGTAAGAAAGAGTGAGGTTGAAGGTGCTGGCGGGGTTGGCGGTTGCATAGTCCACACGGATTTCAATGTTGTTTCCAGTACTTCCTTCATCCAGGGCCGTCAGTTCCAGCACGTTGGCGGAACCGCCGGTGGTCAGGATCTTTTGAGCGGCGGAGGCATTCTTCGCCAGACGGACGATCCACGCGTCGCTGCCGCCGTTTAAATAAAACTGACGGACGGCGTAACTCAATTTGGAGCCGGCATCCAGCCCGCCGAAAGCGCGTTCGAAATCCGCGTAGCTGAGAATCCTTATGGCCTTGTTGATGGGCCCCCGTTTTGTGCTGCCCACAAAAGCGGTCACTGATGTACTCACACCGGTGATGGTGCGTACGCCGCTGGGCACTTCCTCAATATAAACTCCGGGATATGTTGGTGTAACTGGCATCACAAATCTCCTTTCTTAGGAACTTTGGAATTATTATTAAATTTTCGTAATGTATTTTCCGTCTACTTCGATTCGAGCCTGATAATTGATGAAATTGAGAAGCATTAAGACGCGGTCCCGGGCTTTCAGCTGCTGAAAGATGCCGGTAAATCCCGCCAGGGGGCCTTCCTGGATCATTACCTTGTCCCCGGGATGGAAAACAGCCTGATCCATGTAAATATATCCGTCTGTAAGCCGGGAGCGGATCTGGTCGATGATTCGATCATCCACCACGCAGGGATGCCCCGACGGATCGCTGATGATGCGTTTGACGCCCCGCGTATACGTGATCAAATGATAGTACCGAGAAGGGGTAAAGCGGGAGAAAAGATAGCAGGGGAAGAGGTGCTCCGTCTTTTCCTGCACCTTGCCGCGGCGGAGGCCGCTGCGTTTCAGTTTGGGTTGAAACACTTCGATATCCGGCAGATTCAGCAGTTGACCGCTGACCGTCTCCTCCATTTTGGGCTTGGTGTAAATGCAGTACCAGTTCTTCATTATTTGTGCCGGATTTTTGCAGGCTACCGCCATTAGCTGTCATATGTAAACAGCTTTGGCCATATTCATTAAAAAGTTACAGTACTCGCACTCTTTTACAAAATACTTCACAGTATATTCAGCCCTGGACAGTTTGGTGCGATAGAAGTCAGCCGGATCTTTACAAGCTACACAAATTATCTGATTAATGTCATTAATGATTATAAAACAATCGTATATCGGTAAGTTTATTTTTCTATATATAATAAGATAACAGGAAAGCTTTTTTGCTGTCAATGGCTTTTTCCGCCGACATGAAAAAAGGAGGGAACGTCGGGCGTTCCCTCCTTAAAAAAGGGGGGGAGGGAGGAGAAAGTTGATGAATTTGTAAAAAGTTGCAAAATAACAATTTTCAGACGGCCTCGTAAAAAGGCCGCAGGCAAGGCGCGCAAATCATAAGGAATGAGGCGCACTTAGCGTGCGCCGCAGTGACGAATGATGAAGCGCAACGCAGCATCCGGCCTTTTTACGAGGCCGTCAAAGTTAATTTAGTAGCAGATTCCCGGACCGTGTTCACCATGGCCTCTCATGCCGCCGCGGGGACCAAAGCCCTTGCCTTTGCCCCAGCCGGAGTTAACCAGTTTTTCCCGCTGCTCCGGTGTCAACACTTTACGAACTTCCAGTTTATGGGCGGTTGTTTTATCTTCCAGCTGATCGCGCAGAACTCTCACTTCTTTTTGCAGGGCCAGGATTTTATCCTTATCGGGATTTTCCTGCAGCCACATCCTGCGCAGTTCGACCGATTTATCGAACATCTTTTCTCTTACCGGCCTTATTTCTTTCCGGTGGGCAGTCTGCAGCGCTTCAATTTTTGCTTTCTGCGCATCGGTAAGATTCAGCTTTGACCAGACTGTGTACTCATGATGGTTACCGCCGCCATGCCGCATACCCTGGCCCGGCCCCGAAGCGAATACCGGCATGCTCAAAACGAGACCTACGGCGAGAGTAAGCAATGTTAAAGTTATTTTTTTCATATTGAACCTCCTTGTCAGGTTTTTATTTTGAAGCAATTCGACGTTACATAGAGCAAGGGATGTGCCATTTATTATATTTCAAGATAACATGCTGATTAGATAAGGTTATCACCTGAGAAGCCAAATTAGCATTTGAATTTTATTTCATTGGCGGATAATATGTATCCACACAAAGGTAACCGCGTGGATAATTAGTATCCATGCACAGTTTTGCAAACATTATCCCGGGCAGCAAACAGAAAGTCGGTTGTGAAGATTAAATCCAGACAAAAATCCCGTTTTGACATCTCCATCTGGGTGGCGATAAGTGCGATTGCCGTGTTGGCCGTGATTTCCGCCGTGATGGCTTTTACCCATTTTCAGCGGCAGAAGGAACAGGCCGTTGAGTTGCTGATGGAGAAAGGGGCGACACTCATCAGATCATTCGAGGCCGGCCTGCGCAGTTCAAGCCGGGAGGGCAGCGATCTATTTTTGATCCAGAAGCTGTTGATGGAAACAGCGCAGCAGTCGGATATTGACTACATTATCGTCACCGACAACAAGGGCAACATCATCGCCGACAGCGATCCTTCCATGGTCGGGCAGTGCTATGGCCTGGATCTGGATACCGAAAAAATCGCTTTAAGCCCGGAAAAAAAATGGCGCCGGACGGCCAACCCGGAGGGCGCCGGCACATTTGAAGTGTACCGCGGCCTTTTTCCCCGGGAAAGATACGATGAAATGCAGAAGGCGCCCCTGATCCAGAGCAGCAATATGATTATTTACGTCGGTTTCAATATGGACATGATGGAGAAGGCGGACCGCGAGGATACCCGCAACACAATTATAATCGCGCTTATCCTTTTGCTCATTGGTTCATCGGCCATCGTTTCCCTGTTTCTTGTCCAGGCCTATCGTTCAACGCGCACTTCCCTTTCCCGGATAATTGTTTTTTCCCAGGCTCTCGTTAAGAATATGCCTATCGGCCTGATTGCCCTCGATGCAGTCGGTGATGTCGCCGCCTGCAACGAAAAGGCGGGGGCTATTTTAAACGCCGCCGGCGGTGATACCATCGGCAAAGAAGCGCATGCGGTGCTGCCCGCGCCTCTTTATAAAATACTGGCCGGACTTCCTGAACAGGGCGGTCTGGTGGAGGAAGATTTGCAGCTTGCTGCCGGGGAGAAGGAAGGCAAAACGTTGGAAATTGTTGCCGCCTCGCTTGCAGACGCAGGAAACCCCATCGGAAAGATACTTCTGCTGCGCGATGTGACGGCCTTGCGGCAACTGGAAAAAGAAGCGGTAAAAAACCGCCATCTGGCTTCCATTGCCAGCCTGGCCGCCGGCGTCGCCCATGAAATTCGCAATCCGCTCAGTTCCCTCAAGGGATTTGCCGTGTACTTCAAGGAACGCCTGGCCGGAGATAAAGAAGACGAGCAGATGGCGGATATTATGATTGCCGAGGTGGAGCGACTTAATCGGGTCATCAGCCAGTTGATCGAATTTGCGCGTCCTCTGCAGCTGAAGCGGGAAAAAACGTCTTTCCCCGGTTTGATTCAACACACACTAGGCTTAATTGCCGGCGACGCCAAAAAGAATCATGTTAACATCTCAACAGATCTGGCCTCCGATTTACCGCCCGTGGAAGTTGATCCCGATAAAGTCAAACAGGTGCTGCTGAATATTTTCCTGAACTCGCTGGCGGCGATGAAAGACGGCGGCAGTTTGACCATCAAGCTTGTACCGAGGGCAAACAGCATTGATGTGATCGTTTCCGATACGGGGACAGGCATCGAGAAAGAGAATTTGCCGCATATCTACGACCCTTATTTTACCTCCAAACCGGCGGGAACAGGCCTGGGATTGGCGGTCGTGCAAAAGATAATGGAGGCTCACGGCGGAACTATTAACGTGGAAAGCACAAGCGGCGAGGGAACAACCGTTGCACTCCAGTTCCCTTACCAATAAAGAGGATAAAGTGATGAAAATAAAACAATCAATACTGGTTGTAGATGACGATTTGGCGCATCGGATCATGCTCAAAAAACTGATCGGCAGCTGGGGCTATGATATCTCGGAGGCGGATGACGGTTCGGTTGCCGTAAACGAAGTTCAAAAACGCGCCTTTGACCTGATATTAATGGACATTCGCATGCTCAATGTTTCCGGGATTGAAGCCCTCGATCAAATCAAAGTCATCAATCCGGCGATACCGGTGATCATCATGACCGCCTATGCCTCCGTCGAGACGGCGGTTCAAGCCTTGAAGAAAGGGGCCTACGATTATCTCACCAAACCGCTCGATTTTGACGAATTAAAAATCGCCATTGCCCGCGCCACCGAGCATACCCGCCTCAAGAAAGAAAATGAATATTTAAAGGAAAGACTGGGCGAAGGGTTTGACCGGCGAAGCGTTATCGGTCAGAGCCCGGCCATGGTTAAGCTTTTGGATACCGTGTCTCAGGTGGCTCCTACGGAAGCAACTATCCTGATTACCGGCGAATCGGGAACAGGCAAGGAAATGATCGCCAACGCCGTTCATTACAACAGCTCCCGCGCCGGAGCGCCGTTTATAAAAATTAACTGCGCGGCGCTTACCGAGACGCTCCTGGAATCGGAGTTGTTCGGCCACGAAAAAGGAGCCTTCACGGGCGCGGACCGGAGGCGGGAAGGAAAGTTCCGCCAGGCCGACGGGGGCAGTATTTTCCTGGATGAAGTCAGCGAAATGTCGCCGTCGATGCAGGTGAAGCTGCTGCGGGTTTTGCAGGAACGGGAAATTACCCGTGTCGGCGGTTCGGAAGTTCTGAAAATCAATGTCCGCGTGATTGCCGCTTCCAATAAGGACTTGAAAAAGGAGATGGAAAAAGGCACCTTCCGCGAAGATTTGTTTTATCGTCTTAGTGTGGTGGTTCTGCAGATGCCGCCGCTGCGGGAAAGAAAAGAAGATATTCCCCTGCTGGCGCAGCATTTCCTGGAACTCTTTGCCGAAAGGAATTCCAAAAACATCAAAGGCTTTACACCGCAGGCAATGGAAAAGCTTTTAAGGTATGCCTGGCCCGGCAACGTCCGGGAATTGATGAATGCCGTGGAAAGGGCAATCGTCCTTTCCCGCACGGAATACCTGGATGCCGACGAACTATCGCTGCTGATGGCGGATGATGCGGTTGATGAAAAAATCACCAAGAGGAGTCTGCCGGAAAACATACCGCTGGAAGAAATGGAGAGAAGGACCATTCTGGAAGCCCTGAACGCCACCGGCGGCAATAAAAGCGAGGCGGCCCGGCGCCTGGGTATCACCCGCAAAACCCTGCGCTCCAAGCTGGAAAAGTATGAAGGGGCTGGGTGATAACGGCCTGTTGCCCAAATCTCTTTGTCTCTTGCCGGAAACGTTTTTGGTGAATTCTAAGGCTTCCGAAAGG
>Ga0302250_1002468_pt1 | contig 11341 bp, 9 predicted proteins | sample AAG_RA_Asp_MG_FD_193536 | JGI IMG/M metagenome (GOLD analysis project Ga0302250, IMG submission 193536) | Enriched activated sludge microbial communities from anaerobic digester in WTTP, New Holstein, Wisconsin, United States - AAG_RA_Asp | ecosystem: Engineered > Bioreactor > Anaerobic >... | reverse complement strand
ATAAGCGTACGTGAAATTGTAGACCACGTTGCCGCCCCAGTTGACCTGTCCCGAGGAGCCCTCGAGGTCGACGATGATATCGCTCCCTTTGATCTCCACCTTTGCTTCGATGATGATGTCATCGTTCCCCTTCATCTGCTCGATGACGCCCCTCGTCCGGTACACCCCGTCGGGGATCTTCTCGATCTCTTCCCTCATGCTCTTCTCGGTGAGGCCGATGATCTGGTCTGCGAGATCGTCGAGGTTCTCGAGATCACTTTCCTTCAGCATCTGGCAGATCTTTTCCCCGCAGACGTGGTTCGCGGCTATCTGGGAGCGGATATCGCCGATGACCTCATCGGGGGTCCTCACGTTCCAGCGGATAAGATCGAGAACGGACTCGTTGAGCACGCCTTTGTCGTAGAGCTTCACCAGGGGAATGAAAATCCCCTCCTCAAAGACATCGTGATTGTCGGACGCGACCCTTCCGCCGATGTCCGAATGATGGAAGACGCAGGCGGTGAACGCGACCAGTGTATTGTTGTTGAATATGGGGCTCATGACACAGACATCGTTGAGATGTCCGGCAAGCGCCCAGGGATCGTTGGTGATGAAGGCGTCCCCCGGATTGTAATAGTCGAGGGGATACTTATTGACAAGGTTCTTTATACCGAGAGCCATCGCGCCCGACTGGCCCGGTGTCGCGAAGGACCCCTGCGCGAGCTCCCTCCCGAAACGGTCGGTGAACATGCAGGTATAGTCGTGCGCATCCCTCAGGAGGCTCGAGAAAGCGGTGCGGGCGACGCTGCCGTCCGCTTCATCGACGATGGAGATAAGCCGTCTCCACAGGATCTCGAGTGTTATCGGATCAAACGTACGAGCCATCAGCACACCTCCTTGAGATCGATCCAGAGGAACCCGAAGTCGTCGACGGACACGTGAGCATCCTCACCCACTATGAGAGTGGACTCCTTCTCTTCGATGATCGCGGGGCCGGGAAATCGAGCCGACGGAAAGAGGCTGTATCGGTCGTAGACGGTATAGGGGATGAAATCCTTCGAGATGGGTGAATAGGCAAGCCGCTGGCCCTTGACCGCCTTGTCGAGGGTCCCGCCCTTTCCTTCGATCTTCGGCAACTGCAGGAGTTTCTCGGGGAGACTGGCTCTGACCTTGAAATTGATAAATTCCACCTCGGAATCCGGGTACGTCCTTCCGTAGAGTTTCTGGTACGCGTCATCAAAGCGTTGCCTGACCTCAGCCTTCGTTACCCTGGTGAAGTCCCCGTCGGGCACGGAGATGTTCATCTCCGAGCCCTGCCCGACAAAACGCATGTCGAGGGACCTTTCAAAACGGATCGTGTCGCTGGTGGCTTCCTTCTTCAGTATCTCACCGGCATCCCGTTCAAGTCCCCTGAAGATGTCCTCAACGTCCCCGAAGGACGCGTCGCCGAGGGACACCTTGTGGCTTCTCAGGAGGTCGAATGCCCGCGGGGCCGTAAAGAACCCCATGGCCGACCCCACTCCGGCGTTCGGCGGAATGAGCATCCGCGGCGACCCCAGCTTTTTCGCGAGCCCGTAAGCATGGACCGGCCCGGCGCCGCCGAAGGCCGCTATGGTAACGATCTTGGGGTTGCCGCCCTTTTCCGCGATGTGCGTCTTTGCCGCCGCCGCCATCGTCTCGTTGATGAGGTCGTGTATGCCCCAGACGGCCTGGATGAAGGAAACGCCCAGCGGTTTCGCTATTTTCTCCTCGACTCCGCGGCGGGCCCCCTCCTTGTCGAGCTTCATCGTCCCTCCGAGAAAGTAGTTCTCGTCGAGGTACCCCAACAGGAGATCGGCGTCGGTCACGCAGGGGTCCTGTCCTCCCCTGCCGTAGCAGATGGGCCCGGGGTCCGCGCCGGAGCTCTCTGGTCCCACCTGAAGGGTCCCCAGCTTGCTCACCTTCGCGATGCTGCCCCCACCGGCGCCTATCTCCATGAGGTCGACGACGGGGACCTGGATGGTGAGCCCGCTTCCCTTCATGAACCTCTGGACCCTTCCCACCTCGAAGGTGGGAACGACGCCGGCTACCCCCTTCTGGATGAGGCACGATTTCGCTGTGGTGCCGCCCATATCGAAGCAGAACATCTCGGGGATGTTGAAATGCTTCCCGTAGTACTGGCCGGCTATGACCGCGGCCGTCGGCCCCGACTCGATGATGCGCACGGGGAACTGCGCCGCCGTGTCGACGGAGGTGACCCCTCCGCTCGACAGCATGATGAAGAGCTTGCCCGTGAAGCCTATGGACTTAAGCCGCCCCGAAAGCTTCGACAGGTACCGGCCCGTAAGGGGCTTCACGTACGCGTTGGTCACGGTGGTGCTCGTCCTTTCATATTCCTTGATCTGGGGCAGGACGTGATAGGAAATGGATGTTGACACCTCCGGTGCCTCCGAGTGGATGATCTCTTCGATCATGCGCTCATGGACGGGGTTCTCAAAGGAATTGATAAGGCATACGGCGATGGACTCGACACCCATATCGAGAAGCGCCCTCACCGTCCTTCTCGCGTCCTCGGGGTCGAGGGGCCTCAAGATGGTCCCGTCACTGCGTATCCTCTCGTCCACCTCCATGCGAAGTCTCCTGGGGATCAGCGGCTGCGGGAATTCCGCGAATATGTCGTAGGGAGCGTAGCGGATCTCACGGCCTATCTCCAAGATATCCCTGAACCCCTTTGTCGTGATGAGGCCCGTCTTCGCCCCCTTTCTCTCGATTATGGAATTGATGACGAGCGTCGTCCCGTGGATGAGCTCGTCCAGCTTCCCCACGAAATCGGGGGTCATCTTCTCGAGACCCCGTATCCCCTCCTCCACGGCATCCGACGGGTCCCGGGGTGTCGTCAGGCACTTGCCGGTCTTTATCTCCCCCGTTTGGTCATCGAGCAGAACAAAATCAGTGAAGGTGCCTCCGATATCGCAACCCAGCCGGTAATACCTGTCTTGCATGTGATCCCCCTTTTAAAGAACCGCTCAAACAGCTCAAACCGCTTGAGTCGCTTGAACGCAAGATACGGAAAAACGACTCATTTAGGATCGCCCGGACCGCCGTGAACGGTCCAGGCTTTCCTCTCCATTGCCCCCTGCCCTAGAAGAGACCAGGTTCCTCAAACTCTCCGAAGACATCCCTGAAGACCCTGGCCATCTCACCCACCGTCGCGTACGCCTTGCACGCCTCCACGAGATAGGGCATGACGTTCTTTCCGGCTCTCGTCGCCGTTTCCAGTTCCTTCAGTGTTCGCGTCACTTCGCTGTCGCTGCGCTCCCGGCGGAGCTGCTTCAAGGCCTCGACCTGCTTTTCCGCGGACTCGCCCGTGTATTCATGTAGCTCCACTTCCATCGGCTCACCCTCGGTGTAGATGTTGAGCCCCACCTTTTTCAGTTCCCCGGACTGCAATCCCTTTTCGTATTCATAGGCCTGCTGTGATACAAGTCGCTGCACGTAGCCGGTGGCAACTGCCTGAACGATGCCGCCGACCTTTTCGATCTTGTCCATCTCCTCTTCTATCTTCTCCTCCATCTCTTTCGTGATGGTCTCGATGAAATAGCTGCCCGCCAGCGGGTCCACCGTATCCCTGAGGCCAATCTCGTCCATGAGAAGCTGGAGGGTGCGAAGGGATATGATGGCCGAGTGGGGTGTCGGGATGGTGTACGCCTCGTCGTAGCTGCACAGCGCTATGGTCTGGGCCCCGGCGAGAGCAGCGGAGAGAGCATAGTAGGCGCCGCGCATGATGTTGTTCTCGGGCTGCGCCTTGGTGAGGCCGTACCCTCCTCCTCCGAAGAGGCCCCGGAGATACATGTTCGAGTCCTTTTTGACCCCGTATTTCTCCTTGAGGTTCCGCGCCCAGAGTTTGCGCGCCGCCCTGAACTTGGCGACCTGTTCCCAGATGTTGCCGAAGACGTTGAGGTTAAAGGAGAAGCGGCCGACGAAATCGTCAACGTCGTATCCCCGTTTCAGGACATTGTCTATGTAGGCGTTGGCGATGAGGATGGCGTAGCCTATCTCCTGGGCGGGTGTCGCCCCCGACTCCCTGATATGGTAGCCGCAGATGCTCACGGGGTTCGTTCGAGGCAGAACATTCATTGAATACTCGATGGTGTCGCCGATGAGGTTGACGGCCGGCTCGACGGGAAAGATCCAGGAGCCCCTTCCGATCATTTCCTTCAGGATGTCATTCTGAGGCGTGGCTGAGATCTTCTTCGGATCGAATCCGTACTTCTCCGCCACAGCCTGGTACATCGCAAGCATTATCGAGGCGACGGCGTTGATCGTCAGGCCGGAGCCTATCTTCTCGAGGTTGATGTCCTTGAAAGCGATCTCGAAATCCCTGAGCGAATCGATGGCCATGCCGACCCTGCCCACCTCGCCCTCGGCCATGGGGTCGTCGGAATCGTAGCCCATCTGCGTGGGAAGGTCGAAGGCGACATTGAGACCCGTTTGACCATGGGATATCATGAGCCTGAAACGCTCGTTCGATTCCTCGGGCGTGCCGAAGCCGGTGTACTGCCGCGTTGTCCATGCCCTGCTCCGGAAACCCTCGGGATGGATCCCGCGGGTGAAGGGGTACTGACCGGGCGGGGCAAGGTCCTTCTCGTAGGAAAACCCTATACGCTCCAGGTCCTCGGGGCCATAACAGGCCTTGACATGTATCCCCGACTGCAGGGTCACGTCGGTGATCCTGTCCTTTTCATCCTTGGTATATTTCGCCACTCCCATTGCACGCCTCCTCAGGACTTCTTCACGTTTTCATTGATGAAGCTCGTGATCTCCGAGAACGGTGTCCCACCAGGGAACACTCCTTTTACACCCAGTTCCCTGAGCTTCGGGATGTCCCTGCCGGGTATGACCCCGCCGACAACCACCATCTTGTCGTCGATCCCTTCCTCACGGGCCTTCTTCATCAACCTCTCCGTGATGGGAATATGGGCTCCGCTCATGATGGACAGCCCGATGACGTCCACGTCTTCCTGGATGGCTATCCTGACGATCTGGTCGACCGTCCGGTGCAGTCCGGTGTAGATCACCTCCATACCGGCCTCCTTGAGCGCGTGGGCAACCACCTTTGCCCCGCGGTCATGTCCGTCCAGCCCGGGCTTTGCAACTAAGATCTTGATGGGCCTCGTGTCCAATTGTGCCTCCCTCCTTGTTTCATCCGCCTCTTCGCGCTACACCGTCTTGCCTGCGTCGAGCTCCTGAATGATGATATCCATACCCCGCAAGATATGCTTCCTGACCAGTGCCTCAACCTTCTTCTTGTCCTTCTTCCGCATGGCCTTGACCATGTCCTCGTGGTCGCTCAGGGACACCCTCGCGTAATCCTCACAGGCGAGAAGGGGCCTCCGGTAACGATGGATTGCATCCCTGAAAGAATTTATCAGCGAATAAAGCTTGCCGCTTCCCGCGGCCTTGTATATGATCTCGTGGAACTGGGTGTTGAGCCGCATCAGCTTGTCGGTGTTGTTCCCCTTCTTCTCGAAGACCTTTCTGTACGCGCTGATGCTGTCCTCGAGCTTCTTCAATATCGCCTCGGTGATGTGCTCCGTGGCAAGGTACGCGGCATAGCTTTCGAGAAGGGCCCTGATGCCGAGGGTCTCCTCTATCTCCTCCCGGGTAAGGCCCTTCACGATGAACCCGCGGACCCCGCTGCGCTCCACAAGCCCTTCCTGTTCGAGCTTCTTCACCGCCTCCCGCACGGGAACCCGGCTCACTTCCATCTGCGCCGAAAGCTGGTTCTCGATGAGGCGCTGTCCCGGGGGGATGTCTCCCTTGACGATGGCCTCCTTAAGATAGTCATAGGCCACGTCCCCCATTGAACGGGGTTTACCCAGGGCCCTAATGCCTTTCAGGCGACTTGTACCTGCCGGTGTCTTTTTTGTGGTATCCTTCATTTCGTCTCCATTCAGTCCGTGCCTTCGATGTCCCGTCAACCGTACCTGTACTGCACGCCAAATTCACCCCCCGGGTAGTCCCACGTTATGGAACCGTAAACGCAGGCTATCATGCAGGTGCCGCACTCCAGGCATCCGGCATACTCGACGACCATCTCTCCCGTCTCTTCGTTAAGGGAATAAAGGTGCGCCGGGCAGACCGCGATGCACATGCGTTCCTTGCAGGCCGAGCAAATGCCCTGGTCAAGAAGGATGTGGCTCTTGCTGTCATTCTTCATCGCGTTCAAGGCGAGTTTTTCTTCCACCTTCATTGTCATAGCTTCCTCGCAGCGAGAAGGTCCTTCAGGGTTTCCATATTGAGGACATATTTCTTCGCAACCCTCCTCGCAGTCCTGTAAAGACCTTCCTTCGGTTTGTCTCCCACGGTGAAAAGCTCGTCGAAGAGTTCGCACATGAACCTGGGGTAGACGGTAAAGAACCTCTGCCTGTCAAGGATCTCCCGGGAATGGCGGAAGGTCTCCATGTCGGGCAGCACGAAACTCTCTCTCAGCCTCTTTTCGTAACGCGACAGGGAACTCTCTGAGAGGTCGTTTCCGTCGAGGGCCAGAACGGCGGTGTCGGCGGCCATCGCGCCCGAGGCGATGGCAAACTCCATACCCCTTACCGTGAGACCAAGGTTAAGAGCAAAACCCGCCGCGTCCCCCGCGACCAGCATGCCGCCCGTGTACAGCTTGGGGACGGCGCCTATACCCGCCTCGGAGATGACGTGTGCCGAATACTCCCTGAGTTCGCCTCCACGGATCCAGCGCTGTACCTCGGAGCGCCCGGTGAACCCCTCCATGAGCCCGGGAGCGTCAAAACCCCCCGCACCGTGTATGAGGGAATCGATACCGACGACAAGACCGACGGAGATGGTGTCGCGGTTGGTGTAAAGAAAACCTCCCCCGAACATGCCCCGTGTCACGGACCCCATGAAGAGTCCCGCCACACCCTCACCGGGACCGAGGCCGAAACGCGCCTCGATGGTCTTTTCATCGAGCTGGTATATCTCCTTAACCGCCACGGCCAGGTTCTCCGGCCTGTGAGGTTGTCTCAGGCCCGCCTTTTGCGCGAGGAAGGACAACGCTCCATCGGCGGCTATGACGACGTGCGCCCCGATCTCCTCGGAACCGGACCGTATCCCCGCCACACGTCCGTCCTCGTAAAGGAGCTCGTCCACCTTCTTCCTCGGGATGATGAAGGCTCCCTTTGCCCCCGCCTGGTCGGCAAGCCAGCTGTCGAATTTGGCCCTCAGAACGGTATGGCTCATGAAGGGTTCCTTCTTCCATTTCTCGTTCCCGTATTCGAACTGCAGGGCACTGCCTTCATCCAGGACGGTGATCATCTCCCTGACAACGTGGCGCTCGAAAGGCGCCGAATCGATGACCCCCGGAAGGTAGGACCGGATGGGATCGACGTAGATGCGGCCCCCCGTTACATTCTTGCTCCCCGGAGCGTCGCCGCGTTCGAGGAGTATCACCTGCTTCCCGGCATCAGCGAGGCGGTATGCCGCTGACAACCCCGCGAGCCCCCCTCCGACAACAATCGCATCGATCTTATCCACGAGGAACCACCTATCCCCTTTCCCTGCGCTTGCCAATCTCTTCCGTCATCGCCGGGAGCACCTCGAAGAGGTCGCCGACGATGCCGTAGTTGGCATAGTTGAAGATGATCGCGTTGGGGTCGCGGTTGACGACAAGGACGACCTTGGACGTGTCCATGCCCATGATGTGGTGGATGGCCCCCGAGATGCCCGCCCCGATGTAGAGCTTCGGGGATACAGTTTTCCCGCTCTTCCCTATCTGGTCCGCCTGGTCCCGCCACTTCGCGTCGACGACGGACCGCGTGGCCCCAACCGTGCCCCCTATGGCCGCCGCCAGGTCCTCGATAAGTTTGAAGTTCTCCGCCGCCTTGAGCCCTCGTCCGCCCGCCACGATGAGGTCGGCCTCGGTAAGGTCGACGGCGTCACCCTTCGTTTCCTCGACGCGAACGACACGGGTGTGGATGGCGTCCGCCAGAGCACCTGCGGCCCTCTCCTCGTATTCCCCCGAGACCCCCTCGGGCATATCCATGGCGAAACTGTTGGGGCGCGCAGTCACGACAACGGGAGATGCCGGAGCGGCAATCTCCGCGAAGACCTTCCCCCCGAACATGGGCCTCACGAAGGTCATCGGCTCGTCGAACCAGTTCGCCCCGGTCACGTCGGAGACCATGCCTGTCCCGAGCATGACAGCCACGCGGGGAAGGAAATCGCGCCCTGTACCGGTCGCGCCGGCCAGGACCAGGCGCGCGCCGGTCTCGGCGGCATAGCCCGCCAGCGCCCGGGCGTAGCCTTCCGGGCTGTATGCCGCGAGCTCGGGATCGGTAAAGCGGACCAGCTTGCGCGCTGAGGCAAGGAGCTTTCCCTTGAGAGTATCGGACATCGCGCCGAAACAGACGGCCTCCACGGTGAACTTGCCGCTTGCGGCCAGTTTCTCCGCTTCGCAGAGGAGCTCCAGGGAGGCTTTCCTGGGTTCATCACCCCTCGTTTCCACGAACACAAGGACCTTGTCCATCTTTCCCCCCTGTCTTATATGACCCTCTCGACGTCGATGAGGATCCTCACCGCCTCGGCCGCCGCCTCCCGTGCTTCGCCCGGGATGAGCTGCACCGCCGGCCGTTTCTTCGGCGGCAGATAGCGCACTATCTTCGTCTTTGAATTCTCCGGAGCAGCCACGTCCTTCGTGAGACCCAGGTCCTCGACGGCGACCTTCGGTATCTGCACCTTCATGGCCTTCATGACGCCCGTGATCAAGGGCACCCTGGGTTCATTGAGACCTTTCTGCGCCGTGAAGACGGCGGGCAGGGCCACCTCGACGACCTCCTTTGCGCCCTCGAGAGACGATTCCACCACGGCCTTGCCGTCGGAGATATCGAGCTTGACGACAACACCCACATGGGGCAGACCCAGGAACTGGGCGACCATCTGGGGAACCTCGCCGCGGTCCGCGTCAATTGCCTGCCGGCCGGCAAGGACGATGTCGAAGGTCTCCTTCTCGAGGGCCTTGCTGAGCGCGAGGGCCGTATTATACCCGTCGCCACCCGCGAACGCCTCGTCCTCAATGAGCATGGCCTCATCCGCTCCCATGGCGATGGCGGTACGCAGCGCCTCTATCGCCTTCGAACCCCCGAGGGAGATGGCCTTCACCTTGCCGCCGTGCTTTTCCCTCACTCTGAGCGCCTCTTCGAGAGCGAACTCATCGAAGAGGTTGATGGCAAACTTGGGCTCGATATTGAGGTCCTTGCCGCTTGAGGCTATCTCGACGAGGGCCTCGGGGTCCGGCACCTGTTTAACGAGAACCAGAATATTCATTTCATCTCACCTCGCATCCCGTCATCCGGGGAAACACAAACCCTACTTGCCGATGAGGAGCCTGCCCATGAAATCCTTGAGGATCTCGTGCGTGCCGCCTCCGTAGAGGAGGAAGCGCGCGTCCCTGAAATGCCGCTGGGGATTGTATTCGTTCGCGAAGGCGTTGGCTCCCCAGATCCTCGTCACCTCGTCGACGACCTTGCAGCAGGTCTCGGTGGCGAACATCTTGGCCATTGCCGCTTCTATGCGGCTCGGCAGCTTTTCCTTCATCTTCCACGCAGCCGAATAGATGAGGAGCCTGCTTGCCTCCATCTCCGTCGCCATGTCGGCGAACTTTGCCCTTATAAGCTGATAGTTGCCGATAGGCTTTCCGAAAGCGATCCTCTTCCTGGCATACTCGAGGCCCTCATCATAGGCCGCCTGGGCGATACCCATCGCCATGGCCCCCGTCATGACCCTCACCTCGTCGAGGATCTCACCGAGATACTCGATGCCCTTGTTCAGCTCCGCGCCGAGGAGGTTCTCTTCCGGCACCCTGACGTTATCGAAGACGAGCTCACCTGTAACGGTACCGCGACAGCCGAGTTTGTCGAGGACCTGTCCGGGGGAGAATCCCGGCGTACCCTTCTCGACAAGGAAGAAGTTGAGCCCCTTGGCGCCGAGGGAAAGGTCCGTTGTCGCCAGCACCGTCGCGAAATCGGCAACGGGGCCGTTGGTTATCCACATCTTCGTGCCGTTGATCACCCATTCGTTCCCGTCTTTGACCGCCGTCGTCCTCGTGGCGGAAAGGTCGGATCCCGACTGGTCCTCGGTGAAACACATGGTGGCCACCTTGTCCCCTTTCATCGCGGGAAAGAGACACCGTTCCTTTATGGCCTGAGAACCGAAACGGTACACGAAATAGGTGCCCATGAGTATATTCATGATGACGCTCTGGGCGAATCCGACGGAGCCGCGGGCGATCTGCTCGTAGAAGATCATCGCCGTCACGGGGTCGGCGTTCATTCCGCCTATCTCCTCGGGGTAGCGCAAACCGAGATATCCCAGTTTCGTGAACTCCTTCCAGAGTTCCCAGGGGAACTCGTCCTTCTCGTCGATCTCGCGGGCCTTTGGCACAACCATGCGGTCAACGGTGTCTGTTATGATCTTCTTGAAGAACTGCTGTTCCTCGGTAAAGGCAAAATCCATAGACCCCTCCTTCAGTTAATCTCGAACTCACATTTTTTCATCGTGTCTTTCGCGATGATCGTCTTCAGTATCTCCGATGTCCCTCCGCCGAAAAGAAGGAAGCGGCCATCCCTGAAATATCTCTGGGCCGGGTATTCTTCGGCCACGCCGTAGGCGCCGTGTATCCTCGAGACCTCGTCGACGACGAAGCAGGCGGTCTCCGTCGAATAGAACTTCGCCATGGCCGCCACTTTCCCCGTCAGGGAGCCCCGGTCCTTGAGCCACGCGGCCTGGTAGGTGAGCAGCTCCGCTGCCCTTATCCTCACCTCCATCTCCGCTATCTTTTCCTCTATGAGCTGGAAGGTCCCGATGGGTCTTCCGAAGGCCTCACGCTGCCGGGCGTACTTGAGTCCGGCCACGAAGGCGCTCTTCGCGAGACCGAGCCCCAGGCCCGCTATCATGATCCGTATTTCGCTGAGGATATCGTTCAGGTACTTCGCGCCCTTGCCCTCCTCACCCATGAGGCTCACGGAGGAGACCTGGCATTCGTCGAATATGAGTTCCATCGTCGCCGCTCCCCGAGCTGACATCTTCTCTATCTTTTGTCCCACGGAAAAACCGGGCGTGCCTTTTTCAACGAGAAAGAAGCCGATGCCGCCAAGCCTCTTCTCGGGCGCGGTGGTCGCGGCAACGGTGACGAAATCCGCGACGTCACCGTCCGTTATCCAGAGCTTTCGACCCGTCAGGACATATCCTTTCTCATTCTTCACGGCCCGGGTCTTTATCCCTCCCAGGTCGGAACCGCAGTCGGGTTCGGTAAAGGCGATCGTCCCGATCTTCTCACCCTTGATCGCGGGGACAAGGCACCGCTCTTTCTGCTCCG
>Ga0302250_1002467_pt1 | contig 11343 bp, 9 predicted proteins | sample AAG_RA_Asp_MG_FD_193536 | JGI IMG/M metagenome (GOLD analysis project Ga0302250, IMG submission 193536) | Enriched activated sludge microbial communities from anaerobic digester in WTTP, New Holstein, Wisconsin, United States - AAG_RA_Asp | ecosystem: Engineered > Bioreactor > Anaerobic >... | reverse complement strand
TAGATGGAATGCAAACACGGATTGTCGGTTCGAGAATAACGTTCTTGTAGAACTCATCGCGTATCTCTTTACGCATGTTCTTCGTATAGCGGGCACGGAGCGCTTCATCATCCCCAAGGCTCTCACTGTTTTTCGTGCTCTTCTCGACCTTGTCGACGATGCTTGTAAGGACTGTCCGAACGTCGTTCATGTCCGCAACTCTTGCTTCGATTTCGAACCCTGCGGAAACGATTGCCCCTGATGTAGAGTCTCGAACGGGCCTGAATACCTTTTGCATGGTGCTGAAATTGGTTGGCAGACGACGAGTGAAGTTCTCCAGCCAGGAACCGATATTCTTCCATTCCTCATCTAGGTGTGTTCTGGCCGTCTCGTTCGCTATGAGGCTCTTGTTGAAGTTCTCTGTGGTCGCAGAAATCATGCTGATAAGTTCACTGACGTCTTCCTTCGAGCTTTCCAGACCGATCCGCATCTGTTCGTTCAAGGCAATCGTCGAGTCGGCCTTTACACGGTCAATCTCGTCTGCGAGGAGATTCTTCGCTGACTTCAATGCACTTCGTGCATTGCTGACCTCGTGTTTTAACGTTGAGGCCTCAATATCGTCGAGTGGATTTCTCATCGCGAGGATAGCTTTCACCACGTCGGATACGGAGGTGGCGAGCCACACATCGTGGGCAGCACGCAAAAGAGGGTGTTCAGCCAGACATTCCGACGAAACGGCGACTGGGATGACTTCTGTTGTCGCCACATCACGGTATTTTCTCCGCAACTCACGGATGAAATTGTCGATATCGGCGATCATTCCGATGAGTTCGAGGCTCGATTTTCGGGACTCAGCAAGGCTCGTATCCAGAGCCGGAATGAGCTTCTTGTCGATGTTTTCAACCTCAGGAACGATAGCGGACAGTCTGATCTCAATTTCCTGCGGACGCTTTTCCCCCGACTTAACGAAGGATTCAGCAAGTTCGAACCTGAAATCTTTACGTTTCTCGGCAACCTGTTTTGCTTTGAAAAGCTCGTCATCCTTGGTCTTTGCCGTTTTCATGAAACCTGGACCACCAGCTTCAATGAACCTTTTGATGCTCTTCAGTTTGGGAATGCCTTCTGCGTTGACGCTTGCGGTCTTGGCAGCTGCTTGCAAGGCTTCCCGCTTGTCCGTGAGAGATTGGACTGCCTGGTCGCAACGAGATTGCAATTCGCTCGACAGCGCTGCTTTCTCTTCTGCTTGAGCAAGCGCTTTGACAAGATCGTCTTCCGATTTGTCGCCCAACAAGCCTCGATATTCGATTGCGGCTCGAATGGAGTCTCCTGCTTCTTCCGATGCCCTGTCTTTCAATCGAGGCAAGGCTTCTCCGAGTTTAGATGCTTCGTACAGCAGCGCTTCATCCTTGGCGGGGAATCCTTTCTCGACTGCCTCCCAAGCCTTGCGAGCGACGATCGCTTCCTCGCCTTCGGGGTCGAGGGCATCGAATCGCCTTTGCTTTTCCTCCAAGGTGTCGTTTGCTTGTTTGATTTTCGTATCGAGAGCTTCCTTTTCCCTCGCGACCAATGTCGGGTCTAACAGGCAATCGACAGGACGAGTCCTGACGCCGACCAACCATGTTCGTGCCACGGAGCCGTTATAAGCGATGTTCGAGCCGCGGCAGAATTCCGCAAGTTCCGATGAGACGAAAACCGGAGACTCCACCCCCTTCGTCGCAAGCATTGAAGCCACCTCTGCTGCCCGCTCGGCGGTCCCGTAGACTGGAGAAAACAGAAGAGCAGAGAACATCGACAGGACACGCTCTTTCCTGTCTTTCGGCAAGCAAATCTCATCTATAAATGCATGCAGAGGCGTCGCATCCGCTCCCGCAAGGCCGAGAACTTCACGAGCAACCTTGCCTGGTGCAACCGAAGCCTTGTCGAGATCAGCTCTGCGAGATTTTAGGTCTTTGATGTCATCGCCAAGCTTGGCTATTCCCGTCGATAGAGTAGTGCGTTCTTGAGAACGCTTATCCAGCCATTTTTTGGGGTCGACATCCTTGCCACACACAGTGTTGAAAACGTGCAGTGAAGACAAGGCATCTGCCATTGATGCCCGTTCGGCGTTAATGGATGAGAGGCGCTTCTCCGTATCAGAAAGCTCCTTCCTGACTAGAGCGAGCAAGCCTTCTGGGTTCTCACCTCCAAACCTGTCGGAGAACACCTGAACAAGGGGATGCAGTCGTTCTATTTTTTCCGCCGTGACTGCCAGCGCCTCGAAGAACTTCTTGTCCGTTTCGGCAGTGCCTTTGGCTTTCTTGGCGTTCTCCTTAGCAGTCTCCAAGTCGACCCTGTTGGCGTTCAATGCTCCTTCGGTATTGTCCCTAACCTCCTCCAACGCTTCGGCATACTCCAGCGGGTCTGCATCCTCCCCGTGTTTCGCCGCAAACTCTTGCCAATCTCCGAAGCTGTTCTTATTCAACGCGACATTTTGTCGGTGGAGATTGAGGGCCCTATCGGCGGTGGAATAGTCGGCTTCCGCCTTCTGCCCAGTATGAAACGGGGCGCGAAGTTCATCTTCGGAAAAAATACCGCTACCAACCATCCGACGGTATTCGGCTTGTTGCAATCCAATTTGCTGCTGCTCGTTTCGCAGGTTTACGGATTCTTGGTGAAGTGTGTTTCTCGTCTCGGAAAGGGTTGCTCGTTGCCCCTCAAGAGTGGAAATCTTTCCGAGCAGCTGGCGATTCTCGATTCTTGCGGGGTTCGTATCTCCGTAAGCCTCAACCCAATCGAAGGCATCCTTCACGAGTTGGATTGCCGACGTCCTCGTAAATGAGTTCTTGAAATTGGTCGTCGCCGCCAACCAAGACATCGCTGCGTTCAGGTCGTATAGCGTAGTCGCCGGACCTCGTTGGGAGGTAACCGCAGTCTCTTTCGAAAAACTATAGACATTAAAATCAAATAGTTGCGAATTGTCAGCGTGTCGCGTCGACGTCTTATCTACGCCTTCTCTGTCGTTGACATTGCTTGGTTTTTCTCCTGTAAACAGTTCAAACGCTCTGTCAGGCAAGAACCATTTTTCTCCTTGCATTACCATCGAGCGAATGAGGATGGGCGCCTCTTCGGGAGGCTGACGCAATAGGCCCGGAATTGGCTTGTCCACCACGACAGCCTTCAGTACCGCATGTTGAAGAGAGAACTCGTTGACCTTGCGTTCCGCGTCTGCTTTTGCCTCGACGACGGCATCAGCCCTCGCCTTGACTCGTTCCAGTTCTTCGAGAACTCGTCTGGTCTTCTCCAAGTCGTCGGAGGTCTTCGCCGTGCGAGCCTTCGCCTTGATGATGCCCTGAACCTTCTGATGGATGACGTCCTCGATACCTCGTTCGTCGGCATACTCCTCGACGCTTCCCATCATGTCGACGAGTAGTTCGGGGGCAAGACGCTCATAGAAGACTGCTTCGGCGAACTGTCTGCCGCGAGGAGGATTGACGTCGAAATATCCGCTGCTGCCTTCTGCTCCTTTTGCCTTTTGGTAGACGAGTTGCTGTTCAATGCTCGGCATGTCGAAAATACCGGAAACGTATTCACGCCAATTGACGCGGGTATCCTCGCGTTGCGTAGCGGGAAAGCGACCAGGCATGACTGACAACTTGTCGAGAAATTCCTGGTTGCCCATTAGCGTGACCCTGTTGCCTTCACGTCTACCGACCGGGCAGTCTTCTAGCATTCCTCGGTAAGCGTACAACTTGAAGGACGCGCTTTCGCCTGAGTTTCCAAACAAACCAAAGACCATTGGCGTGCCACCCGCATCTCCGCCCGATTGAATGACCAGATCAACCGGCGATTCATCCTCAACCCAAATGTAGGTCTCGATTCGGATGTGTGTGTAATGCCCCGTTGATTGTGGGGCGAAATGACTCTTGCGAATGTCCTGAAGACTTTTGTCGTGGGCGAGCGAGGCGAGAATGGAAAGAACGAGCGTGCTCTTACCACGACCGTTCGGCATATTCATCGCCGTATTCTCGCCTTTGAGGTCGAACAACTGGAAGGTCCAGTCGGGGCGCCAGGGGTCTTCCCGCCTGCTGTTCATGAAGTTGGATACTTCAATTCGATTAATGAGGGGCATCTGTTCCTCTCGGCGCTATTGTTGTTCGCTTTGCTCTACGGCAATCTCGCCGAGCAATAATGCAGCAGTCTCGCGACTCGCCAAAGATTCCTTCGGCGGCATGAGATAGGAAACTTCGTGGGATGAGTTGTCCGCCATCTCTATCGCCGCAAGGACTGTCTGACGCCACTCGTCCTTGTTTCCTGTCGCCTCAATCATTCCCGATTGTTCCATGACATTCAGAAAGCGGGCAGCCCAGGTCGAAATCTTTCCCTTGTCCTTCCAGAAGTGATCCCATACGACGCCAGCTTCGCCATCGGGTCTCCCTGCGTTTCCCATCTTCTCAATGCCGGAAGACAGCTCCTCGACGAACAGACGCTTGGAGACGAAGGCTTCCGAATATCGGCTGATCTCGGACGGCAAACGATCTATCTTCTCGTAAAAGAACCATTGCAGCGACAGCCAAAGCCGAGCTGTCCAGAAGACTGTCTCGTGCTTCTTGGCCTCCCGATCACCTCCGCGACCATCCCGCATTGCATCGATGTACCAACGGCTATCGATATACGGAGCCATGTACTCGCCGCGCTTGCGGGTTAACACCCAAATTGTATTGGGAGATCCCGCCTTCGGAGGTATCCCGAACTCGACGCCATCCCGGTCGACGAGAGAAAAGCCTTGGGCATTTAGGAAGCCCTCGAAATCGTCAAGGTCGGATGAATTGCAGTTGGCAAGAATCCTTGCAGCCTCACGTTCTCCGTCCCGCAGACTTCGGCCTGGCGGATTACCAGAGATCTCTCTCCAACGAAGCAGATAGGCAAATACAACACCGATTTCGGTTGGACTCATGCGTTCACCTCAGTGAGGAACATCAGCGGATCGGAACCTGAGAAATGCAAACCCACTATGCGTGTATCGAATGTCTCTCCCGTGATGCCCACGACGATGCGGAAGCCTTCCCCGTCAAGATGTTCGGGGGCGGAATAAACGCCAAAAAAGTCGGCTGGCGTCTCGTCGGCTTCAAGCAGAAAGCCGACTTCGGAAATCATTTCAGAGAAGGTTGTTGGTCGAGCCTTCAGCCTGTCAATCACCATCGCGCGATTCCGCAAGATGAAGTCCATGAGGCGACTATGGCTTGCGATGTGATCGGGTTCTAGGTTAAAGGTAGAAACTGGAACATGTTTCTCGCCTTCATCCAAGGAGGTGAAGTCGACGGCCCCGACCATCTGAGAAGGATGGAAGAAGCCGGAACGCACGCCCCAAGGCATCAGTTCGGAAAGGATCGCTTCCAACCGCTGCGAATCCGGAACAGAGACTGGAGCGGTCATCGAGTCGACAATGGACATGAACGGAATGCCTTCGCCCCCTGTCGATCTTGCTCGTTGTGCCGTATCTAGAAAACCAACGAAACGCCGGGAAAGTGCCTCAACGTTCTGCATTACCAGCTCAATTTCGGTTTGTAGATTGCCGATTTCGTAGGGAACGGGGTTTCTAGCTTTCCACATCTCGAAATCTTCCCGCGTCCGCGCATCGAAAATTCTGGAACAGGCTTGCTTTACAACCTCGGACGCATCACGCAACGAGTTCGCGATGCCCGGCCCGTCCGCTATGAGCATATCCCGGAGTTCGGCAAACGTCGGGCGTTCCAAAGCGGAGGAGAGCTGTTTGTTCTTCGAGGCGATTTCCAGAACCATCATCTTGCAGAAGCGGGGAATGTCGGAGAACTGTCCCCGCTCGATGGCCTTCACCAATTTCTCGGCATCGATATCGCTGTAAAGCCAGCTTTCCTTCATCGCCGAAACGCGAAGAAGGAGACGGGCGTTTTCCGTCAGCTGGATCTGGGCAAAACCTCTCGCTTTCTCGATAAGCGGGGTTGTTTCTTTTGTTAGACCAAAAGTAATACCGCCTTTGCCGTCCTCAACCCCGTATCTGATTTCCCTTTCATGTGCCAGAGAGTCGACGACAAAATCCATGTCTTCAGCAGACACTGTCGAAACGCGTTTCCGTATTGCGCTGAGAACCTCGCCTGATGAGACAAACGATGGGCCACGCTCCATCTCAAGTTCACGAAGCACATCAAGCAGTAGAAATGAGATTGAAAGCAGGTAACCCGCTCGCTCCTGGGTCTCCGGTACGTAGACGCCGGTCTGCTCTCGCCGACTTTGGTGAAGATCTATTATTCGCGAGACCGCGGCAACAAGCCTTACGTCATGTGGCAGTGTATTTGTGGCAGAGATTGGCACTTCAATTCCAAACAAAAATCCGATTATGGATTGTGGACCGAACGACAAATTGCGACACGATCTTCCGAAACCGTCAGTTTTGAAAGGTTTTTCAAGCTGCGCGTGAAGCCCTATCACGCTCGACAGAATAGAGAAGCTACTGGCACCGTGAACATGCAGCCCATCTTCATGTGCTGATGACTAGATTAAACATCAATGGTGTGTGTCCAGTAGGGGCTCCAGCCTTTGGCTAAATAGGAAACAAGATTCTTGTCACCGTAGAACTGAATTCTGCCTCCAGACTGAAATGCCAATGCTGATTGATCTACTCTTAGGCCGTTTTGCCGTGCTGCAACCGTCAATTGATGCAAGAGTCCGGCGTTATCCCCGGTCGTCGATCTTGCGTCGAAAACAGCGAAATTGATCGATCCGCCAGTCGTTGAGCGTTCTCTGAGATGCGCCATGTTGATTTTCATCAGAAAGTCCTTTGATAAAAGTTACTGCAAAGCCCCGGCGTCAAGACGTGCAATTGTCTATGTCGAACAGAGTATTGAAAACCTGTTCTCAGTGACTGAACGTCGCCTCAAGTCCAGCCCCCGCTCCCGGGAGACCACTTCTCGCCACCACAAGATCAAGATCACTTCTCTTTCCGGACGCCTTTGAAAGGAGTTCTATCTGTCGTTTTCACATCGGTGAAGCGTCCAGTATTTGTGTCCCGCTTAACCCAATTGCCTGACGGGGTTTGTGTTTGACTGCGCTCCTTGACGGCTCCAACACGGTGTCCGTCGCCGATAGGTGGATTCTTTGCCATGATGATGCTCCTGTGGACCACCGCACATGCGGCATATGTGAACTTATCATCATCAATTTGATGATGTCAACAATCAGTTATGATTTGACCAGTCTGTGGCTCCTAGTGCAGAATCCGCGCGTATGAACCGCAGAACCATTTTTCCGCAGGCTCCGTTATGGACGACCTAGCACAGGCCCAGCGTGAGCGACTCGCCTATATCGAGTTCCGGCTCTATTTTTTTGGTGAGGTGGGGCGAACTGATTTGATGAAGCGATTCGGCGTTGCACCGGCTGGCGCTACACGCGACTTCGCGCTCTATAAAGAGAGATGTCCAAACAACATCGACTTCAATACTGTCTCGAAAACCTATGTTATTCGGGAGACCTTCGTTCCAGCATTCGAACACGTTCTCGAACGAGTCCTAACAGCCCTTTCCCTTGGTTTCGGTGATGGAATCAACCCTGTGGCCGGACCGCTGATCCGATGTGAAGTGCCTATGGCACTGAATCGTCCACTAATCAAGGTCTTGGCGCCCGTTACACGAGCAATCCACCTTGGGAAATCGGTCCGTCTTCGCTACTTCTCCCATACGAGCGGAGCTTCTGAGCGGGAGATTGTGCCGTTTGCTATTGCAACCGATGGTCTGCGTTGGCACGCAAGAGCGTTCTGCCGTAAACATCAAGATTTCCGCGACTTCGTCATCAGCCGGATGGAAGACACAACGGTCTTGATGAACCAGCCTGTCGAAAGACACGAGATCCCCGAATGTGACATCCAATGGAATCGAATCGTCGAACTGGAGTTGGTCCCGCATCCTGATAGAAAACACCCCGAGATTACGACGAGCGATTTCGGAATGCTAGACGGAGCACTTCACCTCAAACTTCGTGCGGCAATGGCAGGGTATGTTCTACGACAATGGCACGTAGACTGCTCGCCCGACCATAGCCTCACTGACGAAGCTTTCCGATTGTGGCTTCGGGACCATCTATCTCTCTATGGAGTGAGCAGTGCTCTGTTTGCTCCAGGCTATAGGAAGCCATGATGGAGTGCTAGCAAAGAGAGGACTTGCTCTACCTATGACGCGTACTCCAAGATCGCAAAAAATCAAGACGCTCACGCTCGGTCAGGACTCCGCAAAACGGTGATGATTGCCGCAGTGCCGTTGCGTGTTCCGAATCCTCGGTCGCCATCGCGAGGCACTCATCCATACCGGCCTCGACCAAACGCGCCCACTCGATCAGATACGGCTGCGAATCAGCGCTAACGATCGTTTGCCAATGCGCAAGTGTTGACCGGACTTTCTGAAAAAGCGCAGGATCGCGCCGGATTTTTTCGGCGATCAAGCGATGCAGCGCCAAGCTTCGGGCATCGAGAAACTGGTGTGTCCTCATCACGTAGTCGGTAAGCTAGTAACCATCATCGATGCCCCAAAATCTCATGTAGAAGGAGGGTATTTGCACTTCGCCAACGGCCCTTCGCAAGGGAAATGCACTTAGGATCGGCCCTGATAGAAAGCCTTCCAATCAATCCCTTCCCTCCTCAATCAGCTTCTTGATGTCGGAACACTCTACTGGGTTTTCTCTCATGAACTGCGCCATCCGACGAGCGACATCGCCGTACGCGCTATTCTCTGACCCGGATTGATCTGTTGCCTTGCGATCCTCAGCTTCTACGAGAACTCTTCCCACACTAGCCCAGCGTTCGACGACCGTTCTCACATCCTCAGATCGCTGAGCCGCGATCCTTGATGCTTCCGAAAAAAGCTCATCGGAAATTTCAATCATCCTGCTCATCTCTACTTCCCGGATTCTTCATACCAGAGTTGTGTCCCAGTTATAGATCGCCTCGGAGAAGAGACGCGTTGCGTTTCAAGTCTTCTGCAGAAGGTGGTACGCGCTGTCTTCGCAAAGGAACCACATCTCCCGACTTTCCTTGATCACGCGACAGCCTCTTGAAATGATTGGCGCCCATCTTCTCTTCTTTGGTAAGCGCCATCGTGATCTCTGCTTCTGCCAACGCCTCTTCTCTTTGCGATACACCCCTTGCTGCAAACGCACCGGGGGCATCCAGCTCAGTGCCTTGAATAGGGCACCAAAGATCCTTTCTATGCTTGTTCGGGCAATTCTGAATCTCCTGCGACACAATGATATCGGTTTCGATTCGGTGGGTTGAAAAGCCGCTTGAATGGTATGCGCGCTGGAGAGCAGCCCGATCAACGACTTTTCCCTGGTTGTATTCATTTCTGAAAGCGAGCCAAAGAAGATGGGCCGCAGCTCTTTTTCGCCCGGCAGTAAATGCGTGAACTATTGGAGCATCTTCTTCCGGATCAAAAACGAACCAGTCTGGGGCCACTTCACGCTGGGCTCTCAGGGTTTCTTTCCAGTCTTCGCTGTAGCATGAATCGGGCTGCAAGACAATCGGCTTTGATAACAAGCGCTCCAACTCCTCTCCCGGCCTTCGGAGTAACCTATTGATCATGCTGAAATTAGCCGAAAATAGATAAGGCAAGCCAATATAACCCAGCGAAAGAAGTATCTGCGCCAGACGTGTGTTTGCGTTCGGACTCCCCGTCGCAAACTGGAACTCATCGACGGACAGACGGGAAACTCCATCTCGAAACGCCATTTTTCTTGTCGTTTTAATTAGTGATTCAATTGAACCGTCGCTGCCCGAAGCCGCGCGCAAAATGTCTTTCGCGCTCGATTGTGCTCGAACTGTAAGTTGCCATGCGCCGCTGATGGCAAATTTCGGCTGTCCATCGATGGCCAGCGGTACGGTTGCGCCGACTGCCCGGCGTAAAGCCAAGAGCAACGCAGTCTTTCCAATGCCGCCATACCCTGTCAGACACACCGGAAACACAAAATCAGGAAGGGGTACGGCTTCGGAATACACCCCGCAAAGAAAGGTGCGCTCATCCGGATACGCCGCTTGAGCATGAGCGTAAGCCTCACCCACAAGACGACTGAGAATCGCCAAACACTGTTCGGTTGGATAGAAAACAGCCTCCAGGGCTTTTTCGACTCGCTGGCAAGCAGACTCAAACGGTATGGAGGAGAGGTTTGCTATGGGAGATGGCTGGACGCGAACCCGCCTCTTCAACTCATCCCTATCAAGCAACGGCTGTAGTGCATCTATCCAAGGAGAACGTAGAGGCATCTTTACGCCACTTTCGACACAGGTGCCTTGCGTTCGGACACATTGCTACTTCGTTTAGGCTTCCCAGGCCGTCGCTTACCGGCATCCCATGCTTTGCCCGTCAAAGTCTCGAAGCGTGTGCGGAACTCTGCGGCATTCGCATGCTGATGGACTCGCATCGCCGATTCGCACTGGCACAGCGCTACCCCCCACTGATTCAGTTCTTCCAGCGACATCCACACTGTTTCCTCATCACCGCGGATTCTCAGTCTTGCCCCAAGCTGTAGCAACTGTCCTTTCATCTCAACCCAGACATATCGGACACACATATCTAGAACGTAGCCGCGGACTCTTGTCATGGGAGCTCCGGGGGTATGAGAACAGTGCGTATCGTCAAGAGCCTCAAACGCCGGAGAGGAGTAACGACGCCCTTTCAGATAAACGCCATCGTCCCGAAGCTCGAACTCGAACGGGGTAAGAAATGTCCGTATCGCATCGTCTAGTGAGATCGGCAGAGCATCATTGCGCCCCATGCGATCATAATGAGCCCAAAGTGCATTGGGCGTAGGAAGAACGTGAACAAGCGCCCTATCTGGATCAATACGATCACTCATAAGAGCGCCATTATTGAACTCCATCAGACGGATGATCTCTCGTCGAGCAAGCTCAACCGGCGTCAAACTACTCTGAACGTAGCTCGGTTCGCCTTCAAAATGCACCTCATGCGGATGTGATGACTCAATGGTCGCTTTTGACTGTCCAGACCAAGAAGGTGCAATGTCTCGAATCGGGAAACGCGCCTCCATCGACTGCACAAGATCCTTGCGGGCGCCGGGCCCTCGATCAATTGCGAAATGCGGTGGCAAACCTTGATTCTCCCACTCACCGGCGGCATAAGGGATTCCGAACAGTTCACAGAAGTAGTCTTTTGGCACGGCCATTGAAAACAACATCATTCGATAAGCAGTAGCTCGCTCCGCTCCAAAAGAGAACCCAATTCCTAGGGACCCACTGATTTATTCCGGCAAGTAACGGCTTGAGCGCGCGATGCCATGCGAGAATTTGTTTGATGAGGACAAGACGGACGACCCCGATGCAGAAGAGCTTTTCTGACCTGGAGTACGCAG
>Ga0302250_1002463_pt1 | contig 11362 bp, 3 predicted proteins | sample AAG_RA_Asp_MG_FD_193536 | JGI IMG/M metagenome (GOLD analysis project Ga0302250, IMG submission 193536) | Enriched activated sludge microbial communities from anaerobic digester in WTTP, New Holstein, Wisconsin, United States - AAG_RA_Asp | ecosystem: Engineered > Bioreactor > Anaerobic >... | reverse complement strand
TTACTAAATTGGCGCGGGTCATTTTTTTATAGGCGGAGGCGCTTGTGTCATATATTAATACTTCATCATTGTCGGCAATTGTTGCCTCTGCTGATAAGGCGTGCATGTCATCGTCAGAGGGCCTTCCCGAGAGATCTGAGTAGTTTCTTGTGGCGAGATCGGCTAGTGAAGAGCTTGTCTTACTCACCTTGCTCCAGCCTATTGCGGCTGCATCATTTACATCGGCGTTTACTATTGTGCCCGCTGTTATTGCTGTTGTTCCGTCGGCTGCTACTGTTACATCGCCAGAGAGGGCCTTGTTGTCCCAGGAGTCTGTCCCGTCGTATATTAGGATATCAGCTTCCGCGGGGCTTGAGATATCTGCATCTGAGAGTCCTGCCAAAGTGTTCACGGCAGCTTCTAGTTCAACCCACGAAACACCATTGTAATAAAAAAGAGCCGATGCTGTTGTATCATAAACTTGCAAACCTGCGGCAGGGCTTGCAATAGCATTTTTCTGAGCTGTTGTCATCCTTGGAATTAAAAAACCTAATGTTGTGCTTGTTATATCAACCTTCGCCGAGGCATTCGGTGAAGCTGTCCCAATCCCCACGGAATCTGTTAATGTCGTAAGGCGCACTATTGCTACGTCATCTGTCCAACCACCCGAACTTGTACTTATAGAATCGTCAACATATTTTTTTGTCGCCAAATCGTAATCATTTGTAACAGATGTGCCGGAATTATATCTGAATGTTTTATTGGCAGGAAGCGAAATATAGTCTATCCCCTCTGCAGTAATATATACTTCATTGGAAGAGGTATAAAGCGATATGTAATCATCCGAGTCGTTGCTTGTTTTAAAATTTATAGCCCCTTCTTCATTTTTAATATCGGATGAGCCATCTTGAAGCTTTCTTATAGCCAAGGCATTGTTGTCAACATCTTCAATTCTTAAAGTGGGGGAATCTGTTTCGCCAGTGTTAGGTTCTATTACAAAATCATCTGTTGACTGATCTAAGGTTGCCGTAATATCATCCGCAAAGATTTGGTATGCAAAATATAAGCAAAGAATAAGCAAAAAACTAATCCGGATAAAAATCTTTTTAGGCATATTCTCCTCAATCATTATATACCTTTTGATAGAAAAATCGGCACTGATTGTTAAGTTTCACTAGTATGTTATATGAATTTTGTTAAAATTTAAAGAAAAAAATATGCCTGATAAATTCCGATAAAACTTTTAAGTTCCCGCATAAAAACAGAAAGGCTGGACTTTTATTTTGTTTCTGCCAAAATGAAAATAAATTGCATAAACCTGAAAAATTATTTGGAAAATGATTTTTCGGTAAGTTTGCCTGACGCCCTAAAATACACACCCTTAACTTTATAGCCCATATCCTCATACATTTTATCTTTGAAATCTGTAAAGCTATAACCAAGGGCTAACTCAAGTTCTTTTCCTATTTTTCTTATAATCTCCGCCTGCAACACTCCTTTGGAATCCTTTGCCTGTTTTTGGAAAAGTTTACTGTAATAAGCCGCTATTTTCCAATTTTTTACAATTTCATAAATTAACCCGCCACCCACAAAATATGTTAAGGATCTTGTCTGATCAAAATCAACTACTTTTTCTTCCGTAAGTCTGACAGCAGTTTTTCCTGTTAGCTCTAATTTTCTGTTTATTTGATAAATTGTATCCAGAGAAAAGGTATGTTTTCTCGCGCGCTCTATGTCCTGGTAATCTTGCTGATCTTCAGGCGCATTCCCGTCATAAAAAGAATATTTTCCGACAAAATTCAGCCTGTCATTATAAACAGGCCTATAGGCAAACCCGAATAATATATCTTTATAATATTGCAAGCATTCTCCGGTTGAGGAATCTTTGCCGTAAGAAATTTCTGTTTCGTTAAACAAGGTAAGATCATTATCTATGTGCCACTCTGATAAACTTTTTAAGAAAATTTGACGCCTGGTTGTTTCCCCTGTATCAAACCTTGATTCAAACATAACTTTGTTTTTAAAAATATCGTAATATTGATAGTCCCAAACAAGCGCAAACGAGGTTCTATCGGTTTTACTACCGTTATAATTATAAACCAACCCATTTTCTAAACCAAAATCTAATGTTAAAAATTCGTTTATTTTAGCTAAAAACCCTATTTTTTCTGTGGAACTTTGTTCTGTCACGCTTTCTGTGATAATTTTTTCCGCCCTTGTTTCTATAGTTTCGCTTAGCTGCTTTCGCTGTCCATAAATAAGCTGGGATGCGTTTTGGCCCAAATCTTCTTTTAAGCTGTATTTTGTGTAAACCTGAGTGTTTTCATCAATATCGTAATCAACCCCCAACACAGTATCGGAAAAACCTTTTGTTCCATAGGAAAACTCCTTTTCTGCGTGAATGTTTATTTTTTCCGTTTTTGCTGCCAAACCTATTTTTGTCGCTGAGCTTTCATGACCAAAAGTTTGTACCGCATTTAATACAATATTGCTAAAAATACGCTTATATATTCCGAAATCAACCGCATGATTTTCATCACCTTTAAGCGCTATCTGCTGTCTTAATGTTATATTGGTATCATCTGTTATGCGATACTCCTCTTTAAGGGCAACAAGTGATGTCTTTTTATTGGAATATCTTTCTGAAAAAATATCACTTTTTCCCTGGATATCCTGATATAAATATTCAACAGCAAGCGAACCATTCGAAAAATTTTTGCTGACTAAAGCCGTCAGAGTACGGGTTTTTCTTGCGCCTGTATTGTATTGTGAAATAAGATTCGCATCGTCAAAAATCGTCTGCTCACCATACGATATATCAGCTGTAATAGCATTTGCAAAACTTTTAAATACAGCTATGCCCCATTTCGTTTCGCCTCCGGAAAAGTTTTGGGATTCGTTTGAAAAACCGCTCCTTATATTCTGATAGTAAAAACTTGAGTTAAACAGACCAAAATCATAATTTCCATTTACTAAATAGGCCCCGCCTTCATCTAAATCATCTGAAGACACTTCTGTAAAGCTTGAGCCGCCATCCGTTGACATATAGTTAGGAAATTCCGCCGCGTTTGTCTGGGCATATTCAAACTGAACCTTGCCTCTGTTTCCGATATATAAAGTCGCGTCATAGCCATGAAGTTTATAATTCTTTGTCTGCTGTTCGTCCTGGACATATGTTGCGCCGACTCTCAAATAATTTGCTATAACTTTTGAGAATCTAACGCCATAGCTTGACTCTCTGAATTTAACCGTGTCGTTTACATCGTATTCATAATTAACCACAACATATACAGGATTCCCGCTTATGGATATCGCCTGCGCTACCGGCGCTTCATTTGAAGTTCGGGCAATATATTTGAACAATACAAGTTTTCCGTCGGAATAGCTGATTTCATAATCCTTACCCTCCGTAAGGGTTTCTTCCGACAACACAAGCGATGTGACAGCATCCCTTATTTGGATTCTCACGTTTTCTGATCCCTCTATCACATTTTTATGTTTTAAAAAATAAATAAACCCGCCTGTTGACAAAAATTGATTTTCCGCGGATTTTTGTTTTGCTTGAGCGGCAAACACTATAATTTTTGTATCTGCATCGCCAAAAGAATTCGTCTGCAAAGTTTCATATTTGATTTTACTGCCGTAAAGCGACTTATTGAAATGCACGAGACTGGTATCTTTGATAGCAGTTTCAAAATTACCCCATACCGCCTCCGACTTGTCCCATTGAATACTTGCGTAAAGAATACCCTGTGTATTGGAATCCTCGTAATTTATTTTTGATGCGTCTCCATAAACAGGGTAATATTTTTCGGGATCAACCATTTTAAAAAGCTCTTTTCTTTTGCGTTCAGTATCAAGGCTTGCCTTTATTAAATATTTTCCTTTGATTTTGCCCTTTAAATAAAAAGCCATTTTGCCGTCCTGCCAAAAACCGTTTTTAAATCTATCGTTTGATTGCACAGGCTCTATTTCTCCGTCAGCCGAATTGTATCCTATTTCGGCATCTGCCAACGCTAGAAAAATCAGATGGTCATCACCGCTTTCAAAAGAACGCTCATAAGTATGGAAGGTTTCATTAACAACAACAGTATAATTGCCCTCCGGCAAAATCAATTCGTAAGGTAACTCGCTGTCTAACAAAGAGCTTTTAAATATCTTTTTTTCTTTTTCGTTTATGAAAAATGTTAGCGGTGTTTCATTCAAGTCATCTTTAAGATACCGGCTCTGCCAATCACTTCTTTTTTCAATAATTACAGACAAGCCTTTGTTTTTTAAATCCAAAGAAGTTATTGAATTATACTGCCTGAGAAGCTTCATCCACTCAATAAATGTGTCTGTATTGATAATATAGTTTATGCTTGTTTGTTTTACGTCTGCAAATGATGCCTCTATAATTGCAAATTTATTAGTAACGCTTTCTGCTAAAACACCGTTTTTATTTTTAAGTACTGCTTTATAGAAAAACTCTCCTGGTTTCAACTTGGCATTTTTAATATTGCCATCCCATATAACTAATCCATTTATTAATTCAGCCGGGATAACAATCTCTTCTAAGAGTTGATTATTGCTGTCTCTTATTTCAATACTAGCTGTATCAATAAACAACGTTAAATTTGTTACTATTTTAAAAATCGCATTGTTAATAAGCACACTATCGCAAATATACAGTTTGTTATTAAAAATTCCTGCAGTTAAAAACGGCTCTGCGTTATCTTTCGTTGCGATACGCGTTTTGCTTTCTTTTAAAATATAACTGCTATCTTTAACTTGAACCGCAAAGTTTGCTTTCGCGGAAAAACCTTCTTTTACATCAACCAATAACGGATTGTCGCTTATAACGCTGCTTTCCACCGGTAAAGTTTTTTCGTTGATACGCAACAAAACCCTTCCGGTAACAGCTGGTAAATTGTAGCGTCCGAATTTATCTGTAGTAATTGTTGTGCCTTCATGAGTTAGTATTTCAACGCCTTCAATACCCGGCTCTTCTTTATCCTGCACGCCATTTTCGTTTTTATCCCAGAAAACCTTTCCAACAACAAGACAATTAAACAAAGGATCCGGTATAATTTTAACTGTCGCCGTTGCAAAATTTGAAATTCTCGTTCCGCTTTGATACTGGGCGAAAACTTTATTGTCGTGATTACCTATATTGACTCCGGTACCCACTATAAGTTGATATTTTAAAATTTTGGTATCACCTGAACTAATAGTCCCCGTGCTAAAAGTCAGATTGCGACTTCCGCTCGGATCGGCTGTTTGCACTTTGTCCAACCTTGTTTTTCCGGAAAGATACTTAAAGCCGGCAGGAATTCTATCTTGTATATAAATACCGGATATGTCTGTGCTGGAATTATTTTTAATTTCTACAGTATAAGTTACAATATCACCTATGACCGCTTCTTTCTTGTTGGCTGTTTTTTTAATTTCTAAAAGAGCAATTCCGCCATCCATTGGTAAATCAGCCCTGACAACTGGGCCGGGAACATTAACTGTAAAATTTTCACCGTGCGAACCGGTATAAGGACTGCCCATAGCTATAACGCTTGATGGAAAGGCATAGTTGTTCGCAGAAACTGTCAGCTTATAAGTTCCGCCGGCTTGTGAGTTAAAACTAAATATCCCGTTTGAAGATGTCGTCTGCGGGTTTGAATCTCCTGCCGCAATTTCAACACCAGGCCTTGCCTCTATCCAACCTGATACCGGATGATTATACCAAAGCGTAACGATAGCGTTCTGTATAGGGTTATTTGTTATAGAATCATAAACAATGCCCCACGGGTCAACAAGATACACCGTTGTTATATTTGATGTGGTGTCGCCAACTGTCGCTGATATCCCATTTGTTCCTGCAGGAAGCGCCGTACTTAATATTATAGAAAATTCTCCGGATGCATTTGTTGTCCCTGTGCCTACCACTTGCAGGTCTCCGTTTTGGTCTTCTGCGACTATTTCAACTGCTTGACTGCTTACACCTCTGCCCGTAACTGTGGGCGTAGTGCTTGTAAGATGTTCCTGGTCCGTCGGAGAATCTATCGCAGGCACCTGATTAACGTTAGGAGCAGCAACTACATTAACGGTTACGCTTGTACCAGGGCTAGATCCTACATAGGGAAAAATCTGATTTCCCGCCATTACATCTAATTCATTGCCTGTCTGTAGTTCTGTTCTAAAATTACCGTTTGCATCGGCTGTTGTTGTGGCAAGATCCGTTAAAACTCCTCCTTTTATACCTTTTATTGTTATAGTATCGCCGGCGGAAGCAGTCCCGCGAATTGTAGGCAAGCGCCCTATTGTTGAGCCATCTGTCGGCGAAGTTACGGACACGGTTGAAAAAACCCAATTCAAATTATTACCGGAATCTAACGAACCGCTGGCAGTAATGCTTTCTCCTAAGCTTGCATCTGAACGCTGCACGTTTACATAACTGACATTTTGAGCGCTCGCACAGTCAACATTCCAACTAACTCCTGAATTTGTGCTGCGCAGAATAACTTCACTTCCCGAGCTTCCGGCAATATTAAAGCTGTTGTTTATTGTCTGAGTGCTTGAAGCGGTGAAATTAATCTGCTTATTTGCTGTTGCGCATTTAAAATTATAAAATGTTGTGTTTCCTGAAACAGTGCTTGTCTTGGAATTATCTATAAATTCAACAGTCCCTTCCCGCGGTAGAAAAATATCGCTGTTAGCCCAGTTTCTTGAAACAGTTATAGAATAATTGCTTGTGCTTGCATCTAATGTGCCTCCCTCTATAGAAATGTCCCTTGTAACTACAAGATTCCCTCCTAACTGCCATACTGCTGTGCCGCCGGAGTCATTAAAAATTACATCATAAAAAGAATCCCCTCCAGGATTTACCGTGTGAGTGCCTGATGTTGCGTTAAAGGTAACCTGGGCAATACCATTGTCAAAAGACCCTGTATTAATAAAAGTAGAGCCAATAGTCAGTAAATCTTGCGAAGTCGGGCTTAAACTGACTGAGCCGTTATTTAAAAACGATCCGCCGACATCAATGACAGCCCCGGCTGTTTCAAGATTTCCGTTAATTGTAACATTTGACGGCACGACAAGTGAAGCGTTTGACAAATCTAATGTAGAATTCGCCCCTATTGTCAAACTCGACGCAAAAAGTGTCGAAGTGACGCCTAAAGAAAATAAAACCGTAATAAATATTTTATTTTTAAAAATATTTTTCATTTTTTCCAAAAATTAATAAATAAAACCCCAAGTTATATTATATATATATACTAAACAATGTAAATAACTTTTTTGAAATATTTGAAAATTAAAATCAAAAATTTAGTTTTTGCATAACCTTTTCTCATGTTTTCAAAAATATGCGCGAAGCCCACTAAATAAAATTTGTTCAGGCTATTAATGCTTTGTAATAATTAAAACCATAAGCCACCCTTTAAGGTTTGACAAACAAAAGTTTTTCTGGTATATAGTTTTTGATATGATTGGGGCAGTAGCTCAGTTGGAAGAGCGCCACAATGGCATTGTGGAGGCCGTGGGTTCGACCCCCATCTGCTCCACCACTTTCGCCTAAAAGGCGAAAGTGTCCCGACGATTCGACGAATAGGAGAATCGGAGGGGCTAACTTGCCTTCGGCAAGTAGAGCAATTGAGCAATAGACAATATTTTAAAGTTCTAATGCTCAAATGTTCTATTGTTCTAATATTAATAATTTTGTTAAAACTTGCCGAAGTGGCGGAACTGGCATACGCGTCGGTCTCAAAAACCGATGTCCGTAAGGACTTGAGGGTTCGACTCCCTCCTTCGGCACCAAAACATTCTATGATAGAACAAAACTATCCCAATCCTAATCCGGGTAAAAACCTCAAAATACTAATTGGTGAATCTGCCTATTTACGTTTTCCATTAAAAACTCACCTCATAACATTAAATGACAACTTATCCGATATTGTAGCAAGATATGCAGTCCCCTTTCTCCAAAAAGGAGACATACTGTGTATTTCTGAGCGTATTGTTTCTATTATGCAAGGAAGAGCGATACCTATAAGCAGTATAAAACCAACGCAGCTGGCAAAATTTTTTTCAAAATTTGTTACAAAAACCATACATGGAATAGGAATCGGAAGCCCATGGTCAATGCATTTGGCAATTAGAGAACTTGGCTATCTAAGGTTTTTTTTAGCCGTTTTCATATCTCTTTTAACAAAGCCTTTTGGTATTAAGGGAGGGTTTTATTTTATCGCGGGTAAAAGCATTACAGGAATTGATGGTCCCTGTCATTACACTATTCCGCCTTATGATAAATATGTAACTTTGGCACCTATTAAATCAAAACAACTAGCAAAATCTCTGGCTGAAAAAATAGGATATGATATCGCAATTGTAGATGTTTCAAACTTTGCTGTTTTTAGTTTCGGGAAATCTGGTAAAAATATTTCTGATAAATTTCTTGCACAGGTTTTAAGAGATAACCCTTTGGGGCAGGAAACACAACAAACACCTTTGTGTATAATAAGAAAAATTTGATACTATTTTATCTTTATTACTACTAATGTGATATCATCATGCTGGGGAGCTTTTCCGATGAACGAAATAATTTCCTTTTTGATGTTTGCAGATATTCTTTCAGCACTTAACATCTTATATTGTAAAATAACCTTTATTAGCCTTTCTTCGCTGAATTCCTGGTTCTCTAAATTTCGTGCTTCGCTTACGCCATCGGTATAAAAAACGACTACATCGTCAGTAAACAAATCTATTTCATTTTCTTCGAATTCGCTTTTCATCAAACCTATTGGTATCGAATTGCTTGCAAGCTTTTCTACGCTGCCATTTTTTCTTATCAATATAATTGGCATATGGCCAGCATTAACAAAATACATTTTTCGGTTTTGGACAAATATCGAATAAATAAGCGTAACAAATAAGTTGGAACGCGAACTTTCACAAAGTTCACCATTTAGGTTTGCGACAACATCTTTAGCTTCTGAATTTTGCTTTATAAATAATTCAAAAAGGCTTATTGTTCGCGCCATATACAAAGATGCCGGTATGCCCTTGCCCGAAACATCACCTATCATAATACCAATATTGTTTTCATTCTTTCGAAAAGCATACAAATCTCCTCCTACCTGTTTCGCCGTTATCATTTCTGCCGCGATGTCTAAAAACTCTGATTTTGGAACAAACTCGGGCAGAAAGCTTTGCTGTATGTTGCGCGCGATGGACAATTCTTTTTCAACCAACATTCTTTTCTTTTGCTCTTGTAAATATTTTAAAAATGTAACCGCAAGATAACAAGTTATTGATATTATAAAAGGGCATACTAAATCAACCCAAATACGGAAAATAAAAAATATTAGAAATACCGCAATTACAAAAGATAGACATATTATAAGCGTCAAAATCAGGGAAACCTTTGGTTTTGTTTTAAGATTTATAAAAACAACTAAAAGAACAAGGAAAAACAAGATAATCAAATTCCCCGTACCGCTTAACCTAACTATAAAATTTGACGTATTTATCGTATTAAAAGCATTGGCTAGCACTCCAATACCCGGAGCAGAAACATCCAGAGGCGTAATCTTCATATCAAAAGTGCCAACAGCAGTAGCACCTACAAAAAAAATGCTATCCTGGAAAGACTTTAAATCAATTTCTGATGAAGAATTTTTTGAATCAACTACTGTTTGATAATATGACTGCAAAACATCAATGAAAGATACATGTTTAAACGTATCCGCCCATTTTCCTGCATAATTTATTATAAGGTTTCCGCTTCCATCAAGCGGTATAGTAAAATTATTTTCGAATATGATTTCGCGTGGAGTAATTTTTTTTATTTTGTCTATATCTATTTTTAAGTAATCACAAAAGAATTGTAAAAGCAAATGCGGATAAAGTTTATTCTGATATTCGACGAATAGAGGGATCCGCCTTGTTTTTCCATCAATATCCGTGATAGAATTAGCAAACCGGTTTTTTGCAGTTACACTCTTTAGGGGTTCTATTAAATCAGCTTCGATTTTTTTTGCTAATGGAAAGTTGTTTTTCCTATACTTTAAGTCAAAAACTATCGGATAATATACGCTTGTATTTTGTGAGGCATTTTTTAATTCATCATCGAAATTTGAGCTTTCCGAAAAAACAATATCATAAAAAATCTGCTTTATTTGATTGGATGCTAAAACTTTTATAAGCGATGCATGCCAAGTCCGCTCAAAAGGCCATCTTCCTATTTTATCTAATGTATCTTCTGCAATTTCAACGATTGTCAGTTGATTTTTTGCGATTGCTTTTGGCTTACATTTCAACCGAATATCATATGTATACAACTCGAGGGGTTCGAAAACCTTGAAGTACGACAGGCATATTAAAACTATACTAAAAAGAAAAGTAAAAAGAGGGAAAAGAAGTTTTTTCATACCAAAAAGGGCTTAAAAAGTGTAATAAAGACCTGTCGTAAATAGATTGTCGGTATAATCTTCCAACGGGTCGTTTGAATCGTTTTTAATATATGTATAATCAGCCCCTACAGATAAGTTGGCAGTTAAATCGTAGAATAAAGCAGCACTTATAAAATATACATCGTCTTCTTGTTTTTTGCCTATATCCGAAACGTACCTATCTTTGAAATCTTTAAATTCATAAGCAACGCTTCCAATAATATAAAGTTTTTCTGTTAAAAGCTGTATCAGTGAACCTGAAGCCTTATACGAATTATAATCATAGTAATCCAGATATTTATCGTTTGAATCATTATGGAAAAATGTTCCTTTTACTTTAAAAAGTGTTTTTGTAAAAGTCTTTGTGATTTGATATGAAACAGTATGACGCAGATCTTTTCTGTCTTTTACCTGCGTGCCGGCAGCATCTCTTGCCTGTCTTTCATCAAAATGTTTATACATAATTTCATACTCAACTTTATGATAGAGCGAATCTGTTATGGCATGCTTCAGGCCAAATATTGCTTCATGGGTTAAATAGGTTCCCTGTTTGTCTTTGTGGTAATAAATCTCTGAAAATTTATACAATGTTTCCATGCTCAAAACATCCAGGAAATCAAAGATAAGACCGGATCCGGCATAAGCATCGAGAAAATTTGCATCAGTAACATCGTAATAATTTATATCTGTTGCACCCGCCGCAAACTTAACCTTAACATTAGAATAGAATTCATGTATAAGATCCAAGTCTAAATTAGCCTGATTAAAAAAATCGCCCTCTCTTTCCGAGTCCAAAGTAGCATTAGTATCATATCCTTGGGTTATAGAAGCAATCACATTAAAATTTGTTTTTTTCTTTGTTATTTCTTCATAAGCATCCCTTGATGTAGAATCTGTCTTATAAGCTTCCTCTTCTTCTTTAGGTTGAGCAATACATGTAAATGAAAACAAACCTGTTGTTA
>Ga0302250_1002462_pt1 | contig 11368 bp, 7 predicted proteins | sample AAG_RA_Asp_MG_FD_193536 | JGI IMG/M metagenome (GOLD analysis project Ga0302250, IMG submission 193536) | Enriched activated sludge microbial communities from anaerobic digester in WTTP, New Holstein, Wisconsin, United States - AAG_RA_Asp | ecosystem: Engineered > Bioreactor > Anaerobic >... | reverse complement strand
ATACAATTATTTGATTTAACAGCATTTATTGAACTCAGGGGGGAATCGGATGAAAAAGGAAACGCAGGGCAACACCATACAGGAACTCTCCAAAAACGCTTTGACCGTTCTGGAAAAACGCTATCTGAGACGTGACAACAGCGGTAAACCGATTGAGACTCCGGCCGACATGTTTCGCCGTGTAGCCGATACCATTGCAGCTGCGGATGCAAAATTTGACAAAAAAAGCGATGTCAAAGCGGTTTCTGAAACGTTCTACCGTATGATGACCAGCTTTGAGTTTCTCCCCAACTCCCCGACCCTGATGAATGCCGGTCGTGAACTGGGACAGCTTTCCGCCTGTTTCGTACTGCCTGTAGGCGATTCCATGGACGAGATTTTCGACGCCGTCAAATATACCGCCTTGATTCACAAATCAGGCGGCGGCACCGGTTTTTCATTCTCCCGGCTGCGTCCAGCCAATGACGTTGTCAGCTCTACAACCGGTATTTCCAGCGGCCCCATCTCCTTCATGCGTGTCTTCGACGTGGCCACAGAAACCATCAAACAGGGCGGCACCAGGCGCGGCGCCAACATGGGCATCCTCAGGGTCGATCACCCGGATATCATGGACTTCATCATGTGCAAGGCCGACCAGACCCATCTTAATAACTTCAACATTTCCGTCGGCTTGACCGAAAAGTTCATGCAGGCTGTCGAGCATGATGAGGAATATGAACTGATCAACCCGCGCGATAAAAAACCGTGTGGTTCCCTGAACGCACGCAAAGTCTTCCAGCGCATTGTCAAACAGGCTTGGGAGAACGGTGAGCCAGGCATCATCTTCCTGGATCGCCTCAACCGCGACAATCCCACCCCGCTGATTGGCGAAATTGAATCTACTAACCCCTGCGGCGAGCAGCCGCTGCTCCCTTATGAATCCTGCAACCTGGGTTCCATCAACCTGGGCAAGTTCGTCAAGGATGGTGCCATCGACTGGAACAGACTTAAAAATGTCATCCACAACTCCGTACATTTCCTGGATAACGTCATCGAGGTCAACAACTACCCGCTACAGCAGATCCATGACATGACCCATTCCAACCGCAAGATCGGCCTGGGGGTAATGGGATGGGCCGACATGCTGATCATGCTGGGCGTAGCCTACTGCTCCGAAGAAGCGGTCAAGCTTGGCAAAAAAATCATGAAGTTTATCAAGGACGAAGGCTATCAGGCATCGCAGGAACTGGCCAAAAAACGCGGTGCATTCCCCAACTTCAAGGGTTCCACCTTTGACAAAAAAGGCGCTGCCCCCATGCGCAACGCCACCATCACCACCATCGCCCCCACCGGCACCATTTCCATCATCGCTAATGCATCATCGGGAGTTGAGCCACTGTTTGCCGTTTCCTACATCCGCACGGTCATGGACAACAACGTGCTGGTGGAGGTCAATCCAATCTTTGAGCAAATTGCCAAGGAGCGTGGTTTCTATTCCGTTGAACTAATGCGCAAGATTGCCGAACACGGCAGCGTACACGGCCTGGACGAAGTACCGTCCGATATTCAGGATATCTTTGTGACAGCCCACGACATAAAACCCAACGACCATATCCAGATGCAGTCGGCCTTCCAGCTTTACACCGACAACGCGGTTTCCAAGACGGTTAACTTCCCCAACACCGCCACCATTGAGGACGTTGAAAACGTCTACATGCTGGCCTACCAGACCGGCTGCAAGGGTGTCACCATCTACAGGGACGGCTCACGCGACATGCAGGTGCTTTCAACCGCCGGCAAGAAGGAAGAGGCCGCTCCGATAGAAGCAGCACAGACATTCAGCGACGACAAAAAGACTATCAAACGTGAGCGGCCCAAGGCGCTGCGCGGCTGGACCTATCAGATGCAGACCGGCTGCGGCCCGCTTTACATCACAGTCAACGAAGACAGCAACGGGCTGTTCGAACTCTTCACCACCATGGGCAAGGCCGGCGGCTGCGCCGCATCTCAGAGTGAGGCTATCGGCCGCATGGTGTCACTGGCATGGCGCAGCGGTATCCAGGCCCGCCAGGTCATCAAGCAGCTCCTGGGCATCTCCTGTCACTGCCCTTCCGGGTTCGGCGAAAACCGCATCCTCTCCTGCGCCGATGCAGTGGCCAAGGCGATCCAGTCCCACATGATGGAGAACGGATATGACATGAATGCCGAGGTTGCTCATCAGGAACGCGGTGCCTGCCCGGAGTGCGGCGGCATCGTCGAGCATGAAGGCGGCTGCTCGGTCTGCCATGTCTGCGGCTACTCCGAGTGCGCATAATACCCGACTAACATCAGCACAAACGCAAAAGGCCCTTCAGATTAATTTCTGAAGGGCCTATGCTTTATCGCACTAATCATTGTTAACCCAAAATCCTGATAATTCTCTCCCCACTCCTTCATCGCTGCCATGTCTTTTCCAAAAACAACGCTGCAGACGATGACAACCACAGCTCCCATGATGAGCGCTATGCGAAGCATTTTCCGAACGCCTTGAGCAGATTCAACGAACCTTTGACACGAATCCTCCTCAGGAGGATTTGCTTGATCATCGAAGTTTCCTTGTGAAGCACGCGTAGCCAGGTTTTTGCATCTGCATGCACGCTAACGTCCGCAGCACCTACATGTCCTTGCTCGATTTTGATCGTTTTGTCTTTGATAACGACCGTTGCCTCAGTCTCTTCACTGCCGCTGAACGTGAAATGATAGGTAGCGTTCAGCCCTTCGGACTGGTGTCGCTGGAAAGCAATGGGCATGGAGGCAAGAAAATATGCAACGGAGGGTGGTCTGATGCCGTTCCCCACGCGCTTTATCTTCTTATGCGGAAACTTGCTTAGAACATGCTCCTCGGCGTCCGAACCGGGCAGGACATACACCGTCTCTGTCTTTTGTTGCAGCGGCTTGACCACTTCATCTAAAAACGCTTTCCTGTCATCCAGATACTGCGGAATCACCTCGTCACCCGCTGGACAGACGGCCAAGCAATAAACAGACTTGTAGCACGGCCCGCACGCCAGGCTCTGCCACATGGATACGGTCTCAGCGTCGCTTACTTTGCTCCGGTAATCGATTGAACTCTTACTATCTGCGATATTTTCGACCCAGTTCGTGAAACCTCCAATCAGTTCTCGATAGGTATGGGTCATGCAATTTACGGGGTTAAAAAATCCGTCCGGTCCGATGGCTCCCGTGGGACAGGCAGCCGCGCAGAGCCTGCATTCAATACATGGGTTATAGTCCAGAGGGGTACTGTATTCATCCAACTCGGCTTCGATAAACACGGTGTTGAGAAGCACGAAACTGCCGAACACGGGATGAATGACATTGCGGTGGAGGCCCATCTTTCCGAGTCCGGCTGCTACAGCTATCGGTTTGTGCGACACCACTTGCATCTTGCCGCGCCCCCAATTGTCTGCTTCCATGGGAAACCCGACCGCCGGGGTCGCGGCGCGAACGCCCTTGCGTTCGAGTGCCGCTACAAAAGTATTGGCAGCATGGGTCAGCCGCTCCTCTACCTGGTGCAGTTCGAGGCTGGCAATGGAACGTGCGGGGCTTCGCAGGTTTTCCCTGTTAATCCGCCCCACAAAACTGATTAGCGTCCTGGTCCAGGGAAATACGCTCAGAATGTCTGTCTTTTGATCGGCAAGCGACGGGCGTGTGATCTCAACAAACCCCACGTCATCCAGGCCTGATGCAAGGCACATCTCGCGCAAATCCCGGGCGCTTAGTTTTAGTTCGGCTTTATGAGGTATCGTTGCCGCCTTTCTCTCATGATAGCGTATTACCGTAGGATGATTATTTAGTTCCATAATGACAGCCTCCAATGTTGTTAATGATAAATTACCTAGACCGGTCTACGTAATGCGAATCAAAAAAAATAGCAGCAGCTATTCTTCTTTCCGAGCCAGGAATATATCAAAATAAAAATGAATAAAATTCCTTAACGGTGCTGATGACTTTTTAACCTTGGAGCGAAGAAGTGCCCCCTGGGCTGATGCGATCAGGTTTTCCGCCAGCATTTTCGCGTCAATATCTGCGGGGATGGCATGCTCCTTCTGGGCTTGCAGAAGCAACTGGAACAAACCGCTTTGCCAATTTTGCAGAGATTGCTCAAGACGTAGACGAACGTTCTCAAAGTGATCTGACATCTCCTGACCCAGGTTACCAAGCAGGCACCCCTTGGAGCAGTCATTTGATTCAAAATCTGCAGTTAGGGCTTCGAAACTTTTTCTGATTCGTTCCAGCGGTGATAAAGATTCATCAACGAAAATGGGGGAGAAAAGTTCACTTCTTTCTGCAACAAATTTGTCGATGATCGCCAAACCAAATTCTTCTTTGCTGGAGAAGAAGTTGTAAAATGAACCCTTGGGAATGTTTGCCTGTTTCAGAATCGCTTCAACACCGGTGGCGTTAAAACCTCGGCTTAATACGAGGTCAAGCCCAATCTGAACGATATCTTCTTTGTTGTGTATTCTTTTCATGATTTACACCATTAGACTGACTGGTCCAATATGTCAACAACTTTTTTCTTGTGATTGTGTAGAGATTGTTTGGGGAAGAAAGCGTGTGATGGTCTGAAAGTGGCGTGATGATAAAAATGACTATCGTTTCTGCTGGGCTGTCAAAATTGCCGGCAGATTTGTTTCGATCCAGTCGGCCAACTCCTCGACCTTCCGGCCGATATCCATGCCAAGCGGAGTCAGGGTGTATTCAACATGCGGCGGTACGACCGGAAAGGAAACCCGGTCGATGAAACCGTCTTTTTCCAGGCATTGAAGCGTTTGCGCCAGCATCTTCTCGCTTACACCGCCAACCTTGCGTCGCAAATCACTGAAGCGGTGCGTACCGCCCATCAAGGCCACCAGCACGAGCACACCCCAGCGGCTGGTGACGTGCTGGAGGATTATTCGAGATGGGCATTGAACGGCAAACAGTTCTCCACGCCGCATCAGTTCGGACATTTTCAAGGTTTCCGTATTTTTCATAGCACTTACCTTTTTGTGCGTACTTACTTTTAGTAATCATAGCTGATATGTTTTAGCTGTACAACAAATCAATCACCGTTGAAAGGAGTATTAATCATGATCGTTGTTACTGGAGCCACCGGGCAATTGGGCCGTCTGGTTATCGCATCACTACTGAAAAAAGTACCTGCAACCGGCATTGTTGCTGCCGTGCGTAATGTCGACAAAGCCGGGGACATTGCGGCACTGGGTGTGCAAGTACGCCATGCCGACTACACACTGCCCTCAACTTGGGACGAAACGCTCAAAGGCGCTGACAAACTTTTGCTGATTTCATCCAACGAAATCGGGCAACGGCTCGACCAGCATCGCACCGTCATTGAGGCAGCCAAACGAGCCGACATTAAGCTGTTGGCTTACACGAGTGTCCTTCACGCTGATTCATCAACACTCGGGCTTGCCGCCGAGCACAGGGAAACGGAAGCATTAATCCATGCATCCGGAGTGCCTTTTGTTCTGTTGCGCAACGGCTGGTACAGCGAAAACTATACCGCCGGAGTACCGGCAGCACTGGAGCATGGCAATCTGTACGGATGCGCCGGCAGCGGCCGGATCTCATCCGCTGCGCGCGCCGACTATGCGGAAGCAGCTGCCACGGTGCTTACTGCTGATAACCAGGCGGGACGCGTCTATGAACTGGCCGGCGATACGGCCTACACCTTGACAGAGCTTGCGGCGGAAATCTCGCGCCAGTCCGGCAAAAACATCGGTTATGTGAACATGCCGGAGTCCGAGTATAAAGCGCTGCTGATAAAAGTGGGGCTGCCGGAACCAATCGCAGAATTGCTGGCAAATTCGGATGCGGGCGCTTCAAGAGATGCCTTGTTTGATGACAGCCGTCAACTGAGCACCATGATCGGACGGCCGACGACACTGGTGGCAACAACGATTGCGGAAACGATCTAGCCGGTTTGGATGGGACATAAAGATAGGGGCTAGGCCGTATTGTTGAACAATCAGTCTGGCCCCTATATCAAGCGCAAGTTTCACTTCTCAAATTTTGCTTGAAGGTGAAACGTTTTATCAGGCATCCGGCTTGTTTTGTTTGTATCCCCTCCCCGGCTTGACTATAATGTCGCCATGTCAAACCTTGCCTTCATGCTGATAGTCACATCTTCAATGACTCACGCCATCTGGAATCTGCTGGTCAAGAAGAGCCGCCATAAAACCGTCTTCATCTGGTGGATGTTTGTTATCTCCAGTACCCTGTTCACCATGCTGCTGCCGTTCATTACCGAGCCTTTCACATGGCCCGACCTGCGCACCGCGGTGATGTTCACCATCGGCGCCACCTGTTTTGTGCTGTATCACCTGCTCAACGGGCGGGCCTACCGCAGCGGCGACCTCTCCATTGTCTATCCGCTGACCCAGACTTCAATCATTTATGTCCCCATCTGGGGCTTTCTGCTACTGGGAGAGCAGATCAGTCTGACCGGCCTGGCCGGCATTCTGCTGGTGATCCTGGGCACCTATTCCGTGCAGCTGCAGCGCCTGGCTATCAGCGACCTGATCAGGCCGTTTCGCGACCTGCGCAGCCAGTCCGTACAAGCATCGCTGGCTGCCGGCTTCATCTATTCCATAGGCTCGGTGGCTGAGAAAACCGGGGTTAACAATTATTCGCCGCTTTACTTCACCTTTTTCATGGTGATCACGATGCTGTTGCTGATGTCGCTAAATATGCTGCGGCCCAAATATTATCAGCCCATCCGGGAGGAACTGCGTGAGAACTGGCGCCCCATCATGCTCAGCGGGCCGGTGATCATGACCTCATTCCTGACATTCCGCTACGGGCTCAATATGACCCCGGTCAGCTATGCCGTACCGGTGCGCCAGGTCAGCATTATCATGGGGGTGCTGATCGGCATTTTGTTTCTCAAGGAGTCTTTCGGCCGAATCAGGCTGGTATCTGCGGCAGTAGTGCTGGCCGGAGTGTTCCTGATACGCATGGGATAGTAATATTATGAACCCGCTCAGACTTGACGACATACCGCTTAACGGACTCAATCTGATTGAGGCCAGCGCCGGCACAGGCAAGACCTGGACCATTGCGGCCCTGTACATGCGCCTGCTGTTGGAGAAGTCCCTGAAGCCTCAGGATATCCTGGTTGTCACCTATACCAAAGCGGCCACGGCTGAGCTGAAAGAAAGGATTCGCCAGCGGATTGTCTCCACACTGGAGATGATTCAAAGCAACCGCCTGCCTGAAGATGAGCTGGAGACCTGTCTGTATAACGGCGGCCTGCTGAACGAAACATCTGAACGGCTGCTGACCAGGGCTTTGTATGCCTTTGACGATGCGGCTATCTTTACCATCCACGGATTCTGCCAGCGGGCGCTCAGCGAAAATGCCTTTGAAACCGGCTCTCTGTTCGATACGGAGATGATTACAGATCAACAGGACATCCTGCAGGAATGTGTTGCCGATTTTTGGCGCCGCAACATACTGCCTGGTCGGGACCGCTTCAGCCAGCAGCTAGTTGCGTCCGGTCAAACCCCATTCATGCTGTTGGAGCAGGTTAAATCCATCTGCCAGCATCCGGAGATGGCCATGCTGCCGGAGTCGGTGGATGAAAATTATGACACCCTTTATGACCATTGCCTTGTCCTGTTTCAGGCAGCAGCAGATATCTGGCGCGATGATAAAGGACAGGTCATCGACCTTTTAAAAAACGCCAGCCTCAACCAGAACAGCTACAAAACCACCCAGATTGATGACGCTGCCCATGAGCTGGACAGCTGGTTTGCTACCGATCCCTCAGCAACCTGTAAAAGGCTGAAGCTGTTCTGCGCTGATCATATTGACTCAAAAACAAAGAAAGGCGGCAGAGCGCCCAGACACCGTTTTTTTGACGCTGCCCAAGGGTTGATGCAGGCCTGCGAAGCGTTGGAAAACAGTACCAAGCGGATGCAGATAAAGCTGAAGCTGGAACTGATCAGCTGGATGCGACGCGAAGTACCCCGGCGCAAGAAAGAGCGCAACGTGCGCTGCTTTGAAGATCTGTTGACAGACCTCAAGCAAGCCCTGCATGCTGATGTTGGCGGGTCTGAATTTGCCGGTCTGCTCCGCCGGCGCTATCAGGCCTCTTTGATTGACGAGTTCCAGGATACGGATCAGACCCAATGGAAAATATTCCGTACACTGACATCAGTTCAGGATTACCCGCTGTATATCATCGGTGATCCCAAGCAGGCCATCTACAGCTTCCGTAATGCCGATATTCATGCCTACCTGTCGGCAGCCTCAGCAGCAGAGCCTTCCAGGCGTTGGACACTGACAACCAATCGCCGTTCCACTCCGCTACTGGTGCAGGCGGTCAACACCCTGTTCTCGTCTGCAGACAACCCGTTTTTGTTCAAGGGCATCAATTTTCAGGCAGCACAGGCAGGCTGCCATGCTCATCAATGCCTGCGACAGGACAGACAGCCGTGTAAAACCCCGCTACAGTTCTGGCTCTACGGGGCCGATGCCAGGGAAAAGCAGCACAAGCCTGCGGCCCGAGATGATATCGCCAAGGCAGTGGCATATGAAACAGCACAGCTTTTGACTGCCGACAACAGCATTCCGACAGAGTCAGGAGAAAAGCGGATTACTCCCGGTGATATCGCTGTGCTGGTCAGAACCCACGCCCAGGCGGAGTTAATCCAGCAGGCGCTGGCAGCCGTCGGGGTGCCGTCTGTACAGAACGGTAATATGTCGGTGTTGGAAACTGACGAAGCGTACGAGTTGTTACGCATGTTGCGCGCTGCAGCCGAACCAGGCAGAAGTGCGCTAGTTTGGGAAGCTATGCTGGGAGGCCTGCTGGGTATCAGCGCTGACACGCTTTATATGATCCTGATTGATGATAGCCAGCTTGACCTGTGGCGCAGCCGCTTTAACAGGATGAGCGAAGCCTTTGCCGATGGCGGCGCAGTTGCCCTGGCCGGCATCCTGCTTGACGAATGCGGTGCCCGGACCCACCTGTTGCGGCTGTCGGACGGCGAACGCAGACTGACCAACCTGATGCACTGTGCCGAACTGGTTCACAATGCCGTACCCCCCCGCAACGGACTGGAGAATGCCATCAAATGGCTGGAATCTGCCATTGCTTCCGGCAGCTCAGATGACACACATCTGTTGCGGCTGGAAACCGACGAGCAGGCCGTGATCATATCCACCATTCATGCCAGTAAGGGGCTGCAATATCCGGTTGTATTCATCCCCTTTGCCTGGGATGCCCCCCGCAGCAGAAATAAACCGGCCGTGTTCCATAATGAGCGCAATGAAGCGGTGCTGGATCTGGGGTCGGAAAGGTTTGAAGAGCATGCGGCGCGGGCTGCGGAAGAAGAGGATGCCGAGGCAGTCAGGCTGTTGTATGTTGCCCTGACCAGGGCCCAATACAAATGCTATATGGTATGGGGCAAGCTCAATGATGCCGAGCATTCACCAATGGCCAGGCTGCTGCACGGTCGCTCCGGAGATGCATTCAAGGCACTTGCACCTGAGGAGCTGCTTGATGATTTGGGACGGTTTTGCCAGGATGCGTCTGGTATCGCCATGACGCCCATGCCTGCTACCCAAACCGCTCCCCGATACGGTATGGCCAACTACCGGGGCGCCGATCTGGTCTGTCGGAAATTCAGGGGAGATATCCGCAATGACTGGCGCGTTGCCAGCTTCAGTTCCATATCCAGCGGCAGCGAAAGGGAGCTGCAGCCCCATGATGTGGATGCCCGCAGTATCGCTCCCGGCTACAAGGCATTTTACAACACAGGAGAATACTCGATCTGCGATTTCCCACGTGGTGCCGAGGCCGGTACCTGTCTGCATGAACTGTTTGAAAAACTGGATTTTGCATCTGCCAACATCAAGCAGCTTGAGGATGCGGCTAAGTCGTGTCTGGCCAGAAACGGCTATGATTTGAAGTGGCTGCCGGCTGTAACGCGCATGGCACACAACGTGGTCAATGCCGGGATACTGCCAGATCAGCCCGGATTCAGGCTCAGTCAGCTAAAACCACACACATGGGTCACGGAAATGGAGTTCTATCTGCCGCTGGAGATGATTAGCAGCAGAATGCTGAGCGGTTCATTTTCAGGGGTATTATCCCGTGACCGACACGGACGCTTTGAAGAGCTGCTGTCATCTCTAAGATTAAAGGAAACTCGCGGCTTTTTGCAGGGTTTTATTGATATGGTCTTTGAATATAACGGGCGTTATTACATCATCGACTGGAAATCAAATCATCTGGGGAACAGCTGCCAGGATTACAGTCCGGAGATGCTGAAAGAGGCCATGGCGGAGCACGCCTATATTCTGCAGTATCATCTGTATACGCTTGCGCTTGATCGGCTGCTTAAGCTGAGACTGCCTGGATATGAGTACGAAAAACATTTCGGCGGCGCCGCCTACATTTTCCTGCGCGGTGTTATGGCTGAAGACAACAGTCCAGGCATATATTTCGACAAGCCGGATGCCGCATTTATCACCAAGGCCAACCAGCGGATACTTGCGGCCTCAGCGAGTTAACGTCCCACCTTTTCAAGATACCTCTTCAGGCCGCCTTCAAAAAGCATCTCGATTTCGTTTTCAGGGTGTTTTTTAACGTAGTTTACCAGTGAAGCAGCTATAACAGCCAGCAAGACCAGTAACACAGCGGCGGAAATAAAATACCTGCGTCGCTGGGCCTGGTTAAGTCCGCTTTCTCCGTCATCCAGATGGTCGCCGCGCAGGGCGTACTGCTGACGCAGCATACGGATGCGCTTTAGCTGGATATTGGCGATGTAATTGACAATTGCGTCTCGGTCCCGTTCATTGATAAACACGAATTTCAGAGAAACGTTATTGCACCCCTGACCTGCTGCCAGGTTTGGCCTGATATTGACAACCTTGGCAACCACGTCGACAATATGACAAGGTGTAGGCACAAGTATTTCCAGAATGACATACTCGTCTTCCGCGAAATGTTCATGGGACACAAAACGGATGCCTCCGCCGCTAATATTGGCAGCCAGTGGTATTATATTCTCCAGCGCTTCCAGCTCTACGTCTTCATATGGCTCATCAGGCGCAGCTATATCGTCTTCATCAGACTGCTGTCTGCTGATGCGGAGCTTGCGCTGTTCCCACTGCTGCTCCCTGCGCATCAACTCGTCAGCCAGACGCTGCTCCCGGCGCTCGTTCCATTCCTTTTCCAGGATATGCAGATGCTGCTCATCTGTCCGGAAGAATTTCACCGGCAGAAATGCATCAATCCGGTAAAACTCCCGCAGTTCATCCGAAACAATCTCGCCGATCAGACGCAGCAGAATCATCTGCTCTTCGCCCTCGGACACAATAATTGAACGGCAGCTGT
>Ga0302250_1002461_pt1 | contig 11369 bp, 11 predicted proteins | sample AAG_RA_Asp_MG_FD_193536 | JGI IMG/M metagenome (GOLD analysis project Ga0302250, IMG submission 193536) | Enriched activated sludge microbial communities from anaerobic digester in WTTP, New Holstein, Wisconsin, United States - AAG_RA_Asp | ecosystem: Engineered > Bioreactor > Anaerobic >... | reverse complement strand
ACGCGATTACCTGGGGAGCAAAAGACCTCCGCGAGGCGCTCGCACGGCGGGTGAAGACGTTCAACAGGATGACCTTCAATCCCGAGACGGAGATCACGGTCACCTGCGGCTCGACAGAAGCGATGATGGCCTCGATGCTTGCCATCATCCAGCCGGGCGACGAGGTGGTTGTGCCGGAACCCTTCTACGAGAACTATGGCCCGGATGCACAGATCTCGGGCGCTGCCCCGCGCTATGTCCCCCTTACAGACGACCTCTCCATCGATGAGGAGAAATGGAAGTCCGTGTTTTCAAAGAAGACCCGGGCCATCATCATCAACACGCCCAACAACCCGACCGGCAAGGTATTTTCCAAGCAGGAACTCTCGTTCATCGCCGACCTCTGCATCGAGCACAATGCGGTTGCCATCACGGACGAGATCTACGAACACATCGTGTATGACGGGCATAAACACGTTTCGATCGGGTCACTCCCCGGCATGGAGGACCGGACGATCACCATCGGCAGTTTCTCGAAGACCTACAGCGTGACCGGGTGGCGGGTCGGCTATGCTCTTGCGGATGCTGCGCTTACGGACCGGATCCGGAAGATCCACGATTTCCTGACCGTCGGCGCCCCCGCACCCCTCCAGCGGGCCTGCGTTGCCGCCCTCGACCTGCCGGAATCGTACTACAAGGAACTTGCCATGGAGTACGACCGCAAGCGGCAGATCCTCTATAAAGGCCTGAAGAAGGCCGGGTTCGCCTGCGAACTCCCCGAGGGTGCGTATTACCTGTACACCGACATCAGCTCCTTTGGCATGAGCGACACGGACTTTGCCCGCCACCTGGTGGAGACGGCAGGAGTTGCGGCCGTGCCGGGAAGCTCGTTCTATGCGAACGGTGGCGAAACGAAGCTCAGGTTTACGTTCTCGAAGAAGGATGAGACGCTCCAGGAAGCATGCAAAAGGTTAGAGACCCTTTAAGGTTCATATACGAGAAGAATCCGAAGGATTCTTCGCTGTGTCGGGATCTGCACCGGGGGATCCCCAGCCTGCCTGAATCGGGTAACAGAATGTTACCAAGTAACACTTTTCCCAGCTTTTTTTTCAAAATGTTGAAGAACTATCAGCAATCATACAATCATCACTGATCACTATGGCCATGGAAGACGATCTCTCCCGCATCGGCATCTCGCTGCCGAAGAACCTTCTTGACCGTTTCGATGAGATCCTGAACTACCGCGGGTATTCGTCGCGATCGGAAGGGATCCGCGACGCCATCCGCACCTACATCACGTATTACAAGTGGATGTCGGATGTCAAGGGCGAACGGGAAGGCGTCATCACGATGGTGTACGACCACGAGCAGCGGAACCTCCTCTCGGCTATCACGGAGATCGAGCACGAGTATCACGGCATCATCAAGGCCTCGCTCCACTCCCACGTCACCCATGAGCGGTGCCTTGAGGTCATCCTGGTCCACGGCGATGGCAGCCAGCTCAAGGCGCTTGCCGAGAAGCTGATGTCCCACAAGGGCGTCGAGTCGGTCAAGCTCACGACAATTGCGATCGAGAGCTGATCAATCCCTGTTTTTAAGAGATTCTTCCCTTACATGGGACGGGGCGCGGGAATCCCTTGCCTTCACTTCCCGACGCTGTCAATCTCCGGTGAATACGGCTTGATGTCCAGCACCGGTGTGCCATCAAACGCATCGAGCCCGCGCACGGTTAGGATGCCCTCTTCGCAGCGGATGAGATCGACGAGTGACAGCGCAACAGGATTGGGCCGGTTCGGGGACCGGGTTGCAAACACGCCGTGCTCGATGCCCTCATGCGGGGGCGTTGCCACGAGAACGCTGCGGTCCGCCCGGTCAAACCACAAGAGGACAAAGAGATGAGACTTCTTCCCGATATCCTTCAGTCCTTCGCGGTACTTGTCAGCGATGACGATCTCCGAGACCATGGCGGACAACCGTCCCTGCCGCGGTGCGTCGCCCTTCACCTTGTAGGGGGATCGTACGAACCCGATCGGCCTGAGTGTCAGATCCATAGCGGTCTTCCCACAATCATTTCTTTGCCGGGTGCGTTCCTTCAGCGCACGGGATGCAGACGCGCTTCCCGTCTACGACTCTTGTCTTTGCATCGGCCACCGGTTCCCCGCAGCATTCGCAGGTTATTGAGGCGAAGATCCGGGCCTTCTTCGGGGCATCCATGGTGATCTTTTCGATCTTCAGGACTTTCTCCGCAGGGGCATGCAGGAGGTCCACGGTGGCCTTGTGCATGAGAGCATGGAACCGCTCCGATTCCTCTTCTGTTGCGGTGCCGCCGAATACCTTCTTGCGCAGCTCCATCATTTCCGGGCTCTCTGACGTATCATTGCGACAGAACGTGATCCGGACTGCCTTGCCGTCCTTGCGGTTATAGAACGTGAAGGCATGCTTGCCATAGTCATGGATGATGAGGTTGCCCTTGCCGGCCGTTGTCCCGGCAATGACCTGGATGGCATCGACCCCGCAGGCATCGGTCTCGCAGATGGCGACAAGATCCTCGTCCTCGGGACGGGAGACACCGAGAGCTTCCATGGCCGCGGTTGCCGCACGGTAGCCGGACGCAAGGCCCGGGCAGGAATGGCCGTGGAAGCGGATGCAGTCTTCAAACGTTACTGTCTGCGGCGCACCGTGGTTGTGATGGTGGTGCCCGTGATCGTGGTCGCCTTTGCTGTCATGATGGTGATCGTGGTCGTGCATGGTCTCACTCCATTGGTTCTCTCTTATATTGTTTTACAGGCACCGGGGATCACGCACCGGATTCCGCCCAGTTCGCCGATCATGACCGGAAGACCGTACACATCTTCGATGACCGAGGGGGTGACGATATCGTGGCTGCCGTGGATATGTACTTTCCCGTTCTTGATGAAGATGAACGTGTCGGCGAACCGCAGGGCCTGGTTCAGGTCGTGCATGGTCATGATAGCCGCAATGCCGTGATCACGGACAACCTCGCGGATGGTGGTCAGGATATCGACCTGGTTCTTCAGATCAAGGTTGCTCGTGGGCTCATCGAGAAGGAGCACACGCGGCTCCTGGACGAGCGCCCTGGCGATAGCAACTTTCTGGAGCTCGCCGCCGCTCATCTCGTCGATGTACGAGAGGCGGAGCGCCTCCATGCCCAGTTTTCTGAAGATCGCATCAACGATAGCAAGATCGCGGGGAACAACATCCCAGCCGATGTGCGGCCGGCGGCCGAGGAGGACAGCATCAAACGCGGTCAGCCGCCCGGTCTCGACCCGCTGCGGCACGTAGCCGACCCTGCGAGCAATCTCCATGGTTCCGAGGTCGAGCAGGTTCTCCTCGTCAAGCATCACAGTGCCTTCCCGGGGTTTCAGGATGCGGTTTAAGCATTTTAAGAGCGTAGTCTTCCCCACGCCGTTTGGGCCGAGCACCGCGATAACCTGCCCCTGCTCGATCGAGAAACCAATCTGCTGCAGGACATCCCGGTTCCGGTACATGAATTTCAGTTCATTTACAGTCAGCATCTTTGTCATCGTTTATACCCTCTGAATAACAGGTAGATGAATACGGGCGCTCCCAAGAAAGCCGTCAGGACGGCGACCGGGAGGATATACGGCGCAACAATGATCCGTGCCACGGTGTCCGAGGCAAGGAGCAGGACTGCCCCGGCAATCGCCGACCCCGGGATGAGGTAGCGCTGGTCATCGCCAACAAGCCTCCTCATCATGTGCGGGCAGACCAGGCCGACAAACCCGATAACCCCGAGCAGGGCAACGATCACTGCCGATATGACCGCGGCAACGGTCATCCCGGCAAGCCGGATCCTTGTTACGTTCACGCCAAGCCCCCGGGCCGTCTCGTCGCCGGCATCGATGGCATTGTAGTTCCAGCGGTTGGCAATGAAATAGAGTGTCCCGGCCCCCACGACAATGACCATCAGCGGCAGCATATCCCACGTTGCCCGCCCGACATCGCCAAACGTCCAGAAGACGACAGCGGCAAGCTGGGCATCGTTGGAGAAATACTGGAGGAACATGACACCCGCAGAGAAGAGCGAGGAGAGGGCGACCCCGGTGAGGACCATGACTTCCGGGGACGCCCCCTTAATGTGGGAGATCGCAAGGATGACACCAGTCGCGATCATGCAGAAGATGAAGGCAACGGTGGTAGTGAGGTAGGGATTGGAGATCGCAACCGGGCTTGCCACCGTTGACTGCATGGTCCCGGCGCCCAGCACGATCACGGATACAGCGGCACCGAATGCACCTGCGCTCGATATGCCCAGCGTGAAGGGAGAGGCGATCGGGTTCCGCAGGATGGATTGCATGGCAACCCCGGCAATGGCAAGGCCGATCCCTGCGACAACGGCCGCGATTGCCTGGGGCAGCCTGACGTTCCAGACGATTCTGTCCCACTTATCGGAAGACGAGATGCCCAGCAGTGACTGGACAACGTCGAGAGGGGGGATCGCTACCGCCCCTACGGATATGGCAAGGACAAAGAAGACGAAGACAAGGATGAGCCCGAGGAGGATCCACCGGACCTTGCGGTTCAGGTAGGCACGGTAATCCTCCGGAACCGTTCCCTGATTCAGGTGCATGGCTGCCCCCGCTCATGACGTAAGGTTTATCCTCGTGAACCCGAGCTCCCTGTATTGCGCGTTAAGGGGAGCAAATGCGGGTTTCCCGACAAACTTCGTGTAAATCTCGTCTGCTTTTACCTGCGGGTCGACATCCGAGAACCGGTCCGGGTACAGGGTCTTTCCGATGAAATAGGCATCGGCAAGGACGGTCTCGTAGTTGACACTGTAGAAGTTGTAGGGCAGGACACCATACACGTTCCCGCTCTTCACCGCGGCAAGGCCGGCATAGGCCGGGTTGGTCTTCAGTTCACCAATGGCCCCTTCGTTGTCGATCTGGATTGTTCCCACGTCAATGAACAAGAACTCCGGGTCACCACTCACAATGACCTCTTTTGAGATGTCGGCATGCTGGGTGTCAGACCCGGCGGCAATGTTCTTTGCATGCACCCAGATGAAGGGCGGGTATGCCGGCTCGGTCGAGATAATTCCATGCGCCCCTGCGGAGCTGACACCGCCGATGTACACGCTCTTCTGCTGATCCACTGGGATATCCTTTGTTCGTTTCTCAAGGTCTGCTGTCACTTCTTCGACATAGGTGATCAGTTCCTCGGCACGGGCATCTTTTCCGAGTGTCTTCCCCATCAGCCGCAGGGCAGCATAGAACTCTGCTTTTTCTGCATCTGTCCTGAGGGAGCCGTACGGGAAGGCTACCACCGGTATACCGGTCTTGTTCTGGAGTGTGTCTGCTTCAGGGCCGCTGGTCGCATAGGTGGTGCCGGTCGAGCCGGTCTTGAAGACGATCTGAGGGCTGATACCAATAATTTTCTCCGGATCGTCCTTACCCCTCATCTCCCCGCTCAGGGGCAGGTTCTTGAACTGGGGGTTTGCAAGCGCATATGCCCGGCCTTCCTGTACCTGGGCCTTCTTTTCCTGGCTGTCCACACCGACAACCATGTCCTGCGCCCCGAGATAAACAACATACCGGAGGCAGCCGGAGCCCGAGCAGACGATCTGCGTGGGATGTGCCGGGACCGTTACGGTCCTCCTGAAGCCGTCCGTGATAGTGGCTGTCCCGGATGCTGAAGAAGATCCCAGGGCAGTCGTTGTGGTACCAGCCGAAGGGGAGGCAGTTCCCGTACAGCCGGCAAACGCGATGCACGCCCCGATCAGGATGGCGGCAATCATGATAACTGCACACGATTTTTTCATACGAACCTTAAGAATATTAAGATCAGATGTTATTAATGTATGATCATATGATATTTTGGTATGCTGAATAAGAAGAAATGTAAAATCCCGTATGATGTTTTCCCGGGCATATATCACTCAGTCCTTTCGTTTTGCGGGACTGGTGCCAGGGAGAGATAATCCTTTTTCCCGGATCCGTACGAAAACCGGGATGCCGGTTATTCAAGAGATGACAGGGGAGCATTAAGGGTCACAAAAAACCGAAGAAGAACAACGTTCTTCGACTTGCTCCCCGGTCTTTTTTGTCTATGGCACGAGACCCGCGAGAATCTCCTCCATCTTCTGCGCCGTTACCGGATCGACCATCTGTACCGGCACGAAGCCGGCGGTGGCGAGGAAGAGGGTCCAGAAGACCTTCTTTGTCTGTTCGTTCTTGCCGAATGTTTCCAGATCCGAAGAATTGCGCGAAGTGCAATTTGAGGATGTGAAGAATTTGCAAGAATTCTTCGAAACTGCGTCCGTGTCCGCTTTCATGGCGTACCGGATGAACCGGGGCACAATTCGAAGAACGCTGTCGCATTCTTCTCATCCTTCGGGGTCTGAAGAACCCTCAGGAAGATGAAGAGCGGCGGGAAGAGCATGCCGGCGCCGATGAACGCAAGCGACAGTTCCGTCCGCCCGGCAAACCACACCCCCGCAGGGACCGCGATGGTCCCTGCAAGGAGGCAGGCTATGAAGACCTCGCCGAGGCAGAACCAGGTCCGGTACCCGGCCGGGTCAGCCAGCATGTCTTCATCCATCAGCTGCTCCGCGGGGTCGAACATGCCGATCGCGTGAAGTACACCTCAGCAGAAGGTGTGGAGGGGTTAGAGAGGGGTGGTGACATTACCACCCTCCAGAGAGATGACCGGAAACGGGAGGGATTTAAGAAATATCTCTCCCGCGGTCATCTGCCCCCAGTGTTCAGGCTAAGGCCGTCACGCCGTCGGCCCAGGTTTCGATCTTCGTGCGGATGGCATCGTCCTCGTAACTGGAGATGGTCACCTGCTGGCGGGAGAAGTTCACCTGGTAGAGTTCTCCGTTGGGATCGTGGCACTTCAGGGTTGCCGAGAAGTTGTCGGAGGGCGAATCGTGAACCGGTGTGCCGGCATGCGCCGTGTTATTGGCGGTGTTTGCGAGCACAGCAGCGATCCCGGCATTGTAGCCAGCCATCGTATTGTAGCTCTCCGAGCCTTTCCCCACCGACCGTGCATCGTTGTCCTGGTACACGAACCGTGCCGTGTAGGACTCCTTTGTCTTCTCAACGGGCGGGTGGTTCATCCCCCCGCTCATGTACGATACACACCCGAACGGGTTGTTCGAGATTACGTTCTGGACGATCGTGTTGAATGCGTCCACATCAGCGATCGGTGCCGCAAGTCTGCGGGCCGCGCTCTTTACGTTGGTGTTCTGTACGAAATCTGCCATTTGTTGGTTCCTCCTTTTTGTTTTCTGACTGGTTCGAAGAACCAGGAAGAGGAGAAGAAACCGTAAGGGTTCTTCGACCTGTTCGAGGCTCATCTGTTTTCTGTGTCGCCGGGGCCCCTTTGACAATTCGAAGGTCGGCTGATGCCTCCCTTCTCATGTCTTCGGAGTTCTCCGAACTCCTCCGACAAATAGCATTGAAGCTGGGGATATAACCGATAATTTGGGGGGTATCGATCCGGGGCGATTGTGTGGGGGAAACTGGAATTCGGGCAGCCCGGCGCGGATTGGCATTGATCTGACATCAATCAGGCATTTTTTGGAGAAAATAACGGAGATTTGACGCTCTTGGGAGTGTCGAAGGTCATCAGACCTGATACAGGAGAAGAGCCGAAGGCTCTTCGATTCTTCGCTTCGAAGAACTCTATCGAGTTCTTCTCATCCTTCTGGTTCTGATGAACCAGTCGGACCCCGCCGCGTGGGCATCCCCCGCGTGGCGATGACTCGGCATTACCTGTTAAAATCGAAGGGGATTTGCATGGAGGTAATACGGAGGAATCATCAGCGCCCACGAGTCGAAGAACGCTTCCGCATTCTTCTCCTGCTTCGGGTCTTATGACCCTCAGCACCCCCGGGGGGCGGGCTGGCGCAAGGGGGGCGTTAGATAAGAGTCCCAAAAAAGGAGGAAGATTATTCTATGGACTTCGGGAAGTCCAGATCGAACCGCAGACCACCAGGGTACACAATGTAATACCTCCAGCCGCAGGCTGGGGAGTATACCCAGATCATGATCCGGTCCTTCACCCTCCCCGCCATGCTGCGGAGGTAATCCACCTTATCCGTATAGATCTCGCGGAGCCGTGCAGCGCTCGGTACAGGCAGACGTGACCGCAGGGCAAGGATCAGCAGCGAGCCATTCTGCTTCATCCCGATGATATTGATCGGAATCGAGGGCTCGCTCAACCGTACCGGCTCATACCCGTACGTCCTGAGCAGATCCATCGCCTCGTACACGATCGGATACTTCCGCATCCGGCCCGGTTGTGCATTCTCTACTGTCACATCCATAGGGGGATGGACGATCACCTCGGGCTCTTTCTTTTTCTGTACGATCTCTTGGGGCTTCCGGTGCTGTACCTGCAGAGTAGGCTTCTGTCCGGCCTTCTTCCCTCTCACGGAGGGGATCCTTGTTTTTCCTGCGCGGGAGACACTGCGTGGTCTCCCTTCGGTCTTTTTTGTTGTGCTTATTTGTACCACTCCTGATTTTCATTCCATCGCATCCCCTGCAAGTCCCCGGTCCAGAATACATCCTTATGATCCCGTCATGGGGATCTTCCCGGAGACTCCTGCCTCGATGGTTGCTTTCCCACAATACCCGGAGAAGCACAACACGGACACCAGTCAATGCCACATCCAAACACCATGACGCAGATGGTGAAATTCATCCCGTCAAATCGGCTCTTGTCAGTATGCAGACTTCGTGCGGTACTTGTGATTATTTTCTTTTATCCAGTAAACTGTATATATAATACTAGGATGGTGGAGGTTAGATGGTTTTTATCCGGCAACCTGAGAGCTGATATCTTTGCGCCAGGCTGGAGAAGGAACGACGCACGGAGAAAGGGGAAATTATGATTTTTTTCAGCAGGGTTTTCAGTGCGGTGAGCCCCTTTGGAAACCGGAACAGCAGGATGGGTACCTGACCCGGGATGAGGCAGGGGGGTATGATCGGTTTGAATCGCAACAAAAGGGGGGCAGGGAAGTGACGAACAGGTCCCCCACCCGTAAATCTGTCACAATGCGACGTACACCCAGCCGGGAGTGTCGTGACACATTTTTGGAGCACATCGCATCGCGACACGATACATTGTCAGATGGGACATATAGAGTTTCTAACGCAATCATCTACCGGTCGTGATGGCCCGTTCATGCAAGATTTTTCCCTGGCTCATCAAGTCCATGGGAATGTCCAACTGGGGAGTGTCAGGTATACCCCCCCTGACCCCGGGTGGGGGATATGATCGATCCGGAACGCAAAAGGGGGAGGGGTGTCCGACAGACCCCTCTTTTCGTTCTGCCCCCCAAGATCCTGCCAGGAGGACCAGTGGCACTGTCCCAACAGTAAAAAAAGAGTTGCCGGAGTACACCCCAGCATACCAAACATTGCCTATTCTGATATTCCGTCTGACAATGTCGACCGCGCAAAATACTTTTAAAAAATCTCCCCTGCTGGAGAAGACTGCCTGCCCGTCACAATGCCACAGATAACACCTGCGAGAACGCACAGGATATGACCATTCTGATCATGGCTTTCCCATGAACACCAGACATCCTGGCACAGGATACGTTCGATTGTCCCGATTGCATCCGTCTCACGTATCAGGCCCCAGGCTGCCTCATCAACGATATGCAGGACTGCGGCAATCCCGGCAATTGCGGCAGGATTTCCTGACCATGACACCAGTGCAAGACGAAACGATTCCCGTTTTCCGGGATCCCACAGACTGCAGCGTTTTGCATGCTCCCAGAGACATTCTTCCGTCACGCCAAACCGTGACAACCGTACCAGCACATCCCGCTGCGATTCGGCCGAGAGCCCGGTCTCCTTCTCCAGTGCTTCAGTCGTTGCCCGGATAACCGTCCTGCCGATCAATTCGCCGAGTTTCGCGTGCTTCCCGGCATCGGTGAGATGGAACCGGGATCCGGGATCGGACACGATGGCGATCATGTCGGTACCGGAGCCGGTGGCGATCCCGCAGGAGTACAGGCTCCGGGCCATCAGCTGCTGGAGGGCCGCAGCCTTTGCCTCCGATGCTGTCATCAGGGCCCGGGCCATCGCGTGCTCCGGCAGATCTGCACCGATGACGAGGATGGTGTTGATGGTCCCGCCGACCAGCTCAAATGAGTCCCCGTCCTCGTAATACGATGCAGGATCACCTGCCCGGCCGCCGTTCTTGTCGATGCCTGCCGTCACGATGGCAGTGACCGCGAGGTCCCGAAACTGTTCTGTCATAATTGCGGTATTCCTCATCTCCGCCCGGGTGACCAGGCCGGTGACTGTCTCCGGGTCGAACCCGAGACCGCGGGCAACCCCTTCGAGGTATTCCCGCACGCTCCCGCCATTATGGCAGGACTCGCATGCCTCAAGCAGGATCTGGTGATTGAAGACTGCGTGGAGATCCGTGCGGTAACCGCCATTCAGCCATGATGTGGAAAGAACCGAACGCGGCCCTGTGAACCTGACCACCAGAGAAGCCCCGTAGTTTTTAACCTGCTCGTTGCCCGGCAACACGGCCATCATAGTTTCCGGCAGGCCGACCCTGTCAGCTCCCATTCACGGGTTCCTCCGGAACACTTCAGCTGCCGCAACAAACTGTTCGCAGAAGGAGTCGCTGAAATAGGCATGAGTGTACGCCCCTACCGTGTTCTGTTCGGTCAGCCCGTCGTTCCCGTCACGGATCCCGGTCCCCTGCTTTAAGTGCAGGGTAAACCGGGCGTCCCGGTCGCATTCCGTCCGGGAGAAATGGAACTCATGGCCAAGGACACGGGAGCCACCGGCCCAGAAACCGACGGGATTGGAAAAGGTTCCTTTCACATATCCCAGGGCCTGGATCCGCGGGGTCAGTTCCGTACAGGCCGGAAGAATACCGGCCATCTGATACTCACGATCGGTGGTGATGGACCTGCCCAGATACATCAGGCCGCCGCACTCGCCGTACACCGGCATGCCCTGATCAGCAAGCCTGCAGATGGCATGCCTGCAGGGAGAAGCTTCGAGCCTGTCTGCAAACAGCTCCGGATATCCCCCGCCGAGATAGAGAGCATCCATCTCCGGTAACGCATCGTCCATGGGCGAGAAGAACCGTAGCTCTGCACCGGCACGGACGAGTCGGTCAAGGTTGTTCTGGTAGTAAAAGCAGAACGTATTGTCGCGGGCAACACCGATGACAGCGCGTTTTTCTCCTTTTGGACGCATGGCAAAACCCGGATCTGCAAGCGGCGGAGCACCGCGGGCAATAGCAAGGATTGCATCAAGGTCGCACGATTCCCGCACAACCTGCCCGTACGACTGCATCGCGTCTGATTCGTGAGCCATAACAAGGCCGAGGTGGCGGCTCTGCACCCCGGGCCCCTCCTGCCGGGA